>Ga0137319_1000383_pt1 | contig 13064 bp, 12 predicted proteins | sample EasRivERMZT333_2_FD_104752 | JGI IMG/M metagenome (GOLD analysis project Ga0137319, IMG submission 104752) | Soil microbial communities from meander-bound floodplain in the East River, Colorado, USA - East River MetaG ERMZT333_2 | ecosystem: Environmental > Terrestrial > Soil > Floodplain ... | reverse complement strand
CCCTACGACAATTGGCATCCCGATGTAGACCCGCACCGCCTCCCGGGGCGTGGCGGCGAAATCAAAGCGCAGCCCCCGATAGGCTGAATTTCGCGCATTGAACATGAGAGAGCGCATGACGAGCCAGGGCAGGATGAGCAGGAACGCGCCCCAGAACGCGTATCCGGACGATGGATAGAGCTCAGCCGCGAACGCATAGAGCACGAAGACGACGAACGCGATGATCCGCCCCTTCAGGATCGTCTTGGGGCTCGCGAAGTAATCAAAGGTGTCGCCGTCGAGTCGCGTGCTGCCGTAGAAATAACGCTTCTTGCGCACCTTTGCCCACGCCGAGTAAATGCCGAGCGTGATGAGCGTGAAGAAGAGATTGACGATCCAGATGCGGAAGTACTCACCGGCCGAGCCGGTGAACTCCGGCCGTATGACCCTCTCGCTTGTCGCGCCAGAGCTGGCGCGCGCCGCTCCCCAAATTGCGTTCATTCTGAAAGCACCAAAAAAAGGGACGGCTACTGCCGTCCCCCTTATTGTTACAGCGCCTCAGCCCCCGGCGCGCGGTCGCTCAGCTTCGCGGCGGCGCTCTTCCCGCGCCATGCGAGCTGCGACCTGATATTCCTCCTTCGCCCTCTGTGCCTGGCGCTCCCGCTCATGCATGCGCCGCTCGGCAGCGCGGAGCCGCTCTTCGTTCGCCCGGAATGCTTCGCGCCCCTGCTCATCCGCAGGTCGGTGCCATGGGAAATGACGTTCGTGCAGAATGTTGCGTGTCTCACGCCGGTATTCTTCGCGTGCCCTGCGCGCTTCGCGCTCCTGCTCCTCGAGCCGCTTGTAGGCCTCGCGGCGGCGCTCTTCCTGCGACTTGCGAGCGTCCTGCCGCTGCTCGGCGTCCTTGACGATCTTCCATTCCTTGTCCTCGGCCACGACGCGCTTCGGCACCAGCACGCGTGACACGTCCGAGAAAAACAGCAGCATCAATTGGGTGATGCTCTCCGGGCTCGCGCGCTCGGCAGCGGACACTGTTCCGCCCGGAGCGGTGCTGACCAGCACGCCCGCGACCAGCATGACCAACAGTCGATTCAGCGGCCGCACGGTGAGGAATGGTTTGAGTCACACACGCCATCATGGTAGCGAGAAAGCAGCGTAACAGGTTGATGAAGTGAGGGATTCTTTCAGTCTTTCAGGCACAAATTCACACCCGATCTTCCGCATTTGAGGGACCAGTTCACGGTTCGGCTCAATGTGCGCGCGGCCCCGAACAACGCGCTTTCAATGGGCGTCGTGAAATTGACCGAAGCCTCAACGAGCGATGGCGCAATACTCAGAAAAGATACCCATCTGGAGCTGACGGTTGACGCCTCGGAAACCCGAGGCAGCCAGCGTCGCCATGACCTGCGCCGGCGACACGCAGGCTTCGATCGTGTCCCAGTTATAGCGATAGAGCGTCGGCGTGTGCCAGCTGCGCCCGACCAGGCCCGCGACCAGGGGCACGATGCCCCGCAAATACGCGCGGAGCAGCGCGGTAGCGAACCGCCCCTCTGGACGGGTGATCTCGAGGACCAGGAGGCGCCCACCCGGCTTGAGCACACGGCGAAACTCCCGGAACACCGCTCCCAGGTCGGTCACATGGCGCAAAGCGAATCCAAGGGCCAGGAAGTCAAAGGCGCCCGTTGCGAACGGCAGTGTCTCGGCGCGGCCGCGCACGCGCACCATCCCTTCCGCCGCGGCGCTCGAGATCATGCCGGGGCTGGGATCGATGCCAGTCACGCTGCCCTGGTTTCCCACGATCGGGACCGCTTCCCGCGAAACCAGGCCCGTGCCGACGGCCACATCCAGCATGCGCATGCCCGGTGCGAGGCCCGCGCGCAGCAGCGCATCGCGCCGATAGCGCGAACCCCTGCCCCACGCAAGAAGGCGGTCCACGCGGTCATAGTCGACGGCGCTGGAGTCGAACAGCTCGTTGACGAAGCGCCGCTTGCCTTCAGCGCTCGCGTAGTAATCGGAAAGTACGGGGTGGGGATCCTGGACCGGCGCGGCGGTATGGGTGGGCGGCGGCCGCATGGCTTACCGCTCGAAGAAGGCCAGCGCGCGCGCCTCGATGCTCTGTCGCGGTGGCGCGCCCGGTGGCGATTGTGGATCGTCGAATGACGTATGCGGCGTGAATCGCGCGCGGCCGTCCTTCGCCGAATCGTACACCTTGAACACGAGCGCCTCGTCGCGCCGCATCCGGGGGAAGTAGTACCAGCGGTGGTTCGGGTTGTACATCAGCCGGTAGGTCTGCCCGACCCGGCCCGGGTAGCGCCGCTCGGCGAGCAGGAGATCCTCGAACGCGACGCTCTTCGCGTCCGCGATCGCGAGGGGGTTCGACTGGATCGGCTGGTTGATCGCCCGCCACACCTGGATGATGGCGAAGCGGCCATTCAGCAGGCGTTCCGCTTCGTCCGGCAGGATGTCTCGCACGCGCTGCGGGCCCGACCACTCGGTGTAGTCATTGTGCGCGGACAGCACCGGTTCGCGCACCAGCCGAGCTTCCCGCTCCCCCTCGTCCCCCGACCGCAGGGTGTGGTCGAACAGCACCACCCGTGACGCTCCCGACACCTCCCGGATCAGCCGCTCGACCTCGGGGTAATAGATCGCCTTCAACTGCTCCGGATCGAAGAAGTCCGTGACCCGGGTCCGGTGCTCGACGAACATGAAGCCATGCTCATCGAGAGACAGCCTGCCGGCGAGCGGCCGGCCGTCGAGAATCCGCATGGGCCGCACCTCGTGCGCCCCGGTCCTGCGGCGGTGGATGTTATTGGGGCCGAAGGTCTCGTTGACGAGCGTCTCGCCCGTGTTGACGGTGTACGGGATCCCAGCCGTAATGGATGGTTCGGCGGTGGGCAAGCGCATCCGGTAATTTTCAGAGTTTGCGCAGCTGCTCGAGCATTTCCTTGCTCTCGGGGATCGTCCCCGGCTCGTAGAGCTTCGCGTAGCGGACGACGCCCTTCGCGTCCAGCACGAAGGCCGCGCGCTTGTCCATGCCGCGCTCCTCGTTGAAGACGCCGTACGCCTTGCCAACCGCCCCGTGCGGCCAGTAATCCGACAGCATGGGAAACGGCACGCCGCCCAGCTTTTCGCCCCAAGCCTTGATTGCCGGAACCGGATCGGCGCTGATGCTCAGGATCTCGACGTTCAGCTTCTTGAATTCTTCGTAGTTCGCACGGAACCCGTTAACCTGGTTCGTTCACCCCCCGGTGAACGCGAAAGGCATGAAGGTCACGATGACCGGGCGCCCGCGGAAGCTCGACAAGGCCACCTTCTGGTCGGTGTGCGAGGCAAGCGTGAAATCAGGCGCTGCTGCGCCCATCTGAAGCGTCATGAGTCGTCTCCCTGTATGTGCCGGCAAGTCCGCCGCACAAGAATACCCGCGTGCACCGCTCACCGCAACAAAATGAGAGAATCCCGCACATCTGCCGGGGAGGATCCATGACAGGAATGTTGCACCGAATCTGCGGTGCGCTGGCGATTGCGCTGGCGGGAATCGCGACGGCTCACGCCCAGTACCCGACCAAGACCATCCGCTGGATCGTGCCGTTCGCACCGGGCAGCGGATCGGATACCACCGCGCGTTTCGTGCAGCCTCAGCTCTCCGCTGCGCTGGGCCAGCAGGTCGTGATCGATAACCGTCCCGGCGCGGCGGGCAATCTCGGAGCGGAGCTCGCCGCCAAGGCCCCTGCCGACGGCTACACGCTGATGCTGGGCATCAGCGCCCACGCGATCAGCATCTCGCTCTACGCCAAGCCCGGCTACGATCTCGTCAAGGATTTCGCGCCGGTCACATTGCTCGCCACGGGTTCCTTCACGCTGGCGACGCACCCGTCGCTCCCAGCGAAGTCGGTGAAGGAATTTGTCGCCTTTGCGAAAAGACGGCCGGGGGAGATCAACGTCGCGACGGCGGGCGCGACCATACGCCTCGCGGCCAAGATGCTCGAGAGCATGGCCGGCATCCGGATGACGGAGATCAATTACAAGGGCACGCCCCAGGCCGTCACCGCGGTCATCAATGGCGAGACATCGGTGGGGTTTCCTGCCACGAGTGCGGTGATGCCTTTTGCGCGCGCCGGGAAGCTGCGTGCGCTAGCCGTCACGACGCCCAAGCGCTCGTCCATGGCACCGGATGTCCCGACCTTGTCCGAAGCCGGCGTTTCCGGCTACGACGTGGCGACCTGGTACGGCCTCATGGCCCCGGCAGGCACGTCGGGCGAGATCATCGCCCGGCTGAACGGAGCTGCGTTGAACGCCATGAGTCATCCTTCCGTGAAGGAGCGCTTCGCCCCGACCGACCTCGAGCCCAGTCCCTCCACGCCCGAAGCGTTCGCGACCTACGTCCGCAACGAGATCGCGAAATGGGCAAAGGTAATCAACGAATCCGGCATCAAGCCCGAGTAGCCACGGCGACCCGGGGAATCATGGACCGGAAGTTCCAACCAGATCGAGGGAAGCACAACCTGACCCGAAGATAGTGTGCGGTTAGCCGAGGGAAGTCCACCAATCTACTGACTATCCTGACGTGTCACCTTTATCCTTGTGAGACGCTTCCAAAATACGCTTCCAGTTTGTGCCGCCAAACAGGGGCCCAAAGCCAAAACCACATAAATGGCAAGCTCCAAAGGCCAAAGATTTCTACCGCCCTCAGTTGCTAAGAAATTCGAAAGGAAGTGAGTAGCAAGCATGAGAAGCCCAGCAAGCCATGCGTGTCTTGAGATTCGGGTGCCAATAAGCAACGCGGTGAGCAACAGTAGTGGGTAATCAATCCACAGAAACATCGACCCGGGTATCTGATCAGAATAATATCTATTCTCTACAATAATTCCAGATAAGTACACCAAAGGCCCCATTGCTGCGGCCAACGCCCAGACCAGTACTTTTAAGGACATCAAGATCCGGCTCTTCCAAGATGCATCAACGTGCTGATTGCTCAGTACCTACCTTGGGCAAATTCGACTGCAATTGCTCCAAGCACTCCTTAGACAGGAAACGGTTGCGGTATTGCAGCGCTGACAAGGAAGGTTATAGCCCCAATAGATTCCTTGCCATGAACTCGCGTTACATTGAAAGACTTCATAACAATTGTCATGAACTTCGCAGCACTCCAATGCACAGTCATTACGTTCTATCAATGCACGTATACGGCCCACCGTGCAGATTTGATCTTGTGGATCAAACCCGGAACGAAAGTTTCCTTGGGGATCAATAGGACGGCGTCGAATGAAACCGGTTTGTGGGAAGATAAGTCCGGTTGAATCGTATAAGCCCACAGGATTGCCAGCGACGTACGTGTACGTGTTAATGCCGCCTATGAGCCCGATCGGATCTGACTGGACGTACCTTCCGATCGCAGGGTCGTAATCCCTGAAGTAGTTGTAATGAAGGTTGGTCTCCTTGTCTTGGTACGCACCCGACGCGCACTCGTCGTAGCGGGAAGCATTTTTCCTAGACGCGTCCAGCGGTTGCAGAGCGGGAATGAAGGCGGCACCCCTCTCGGTTCAATTTTTTCCCTAGAGGCGCATTTTCCGCCGCGCACGTGCGCGGGTGCAAGCGCGATTCTCACTTAGCAGCTAGACGGGGCGGGTGGGCGGGGACGTCCTCCCCTCGCGACGCTGTGCGGGCACAGGGCCGCGCTGGAATGCCTCTCACGCGCGCGAGGTGGGGACACGTCGCGCGCGAGCAGCGGCCGGGGGCGCGAGACATAACATCAGTTACCCGAACGGCACGTGCCGCTTGGTGCGCGCACCGAGCGTGCTTGAGCTAAGCGAATGCGCGCACTTTGGGTAACGCGATGTTATGTTGAATGCCCCGCGGGCATTTACCCCCGGACGCTGCGCCTGGCGCGACGGGGTCGATCCCCCCGAGCGCCAGGGTTCGTTGCTTTTGCCTGGCCGCCCGAGCGCGGCCGAGTGCCCTGAACGGGCCGAGGCCTGCGCAACGGGCGGCCCCTGACTGAAGTTCTCCCCTGCGTCCAGGAGCGACGCCGTGCGCGGTTGCGACACCGCAGCCCGGCGCGCGGGTTGCGCGAATGCCGGAGCAAGCCGCGTGACGGGCGGTCCATCATCCCTACCGCCAATCTGTAAAGCCCTTTAAAAGACACGCCAATTTCAGTACGCGAGGATGCCTCTGTTAGAGGGTTAGTAAACCCGTAAGGGTAAGGAGCCAGAACAAATGAAGTGCGCCGCGCAACCTCGCCATGATCGCCCCCTGTTCTTGGCCAGGGACCGACGCTAGCGTGGCGGTGCTCGATCTTTTTGCGGGGACAGGAACAACGATGATCAACAACCTGGTGCAGCTCATTCAGATGATCAGCACTCTTGACGTGAAGCTCGTCGCGCTACTGGTGATTGCGCTCGCGATCGTGGCCGTCATCGTCATCGTGAACGGCCTCGGCCGCTAAGGCGGCGAGGAGCGAGCGTGCGGCTTGATCGGGAGCCGCGGCCGGCGCCGCGCGCGGCGTGCGCTCAAGCCGCGCCGGGTGCGTGGCGGTGTGGATCTCTTTCAACTTCGTCAATGCGACGTGGGTGTAGATCTGGGTCGTCGAGAGGTTCGAGTGCCCGAGCATCGCCTGGATGTAGCGCGTGTCGGCGCCGTTCTCCAGCATGTGCGTTGCGCAGGCGTGGCGAAAGAGGTGGCAGGCGCCCTTCGCGGCGACGCCCGCTCTTCCGATGTAGCGCTTCACCAGTTCCCCGATCGAGTAGTCGTGGAAGGGTTCGCCGAACTGCGTCAGGAACAGAATGCCGGCGTCGTGGCCGGCTACCAGCTCGGGACGCACATCGAGCAGGTACTTCTCGACCCACGCGCAGGCGCGCTCACCCAAGGGCACCAGGCGGTCCTTGCGGCCTTTCCCCTCTCGCACGAGGAGACTCCCGCGGCGCACGTCCACGTCGAAGACGGTGAGATGAAGCAGCTCCGAGCGGCGAATGGCCGATGAGTAGAGCGTCTCCAGGATCGCGCGGTCGCGCACGCCAAGCAGCGTCGTGGTGTCGGTGGCGTTCAAGATCGCTTCGACGTCGGCGACCGAGAGGACGTAACCGCTGAAGCTTGGCATCACCTTGGGCATGACGAGCTCGGCGGCGGGGTTGTAGAGGATGTAGCGGCTTCTCACCAGCCACTTGAAGAAGCTCCGGACCGGGACGAGCTCGGTGTATTGACTCCCGAAGGTCAACGGCGCCCCGTCGGGTTTCCTGTAGTGGTAGAGGTGGCGCTGATAGCGCTCGAGGATCGGGAGCGTCACCTCGGAGGGCTTGCCGAGTCCACGTTCATCGGCCCACAGGATGAAGCGGCGCAGCGCGCGCTTCCTCTGCTGGATCGTCCGGGGCGAGATCGCCGCGGCGCCCGACCAGTCGAGGAACTCGGCAAGCGCGTGAGCCAGAGCGCACGGCGGCAAGTCCCAGCCGCGCCCGGTGCGCGTCTGGCGGGGTTTTCTTCTACGCATGCGATGCGGCGGCTAAAGGTATGACGGGCGTTTCCTCCGCCTCGCTAGAAGTGCGTGTTGGGGCGGTTTCAGCGGAGGATTCTCGTAATGGATTGTTCTTCTTGTTGTTTGTCGCCTTCACCCCACCCCGCGACCCCCCCGCAACCGGGCCGCGATCGGCCCGCAACCGCCCCGCGAGTTCACCTTTTACCCCCGCGACTTCGGGCGTCGTAGCGGTAAGCGCCGCGACGTCGATCAACCCCGGCACGAAGGGCGCGCCGTCCTCGCCGCCGCCGTCGTAGAGCAGTTCATGCACGAGCCGCCCACCCGGACCGTCACGGCGCACGAGGAGATACTCCAGAGCCGCCAGGCGATCGAGATGCAGCCGCAGCTGCGTGTCGCTCAAGCCGATCGCCTCGCGCAGCTGCCGGCGGCTGAAGCGGTAAGCGGAACGTTCGATCTTCTGACGTTCGCACTCCGCGCGCACGTGCGTGTCCACGAGCGCGAGCGTTCGGCGGGTCTGCGGCGGCAACTCATCGAGCGAGCGGCCCAGGACCTCGTGCGCCAGGTCGTTCGCGAGCGCGATGTCAGCGAGAGTTGCCTCGATGTACTCGACGCTCTGGCCATCGCGTGCCGTGGTCTTCACCGTGCGCTGGTGCTGGTGCAGGAGCGCGATCGTGTCGATGAGGGTGAGGTACTTCTCGTGATCGCGCCGCATGCGCGTGGCCTGGTCGGGGAAGGTCAGGCGATCGGCATAGGGATTGAGGACCTCCAACGGCCGCAGCAGCCGCTGCGCGTTCTGGTGCAGCGTGAGCAACTCGCGCCGGCGCGCCTTGCGCACCAGGCCTTCGAGCGTGCGCTTGTTTCGTTGGAGCGTGTGGATCGCCTGCGTCTGACTGCGGGATTCGTCCACCGCGAGCACGAGGCAGCGGTTCTTCAACTCCTCGTCCACATCGATCGCGGTCGTCGTGGTGAAGATCATCGTCGGCCCCTCGACGCGGTACTCCTGCGTCACCAGGTTCCCGGTGGCCGGGTCCTTGCCGGTGGAGGCGATGGTGAGTTCGCCCTCCGAGTGCAGGAGCTTCAGCGCGTAGGCCGCGCGTGACGCCCCTTCCTCTTCCGCGATGGCGAGGATCTTGTGTTTCAGGTTGCCGTTGCCGATGTAGAAGAGGCTCTGCCCGGTCATCGCCGAGTACTTCACCCGGTCCTCTTCCGGCATCAGCGCGAGCACCGCGTCCATGAGCGTGGACTTGCCCGCGGCGCTCGACGACTGAACCAGCACGGCTAAAGGAGAGTCGAGCTTGCGCGAGGTCGCGGCGAGGTAGGCCACCAGCTTGTTGGTTTTTTCTCCGACGAGACCGCAAGCGGTGAGGTCCGCGAGGATGCGCTCGATGAGATTGGGTGAGCGCAGCAGATCGAGCGCCGCCTGCCGCTCAGTCTCGGGGATCACCACACCGGCCGGCGTCTTGGGCTCCAGCGCGCGCTTGATGGTCGCTTCCTGCAATTCCTCGAGCTTGAGTAGCAGCCGTCCCAGGTCGGCCTTCACCACGTCTTCCGTCACCTTGAGTTCAGTCGCCGCCTGCGCGATGTAGGCGGCGCGTGCCCGCGCGCCGTAGAGGTCGAGCGTGTCCACGTGCAGCGCCTCGCCGCGCGCGGCGAGCACGTTCACCTTCATCACATCGAAGGCGAGATTCTTAGCGAGCCCTCTGATGCGGTAGCGCCGGTCGCCAAACGTGAACGTGACTTCGGATTCCTTCACCTGGGTGGGGACATCGGCTGCCGGCGCCTGCGGCACGGGGGACGCCGGTAGTGGTTCGGGGGTTTCTTCCTTAGCCGCTAAATCAGCAGCTAAAGAAGAAACCGCGTCCGCGCGCGCGGGCGTGGACGATTCAGGCTCGACCGGCGCCGGCGGCGCGGTCCTCGCCGGCGCTACGCCCTTGCCGAGCCATAGCGCCTTGCGGATCGCAATGCCCAAGCTCTTGGCAGCCGGCGTGACCTTCAACGCGTAGTCGTTGGCATCCATGCCGTGCGGGAACTGGATGCGCCAGCACTCCATGCCCTCGGCCATCAGCTGCTCCGCAAGCCTGGCGGCTGCCCTCTCGCCGGCGTCGTCGCGGTCGTAGGCAATGAGGATGCGCTCGGTGCCGTAGCGTTTGAACGCCGCCAGGTAATCGTCGGTGAAGCCCTCGATGCCGTAGGCGCTGGTGACGTTGCGGTAGCCCGCGCACCAGAAGGTCAACGCGTCGATCAGCGCCTCGCACAGGATGATCTCCTTGTGGTCGGCCAAGGCCTCGACGTTCCACACGCCGCGGTGCGGACCAGGCAGATAGAGGTGCAGCGGCGTGCCCTCGCGCAGCCGCGGCGTCACCTTGCGGCCGTAGACCTCGGTCACGTTGCCCGCCTCGTCCATGACCGGGATCACGAGCGAGCCGTTGAAGTGCTCATGTCCCGACTCGCGGAGCAAGCCCAGGCGCTGCAGCCGCGCGCGTAGCTCGGCGCCGGCAACGCGCTGGTTATTGGGAAGCCGCAGACCCAGGGTGCGATTGGCGAAGCCCAGGCGGAAGCGGTCCACCGCCTCCCCGTCACGGATTCCGCGCGACTCCAAGTAGCGCAGCGCCTCGGGGCTCGATTTGAGGGTCTCGTGGTAGTAGCCGATCACCTGGTTGAGCAGCGCCTGGTCGTCGGCATCGGGCGCGACCGGCGGCGGGAGTTTTCTCACGGTTCCCTGCTTCACTGGCTGTGCGGCTAAGGCGGTGATCCCTTCCCGCAGCAGCTCCACCGCGTGACGGAAGGAGACGCCGCTCATCTTCATCACCCAGTCGATCGGCCCGCCCCCCGTCTGGCAGCCGAAGCAGTGCCAGAGGTTTTTCAAAGGCGTGATGACGAGGGAAGGCTCGGCGTCGTCGTGGAAAGGACACGTGCCCAGGAGGTCCTTGCCCGATTTCTTGAGCAGGATCCCGGCGGCGGTGACGAGGCGCTCGACGGAGACTTCGCTCCTCAACTTGTCGATCTCGGCCTGCGGGATCCGCGCCATGAATCGCGCCTCCTGGTAAAAACCTGTCAAGCCCCCCGAGCCACTTTTTTAGCGGCCCCGGAGCGGCTAAATAGGGTGGACACGTTTTATAGGCATTGCCTATACTATGGGAGAGGCACAGACCATGTCAACGGCAGCCCTCCTTAAAACCGGCCTTACACTCCCGAGAGCGTTACCGCTGCTCGGAGAGAACGTCGTGGCCAAAGGGATTGAAACGATCGGTGCGCGCATCGCGCGCCTGCGACGCGACAAGGGCATGACTCAGCAGGAGCTCGCGCGGCTCCTCAACGTGACACAACCGGTCGTCTCCGACTACGAGAACGATGTCATCAAGGTGAGCGGCGAGATGGTGATCCAGCTCGCCCAGGCGCTCGGCTCAAGCGCCGATGAGATCCTGGGGCTCGAGAAGTCAGCGAGGACGAACGGGCCGATGAAGAACCGCCGCCTCTACCGGCAACTGCAGAACATCGAGAAGCTGCCCAAGCGCGATCAGCAGGCGCTCCTTCGCACCATCGACGCCTTCCTCGCCAAGGCGAGTTAGCCGCTCAAACAAGAACGCCAAGCACAAGGCTGGGCGTTGGTGGGGGCGTTTTAACTTCTATCCGTGGTCCGTCCCGGGTTTCTGCCCTGATTCCGCGATTTTGCTTCTCTAATATCCGCCGCATATTTCTCTTTTAGCTCAGGCCATCTTGCTCTCACGAATTCGCTGGCCACACTGTGCCCAGCAATCGCGGCTTTCTTGAAATTATCTTCCGCTGCATCGAGTAGCGCTTCGTCTTTCAACCGCAACGCCTCATCAACGTACAAGGATCCCAGTACATTCAGTGCATCTGCATTGCCCGCTTGGGCGCGCTCCCGAACAACCTTCCATAGGTGCTTCCGTTCACCGTCTGACATGGTTAAGGACAAGATTTCTTGCACACCTCACGGCATTGCTGCCACGCTGCCACGTAGCCCGAAACGCATTCGACAAGCTTGTCGTCACTTGGCGTAACCCCGACTGACCCATAAAGAAAGAGGCAAAGGGAATGGCCGGCGGCTTTCGCAGCGTCGCATTTTTCAAGACACCTGCTGTACTCGTCTCCACCTCCAGATCCGCCACCCTCTTTCGTTGGAACATACGCGCTGATCCCAGCTCCGATAGCTGCACCAACCCTGATGCACAACTGGGGATAGAGCCGGCAAGTGGTCAGCACCCCGATGCCAACGCCGACTACGAGGCCTCCACCCGCCGCCGCGGCTTCACCTCTCGGATCAGTGAAGCTCAGTGGATTTTGATTTGCGTAACCGTAGGTGTTGATGCCACCGAGAAGCCCGATCGGATCTGACTGGATGTACCGACCGGTTACTGAATCGTAATCGCGCCGGTAGTTGTAGTGGAGGTTTGTTTCCTTGTCGAGATATCCCCATACAGCCCGAGTATTAGAAGTCACCCAGCTTGACGATCACGGAGACATCAATCAGCAGGCAAACGGCGAAGAATCCCCAAGCAAGAATCCGCCAACCAACATGCTTTAGTTCGTCAAATGCGCGCAGCGCCAGTATCACGGAGTAAAGCGCGCCCAGCGACAGATAGCCAACTGACCACGTAATACGAGACTGAGTTACGGGGCCGCTTAGGATCACCGATAGGCCCCACAATGCCAGGCCAACGACCAGCGCAACTACCACACCAGCCTGCAGCCGAAGGATCTGCGAGGTGCTCTCGCGACGAATCAGGGCAAATGCTGACATCCCAAGCAAGATGGCTCCCGTGGCAAACCACGCGGTCATTTCGGGAATCTGCCCCGATAGGTTGCCTCCGCGACCGCCAAGCGTTAGCAGAAGCGCAGCCCCATTCGCGAGCGCGGTAAGCAATCCAATCGCGAGATTGATATAGACAAATGCTGCCAGGGGCGATTTCGTGAACATGTTTGTCACTCAATCGATGAGGGCGTTACTTTTTTTCGCACTGGCACTTCTCAAACTGTATTTCTTCTTCAGGCACGCGCGCGTTACCAAAATTAACGCCGATGCTTGCACCAACTCCTTCTACAGCAGACCAGCCGCCCGAAGATCTGGCTGCGCCTAGCTGTGTACGGCTGTATGAAGTACCGAATCGCACAGCAAGTGTGCCGCTGAAAGTCACTGCTGGCCCGGCAAATGCCATGGGATTGGGGCAGGCGAAATGATCTTCAAACTCGGTCGCTGACCTAGTGGAAGAAGCTCCAAAACCAGGTCCAAGGCTGTCTACAAGGACTTTGATACGAGCCTTCACTCCGCATTTGCACTCAGATTCAAGCTCGTACTCCTCTCGGCCATACGCTAGCAAGTTAAAGGACTTGCTCTGACCGAACCACTTCACTAGACCGAGTGGATCGACCCAGCTAAGTGGATTGCTATCCACGTACGCGTAGACGTGGTTAAGCCGCGTCGTAGGCGTAGGCCGAGTTGTCGTAGCGATACCTAGAGGGTCAGGCTGCGGGTATCTCCCGATCGCCGGGTCATACCAGCGGTGGTAGTTGTAGTGGAGGTTGGTCTCCTTGTCTTGGTACGCACCCGACGCGCACTCGTCGTAGCGGGAAGCATTTTTCCTAGACGCGTCCAGCGGTT
>Ga0137319_1000364_pt1 | contig 13534 bp, 10 predicted proteins | sample EasRivERMZT333_2_FD_104752 | JGI IMG/M metagenome (GOLD analysis project Ga0137319, IMG submission 104752) | Soil microbial communities from meander-bound floodplain in the East River, Colorado, USA - East River MetaG ERMZT333_2 | ecosystem: Environmental > Terrestrial > Soil > Floodplain ... | reverse complement strand
GGGACGAGGCTCGAGCTGGAGGAATCAAGGAAAACCCGCTACACCGTCGGCACGTCGCTGATCGGAAGGTTCAACGCTTTCAACGTCGCCGCGGCGGCCGCGACGGCGCGGTCGCTTCAGGTGTCGTGGGACCACGTGATCGAAGGGGTCGCATCGGTCGCGTCGGTGCCGGGAAGGCTCGAGCGTGTGGTGCTGCCGGGCCGCGCGCAGAGCTTCGAGGTGTTCGTCGATTACGCGCACACGGACGACGCGCTGAGGGTGGCGCTCGAGACGGTGCGGCAGGTAACCAGGGGCAGGGTGATCGTGGTGTTCGGATGCGGCGGGGATCGCGATCGGTCGAAACGTCCCTTGATGGGCGCGCAGGCCGAGAAGCTGGCGGATCTGGCGTTCGTCACGTCGGACAACCCTCGTGGCGAGGCGCCCGGGGCGATCATCGACGCGATCCTGGCCGGGATGGGAAGCGCAGCGCGGGATGGAAGCGGTCGGGTCCGCGTGGACCCCGATCGTCGCAAGGCCATCGAGGCGGCCATCGCGTCGGCCGAAGCGGGAGACGCGGTGGTCATCGCGGGGAAAGGGCATGAGACCTACCAGATCATCGGCGATCGCGTCACCCACTTCGACGACCGGGACGTCGCGCGCGAGACTCTCGCGCGCGTCCTCTCCTGAGGATCCGGGGATGAGCCTCCCTCTGTCCTCGATTGCCGAAGTGGTCGGCGGAGCCCTCAGCGGGCCGGGCGCGGTCATCCCGCGCGGCTACTCGATCGACAGCCGGACCCTCGCCTCCGGGGACCTCTTCTTCGCCATCGTGGGGCCGAACACCGACGGCCATCGTTATCTCGCGGGGGCCATCGAGCGGGGCGCCTGCGGCCTCGTGGTCTCGGATGTGGCCGCGGCCGATCAGCTCCGCCTGCAGCACCCTCACGTCCCCTCGCTCCTGGTGCCCGACACGCTGCGCGCCCTTCAGGATCTGGCGGCCTTCGCGCGCCGGAGCATGGCGGCGCGGATCGTCGGCATCACCGGCTCCGGCGGGAAGACGACCACCAAGGAGATGACGCGCGCGGTCCTGGAGGCGAGCTTCAACGTGCATGCGTCGCGCGGCAACCTCAACAACCTCTTCGGATGTCCGCTGTCGATCCTCCAGATGACGCCGCAGCACCAGGTCGCGGTCCTCGAGATGGGGATGAGCTATCACGGTGAGCTGGCGCGCCTGGCGGAGATCGCGGACCCCGACATCGGCGTGCTGACGAACGTGTCGGCGGCGCATCTGGCGCATTTCACCTCCATCGACGACGTCGCCAGCGCGAAACGCGAGCTGTTCGACGGCATGCGCGCCGACTCGATCGGGATCTTCAACAACGACGACGAACAGTGCCGCCGGATCATCGCGGCCTTCAAGGGTTACGCCGTCACCTTCGGGATCGACAGGGAGTCCGACCTGACCGCGTCCGACTACCGCATGAACGGCTTGGAGGGAAGCTCCTTCGAGGTGCTCCACACGCACAACGGCGGCGAGCGGCGGGTCGGGGTGACGATGCGATTCGTCGGCATCCACAACGTCTACAACGCGCTGGCGGCCATCAGCGTCGGGTACATGCTCGGCATCGATCTGGGCGCCGCGGCGGCGCGCCTCGCCGACATCGAGCCGCTCGGCATGCGCGGCCGCGTCAGGAGGCTCGGGCGGGACGTGCGCGTGCTCGACGATTCCTACAACTCCAACCCGGCCGCGATGCGCCACCTGCTGCGCGTCCTGTCGGACGCCGCCGCCGGGCCCGGTGGCCGGAAGATCGTCGTCTTCGGCGACATGCTGGAGCTTGGGGAGCAGGAGGTCGAGGCGCACCGCGAGATCGGCAGGGCGATGGCGGGCACCGACGCCGCGCTCCTCGTGGGGGTCGGTCGCCTGGCCCACGAGGCTCTCGCAACAGCCCCCGATCGCCCGTCACGGCATTTCGATGACGCGGCGTCGGCGTCGGCGTTCGTGGCGCAGGAGGCCAGACCGGGCGATCTGATCCTCGTGAAGGGATCGCGCGGCGTGGCCCTGGAATCGGTCGTCGAGGCGCTCGTCGAGCGCTTCGGAGAGGAATGACGTTCGATGCTCTATCAGCTGCTCTATGCGTTGCGCGAGCACATCGGCGCCTTCAACGTGTTCCGGTACATCACGTTCCGGTCCGCGCTGGCGACCCTCACGGCGCTCGTGATCTCCCTGGGGCTCGGCCGCTTCCTCATCAGGAAGCTGCGCTCCCTGCAGATCGGCCAGCACATCCGGGAGGAAGGGCCCCGCTCGCACTACGCCAAGAGCGGCACTCCGACCATGGGGGGCATCCTCATCGTCGTGTCGGTCGTCATTCCGGTTCTGCTGTGGGCCGACCTGTCCAACATCTTCGTCTGGCTCGCGGCGGGGTCGATGGTCGCCTTCGGCCTGATCGGCTTCGTGGACGACTATCGCAAGCTCGCCAGGCGCCACAACCTCGGCCTGTCGGCGCGCGCGAAGCTCACATGGCAGATCATCGTCGCGGCGGCCATCGGCGTGATCCTCGTGTCGCTCGCCGAGAACGATCTGTTCACGACCAGGCTGTCGCTTCCGTTCCTCAAGCAGTGGACTCCCGACCTCGGGTGGTTCTACGTGGTGTTCATCGTCATGGTCATCGTGGGCGCCGCCAACGCCGTCAACCTCACCGACGGGCTGGACGGTCTGGCGGTCGGCTCGGTGCTGATCGCGGCCTCGACCTTCGCGATCCTCTCCTACGTGGTCGGGCACGCCGTGGCCGCGGGGTACCTCGGGATCATCAACGTGAAGGGGACCGGAGAGCTGACCGTGTTCTGCGCGGCGCTCGTGGGGGCCTGCCTCGGGTTCCTCTGGTACAACTGCAACCCCGCGGAAGTCTTCATGGGCGACGTCGGGTCGATGGCGCTCGGCGGCGCGATCGGCACGCTCGCCGTGCTCACCAAGCAGGAGTTCCTGCTCGTCATGGTGGGGGGGCTGTTCGTCCTGGAGGCCCTCTCCGTCATCATCCAGGTCACCTCGTTCCGTCTGACCGGACGACGCGTCTTCCGCATGGCGCCCCTGCACCATCACTTCGAGCTGATGGGGTGGCCCGAGCCCAAGGTCATCATCCGTTTCTGGATCATCGCGATCCTTTTCGCGCTCATGTCCCTGAGCACGCTCAAGCTGAGATGACCCCATGATGACCGCATCGAAACAGCGCAATGCGATCCCCTGGCGGCGGGCGGGAGTCATGGGCCTGGGGCTCTCGGGCCTCGCGGCCGCCGGGTTCCTCGCGCGCCGCGGCGTGGCGGTGATGGCCGCGGACGATCGCACGCGCGACGAGCTGATGCTGCGGCCCGGCGTCGCGCGGGAGCTCGAGGACCTCGAGGCCGCCGGGGTGCAGATGCGGTTCGGGCCGTCCGTCCCCGAGGTCTTCGCCGATTGTGACGCCGTGATCGCCAGCCCCGGCGTGTCGCCGGCCGCCGCGCCCCTGGCCTCGGCCGCGGCGCGCGGCATCCCCGTGCTCGCGGAGGTGGAGCTGGCTGCGCGGTTCCTGCGCGGAGTGCTGATCGGGATCACGGGAAGCAACGGCAAGAGCACGGTGACGTCGCTGACCGGCTGCATCCTCAAGGAGGCGGGGATCCCGGCGTCGGTGTGCGGCAACATCGGCACGCCGCTGACGCGCATCGCGGAGGCCGAGATGGATCTCCCGGAGGAGAAGGCGCGCGCCATGCGCTACGTGGTGGAGCTCTCCTCGTTCCAGCTCGAGGGGATCGAGACGCTGCACCCTCACATCGCCGTGCTGCTGAATCTGAGCCCCGATCACCAGGACCGTTACCACAGCAGCGACGACTACTACGCCGCCAAGGGGCGGATCTTCATGAACCAGTCGCCGGAGGACGTCGCGATCGTGAATGAAGACGACGCCGCGGCGCAGGTGCTCGCCCGCCGCACGGCGGCCAGGCTCTTCCCCTTCAGCGCGACGCAGGATCTGCCGCAGGGCGCGCTGCGGCGCGGCGACGACCTGATGCTGCGCCGAGGGCGGGGGGACGAGCCTTTCATGAAGGTGACCGACGTGCCAATGCCCGGCCGGCACAACGTCGAGAACGTCCTGGCCTGCGCGGCCGCAGCGGCCCACTGCGGCGCGGGGCCCGGCGAGATCGCGCGGGCGGTCGCGTCGTATGCGCCGCTGGCTCACCGTCTCGAGCCCGTCGGGACGATCGACGGCGTCACCTACGTGAACGATTCGAAGGCCACCAACGTCGGCGCCACGCTCGGCGCGCTCTCGGCGTTCGAGGAGCCGGTCGTGCTGCTGCTGGGGGGTTACGACAAGGGAGGAGACTTCGAGGAGCTGCGCGCTCCGCTGCAACGCCCCGGCCGGGTGCGCGGGCTGGTGACGTTCGGCGCCGCGGGGCCCGCGATCGCACGGCTCCTGCGCGGGGCGGCGCCCGCCGCGGAGGCGTCGGACCTGTCCGACGCGGTGCGTCGCGCGCGCGCCATGGCGCGGACGGGCGACGTCGTGCTGCTCGCGCCGGCGTGCGCCTCGTACGACGCGTACAACAACTTCGAGGAGCGCGGCGAGGACTTCCGCAACATCGTCCGCGCCCTCCTCAGCGGCCCCGGGAGGGATTCCTGATGCCGCGCAGACTCACCATCGACCGCGTCCTGCTCGCGACCATCATGCTGCTCTGCATGGGCGGTCTGGTGATGATCTATTCGGCGTCCGCCGTCATCGCGGCGGAGCAGTTCGACAACCCGTATCACTTCCTGATCCGGCAGATCGCGGCGCTCGTGGTGGGAGTCGCGGTCATGGTGGCGATGATCAGGACCGACTACCGGTCGCTCAAGAACGGCGCGATCGTCTACGGAGCGCTCGGCATCACGGCGACGCTGCTCATCGTCGCGCTCATGAGCCCCTCGGTGAACGGCACGCACCGGTGGATCTTCCTCGGCCCCGCCACGCTCCAGCCGGCCGAGTTCGCGAAGCTCGCGATCATCCTCTTTCTTGCGTGGCGCCTCCAGCGCGATCCCGAGGACGTGAACAACCTCCCCCGCAACGTGATCCCGTGCCTCGTGCTGTCGGGGTTCGTGGTGTTCCTCGTGATGCTGCAGCCGGATCTCGGGACCTCGGTGTCGATCGCGCTGTGCGTCGCCGTGATGCTCTACACCGCGGGCGTGCGCGTCCGCTACCTGGGGGCGATGGCGCTGGCGGCGATGCTGGTCTTCGTGCTCGTGATGAAGGGCTACCAGATGGAGAGGCTCATGTCCTTCCTGGACCCGGACTCCGATCCGCTGGGCGCGGGGTATCAGGTGATCCAGTCGAAGATCAGCATCGGAGCCGGCGGCGAGCTGGGCCGCGGCCTGGGGGAGGGACAGCAGAAGCTCTTCTTCCTTCCCTATCCCTACACCGATTTCATCTTCTCGGTCATCGGCGAGGAGCTGGGCCTGATCGGGACCGTCGCTTTCATGGGGGCTTTTCTGATCCTTCTGTGGCGGGGCCTTCGGGTCGCGTCGCGAGCCCCCGATCTCTTTGGGAGTTATCTGGCTGCCGGCATCACGATGTTCCTCGTGATGCAGGCGATGATCAACATGGGGGTGACGCTGGGGATGCTGCCGGCCAAGGGGTTGCCCTTGCCGTTCGTCTCCTACGGCGGATCCTCTCTTGTCGCCGGACTGATGGCGTCGGGGTTGCTGCTGAACATCAGCCAGCATTCCAATTGAAATGCCCACGGTCCTCCTCGCCGGCGGAGGAACAGGTGGGCACATTTTCCCGGGCATCGCAATCGCCCGGGAGCTGAACGAGAGAGTTGTCGGATGCGAAATCATCTTCGTGGGGACACAGGCGGGGCTGGAATCCAGGATCGTTCCCGCGTCCGGGTTCCGTCTGCTCACCATCCGCTCGTCCGGACTCATCGGTGTGAGCCTCGTGGCCCGCGCGAAGGGCATCGCCCTGATCCCCGTGTCGCTGCTGCAGAGCATCGCGCTGGTGAGGCGCACGAAGCCGCGCCTGGTCATCGGCGTGGGGGGCTTCGCCTCGGGGCCCGTCATGGCGGCGGCCGTGCTGATGCGGGTGCCGACGCTGATCTGCGAGCAAAACTGCATTCCGGGAGCGACGAATCGGTGGATGGCGCCGTTCGTCACGCAGACCGTGGTCACTTTCCCGGAGACGAAAGAGAGACTCGGCGGCCGGGGCGTGGTTCTCGGCAATCCTGTCAGGAAGGAGTTCACGTTGATCGGGCCCAGGCGCATGCATGACGGGGCACGGCGCATCCTCATCTGCGGCGGCAGCCGCGGGGCGCGCGCCATCAACCGCGCCGTGTGCGATGCCCTTCCGCATCTGGCGCCGCTCGCCGGGACGGTGGCGGTGACGCACCAGACCGGGGACGCCGATCGCGACATGGTGCGCGATGCATGGAGCCGGTCCGGGTTCCCCGGCAAGGACGTGGAGGTGCGCCCCTTCATCGCCGACATGGCGCGCGTCTACGAGGAGTCCGATCTGATCGTGAGCCGCGCCGGCGCCACCACCGTCGCGGAGCTGACCGCCGCGGGGAGGCCCTCCGTGCTGATCCCGTTCGCCGCGGCGGCGCACGACCATCAGACATTCAACGCGCGGGCCCTGGTGGCCGCGGGGGCGGCGGAGATGATCGCGGAGCAGGACCTGACCGGAGAGGTCCTCGCGGGCACCATCAGGACCCTTCTCTCCGATGAGGAGAGGCTCACGCGCATGGCGGCGGCCGCGCGGACGCTGGGCCGTCCCGACGCCGCGGCGCGCATCGCCGATCTCTGTGTCGCGATGATGGGCGGGGAGGCCGCATGACGTCGCGCAACCCGCTGTTCCGCAAGACACAGCACATCCACTTCGTCGGCATCGGCGGCGCGGGGATGAGCGGCATCGCCGAGGTCCTGCGCAACCTCGGCTTCACAGTCACGGGGTCGGACCTGTCGCGCTCGGAGATCACCGGGCGGCTGGAGAAGCTCGGTGTGCGCATGGCGCAGGGGCACGACGGCGCCAACGTGGGGGATGCCGACGTGGTGGTCATCTCCTCGGCCGTCAAGCCGGACAACCCCGAGGTGCTGGAGGCGCGGCGGCGCAAGATCCCCGTCATCCCGCGCGCGGAGATGCTCGGCGAGCTGATGAGGATGAAGTACGGCGTGGCGATCGCGGGGTCGCACGGCAAGACCTCCACCACCTCCATGGTGGCCCAGATGCTGTCGGGCGCGGGTCTCGACCCGACCATCGTGATCGGCGGGAGGCTCAACATCCTCGGCGGCGGCGCGAAACTCGGCAAGGGAGACCTGATGGTGGCCGAGGCGGACGAGAGCGACGGCTCGTTCCTGAGGCTCGCGCCCACCATCGCCGTGGTCACCAGCATCAGCCCCGAGCACCTCGATCACTACGGCGCGATGACGGCGCTGGTGGACGCCTTCGTGGGCTTCCTGAACAAGGTCCCCTTCTACGGCAAGGGGATCGTCTGCCTCGACGATCCTCGCATCCAGGAGATCATGCCGCGCCTCACGCGGCCGCTGATGACCTACGGCCTGGGCGGAAAGGCGGACCTCGTCGCCTCCGGGCTGCAGCTCAAGGAGTTCGGCTCGCGCTTCGAGGTGGTCTTCCGCGAGCGCTGGCTCGGCGACGTCACGTTGAAGGTGCCCGGGCGCCACAGCATCTACAACGCCATGGCCGCGATCCTCGTGGGCCTCGAGCTGGACATCCGCTTCGAGGACATCGCCGCCCATCTCGCGGAGTTCTCCGGCGCGGATCGGCGGTTCCAGCACCGCGGAACCGCGGGCGACATCATGGTCGTGGACGATTACGGCCATCACCCCGTCGAGATCCGCGCGACCCTCGCGGCGGCCCGCGAAGGATGGGATCGGCGCAGGGTCGTGATCTTCCAGCCGCACCGCTTCACGCGCGCCGCGGCGCTTACGGACGAGTTCGCCCGATCCTTCGGCGACGCCGACGCGCTGATCGTCCTGGACATCTACCGCGCCGGCGAGGATCCGATCCCCGGCGTCACCGGGGAGAAGCTGGCCGCGGCGATCCAGGCGCATGGACACAAGGACGTGACCTACGCGCGCGACCTCGACCAGGCGGGGCGCGTGCTTGTGGAGAAGGCCCGCACGGGGGACATGGTGATCACCCTGGGGGCGGGAGACGTCTGGAAGGTCGCCGAGGCATTTCTCAGAGACAGGAAGTGAGCGAGGAGAGCGTGGAAACGATCGCAGCGCGGCACGCGGTTCCGGTGGATCGCGGCAGGATGATGGCCGAGTTCACGAGCATCGGCGTGGGCGGACCGGTGGACTTCGTGCTGCGTCCGTCGAGCGTCGATGCCCTCGCGGGTATCATCCCCGCGCTGCGCGCGGCAGGGTTCCGGCCGCGCGTCATCGGCGGGGGAGCGAATCTGATCGCGGGAGAAGGCCCCTTCCGGGAGCCGGTGATCCTGACCCGCGGCATCAAGCACGGGCCGATCATCGAAGGCCATCGCGCGCGGGCGGGCTGCGGCCTGAGCGTCAAGAAGCTCGTCACGCAGTGCGTGGAGAAGGGTCTCACCGGGCTCGAGTTCGCGGAAGGAATCCCCGGGACGGTGGGCGGCACCGTCTTCATGAACGCCGGGTCCTACGGGGGGCAGATGGCCGACGTCGTGAGAGAGGTCCTGCTCGTGGACGCTGCCGGCCATCTCGTGACGCGCAAGGTCGGTCCCACCGACTTCTCGTACCGCCGCTCCCCGTTCACGAGCGCAGAGACGATCGTCGAGGCGGTCTTCGATCTGGCGCCGGGAGATCCGCAGACGATGCGCGAGACGCTGCGGTCGATCGCCTCGCGGCGTCTGGCGTCGCAACCCCCCGGCGAGCGCTCGGCAGGGTGCGTGTTCAAGAACCCGAAGGGGGATTCGGCGGGGCGGATCGTGGATGCCGCCGGCCTCAAGGGGCTGGCCGTCGGGGGCGCTTCTGTCTCGACGGTCCACGGCAATTTCATCGTCAACCGCGGGGATGCCACATCGACCGACGTCCTGGAGCTCATCGCCCAGGTGAAGAGCAGGGTCGCTGCCGCCACCGGCGTGGCGCTGGAAGAGGAAGTGATCCTCTGGACGGGAGATCCCTCATGAGACGGTTCGCCACGATCATCGGCCGCCGCAAGCCAGGGAACGCCCCCCAGGACCACCTCAGGTACATGCGTCGCAAGGGGAACAGGCGCGTGCGGGCCCGCCGCTTCCGGCGCTCCGCGCTGCGCGCCACGATACTCGTCTCCCTTTCGGTGGGCGCGGTCATCGCGCTGTTCATCGTGGGGCTGCTCGCGGTGCGGTGGGTGAAGAGCCCCGGGAACCTGAAGCTCGCGCGCCTGGACATCCAGGGACAGCATGAAGGGCGTGAAGAGGAGATCAGGGATCTCGTCGCGCCCTGGATGGGGAAGAACCTCCTGTCGATCGATCTCCTGGATCTGGAGGAGTCCGTCAGGAAGCATCCCTGGATCGGCACCGGGGGCCAGGTGCGGATCCAGCGGCGGTTCCCCAACGGGCTGCGGATCACGGTGCGGGAGCGCGAAGCCGCGGGGCTGGCCCTCGTCAACGGCGCCGTCGTGCTGGTGGATGCGCAGGGCGCTCCGATCGATCGGCTCGGGCCGCGCTACGCGGAGTACGACTTCCCGATCATTGTGGGACTGGAAGGCCTCGTGCGCGCCGCGCACGATAAAAACGCCGTGCGCCGGAGCGCCGCCGCGGCGCGCCTGAGCGACGCGATGCGCAAGGGGGTCGAGGTCGTAGCGGCCCTCGCCGCGCACGAGCCCGCGTTCTACGCGCAGATCTCGGAGATCGACATGTCCGATCCGGGGATGGTCGGGCTCGTTCTGGAGGGCGAGAGCTACACGCTGCGGCTCTCGCGGGAAGACTGTCTGCGCAATCTGCACAACTACTTCGCGCTGAGGCCGGAGCTGGCGTCCGCTGACGATGCCGTCGCGTACGTCGATCTCCGGTGGGAGAACCGCGTCGCGGTCTCTCCCGCGTCGGCGCTGATTGAGGAAGACGGAGGAGAGTGATGGCTCGAAGGAATGACCGCTTCGTCGCGGGGCTCGACATCGGGACGACCAAAATCTGCTGTGTGATCGCCGAACGCGTGGAAGGCGGCAGGCTCGACATCATCGGCTACGGCCGCGCGGCGTCACGGGGCCTGCGTAAGGGGGTCGTGGTCAACGTGGATCAAACCGTCGACGCGTTGAAGGCGGCCGTCGAGGAGGCGGAGCTGATGGCCGGCGTCACCGTCGAGCGCGGCTACGTCGGCGTGGCCGGCGGCCACATCCGCGGCTTCAACAGCCGCGGCGTGATCGCCATCTCAGGCCGGGAGCGCGAGGTGACGCGCGAGGACGTGGACCGGGTGATCGAGTCGGCACGCGCCGTCCAACTCCCTGCCGACCGCGTCATCTTCCACGCGGTGCCGCAGGACTTCATCCTCGACGGCGTGGGGGAGATCCGCGACCCGCTCGGCATGACCGGGTCGCGACTCGAGGTCAACGTCCATCTCGTGACGGGCTCCATGCCATCGCTCAGCAACATCACCAACTGCGTGAACCGCGCGGGGGTCGAGGTTCAGGAGATGGTGCTGGAGCAGATCGCCGCGGCGGAGAGCACGCTGCGCACCGACGAGAAGGAGCTCGGGATCGCGCTGGTGGACATCGGCGGCGGCACCACGGACCTCGCCATCTTCGAGCAGGGCTCCATCTGCCACACGGCGGCCCTCCCCACCGGCGGCGATCACTTCACCAACGACATCGCCGTGGGGCTGCGCACGCCGGTGCCGGAGGCCGAGAGGATCAAGGTCAAGTACGGATGCTGCCTCGCGAGCCTGGTGGAGGACGACCAGACGATCGAGGTGCCGAGCGTCGGGGGGCGCAAGCCGCGCGTGCTGTCGCGCCACATCCTCTGCGAAATTCTCCAGCCGCGCACCGAGGAGATCTTCACCCTGCTGCACGAGGAGATCGTGCGCGCCGGGTACGAGGACAACCTCACCTGCGGCGTCGTGGTGACGGGGGGCGGGGCGATCCTGGAGGGGGTGCCGGAGATCGCCGAGCAGATCTTCGACCTTCCCGTGAGGCGCGGGTCGCCCGAGGGGGTCGGCGGGCTCATGGATGGGGTCGCGAGCCCCGAGTTCTCCACCGCGGTCGGTCTCGTGAAGCACGGTCTGGCCTCGCCCGGGCCCGGCTACCGGACGCATGTGCCGTCCCACATGCTGGGAAGGGTCGGCGAGAGGATGAAGTCGTGGTTTTCCGAACTGTTCTGATGGGAGTTCTTTTCTGACGGCAACGCGGGTGAGTTTCGGGCCCGCGTAATCAGACGGCGGCCGCCAAGGCCGCAAAACGGGGGAGTTGATGAGAATAAGGATGGAAGAGCGTGACGACGGCAAGGCGAGAGGCATGAAGCTCGGATACGACGACGAGCCGGTGCAGGGTGCGCGCATCAAGGTCATCGGCGTCGGAGGGGGCGGGTCCAACGCGGTGAACCGGATGATCGCCTCGGAGATGGTCGGGGTGGAATTCCTCGTGGCCAACACCGATTGCCAGGCGCTCAAGAGCGCAAGGGCGCCGGTGAAGGTCCAGATCGGCGGCAAGCTCACCAAGGGGCTCGGGGCAGGATCGAATCCCGAGACCGGCCGCCAGGCCGCGCTGGAGGACACCGAGAAGCTGCTGGAGGTGCTGCACGGCGCCGACATGGTGTTCATCACCACGGGGCTCGGCGGCGGAACCGGAACGGGCGCCACGCCGATCGTGGCGAACCTGGCATCCGAGCTGGGCGCCCTGGTGGTGGCCGTCGTGACCAAGCCGTTCCTGTTCGAGGGGCGCAAGCGCCGCGAGCAGGCGGAGATGGGGCTGAGGGAGCTGCGCGAGTGCGTCGACACCGTGATCTCCATCCCCAACGAGCGGCTCCTGAGCACGGTGGATCGCAACACGTCGCTTCAGTCCGCGTTCCTGATCGCGGACGACGTGCTGCGGCAGGCCGTTCAGGGGATCTCGGACCTCATCACCATCCCGGGCGAGATCAATCTCGATTTCGCCGACGTCAAGACGATCATGAGCGGAATGGGGATGGCCCTGATGGGGACGGGCATCGCGACCGGGGAGAACCGCGCCGTGGAGGCTGCCCAGCGGGCGATTTCGTCGCCGCTGCTGGAGGATGCCACCATCGACGGCGCCCGGGGCGTGCTCATCAACATCACCGGCGGTCCCGGCATGACGCTGTTCGAGGTGTCCGAGGCGTCGAACCTCATCCACGAGACAGCGCACGAGGAGGCCAACATCATCTTCGGCACCGTCATCGACGAGAGCATGGGTGAGTCGATCAAGGTGACGGTGATCGCCACGGGCTTCAGGGAAAGCGGTCGCCGCGAAGAGTCGCAGCGTATCGTCCCCGTGAAGCGGCGTGCGCTGGAGCAGCCTCGTCTCGAGCTGGAGAGCGTCTCGCCGTCAGCGGCGCAGAAGAACGAGACGCCGCTGCTGCGCAGAGGGCAGAGAACTCCCACGATCAACGCCGACGAGGGGAGCTACGGCCCGAACTTCACGAACCTGAAGGACGACCTGGACGTGCCGACGTTCCTGAGAAAGCAGATGGATTAGTGGCGCACTTAGTGCGCCGGGGTGCAGGCCGCATCTGCGGGGTCTGAAGCTCCGGGCCGTTTCCCCCGTGCCCGCCGGCCAGCCGTCGGCCGGCGGGCCGTCCTGCGGGCTTCAGTCCTGCGCCCCGACGCGAAAAAGGGCCCCGGGCGTCCATCCATATAACCTGGGACGTCCGGGGCCCTGGTGTCTGCGGATGCGAGCGACACGCTGGGTGCGCGGGCGTCCGCCCCCGCATTTCTTTATCTGCGGACCGGAGGTTCGCGTACCCGGTCTTACGGCTTCGCTGCGGGCGGCTCCTCGAGCAGCTTCAACTCGACGCGGCGGTTGGTCGCCTTCCCCTCGGCGGTCGCATTGTCCGCGATCGGCCCGCTCTCGCCGTAGCCCACGGCCACGAGGCGATCCCCCGCCACGCCGCGCGCCACGAGGTACGCCTTCACCGACTCCGCGCGCCGCTGCGACAGGCTGAGGTTGTGCGCCTGCGAGCCGGTGGAGTCGGTGTAGCCGCCGATCTGGATGCGCGCCCCCGGATGATCGACGAGCGACTGCGCGACCTCGTTGAGCGTCGCGGTCGACTCGGGCTTGATCTCCGCCGAGTCGGTCTCGAAGCTGACCCCCTTCAGGATGACCTTCGTCTCCCCCGGGGCGAAGATCGGCGGCGCCAGCTTCACGATCGGGCACCCCTTCTCGTCCGCTTCGACCCGCAGATCGGTGTCGGGGCACTGATCGATGCCATCCCAGACCTTGTCGTGATCCGAGTCCTTCGGGCAGCCCAGCTTGTCCACGGTCGCGCCTTTCGGAGTGTCGGGGCAGCGGTCCAGGCCATCGAGGACTCCGTCGCCATCGGCATCCGACGGACAGCCCTTCTCGTTCACCTTCGCGCCAGCCGGGGTGTCCACACACTCGTCCGCGCCGTCGGGCACGCCGTCGCCGTCCGAGTCCTTCGGGCAGCC
>Ga0137319_1000363_pt1 | contig 13590 bp, 9 predicted proteins | sample EasRivERMZT333_2_FD_104752 | JGI IMG/M metagenome (GOLD analysis project Ga0137319, IMG submission 104752) | Soil microbial communities from meander-bound floodplain in the East River, Colorado, USA - East River MetaG ERMZT333_2 | ecosystem: Environmental > Terrestrial > Soil > Floodplain ... | reverse complement strand
GTTCGTCAACGTCGCCAACCCGGCTAACTTCGACTGGTCCACCTACTACTCGAACGACTCGAAGATTGCCAAGCTCGCGGCGGCGTGGCGCGGGCGGTTCAGTCAGCTGCGGGGGCTGGAACCCTACCGGCCGATTCTCTCGCAGACGGGGGTCAGGCTGATCGACACCATCGACGAGTACGGCTCGTGGAGCATCACCACGTGGGACCCGAGGGACCCGGACAGCCCGGCGCATTCGCTCTTTCCGGTGGCGAGCGGCCCGACCAACCCGGGCTTCCCACAGGAGGCCCTGGGGTTCTTCGGCTCTCTGAAGGCTTGCGCGCTGGCGCTGCTCGAGAGCGCCGGGAGCACGGGCAGCGGCACGCGGGTCGCGGGGACGGAGATCGTCGGATGGGACACACACAACACGCAGTTGAACCGTCATGGGGAGCTCCTCTCGTGGCTCGCCTACGGCTTCCGCTCACTGCGGATCGTGCTCTCAGGCGGGGCCATCGACCCCCGCAACTACCCATCGATCTGGGACAAGACGGTCGTAGTGACCATGTCGGAGTTCGGCCGCACGACGGTGGAGAACGGAAGCAACGGAAGCGACCACGCGGCCGCGAGCTGCCTGTTCGCCATGGGGGGACCGGTCAATGGCGGCATCTACAACTGTGATGCCTCGACGTGGCCCGCCGGCTCCATGTTCGCCGTGGATGGAAGGTACATGATTGAGCACACCGACTACCGCGCGATCTTCTGGGAGATCCTGCGCGATCACATGGGCGCCTCACCCCCGGCGCCCGACGCGATCTTCCCCGGATACACCTCCCTCGGGCTGGCCTCCCAGGAGCTGGGCCTCATCGCGTGACGCGGCGACAGTCCCACTAGCGCCGGCCATCCTTCGTAGCGCCGCCGCGGCCAGCACAGCGCGAGCGCGAGGCCCACGCTGGTCCGCCTCCATCGGGAGTCTTTGAGGCCCACCTCGAATCCATAGGGTGAACACCGCATTGCTTCTAGGAGGGTCCCATTGTAAAAAGAGATGAAGCGGACCATTTTCAGCATGGGTGTATTCCTGGGGATTCGAAACAGGACCCCGACGACGCACAGGTGGATGCCGATCGCGCTGTCTCTCGCGCTGGCGGCTCCTGCTCCGTCCGCCTGGTCCGGCACCAGGACGCCGTCCGTTCCCCCCTCCCGTGACGCTTCGGTGGAACCATGGCTGGCCACTGACGGCAGGGTGCTGGCCATCGGCCACGGAAGGCGCCTCTCGATCCAGGACCGCGCAACGTCCCGCTTCCGGGAGATCGTCCTGGACGCGCCTGGAGTCTCGGGGGCATTGTTCGGCCGGCGGCTGCTGATCCTGGACGATGACGGGGGCCTCCTTCACATCGACCTGGAGGAGCCCGAGGCCGGCGTGAATCGCCTCGCGTCCGATCGGGGGGATCGCGCGACAAGTCTCGCGGTCTCCCGGGGAGATACCCTCATCATCGCGGATCAAGGACGCGGGCTGATGCTCCTGCGGATCCCCTCCTTCCCCCACGGGGGACATCAGGGCGCTCTTGCCGGCCGGCACGAGACTATCGCGCTGGCGCCCGCGGGGTTCATTGCGATCGAAGACCGGGTCACCGCTCTGGCGGCGCAGGACGATCGCATCGTCCTCGGCTCCGAGGACGGCTCGCTCCGCATCATCGAGGAGATCGGCTCGGGCGCAGGGTCCGTCTCGGATCGCGCAACTGCATCATGGAGGCGCATCGCCCTGGGAGAGCCGGTCCTCTCGCTTGCCTTGGCGTCGCGACGCATCTACGCATTGGGCCCTTCGGGGCTCTGGCGCGTCGATCTGGGCGATGAGGATCCCGGCGATCCGGTCCATGTCGCGCCGATCGCGGGGGTGGCCCTCGCAGTCGCCGGACGGGAGGTGTCGATCCTCGGGGAGGACGGTGCGCTGTCGCGGATCATCGATCATGAACCCGCCGCGCTCATGCACACCGTCTCGGTCCAGAACAACTACTTCACTCCGGCTTCCATGACGGTTTTTCCGGGAGACACGGTCCGCTGGTCGAACAGCAGCGCGGGGTTTCACAACGTCGTCTCGTGCATTGCCGGGCAGTCGGGCTGTGAGCTGGATGCCACGGAGTCTTTCCACTCGGGATTCCCGTCGACAATCTGGTTTTTCACGCACGCCTTTCAGCAGCCCGGCTCGAACCCCTACATCTGCGAGCCTCACGCCACGCAAATGATCGGTGAGGTGATCGTGGCCGCCCCTCCCGCGCCGCCCCCCGTCCCCGATGGGCGCGACGGGTCACCGATGACCGTCATTCCGCTCGACCCCGGCGCCACGACCCTCTCGATCGCGTGGGACGACGTTTCATGCGGTTCGGCATCCTCCCATCACTTGATCTGGGGCCATCGCAGCCACCTCCCTGCGGCGCCCGGTGGCGCCTTCTCGTTCGCAGGCGCGGTGTGCGGGATTGCGACGCCGTTTGTCTGGACGGACTCTCCGGATCCTGCCGCCGTCCCGAAGCGCATCGTCTGGTGGTTGATCCTGCCTGGCGAGGGCGCCACGGAAGGATCGTGGGGTATCGACTCGCAGGGTGCCGAGCGCAATGGTCCCGCTGTGGGAGGTTCCTCGGGTTCCTGCGGCATCGTGTCCAAGGATGTCAGCGCGGGATGCAACCCATGAACTGGAATCGTGCTCTTCTATGGCTCGCCGTCTTCGTGGCGCCGCATGCGGCGGCGCTCGCGCAAGCGCCACCTGAGGTTCCGAACCTCAGGTTCGCGGACACGGACACGCTGGTCTGGAATGCCGCCGCCGGCGCACAGTTCTACAACGTCTACAGGGGGCGCCTGACGGATCTGAAAAAAGGCACCCCACCGCAATGCCACGCCTATGAAGTCGCGGCCACGGCCTTCACCACGCCGCAGGATCCTGCCGTTCCCGGTGAGATCTTCGCCTATCTCGTCACGGGCGAATCGGCGACCGGCGAGGGGACAGCGGGGCAGGCTTCCTCAGGCACCCCCCGCGTGCTTCGCGGATCATGCGGGCCGGTCATGAGAGGACACGTCCTCAGCCGCACGGGCTTCGGTTGGAGCGAGTGGTCGAGCGCCCGTATGCAGGCGCTGGGGATGCAGGGATACATCGACGAGCAATTGAACCCGGCCAGCATCGACGAGGCCAGCAACGCAGAGCTGAGCAGTCGTCTGGCCCTCTACGAGCCGCCGGCCGACATCTTCGGTCTCATCGCGCGGCAGGTCGTCTCGGCCGTCTACGCCCGCAGACAGCTCGAGCAGGAGATGACGGTCTTCTGGACGAACCACTTCAGCACCTTCTGGGGCAAGGTGGGGGACGTCTACCAATTCTATTACCCGCCGTGCTGGGCCCCGGGCCAGCCCCCCGAGTGCGATCAGAACTTCCCTCAGGTCGCCTACCTCGAGGCCAGCCTCGCCCAGAGGCGCGAGATGGAGGACTTCCGCGCTCTCGCCTTCAACGGCAGCTTCCGTGAGATCGCGCAGGCCAGCGCCCTCAGCCCGGCGATGATCGTCTATCTCGACTTGTTCTTGAACATCAACCTGCGGCCCAACGAGAACTACGCGCGCGAGCTGCTGGAGCTCTCCACGATGGGCGTGGACGGCGGCTACACGCAGAAGGACGTCGAGCAGCTTGCGAGGATCCTGACCGGCTGGAACATCTGCAAGAAGGAGCTGGCCAACGCGGACAATCCAACGGCCCCCTGCATCGCCAACTACTGGCTGCCGTCCCCCGCCGGGCGCTGGGTGGCTCATTTCGACATGTCGAATATCGCCCCCGGTGTCAAACGGCACGATTGCGGCGCGAAGATCCTCTTCGAGGACACGCCGTACCAAGTCAACTTCCCGGCGACTCCGTGCGTGAGCCCTCAGGAGGGGGTCAACGAGTTCCACGCGGCGCTCGACGCGATCGTGGCCCACCCTTCTACGCCACGCTTCATCTCGAAGAAGATCCTCCGGCAGCTCGTCACCGACACTCCCACGCCAGCGATGATCGACGGGCTCGTTGCCGTCTGGAACAGCCCTGCCAACCCGCAGGGGATCGGGGATCTTCGTGAGGTGACGCGGGCCGCGCTCCAGATGACCGCGTTCAGGAGCCCCGACCAGATCGGCTCCAAGATCAGGACCCCATTCGAGCACTTCACGGCGGCCATGCGGGCCACCCGAGGGAGCACGGATGGTCTTTCTGTCATCGTGAACTACCTGATCTCGGCCCAGCACATCCCGCATTACAACGAGGTCCCGACGGGCTATGCCGAGACGGGACCCGAGTGGATCGACACCAACAACACGCTCACGCGGCAGAACTTCGGCCTGCACCTGTCCGCCGCGTCCGGCACGGGCTTTAGCTCCGACCCCATCGGGCTTCTCAACGCCAACGGCATCTCCACAGCGCCCGGCAACTCCGCGGCCATCGTGAACTTCATCGCCGGAGTGCTCTTTGGCGGGGCGCTCACCCCGGCCGAGCGTCAGGAGGCCATCGATTTTCTCGACACGAACGACCTCGGCGTGCCGTCACCCTACAACGCCGCGCGGATCCGCGAGACGGTCGGGCTGCTGCTCGGCTACCCGCAGTTCCAGGAGCAGTGAGGAGACCATGCCATGAACAAGCGCACGCGCACCGGTTCCTGCTCGCGCCGATCGTTCCTTCACGGCTGCGGGATGACACTCGCGGGGTTCGGTGTCTCGTCACTCTTCCCCGGCGCATTCGTCCGGCATGCCATGGCTTCCCCCCTCACGGACCGTAGGCTCCTCTTCATCTTTCTTCGCGGCGGCAACGACGGCATCAACGCCGTGATCCCGCACGGCGACGCCGACTACAACGTCACGAACCGGCCCAACCTCTACATCCCCCCGGCCTCGGCGATCGATCTGGGCAACGGCTTCGCCTCGCTGCATCCATCGCTCGCCGCCATGATGGAGCCGTTCAATGCCGGCGATCTTGCGATCGTCCACCGGGTCGGCTATCCGTACAGCACCCTGTCGCACTTCGACGGACAGCGCATCTGGGAGAACGGCGACCCGGAGAAGCCCCAGCTCTTCGAGGGATGGCTCTCGCGCTACATCGACGAGAGCATGCTCTCCATGGGGAAGGACCTCCCCGTCATCTCGGTGCAGCCGTTGCCGCCGCTCCTGCTGCGCGGCGACGAGAAGTTCGTCAACATCGCCGACCCGGGCAACTTCAATTACGTCTACCCCGACCCCAAGAGGGCCAAGTTCGCCACCGCCTGGCGCCGCCGCTTCGAGGCACTGGCGGGGCTCGATCCCTACCGCCCGGTCCTCTCGCAGACGGGGGTCAGACTGATCGACACCATCGACGAGTACGCGTCGTGGAGTCTCGCCACCTGGGACCCGAAGGACCCTGACAGCCCGAGCCACTCGCTGTTTCCGGTGATGGACGATGCGTCCAACCCGGGCTTCTCGCCGGAGGCCTTCGGCTTCTTCAACTCCCTCAAGGTCTGCGCGTTGTCTCTTCTCGAGAGCGACGGGAGCGCGCACAACGGCACCCGCGTCGCGGGGACCGAGGTCGGTGGCTGGGACCTGCACACCGGTCAGGGACAAACCGCCGGCCGCCACGCCGAGCTGCTGTCGTGGCTCGGCTACGGCTTCCGATCCCTGAGGATCGTGCTGTCGGGCGGCGCCATCGACCTCCGCAATTATCCATCGATCTGGGACAAGACGACCGTCGTGACGCTCTCGGAGTTCGGCCGCACGACCCAGGAGAACGGAAGCAACGGGAGCGACCACGCGGCCGCGAGCTGCCTTTTCGTCATGGGAGGCCCTGTCAACGGCGGCCTCTACAACTGCGATGCCTCGACGTGGCCTGCCGGCTCGATGTTCGCCGTGGACGGAAGGTATCTGATGGAGCGGACCGACTACCGCGCCATCTTCTGGGAGATCCTGCGCGATCACATGGGCGCTCCACCCCCCACGCCCGACGCGATCTTCCCTGGCTACACCATCTACGGGCTGGGTTCCCAGGAGCTGGGCCTCATCGCGTGACGCGGCGACAGTCCCCGTAGTACCCTGCGCGCCGGCGGAGATTGGCCGCCAGAGGCCGCGAGGGGCCGCACGGGGACGATGAAGCGCGCGGGACGACGGTCGACACAACCTGCCTGGACGCGCGCTGACGCCAGAAGCCTGCTGCGCATGCGCTTCTGCGACCTGGGGCTCACCCTGACCGGATCCCCCTTGAAGCCCAGGATCGACCAGGTTCTCGAGGAGATGCGCGCCCGGGGCCTGAGGTTCACCCCCCATTTCTGGATCTCCGACGAGTGGTTCACTCCCGCCGGAGTGACTGGCGTCGCCGTTCCATTCTATCTGACGCATCCCAGGCTGCTGCGGCTGGAGCGCGGCATGATGCTCGCCGCGGAGGGATCGTCGCTCCGCGAGTGCATGATGATCCTGAGGCACGAGGTGGGCCACGCCATCGATCACGCGTTCAGGTTCAGCCGCACGAAGGACTGGCGCAAGCACTTCGGAAGAACCTCCGTGCGCTATCCGATCTCCTACCGTCCCCGCCCCACCAGCCGCAACCACGTTCAGCACCTCGCCTCCTGGTACGCCCAGGCGCATCCGGACGAGGACTTCGCGGAGACCTTCGCGGTATGGCTCACGCCGCGCGCGCACTGGCAGCGGCGCTACGAAGGATGGCCCGCCCTGCGCAAGCTCGAATACGTCGATTCCATGATGAAGTCGATCGCCGGGCGCAGGCCGTTGCGGATCAGCCGCAAGACGGTGGATCCGGTCTCTTCGATGACGCGCACGCTGGCCGAGTACTACGAGAGAAAGCAGCGCCGCTACGGGACGAACTACCCCGACTTCTACGACCGCGACCTCACGCGCCTCTTCTCCGATTCGCCCGACGATCAGTGGCGCGAGAGCGCCGCGGTCTTCGTGCGCCGCATCGCCCCGGACCTCAGGCGCAGGATCGCCTTCTGGACCGGCGAGAGCCAGTACACCCTGGAGCAGGTCATCCACGACATCATCGGCCGCTGCCAGGAGCTGAACCTCAGGGTCGCGGATGACCCGGAGCGCATCAGGACCAATCTCGGGATCGTCCTGACGATGCACACGATGACCTTCCTTCACAGCAGGCCGCGGAGACTGACCCTGTGAAGACCCAGCGCGTGCTGGTGCTGGTCCATCGCGATCTTGTCCCTCCCGACGATCTCACCGGGATCGAGGACCCGTCCAAGGAGCCCTGGAGGACCGAATACGGCGTCACGGCGACGATCAGGAAGCTCGGGCACGAAGCGCGGGTGCTGGGGGTCTACGACGACCTCGGCCTGATCCGCAGGACGGTCGAGGAGTACGCCCCGACGATCCTGTTCAATCTGCTGGAGGAGTTCGGCGGCGAGGCGGTGCTCGACCAGAATGTCGTGAGCTACATCGAGACGCTGGGGGTCCCGCACACCGGCTGCAATCCGATGGGGCTGCTGATCGCACGCGACAAGGCGCTCAGCAAGAAGCTGCTCACCTACCACAGGATCCGCGTGCCGCAGTTCCAGGTCTTCCCGCGCGGCCAGACGGTGCGCCGCGCTCGCTCGCTCCCCTTCCCGATCTTCCTCAAGTCCCTGGTGGAGGACGCTTCGCTGGGGATCAGCCAGCAGTCGATCGTGGCCGACGAGCAGAGCCTGGTTGAGCGCGTCGCCTTCATCCACGAGAAGGTGGCCACGCACGCCATCGGCGAGCAGTACATCCCCGGCAAGGATCTCTACGTCGGCGTGATCGGCAACGACCGGCTCAAGACCCTCCCGCCGCTGGAGCTGGAGTTCACCCAGGCCGACGCCGACGCGCCGCAGATCGCCACGCGCCGGGCGAAGTTCGACAAGGCCTACCAGCAGAAGATGGGGATCAGGACGGTCGTCGCGAAGCTTCCCCCCGAAATCCTGTCGCACGTGCATCGCACCACGCGCCGCATCTTCAAGGTCCTCTCTTTGAACGGATACGCCCGGATGGACTTCAGGATCACCGAGGACCATCAGATCTATTTCCTCGAGGCCAACCCCAACCCCGAGCTCGCGGCGGGAGAGGACTTCGCCGTGTCGGCGGAGAAGGCCGGCCTCAAGTACAAGGCCCTGATCGAGCGGATCCTCCAGCTCGGGCTCGCCTGGCGCGGACGATCCTGAGCGTCACTCCGCCGCGAGCAGCCGCTCCACCCTCGATTCCGGCAGGCGCGTGAAGCGGTAGATGCGCTTGCGCCCCAGCTTCGAGATCTCGGGGTTCCAGAACTCCCAGACGACCTTCCCATCGGGAGCGAGCTCGAAGACGTGCCCCTTCTCCGACTCGCAAATCAGCGTGTTGCCGTTGGGAAGGCGCTGCGCCCCCCCGCGGAACTTGGAGAAGAAACTCTCCGGGGGGTTGGCCTGCCAGGACCACGCGATCGTCTCCGCGACGGGATCCAGCTCCAGGATGCGGGTGAAGCCACGGAACGTCCCGTTGTCGAAGATCAGGATTCTGCCGTTGTCGAGCATCGTCGGCATGTGCGGCAGGTCCAGCTCTCCCGGACCCCAGGACCAGACGATCGACTGATCGTCGCGGTCCAGGATCAGGATCAGGTTCGCGTTGCGCAGACAGATCAGGATGTTCCCCGCCCGGAAGCGCGGATCGCGCTCCCCCAGGGGCGTCGGCGGGAGCACCTCGACCGTGTTGAGATGGTAGTAGTCGTAGACCTTGTTGGGATCGACGGGACCCAGCCTGCCGGGTGGCTCATCCAGCTCGCTGGCCGCGTGGAGCCGTTGCAGCTTGTCCAGGTTCTGGTAGGTGAGCCACCACGGGGACGCGGCCCCCGCCGCGTCCACGCGCGCGATGGCATCGAACACGACGCGGCGCCCCTGGTAGTCCCTCTCCTCCCCGATCCCCGCCACGAGGAAGGAGCCATCGGGCAGCAGAGCGACATCGTGGTGGACCTTGATCTGCACGTCGAAGACCACCCTCGCGTTCCTGTCCAGCCGCGTCAGCGATTTGCCGACGCAGACCACGATGACGCCGCCGTCATCCAGAAGCTCGGCGTGCTCGCAATGCCCCGGCCGGTTCAGGCGCCACGATCGGATCTCGCGCCCGTCGAGATCCGTCACACGGATCAGACTGTCGTCGTTGGTCCAGAGGTTGTATCCGGGGAAGACGCGGTCCTTCTCGTACCGGACGACCCCTTTCAGCTTCGTGTCGGCGGCTGCGTCCCACGCGACGTAGCCAAGCGAGCGAAGATGATCGAGTTTCTCCGACCGCTCCTGCTGGGCGAGGTCCGCGCGCTCCTCGACCGTCAGGGGATCGGGAGTCGGCGCGGACGGTCCGCAGGCCCATGCCGGCAGCGCCAGGCACGCCAGGGAAAGTGACGCACGAAGCGAGGTTGACTTCATGCGCGTCGTCGCTTGGTCCCGCTGACCTGGCGCTTCTCCAGCCGGCGCAGGGCGCTCTTCAGATCCGGGACGGTCGTCAGGACATCAAGGAAGGGATCGGGCCCACCGCGCGCCAGCAGCTTCGGCGCCGTGCGGATCGTGTAGCGCCTCATGTCGAGCCCGCGCTTCACCGCGGACCACGCGAGCGGCATCGAGACGGGAGCCGCGGGGAGAGGCCTGACGCTGTAGGGGGCCACCAGCAGCTTGCCATGTCCGTTCTGGAGAAAATCGACATAGACCCGCCCTTGCCGCGCGGCGAGGGTTCGCGCCGTGGTCGCGATCTCGGGCATCTCGTCGCAGACGATCCCCGCGAGAAGCTGTCCGAGCGTGCGCGACCATTCGTAGGTGCACTGGCGCCCGAGCGGCACCAGGACGTGCAGGCCCGTCGAGCCGCTCGTCTTCACGAAACAGGGCAGACCGATGTCATCGCAGAGCTTCTTGAGCGCCAGCGCGATCGCGATGACATCCTTGAAGGGAGCCGTCTTCGGATCGAGGTCGAGGATGCACCAGTCGGGCCTTTGAAGCGTGCGGCAGCGACTCGACCAGATGTGCAGAGGGATCGTTCCGAGGTTCGCAAGATAGACGAGACTGCGCTCGTCCTCGCAGATGAAATAGTGGATCTCACGCTCCGCGTGCTCGCTCCACATCGTCTCGGTGCGGATCCACGACGGCACGAACGACGGCGCATCTTTCTGGAAGAAGGACTTCCCCTCGATGCCGTCAGGGTACCGGGTCAGCACGACCGGACGATCCTGGAGGTACGGCAGCAGCCAGGCTGCGACTGCCCGGTAGTAGTCGATGAGATCCCCCTTCGTGTATCCCTCCTCGGGCCAGAAGACCTTGTCGCGATTGGTCACCTCGGGGGCCGCCGGCGGACCGCTCACAGGCTCGATCGCCGGCAGCGGCGGGTCCGGCGCCTGCCTCAGCGACATATCCCTGGGACTGCAATCCTCGATCGTCTTGTCCTCACGCAGGCGGAGAAACACCGGGTGTCTCAACGAGCCATCCGCAGTCCACTCCTTGTACCTCACCTCGCACACGAGCTGAGGCGTGACCCACACGTCCCCCTCTTCCTTCGGGATCGTCCCCCCGCACGGCGGTGTCGCGCGCCGGCTGCCATCGAGGGCCGTCTTCAGGTCCGACGCCTGGCGCGCCGTGAACCCCGTCCCCACGCGCCCGGCGTAGACCAGCGCATCCCCCTCCGCGGCCGCGATGTGCAGGGCGCCGAAGCCGGCCCGCGCGCGCTTGGGCGCGCTGTACCCCACGATCGCGAAGTCCCCGGTGCGATCGGCGCGGATCTTCAGCCACTCCGCGTGACGCCCCTCACGATAGGGGGCGTCGGCCTTCTTCCCCATGATCCCTTCGAGACCCATCGCGCCGACCTGGCGGAACATCTCCTCCCCGCGCTGCGCGATGTGATCCGCGTAGCGCACCGGGCCCGACAGCGGGAGGATCTCCCTCAGGATCTCCTTGCGCGTGGCGAGCGGGAGGGGGCGCAGGTCGTAGCCTTCCAGACCGAGCAGATCGAACGCGAAGAGCGTCGCGGGGAGAGCGACGGCCGCGCGCTCGACGTCGCGTCGTCCCTTGATCCCGACGCGCTGCTGCAGGAGCTGGAAGCGGGGCCTTCCTTCCCCGTCGAGAACGACGAGCTCCCCATCGAGCACGATGCTCGCGAAGGGGAGCCGGCCGAGCGCCCCCGCGATCTCCGGGAAGCGATCGGTGACGATCTGCCCGCGACGGTAGCGCAACAGCGGAACGCCCTCCCTGGCGGCCGCCACGAGCCGGTAACCGTCGTACTTCAGCTCGAAGAGCCATCCCTTCTTCGTGAAGGGGCCGTCGCTCGTCTGCGCCAGCATCAGTCCGAGCCGCTCGGGATTGACGTCGCCGTGCTTCGCCCCCGCGCGCGCGACGCGTCGGAGGATCTTCTGCGCCGGATGCCCCGTGCCCCCCATCTCTTCCACGGTGAGATTCGACAGGATCGACTGTTGCGGCAGCTCCTCCCCATCGGACGACGCGTACGCGTCGGGCTTCTTGACCAGGAGCCATTCCTTCCCGTCCTTCCCGGATTTCCCGGTGCGGAACAGCGTCCATCGTCCTTTGAGCTTGTATCCGTGCAGATCGAAGAGGAGCTTTCCCTTCACCAGGCCGTCTTCGGGATCGCCGATCGGCAGCCAGCGCCCGCGGTCCCAGACGATCATCGCGCCGGCGCCGTAGTTGTCCTTCGGGATCACTCCTTCGAAGTCCGCGTACTCCAAGGGGTGCTCTTCCACCTTCACGGCGAGGCGCTTGTCTTCGGGGGCGAGCGACGGGCCCTTGGGGACGGCCCACGACTGCAGCACACCCGACATCTCCAGCCGCAGGTCGTAGTGCAATCGTCGTGCCGCATGCTTGTGCACGACGAAAAGTCCCGGTCGATCGGCCCCGCCTCCCCACGGCTCGGGGGTTTTCTCGGCGGAGCGTTTGCGACGGTAGTCCGCCAGCTTTCGCCCCGCGTCTTGCCTGCTTCGCGGCATGGGACCTATGATACACTCCGCCGCCATGAGCGCCCGACCGATCGCCTCAGCAACAATCTCCTTCGGTCTCGTCTCCATCCCCGTGAAGATCTATCCCGCCGGCAACGCCTCCAGCGGGGTTCATTTCAACCTCGTCCACCGCGATTGCGGCAACCGTCTCAAGCAGCAGTACGTCTGCCCCAACGACGGAAAGGTCGTCGATCGCGCGGACATGGCGAAGGGCTACGAGTTCAGCAAGGGGCAGTTCGTCCTGTTCACCGATGAGGAGCTGAAGGCTCTTCAGGAAAAAGCGACCCAAACAGTCGACATCAGCGAGTTCGTCCCGCTGGAGAAGATCGACACGATCTATTACGACACGACCTATTACCTCGGCCCCGACAAAGGGGGCGACCGCGCCTTCGCGCTGCTCGCCAAGGCGCTCACCAAGAGCGGACGCGCCGCCCTGGCGCGCTACGCGGCGCGGGGCAAGCAGTATCTCGTCATGGTCCGTCCTCACGGCAACGCGCTGCTGATGCAGCAGCTCTACTACGCCGATGAGATCCGGCCCGTGTCCGAGGTCCCGCTCGGGGAAACCAGGACGACTCCCGAGGAGCTCAAGCTCGCGCTGCAGATCATCAAGCAGGGAATCAGCAACACGTTCAAGCCGGAGCAGTACGAGGACGACGTGAAGACCCGGATGCTCGAGGCCATCGAGCAGAAGGTCCAGGGCAAGGAGATCACCGTGACGCCGGAGGAACCGCAGGCCAAGGTGATCGATCTGATGGAGGCTCTCAAGTCGAGCCTCGGTCAGGGCCGCCGCAAGCCGGCCAGGAAAGCTGAAGGAGCGGTTGCGGCCGCCCCAGCGCGCGCCGCGAAGAAAAAGTCCTAGGATTGTCCCTTCCATGACGGGGTATTCCGCCAGCGACGTGGCCCGGATGCTCGATCTGTCCCCGGGACAGGTGCGCTCATGGGCGCGCGCCGGATTCATCCAGCCACGGCGCGGCATTCGCGGCGAGTACCGCTTCACCTTCCAGGATCTGGTCCTGCTGCGCGCGGCGAAGGGGCTCGTAGCCGCGCGGATCCCCGGGCGCAAGATCCGCCTGGCTCTAAAGCGGCTGCGGGATCAGCTCCCCTCGGGACGCGCTCTCACCGAGCTGACCATTGCCGCTGACGGCGATCGCATCGTGGTGCGCGACGGCAAGACGCTCTTTCGTCCCGAGTCCGGCCAGACCGTCTTCGACTTCGAAGTGGGAGACCTCGCCGAGAAGGTGGCGCCGCTGGCGCGCCGCGCCGCGAAAGAGGCGTTCGCTTCCCCGGGACAGTTCACCGCGGAGGACTGGTTCGAGCTGGGGCTGGAGTTGGAGGCGAGCGATCTCGAGAAAGCGCGGGAGGCCTACTACCGCGCCCTTGCCGTCGATCCGGCCAGCGCCGACGCGCATGTCAACCTGGGGCGTCTCATGCACGAGGCGCGGGAGGCGGGCGCGGCGGAGGCGCACTACCGTCTCGCGCTCGCGGCGCGCCCCGGCGACCCCACCGCGCTGTTCAACCTCGCCGTGGCGCTCGAGGACATGAACCGCCGGGACGAGGCGATTGCCGTCTACTGCGACGCCATCCGCTCCGATCCCGAATACGCCGACGCCTACTTCAACATCGCGCGTCTCTACGAGCAGGGCGGCGAATCGGCCAAGGCC
>Ga0137319_1000354_pt1 | contig 13838 bp, 11 predicted proteins | sample EasRivERMZT333_2_FD_104752 | JGI IMG/M metagenome (GOLD analysis project Ga0137319, IMG submission 104752) | Soil microbial communities from meander-bound floodplain in the East River, Colorado, USA - East River MetaG ERMZT333_2 | ecosystem: Environmental > Terrestrial > Soil > Floodplain ... | reverse complement strand
CTTGGTCCACTTCACGGTCTCGCTTTGCAGGAAGCGCCCGAATTCCTCGGGCGCGTTACCGACCGCTTCCGCGCCGGAGGCGTCGAGGATTTCCTTCACCTTTGCCGAGCGCAGGCTTTCCACCAGCGCCTGGTTGACCTTCAGCACGATGTCGCGCGGCGTCGCGCGCGGCGCGAGCAGGGCGTTCCACCCCGACGCGTCGTAACCGGGCACGCCGCTCTCGGCAATCGTCGGCAGGTCGGGGAACAGCGTCGAGCGGGTGGCGGCGGTGGATGCCAGCGCTCGCATGCGTCCCGACTTGATAGGGGACACCACCGCAGCGATCGGCGCGAAAGTCATGTCCGCGTGGCCGCCGATGACGTCGGTCACCGCGGGCGCCGCGCCCTTGTACGGGATGTGATTGATTTCGGCCTTCGTCATCATCGTGAGCAGCACCAGCGCAAGGTGGTTCGAGCTGCCCACGCCGGCCGACGCCGATGTCAGGACGCCGGGCTTCGCTTTCGCCAGCGCCAGCAGCTCCTTCACCGAACGTGCCGGCAGCGACGGGTGGACGACGAGGATGTTGGTCATGCGGACGACCAGGCTGATTGGCGCGAGATCGCGCTGCACGTCGAACGGCAGCTTCGAATAGACGGCCGCGCTGGTGGAAAGCGCGGTAGTGCCCATCAGCAGGGTGTAGCCGTCGGGCGCGGAGCGCACCACCGCCTCGACGCCGATGACGCCGCTTGCGCCCGGCCGGTTCGAGACGATGACGGGCTGCTTCCAGATCTCGCTCATCTGCTGCGCGACCGCCCGCGCGACGAGGTCCACCGAGCCGCCGGCCGGGAACGGCGCGACCATCGTCACCGCCTTCTCCGGAAAACCCTGGGCGGCGGTGACGGCGGAATACAGTAGCCAGGCGCAGCCGATCGCTCGAAGCAGAGTCCGCATGCTGATTAGTACCGGTCTAATAGTTGGCCACGGAATCACACGGAATTACACGGACAAGAACCCGATACGGGCAACGTCCCTGCATTCATTCAGGAATTTTCCGTGTGTTTCCGTGTGTTTCCGTGGCTATATTGGTTTTAGAGATGGCTTCCAGTACTTTCACAAGGTGATTATAGGCATGACCGCCCAGGGTTTAGAATCCCGTCATCCATCAGATTCATTGGACGAGGAGGATCGGTTCATGGAGACGAAGTCCAAGGCAGCCGGGTTGTGGCGCTGTCTCGTGGCCGGCGCGTTCGCGCTGCTGGCAGGTTGCGCGGGCACCGGCGAGCGCGCGGACGGCGTGCAGCGCATGTATGTATTCAACTGCGGCGAGTCGAAAGTGGCGGATGTGTCGCGCTGGACGCCGGGCGTCAACGTTGGCAAGCCGGCCGAGTTCAGCGCCAACTGCTACCTGATCCGGCACGCGCAGGGCTGGATGATGTGGGACTCCGGCATCAACGACAACGTCGCGACCATGCCGAACGGATTCCAGCGCAGCAAGGTATCGCCGCACTACATTTTGCGCAAGCCATTGCGGGTGGCGCTCGCCGAAGTCGGCGTCGATCCGGCCCGCATCGAGCACGTCGCGTTCTCTCACACCCACGGCGATCATGTCGGCAACGGCAACCTGTTCACCGGCGCGACGCTCTACATCCAGCAGGCCGAGTACGACATCGCGTTCGGCGCGGAAGCGGCGAGCAAGTGGAATTTCGAGGTGACGAGCTACGACAAACTGCGTGCGCGCCCGACGGTGAAGCTGAACGGCGACCGCGACGTGTTCGGCGACGGCTCGGTGGTGATCATAGCCACGCCCGGCCATACGCCGGGACACCAGTCGCTGCTGGTGCGGCTGCCGAAGCGGGGCCCGGTCATACTCACCGGCGATGCCGTGCACCTCCAGGACAACTGGGTCCACCGCCGCGTGCCGTCCTTCAATTTCGACCGCGAGCAGAGCCTCAAGTCCATGGACAAGATCGCGGCCGTGATGAAAGATACCGGCGCGCAGCTGTGGATCAATCACGACAAGGCGCAGAGCGACTCGATTCCGAAAGCGCCGGCCTACGTGGAATAGCGGCACGCTCTAATGTCACGGAATCTAACAGGCAAGACCGCCCTGGTGACCGGCTCCACCAGCGGCATCGGGCTAGGCATCGCCGAGACGTTTGCGGCGGCGGGCGCCAATATCGTGCTGAACGGCTTGGGGCGCGCCGACGAAATCGAGGCATTGCGCGAGCGCCTCAACCGGGAGCACCGGGTCGAAGTACGCTACGACCCCGCCGACATGACCCGGCCCGATACCATCGAGGCCATGATGAAGAAGGCGATCGGCGAGTTCGGGGCGGTGGACGTCCTCGTCAACAACGCCGGCATCCAGCACGTCGCACCGATAGACGAGTTCCCGGTGGACAAGTGGAACGCGATCATCGCCATCAACCTGGTGGCGTCGTTCCACACCATCCGCCTCGCACTGCCGCGGATGAAGGAGCGCCGGTGGGGGCGCGTCATCAACATTGCCTCCGCCCACGCCCTGGTAGCCTCGCCGTTCAAGTCGGCCTACGTCGCCGCCAAGCACGGCGTCGCCGGGCTCACCAAGACAGTCGCGCTGGAGGTGGCCGAGCAGGGCATCACCGTCAACGCGATCTGTCCCGGCTACGTGCTGACGCCGCTGGTCGAGAAACAGATCCCGGATACAGCGAAGGCGCGCGGCATCACCGAGGAGCGGGTGGTGAAGGACGTGCTGCTCGCCGCGCAGTCCACCAAACAGTTCGTCACCGTGGGGCAGGTCGCGTCACTGGCGCGCTACCTCGCGAGCGACGACGCGGCATCCATCACCGGCGCCATACTGTCGGTGGATGGCGGGTGGACCGCACACTAGTTGTGGAAAGCGTGATAAGTGATGGGTGATAAGTGATAAGAGCAAAGGCGGCGCTGCCGCCGCTTGTTACGAGCATCTATCACATATCACTTATCACCTATCACCAGACTTCGGCGTGGAGGAGGGATGAGGGATGAGGCAGAGCGATAAACAACACCGGTCACCGGTCACCGGTCACTGGTCACGCTGCATCGCTGCCGGATTAGCGGCGGCAACACTGGCGCTCGTCGCGGGCGGGGCGGCGGCGCAGAACTATCCATCGCGGCCGGTGCGCGTGGTGGTCGGCTTCGGCGCGGGCGGGCCCGACACCACCGCCCGCGTCATCGCCCAGCATCTTTCCACCACGATGGGACAGCAGTTCGTGGTGGACAACCGCCCCGGCGCCAACGGCATCCTCGCCGCCGAGCTGGTGGCGCGTGCGGCGCCGGACGGCCACACGCTGCTGCACACGTCGGGCTCGTTCGCTGTCAACCCGAGCATCTACAAGAAGCTGCCCTTCGACGCCGTCCGGGATTTCATTCCGGTCACGCAGGTCTGCGGCTCGGACGCGCACATACTGACGGTGAGCCCGTCGGTGCCGGTTAAGAGCGTGAAAGAGCTGATCGAGCTGGCGCGCAAGCCCGGCAGCCGCGTGTCGTATGCATCGCCCGGCATCGGCAACACCATCCACCTCGCGGCCGCGCTGTTCGACGCGCGCGCCGGGACCGGCATGGTGCACGTGCCGTACAAGGGCGCCGGCCCGGCGATCACCGCGGTGGTCAGCGGCGAGGTCCAGGTCATGTTCGTAACGCCGCCGCTCGGGCTGCCGCACATCCAGGCCGGCCGGCTGCGCGCGCTCGCCTACAACTATCCCCAGCGCGCCTCGTTCCTGCCCGACGTGCCGACGATGATCGAAGCCGGCGTGACGGGAACGGAGATGGAGGCGAGCTGGCACGGCCTGTTCGCTCCGGCGAAAACGCCGCCCGCCGTCATAGCGCGGCTGGAACGCGAGTTGACGACGTCGCTCGCGACGCCCGAGATGAAGGAGCGGTTCGTCAAGCTCGGCCTCTACTCGGTCGGCAGCACCTCCGCCGAGTTCCGCAAGTTCGTCGCGAACTCGATCAAGCAGCTGGCCGAGATCGCGCGCATCGCCGGCATCAAGCCGGAATGAGTGACGAGTGACGAGGTAAGGGTGACGAGATACGGGTGACGAGTGCCCCGAGGGATGAGGGCGGAAGGATGGCCTGTCCCGCGGCTCGCGGGACGTGTTTTTGATCTTGGGGCCCCTGAGAGTCGCCGAGCAGCACAGATCAGGCAGGGGGATGTCGGCGAGCACTGGGCGAGCTTCGTGTAAGTAGGCTATCCCACTGCAGCTTCACGCCTGAAGAGTATGCAAGAGTGGAGACGGTGCGCGAGTTGCGCAGCCGCCCTGCCTGGTCGAGCAGCACAGGGGAACCGCTACGAGCTTGTGAGGTGGCGGCGGCGAACCGGGGCGCCCTTTTCTTTGGTGATCTTTCTTTTGGGCGAGCAAAAGAAAGTCACCAGGCCCCGCGAGGGGACTGTACGGCAAGGCGAGAGGCGAGAGGCGGAAGAACTTAGGCGGAAGGTGGAAGCAGGACAATTGTCGTCAGAGATAAAAAGGAGCGGGCATGATCGAGCGAGGCAAGGTCCGGCGCGTCGTCACCGGGCATGACAAGAACGGCAAGGCGATCGTGATCGAGGACGGGCTCGCGCCGTCGGTGCGCAGCAACCCGCTGCGCCCCGGGCACATCTCCATCGATCTCTGGCGGACGAACACGGCGCCGGTGCCGCTGGCCGGCGCCGAGCCCGATCCCACGGCCGGCCCGCGCAAGATCCACCCCGACCCGCGGGGCACCGTGCTGCGCATCTCGGAGGTCGCGCCGGAGTCCGAAGCGATCCGCAACCTCACGCCGGAAAAGGCGCGCGAGCTGTTCAAGGCGATGGGCAACGAATCGGCCTCGACTTTCGGCCGCGGCGGCAGCCACCCGCTGATGCACCGCACCGAGACCGTGGACTACGCGGTCGTGCTCGACGGCGAAATCTATCTTGTGCTGGACGAGGGCGAGGTGAAGCTCACTACCGGCGACGTCGTCATCCAGCGCGGCACCAACCACGCCTGGAGCAACCGCTCCGGCAAGTCGGTGCGCATGCTCTACGTGTTGATCGACGGCGAGTTCGATCCGGGGCTCGATGCGCAGTTCAAGCAGCCGCTGTAAAGCTTCACCGCCAAGAAATGTAAAAGCATTGACACGAAGGACACGAAGGACAACTAAATCAATATGAACCGCCAAGACGCCAAGGCCGCCAAGAAACCCAAGAACAAATAAATTTAATTTGTATTAGGTGGCAAGCACCTAGTGAGGAAAAATATATACCGGTAGCGAGAAATAACTATTTGTAGCGATAAATCCCCAGGAATAGTGAACTAGCACAACCTAGCGGTCGATCGGGCAGTGCCACCGACCACTGCACGGTTTCTCAGTTGCAGATGTTCTTGCCGTTATTCTGTTTCTCTTGGCGTCTTGGCGGTTCAATTAATTATTGTTGTTTTCCTTCGTGTCCTTTGTGTCCTTTGTGTCGAGGCTTTTCTAGGCGGCAGCGACAGTGCGCGCCTCGACGCGCTTCATGTAGCCGAGGAAGATTGCCGCGAGTTCGCCTTCGCGCGCGTTCCATTCCTCGCGCGGCGCCACGTCGAGATCGTAATGCTTCGTGATGAGCGGGTGCACCTCCGCGTCGGGCAGCAGGCGGCCGAGGTTCTCGGCCACCGTGCGCAGGTGGCTCAGATCGTTGCCCGGCACGATGCAGGCCGGCGTAGTCACCGCCTTCAGCTCCGCCGCGCTCGCGCCGATCATGGGCTGCTCGGCGCCGGCCATGAAATTGCGGTGCCAGTGGTCCATGACCTCGACGAAGCGCGCGGGATCCATTTTCATCAGCCGCTCGCGGTTCGCGGGGCGTTCTCGGATGCGCTCGCTGAATTCCTCGGTCGCGCAGATCGCGGCCATTCCGCCCTGCGTCGCGATGGGGAGGTACTGGCCGTAGTAGCGCTGCGCGAGCCGCTTCGCCGCGGCGCCGCCGCCGGTGACGCGCCACAACAGCATGCCGCGGGCGGCCTGCGGGTGGCGCATGGCGAAGAGGAGCGCCATGCGGCAGCCCGACGAGCTGCCGCCGATCCACGCCGGGAGCCCGCCGAGCTGTTTCAGCAATTCGTACAGGTCGTCCGCCCAGATCTCGTACTCCGAGTCCCTGCCTTCGATCGCGACGTCGGACTTGCCGCAGTTGCGCCGGTCGTGAACCAGCACGCGGTAACCGGCCCGGGCAATCCGCTGCGCCAGGGATTCCACACCCTCGGTGGCACGCCGCCCGCCGGGCGACAGCGCGACCCACGGGCCCTTGCTGCCGAGGACTTCGTAGTGGAGGGTGACGCCGCGCACATTAGCCAGGGGCATGGCTTTTCTCCTACGCGTGCTCTAGCTGATACGGACCAGCCTGTCGGACCTGGTGGTTAGTAGGGAACCTCGTAGCCGAGGGTCTTGCACTGGTCGCGGGCGTACCCGGCGCCGAGCGGGCTGTCACCCGGACCGCCGTTGGCGGCGACGACCTTGCCGTTGCGTATGAAATAGACGCCCGTCCGGTAGCCGTCGTAGGCGCCCCGCGTGTTCTTGTCGTTGGTCAGCACGCACACGGCCCAGCCGAACTGCAGGTCGCGGACAACGGTGTCCCGCTGGTACAGCTGTGTCGGCCCCGCCTTGAATTCGACGAGGGCGGTCGTCGGATCGGTCAGCCGGTTTCTCAGGTAGTCGCGGACGATCTGCTCGTAGTTGTCCGGGCGGGGGCCGTAGTCGACGGATTCCCGCTGTTCCTTGGTCGGCGGGGCGGTGCTGCAACCGGTGATCAGCAGGGCGGCCGCGCACAGCGCGAAGGCTGCGGATGAAAGAGTAGCTCGGAGCATGGTTCCTCCTTCAGGTGTGGGAAAGCGTGACGGAATGTTACCCGATTCCGCCCGCCGATCCATAAAAAAAGGGCGGCCGCGGCCGCCCTCGTGCCCGATGCCGGGCGGCGTCAGGCGGCCGGCTTGACCACGTAGCCGTAGCGCCGGTTGGTGCGCCACGGGCCTTGTTGCTCGTAGTCGGCCTTCGCCAGCGCGATGCGGTCGGTTGCAAGTTCCGCGCGGCGCTTGATGTCGTACTTGTAGATTCGCGCCGAATTTTCCCCGAAGATGGCGCGCTTGACCGGGCCGTCGGCGGGGCCCATCGGCTTGAAGCCGTATTTCTTCTGCATGTCGTCCGGGATCTCCAGCCGGCGCAACGCCTCGATCTGCCATTGCGGCGCGCCGGTCCACACCGCGTCGGTGCCCCACACCACGTGGTCGGTCCCGAGTCCCTTGATGAGAATGCCCATCATCGCGGCGCACAGGCGCGGCTCGGCGACCGTGCTCTGGGCGAAGATCTGCCCGAGGTCGCCGTAGACGTTGTTCACGCCGTACTTCTCCGGGATTTCGGCGAGGTCGTTCACCCAGTCCACGCGGCCGGTGCGGTCGAACTGCTCCATGCCGACCTTGTAGGCGCCGCCGGTGTAACGGAAAGCCGAGTGGTAGATGACGAAATTAAGCTGCGGCCAGTCCTTGGCCGCCTTGCCTACGTCGCGCACGTCGGCATAGGGCAGCAACTCCGGGAACTTCCCGGAGGTCGCCGGCGGGTACAGTCCCTTGTGCACGCAGATGTTGACGAGGCCCGCTTTCGCCATCTTCTCGTAGAAGGGATAGAGCAGCTTCTCGTCATCCATGTGCCACGGGTGCCGGGACAGATGCTTGTTGGTGTTGTCGCCCACCGAATAGCCCTTGAAGGAATCGGGCTTCAACTCCGCGATTGCCCGGTCCACGGCGTCCATCCAGCCCGGCATGCCGGGCTGGAAGATCGCGTGGGAAAACATGCGCCGCGAGCCGGTCAGATTGTTCACTTTCGCGCGCGCATCCGCCTTCATTTCGTTGGTAAGGAACCAGTCGCGCGGCTCCTCCGATCCCGAGCCCGAAACGAGCGCGACCTTGGTGTCGCTGTCGAAGTAGATTTCCTTGAAGTAGTTCGCGAACTTGAGGTCTTCGAGCGTCTGCGGCTTGCCGACCAGCGCCGGGTTCCAGCCGGCCTTGCCCACGGCTTCGCGCGAGCGCACGAAATTCGACAACCGGGTGTCGTCGCGCAGGAAGTGCGTGTGCATGTCCATGATGAACTCGTTGGCGAGGGCCCTGGCGCGCTCGTTCGCCATGTCCGGCGTCGCGGCCTCGGCGCGGCCCACGCCGAAGTACGGGCCGTAGACGTCGTTCATCGCGGCGAACGCCGCCGCCATGCCGGCAGCGGTCTTGAAGAATTTGCGCCGGCTCATGCCCTGGTGCCGGGCTAGCGCCGAGCCAGTTTCCTTGATGCGCGCTTCGACTTTCTTCTGGTTCTCGGTCTGCGGCGACGGCAGGAACTCATCGCTGGAGACGAACTGGGTCGGGATCGGGGACGGGAACGACGCGGTTTCGGCGGGTAGCAGCTGTTCGAGTTCCTGCGGGTCGAGCTGGGACATGGTGCCTCTCCTTGGTTGCGGACACCGCGCGCCGCGTTCTTTCAACCCGCGCCCCACTTCGGGATGATCGCCGGCTCGGGACGTCCTGATCCATTCTCTTCCGGGCCCCCCGCGGGTGTCAAACGGAAAAGGGGGGCCGGGGACGGATCGGAAAAAACAAAGGGCGGCCGCAGCCGCCCTTTGCCTGCCGCCTCCGGTTGCGGCTATCTGCCGCTGCCGAGTATCCCGCCGACGACCGCGCCGATCGCGATGGCGGCGTTGTTGCCGGAGCCGTGGCCGATCTGGCTGCCGATCGCAGCGCCGATCACCGCGCCGCCGAGCGTGCTGAGGGCGACGTTTCCGCCGTAGCCGGCGTAGACGGGTTCGGGTCCGTAGTACACCGGGGCCTGGTGCACCACGTATACCGGCCGCCGCTGGACGTACACCGGGCGTTCGACGATCACGCGGCGCACCGGTGCATGGAAGTGACGCTCGACCACGACCACTTTCCTGTGCGCATTACCACGGTCGTGCCGCGGCTCCCAGCGGTGCGGGTCGGCGAAAGCGGGCGCCGCCGCGGCAAGCAACGTTCCGGCAGACAACAAGCAGAGGATCTTGTTCGCGTTCATGGCATTCTCCTTTCAGGGTTGCCGTATAGCCAAGAACGTCCCTGCCGCGGTTAGCGCTGACCGCGAGGTGCAACAGAGTGTTAGGGTTGTAACAGCGTTGTTACAACTGCCCCGAATCAACGCGCTGTGCCGGTCCGATCCGGTGCTGCCGGTGCCGCCGGTGCCGCCGGTGCCGCCGGTGCCGCCGGTGCCGCCGGTGGTGACGGATTTCTCAATTGATATCGCCGTAGTGGGGGAGTTCCGGCCTCGAAACCAAGCAGTACCAGGGCGGGAACGGCAACGTTATTGCATACTTTGTGAATACGATATATCCCAATGGGCCGTTTCGATTCCGTTCTCGATTCGCAAGTGACTTCCACGCAGGCAATACTCTTCAGCCAGGTGCAAACGCTTACGTCGGAACCGTCGGCATTTGCTATTTCGGTCAGAAACAGCGTATCCGGATAGGCGGTTCGATTCGTTGCGCTTTCCGGCAGCACATCCAGCAGCAGCGTATGAAACCTGCCGTTCAATTCCAGGAAGCCGAGGACCTTCTCCATGAACAGGGAGAGGTCCCGTGTGTACGAGAAACCACCGATTACATCGGAAATGAGCTGAAATTGACCCAGCTCCTCCTGCGAATACTCTCGCAAGCGTTTGCCGGACAAATAACGTATTTGATCCGCTTCAAGGCGTGCGGCGGTTTCATGCCAGCGCGGAGTCGTGCGGTCCTCTATGGATATCGCGACTGCCCGTGCTTTCTTGCCGCGCCGCTCCCGTCCCTCCGGGTGCATCGAGTCGTATCTTGGAGTGTAATAATCCAGTATCGCGTGGCCCTCGCCTGCTCCAATATCCAGCCAGCGATCCTTCGGACCCAGGCTTGCCAATGAGCGATCGAAATCCGAGGATAGAATGGATGCATAGGCCAGAAAAGATCTATCGATGACATAACCCTCCGGTACTTCTTCCCCCCGGCTCCGATAGATCGCTTCCTGTTTGGAAGCTTCCTTTTCAATCGCGGGGCTGCCGGTTTGCTGGGAATAGGACGTCTCCAGCCACAGTGTTTGCAGGGCCAGCAGCACAACCATGCGCATCCCGGTAGTTTTCAGAGCTGTCATCGATTCGGATGCATCGTGCCGGGTTGAAACATGCGTCGGACCTTTGCCGATAAACAGGATAAACAGCAGTATAAACAGGGTCAGGGTGACTTTACCTTGGCCCGTGCTTTGAAGTGTGCAACGAAATTCACTATCAGTCCAACTGCCTTGCAGCGAATAGGGCCAGCTCCCTTGCAAAAAAGGGAACGCACGCATTTTCCTTGGAGATGGTAACGAAATGAGGGGATATTCCCCTCATGCTCCCCTACATCAGGGGCCGTTTCAGTCATTCTGAAACGGCCACCAAGTAATATGCGCGTCCCCTTTTTCGGGCGTTACAATGTGCCGGGAACCAGTAGAAGATTAAGGCGAAAGGGGAAAGGGGAAAGGAGAAAGAGGAAAGGGGAAAGAGAAAAGGCTAAGACTCGCTAAGCGAATCAGGATTCACGCCGTCTAAAGGAAAATCAGTGAGCGAAACGAGACCACCTGCAAAGTTTCTTCGGATTCTGACCTTTTCCCTTTTCCCTTTCGCCTTTTCCCTTGTCCTGACCGCGGCCCCCGCTGGCGGCCAGGATTTCCCCTCGCGGCCGGTGCGCTTCGTCGTGCCGTTCCCGCCGGGCGGCGGCACGGACGGTTTCGCGCGCATCCTCGGCGCCAGGCTGACCGAGTTGTGGGGCCAGCAGGTCATCGTGGACAACCGTGGCGGCGCGCAGGGCAACATCGGCACCGCGCTGGGAGCGAGGGCGGTGCCCGACGGCCACACGATCACGCTCGCCCACCAGGGCGCACTGGTCGTGAATCCCCATCTCTACAGCAATCCCGGCTACGACACGCTGCGCGATTTTGCCGCCGTGTCGCTCGGCACCGAGATGGCGTTCATCCTGGTCGCGCATCCTTCCGTGCCCGCGAGGAGCATGAAGGAGCTGGCGGACCTCGCGAAGAAGACCCCGGGAAAGTTGACTTTTGCCTCGACCTCCTCGGTGCCGCACCTGGTCGGCGAGCTGTTCAAGCTGACGACCGGCACGGACCTGGTGCACGTCCCGTACAAGGGCGCCGGCCCCGCGGTGATCGATCTCCTCGCCGGCCACGTGAACATCATGTTCTCGAATCCGACGTCGACCGTGCCGCACGTCAAGGCCGGCAGGCTGCGCGCGCTGGGCGTGATGGACAGCAAGCGCAACGAGGCGCTGCCGGACGTGCCTACCGCAGTGGAGGCCGGCTATCCGGCGCTCGGTAACGTCATCGAGTGGTACGGGGTAGTCGTGCCTGCAGCGACGCCGCGCCAGACGATCGCCCGGTTGAATGCGGACATCGTCCGCGCGCTGAAAGCGCCCGACGTGGCCAGCCGCATCCAGGCCATGGGCCAGAGCGTCTCGCCCAGCACGCCTGAAGCGTTCGCGAAGCTGATGCGCGAGGAATATGCGCGCTGGGGGAAGGTCGTGAAGGAGTCGGGAGCCAAGGTCGAGTAATCAGAAACCGGTGAACGGTGAACCGTGAACGGTGACGAGTGACGAGTGATGAGTGATGAGTGATGAGAAATTTCCGGCGGTCGCCGGGAGTCATCCCTCATCCCTCATCCTCCCGCCTTCAGGCGCAGCCGTCTGTCATGGTTTCTGAGGCGCGCTGATATGGGCCATAAACTCCACCATTTCCGCCTGTTGCCGCGCCAGGGACTTTCCCCATTCCGCGCTTCCCTGGTAGTTGTCCTCGAAATTATTGCGCTTGGCGAAATCCTTCCATGCCGCGCTGTCGTACACGCGCTTCAGCGCCGCTTCCATGGCCGCGAGGGCTTCCTTCGGCATCCCGGCGGGCATGACGAAGCCGCGCCCGGTGCCGACGACCACCTTGTAGCCCATCTCCTTCATGGTCGGCGCGTCCGGCACCGCGACGAGGCGCTTATCACCCGTCACCGCCAGCACTCTCAGCTTCTTGCCTTCGACCATTCCCAGCATCTCGCTGAGGTTCTCGGGCGTGAACTGGGTGTGTCCACCGGCCACCGCGGTCGTCGCCTCGCTGCCGCTCTTGAATGAAACGTACTTGAACTTCGCCCCGGTCTCGCGCTCGATGACATAAAGCAGCAGGCGGGCGGTGCCCGTGGCCGAGGTGATGCTGGCCGTGATGGTATTCGGCTCCTTTCGCCCGGCTTCGAGCAATTCCTTGACGTTCTTGAACTTCGAGTCCGCGGCTACGGCGATCACCTGCGGATCGATCGCGAAGGACGCGAGAGGTGTAAAGTGCTCGAGCCCCAGATCCAGCTCCTTGCGGACGGTGGCGGTGAGAAACGAGCCCGTGGCCATGGTCAGCACGACATGCGGATCGCCGCGCTTGGACTTGATGTGGTTGAACGCGATGACCCCGCTCCCTCCCGGCCGGTTCGCTACGACGATGGCCTGCGGAAATGCTTTTTCCCTGATGAGAATTTCCGTCACGGTGCGCGCAAACAGATCTGTTCCGCCACCGGGCGCCGTGTGGACGTTGAACTCGATGGGTCTCGAGGGATACGGCTGCGCCTGAACTGCGCCCGCCAGCGCTACGGCGGCCCCGATGACGATGAGCAGGAACGATCGAATGCCAACGCGAATTTCCATGCAGTTCTCCTCCAGAATTGCCCGGCGCCACGAGGCGGCGGGTCAGATATTATATCGTTCGCAGATTGGAAAGGGAGAAACACGCAGTGACGACAGAGAAAGCAGGACGTGATCGAGTTGCGGGCCCACGGAGCCCCGCCGGGGAGGCAATCAGCCCGATCATGGTGAGGCTCAGCACGTACATGAGCGGGGCGGCCGGGCGCGACTTGCCGGCGAGCGTCGTCAAGGAAACGAAGCACCACATTCTCGACACGGTTGCGGCCATGGTGTCAGGCGCGCAACTCACGCCCGGCCTGCACGCACTGCGTTTTGCCAGGGCGTATGGCGGGGAAAAGATCGCGACCGTCGTAGCATCGAACATGCTGACCGGGCCGATCGAGGCGGCGATGGTGAACGGCGTTCTCGCCAATGCCGACGAAACCGACGACAACTACAGCACCGGCGGCGCCCATCCGGGATGCGCCATCGTGCCGGCGGCGTTGGCGATAGGCGAGCAGAATCGCATCGATGGAACCCGCTTCATCCGGGCAGTGGCGCTCGGCTACGACGTCGGCATGAGAGCGTTCAAGCTGGTCGCCAAAGGCGGCGTGCTGAGCGAGACGCATAACATCGTTGGAACATTTGGCGCATCGGCAGCCTGCGGTTGCGCGGTTGCATTGGACACGCGGCAAATGCGCACGCTCATTGACTATGCATCCCAACAAGCGGGCGCCGGCATCGGCGCCTGGCGGCAGGATAGCGAACACGTCGAGAAATCCTTCATGTTCGGCGGGATGGGCGCGCGCAACGGGGTAACGGCGGCGATGCTCGTGCAGGCCGGGTGGACGGGCGTAAACGACGTGTTCTCGGGACCGGGAAATCTATTCCAGTCTTATGCGCCAAAAGCGGACCCGGAAATATTGGTGCGCAGGCTCGGAGAAGAATACGAGGTGCAGAATACGATTATCAAGAAGTGGAGCACGGGAGGTCCGATCCAGTCGCCGCTGGAAGCTGTCTCCATCATCCGTCAGCGCCGTCCTTTCGAGCCGGACGATGTCGAGCGGATCAACATCCGGGTCGCCAGCAGTGCGGCTGACAAGATCGACGACAGCGTGATGGCCAATCTGTCGATGCAGCACTTGATCGCCGTCATGCTCATCGACAAGGCGCTATCGTT
>Ga0137319_1000350_pt1 | contig 14036 bp, 9 predicted proteins | sample EasRivERMZT333_2_FD_104752 | JGI IMG/M metagenome (GOLD analysis project Ga0137319, IMG submission 104752) | Soil microbial communities from meander-bound floodplain in the East River, Colorado, USA - East River MetaG ERMZT333_2 | ecosystem: Environmental > Terrestrial > Soil > Floodplain ... | reverse complement strand
GTTGCCGCAATCATCGGCCAGTCTCCAGCGCCGCACGATCGAGCCAAGGCAGGGCGGGCCGTTGGTTACTGTGTCAATCAGCGTCACCGTCACGTTCCCACCGCAATTGTCGATGCCCGTCGGTGCGGTGAACTCCGCTAAGCTCTGGCATTGTTGCGGCCCATTGCCGCTGCCGGGCGTTTGCACGGTCGGCGCCGTCGTGTCCTCGATCACTACTGTCGCGCTGTTGGTCATCGCGTTGCCGCAATCATCGGCCAGTCTCCAGCGCCGCACGATCGAGCCAAGGCAGGGCGTGCCGTTGGTTACTGTGTCAATCACTGTCACCGTCACGTTTCCATCGCAATTGTCGGTGCCTGTCGGCGCCGTGAACTCCGCTAAACTCTGGCATTGTTGCGGGCCGTTGCCGCTGCCGGGGGTTTGCACCGTCGGCGGAATGGTGTCATTGACCAGGATGTTTGTGCTGCAAGTGCTCGTGCAGCCATTGTTAGTAACGGTCAGCGTCAAAGTGAAACTCGCTCCGCAGGTGGCGCCGGCCATCACCGTGATCTGAGAACCATTGGTTTCAGAGATGGTGCCATTGCCACTAATCGACCATGTGTAGGAGTCCATGCCAGCCGGCCCGCTGTAGATATTCCCAGTTGAGCTTGGACAAATGGGTGATGGGCCAGTGATTTCACAGGCAGGCAGAGGAGTAACAAGGGTTGGCAACGTGCAAGTCTGAGTTCTTCCATTTTGATAGGAGATGATCACCTGGACCGTGTAGTTGCCGGTGCCGGCGTCGATCTGTGTGTTCGGGCCGTTCGTGGGATGGTCTTGCGAAAAGGTCGCGCCCGTGACACTCCATTGGTAATTCGTCGCATTGACCTGCTGGCCTGCCCCGACGCTATAGACGACTCCCGTTGTGCCAGCACAAACGAAGCTCAAATCGCTGATACACCCTGCCGGTCCTCCTGGTATCTCCACAATGTTTGAGCACGTGCTGGAACATCCATTCGTATCGATGATGGTCAAAGCCACGGAAATGGTGCCGTTGCCGCCAGACGCAACGTCAATCTTAATGCTCTGGGAGTCGAGCGCGCCACTGTTTGTGTCGTAAGCCGTAACATTGGGAGTTCCTGAAAGAGTAGAAACGGTCCATGAGTAGGAAACCATTCCGGTAGGGGCGCTATAAGGATTGCCCGTCGATGCCGCAAAGAGGTTAGTGTCTCCAGTGATGTTGCAGGCGGGCGGCGGAATGACATTCAAAACCACCTCATCGAAGGTGGTGCACCCATTCTTGGTCATGACCGTTAAACGCAGAGTGGCAGGCGCATTGGTGACGTGAACGGCGGTCGTTAAACTATTTGGCGAATCGATAGTGGCCCCACCGGAAGAAACGCTCCATGTTGTATTAGTGACGAAATCACCGGGGGTTGGAGTTGCTACTCCAGTGACAGTGAAGGTTGTCGAAGCGCCTGCCGAGCAGTTGGTTTGGTCGGGGCCGGCGTCCGCGACACCGATCCTGCGCTCGATCTGCAAAGGAGCAATGAAGTCCGTGATCGTCGACGAGGGCGCCGTCGATGTCTTACACTTGATGAGCATCGTTTTGATGCCCAGGCTGGTACAGGGATCGATGGCGCCCAGCAGGGCCGTCAGATTTACGGCTCCCTCCACGAAGGTGTTTATGGCGTAGTTGGTGCCCCCAAATGCTCCGAACGACACGGGAACCAAGGCCGTGTTGACCGCGGCAAACACGGAACCTGTAGGCACCAGCGACGTTCGGTTAGTGTAGGTGAATCCCAGCGGGACACCTGCGTTTGTTTGCCAGCGCTCTACATCGAAACCCGCCGTGCTTCCGCCCTGCGACAGGGAAAGCGTGAGGAGGAAATCACCGACGGTGCGCCCACCATGCGGGCCAGCGGAAGTGAACCCTCCGCCATTTGTACCGGTAATGCTCAGCGTGTTCTGCAAGAACTCGAAGTCAAGAAAGGCATCGCCGTTCGACTCTCTGCGGTCGGAAGCAACGGCGACCCAGAGGTTTCCACTGGCGTCGGTAGTGAAATGAAGCAGGCCATGGTTGATGTCGTTCTTGCCCGGAACGGGATTGACCACCCAAGTCCATGTGCTCGGGTCGTCGAAGTACTTCAACCCACCCGCGAAGTTGTTTTCGTTCGTGTTGAAGGGATCCGTCAGGTAGTAGGTGTTGGCGGTATCCAACGGGGCGCCCGCGGCGGTCAAAACGTTGCCACCACTTCCAGCGGGGCCGGGCACCCAGTCACCAATATTGGTATAAACCAATAGGGCCACGTTAGTATTTGCCTGAAGATCCCCATCAATGCCAAAGCCGCCCGTGGGTGGGTTGACCGGAGCGGTCCCTGGCCCTACCGCAGCCGGGAGAGTCGTCGCCAAACCAACGAGGCAGATGAGTGCGCACACGCGCGCCTTCCATCGCCTGAGCCCGGACCGGCGAGACGATGGTTTTAGTTCGTCAGCATGTGCGGTGTTTGTAGTTGTCTTCATGGATCTCTCCTTGTAACTAATAGCTTTCACGGGTTACTTCCTTTTTCAAATTTTATGATTTTGACACCCGCCAATGCTGGCTGCGTGACAGGCACACGACGGCTCAGCCAGCAGAAAAATGTGCAGGCGACAACTGAGCTTGGTGTGTACAGAATTCATGAGCGAGGTGTTGGGTTGGCGATGGATGTTGTCATCTCTTCCTTGCTTCCAACAGAACGGAAAACTGACCGAGACAGCACAGCTGCCCAGTCTCTCTGCTCAGTGTATTTGCAAGTGAACGGTCGCCACTAGACAGCAGAAGCCGGTTGAGCGCAATCGGGCGCGGGTACTGATTGAGGCATAAGGGATTTACCTAAAGTAAGTGGAACCAAGTCTTTCAGGTCAATGCGAGCTAGACGTTCCTACGGCGAAGGGACCGGAGGCTGGGTGCGCGTTCGCGCCCACTCCGTGGCGTAACCGACGAGTTCCAGAGAGCCAGGCAATCGCAGCTTATGCTTGATATTTTCGCGATGGCTCTCGACTGTTTTAGAACTCAAACCCAGGTTGTTAGAAATCTGCCGCGTGTTAAGCCCCGCTCCCAACATTTGGAAGACCTGCAATTCTCGATTGCTGAGTTGTCCCACTCCTGGCTCGTCCATCTCAGGTTTGCGCTGCAGGAACCGCTGCAGCACCGCCATAGACATCCGGCGGCTGACGTAGAGTTCCCCCGCCAGAACCATGCGAATCGCCGTCAGGATCTGGTCGGTGGCCTCTTCCTTCATCACGTAACCGTGTGCTCCGGCGCGCAGACTTCGTTCCGCGTGCAGCGCTTCGTCCTGCTGGGAGATGATCAGAAGGCGAACGGCCGGGAATTTCGATCTCAAGATTTTGATCAAGCCCACCCCACCCTCATGGCGCAGTCGCAGGTCCAACAACACCAAATCCGGCTTGTGCTGCTCCACGCCTTGAAGCGCGGCCGCGGCACTGTCTGCTTCGCCGCAACAGACCAAGTCGCTCTGTCGATTGATAAATTGAGCCAGCCCCTCGCGAAACAAAGGATGATCGTCCACAACGAGAATACGAGCCCTGGGAATCAGGCTGGAAGCGCTCATGGCCGAAAACTCCTGACGAAGCACGGCACGGTTTCGAATCCTTCACCAAGGAAGGCGATCTGAAAAATCAGTTCGGTGTGCGCGATCGAGCAAGGCGGCCGTGCCCTGCCATTCAAAGAGACAACCGTGCTGCTCCCATATCGGATGGAATGAACCTGGTTGGCCTTTAGCATGGCACTCACGCTCGCCATCGTCTGGTGACGGATTAAAACAGCGTGGCGCGGTCTGTCACGAACATTCCCGAACACAGGCAGTCTTCCTGGCGGATAATGATGGTGGTGGTTTAGTCCGTGACCCAGGTGGGAACAAATTGGAGGCTGATCGCTGGAACGAAAGCGATCAGCCTGCGCACTGGTTCTGGCGCTTGAGTTGTGTGGTTGAACTTTGAGTTCGTCGTCATCGTTCGAACTTTCTCCTGAGCTTTCCCCATGTGTTTTCTCCCGGCGTCTGTTCGGTAACTTTCTCCTCGTGTCTGTAAGAATGGATTTGCTGCAACTCGCGGCGAGTGGACAAAATCTTTTGCGTATGCATTGATGTCGGGCTTGAATTTGAAGGTATTTAAGCAACCGCGAAATGGCAGCGCAATCGGGTTCGGTTGCGGAATCCATACTAAGGGATTCCCTTAGCGAGAGCGGGAAGGTTTCTGAATCTGTGGCGAAAAGGGACAGCCGTGCAGCATGCTGAACTCAAGAATCGGCTTCATGGGGTCCCTCCACGAGGGGTTCTATATCGATCGCCAAAAGTAATTTCCAAAAAGGTGGACGACGCCCTGCTGGGCGTCGCGGCAAACCGGCAGGTTTGCCCCACCTTTTCGGAAATTACTTTTGGCAATCACTCTATGTCTAAGACCAGCTCTGTCCCGGCTCGATGCGTCGCTCAGCCTTGAGGACCCAATGCCGGCGCCGTCATTTTGGGCCGCTGCCCGGCGGGGATGAGGGCGGATCGCCGCGCACCCACGCGGTTGCATAGCTGATCAGTTGAGTGGCATCGGACAAACCCAGCTTCTGTTTGATCTTTTCGCGATAAGTCTCGATGGTTTTGGAACTCAGCTTTAGTTGCTGGGCAATAAGCTTTGTCCCCAGACCGGCACCGAGCATTTGGAAGACTTGCAATTCCCGGTCACTCAAGCTTTCGACCCCGGAGTTTCCAGCCTGGGATGTATTCTGAAGACTCTTGCGCAGCACCAGGACGGAGATCTTTCGACTCACGTAGAGTTCCCCGCGCAAAACAGTTCTGATCGCAGTGAGTACTTCCTCAGTCGCTTCCTCCTTCATCAGATAACCGTGGGCCCCCGCGCGCAAGACGCGCTCGGCATACAGTACTTCGTCGTGTTGTGAGAGGACGAGAATGCGCAGATTAGGAGCCTCGGATTTTAAGCATCGAATCAGCTCCAGGCCATCGGCATGGCCTAGCCGCAGATCCAATACGAGCAGATCGGGCGCGAGGTTGGCAACCAGTCTTTTGGCGGCAGGAATGTTATCAGCCTCACCGTGACAGACGAGATCATCCTGCCGATTGATCAGTTGCACGAGGCCGCTGCGAAAGAGCGGGTGATCATCGACCACAAGGATGCGAGTCTTCCCGGTTGATTTGAACGCAGAGCGGGGCATTGGCCATCCTTCAGCAAATCGGTTGATCAGCCGAGCTGGAAATAGTCGGCAAAAGACACTGCACTTCTGTCCCTTGTTTGGGTCGGGAATCAACCTTCAACAGACCTCCGATGGAATGCGCACGGTAGCGCATCGTGCGCAGACCCATGCCAGCATAGGTCTTTGCTTTCAGAACGAACCCCTTGCCATTGTCGCGGATGATCAATCTGGGCGGGTTTGGCTGCGCCGCTAACTCGATTTCGATGCGCTGGGCCTTTCCATGTTTTATGGCATTGTTCATTGCTTCCTGCGCGATGCGATAGAGGTGCAGGCTGACCGTCGGCTCCATTGACAACATTGGTGGATCGCATTTGAAGAGGCACTTAATCTGGAAAAGGTCTTGCGTCTCCTCCGCCAAACGCTGGAGCGCGGCTACCAACCCATACGTCTCCACTTCAATCGGAGCCAGGCCCCTGGCCAGGCTTCGTGCCTGCCGGATGGCATTGTTGATCAGGCGAACAAGTTCCTTGGTTTGGGCGGTGTGTGGGGAGGACTCGGCCATCAAAGTCTCTTCAAGGATTTTAGCTTTGAAGGCGACGCCTCCCAGATAAGGCCCAAGCCCATCGTGCAAGTCATGGCCGATGCGCCGCTGTTCGCGGGCACTGATTTCCAGGATTTCCTTTTCCAAACGTTTACGCTCGGAAACATCGCGAATGATCGCCAGGACTTCCTCGTTGCCGCTGGCGACAACCTGCGCCTCGAAGTCGCGTAGAGAACGTCCTTGCCGATATTGGAATTCAAAGGTCTGAGGTTCTCCGTTTCGCAAAGCGCCGCCCAAATGCTCGGCCAGTTGTTGGCCCAAGCCTTGCGCGCACACCTCCACGATCTTTTTGCCGGCCACTATTTTGTCTCCCAGCAGCGGCACCGAGTTTTTTGGCGCTTTGTAATCCAAAATGACGCCATCTTTGGCGATACGAAACATCCAATGAGGAATAGCATCGAGCAGAAGACGGTTCTTCATTTCGGATTCGCGCAAGGTCGTCTCCACGTCCATGCGTTCCAGCGCGCCGGCACAATGATCGGCCAGGACCTGCAGAGCGTTTAGATCCTGCTGCGTATAGGCGTGGGGCGTGTAGGATTGAATGGATAGAATCCCGATGATTTTCGCGCCGTGGCGAATCGGTGCATACATCATCGAGGCCGAAGGCCGAGTCTTGTCGCCGAATGGCGCCAGCACGCCCACCCCTTCCAGAGCGAAGGATAACTTCTCGCGATTAATCAGACGCGCCCCGTTTTGCATGACGTCCAACATCAAAGCGCTGGGATCGAGCGTGAAATTGCTTACGGGAATGTCCGCGCGCTGGCCCGCGATTGTGTCCACGGTCAGAACCGGAATGATGCGGCTCCATTGAGCTGAATAGAGATGTAAATAACATGCATCCCATCCGAACAGTTCATCCGCAAGGCCCACGATGATCTTGGCTGCTTCGGCCGGCGTGGCGGCGGCACTCAAGCGATGGCCCAGTCTCGCTAAGGCCTCACTTCGATCTGCGGCGCGCTTTTGCTCGGTGATGTCCCGCACCATGGAAATGATAAACCGCAATTGGCCGTCCGCATTGCGGACGACCGAAGTAGCGGCTCGCGCCCAGACCACGCCTCCGCTTTTTCTGAAGTACCGTTTCTCGCGTTGATAGAAATCGCGCTGGCCCGCGCGGAATTCCTCATAGAGCCTTTTACCTTCGGCAACATCATCCGGATGCGTCAATTTTTTTACGCTCAGTTGCAAGAGTTCTTCACCGGAATAACCGAGCATCTTTTGGTAGGTTTGGTTCGTCTGAATGTATTTGCCATCGGCTCCGTGCACCGCAATTCCGATGGGAGCCGCTTCAAAAAGACTGCGGAACCGCTCCTCACTTTCGCGCAACGCCTCGGTCGCCTGCATGCGTGTGGTGATGTCCTGGGCGATGCCGACGATCCGGTAAACCTGTCCCGCTTCGGTCCGGATGGGGAAGGCTCGATCTTCGATCCAACGCACAGAGCCGTCCGGCCGCACGATACGATAAACCTCATCGTATTGTCCGATGGTCTGTTTGGTGAGCGTGGCTTCGCGGACGCGTTCTCGGTCAACGGGACAGATCGCCTCCAGCCAGTCTTGTGGGGATTGGTATAAATCCTCGCAGCTACGCCCCCAAATCTGTTCGTAGGCAGGACTCACGTACAGGATCTGCTTTTTGGCTGGATCGGTCATCCAGAAGACCTCGCGTATGCTCTCAGCCAGTTGACGAAGCCGCTCTTCGCTGGCTTGTAACCGTTCTGCTGCCCGCCGTCGCTCGGTGATGTCGCGTAAGACAATCTGAACGGATACAGAACCGTTATCGGGGAAAGGTGCTGCGTCTATCTCCACTACGACCAGTGTTCCGTCCATCGAGCGGATACTCTGCTCTCCAACGGACAGAGCCTCGTTGGACTCCACGGCCTGCCGAAGCTTTTTCTGAACCTGTATCCGAGCATCTGGATTCAGGAAGTCGAAGATCGGCTTGCCCAAAACCTGCTCTTGATCGGCGGCCTTCAGGAGCTTCAATCCGGCGCTGTTAATGAAGGCAATGCGCTCGTCGCGACTGATCAAAATGGCATCAGGACACAGTTTTATCAGGCGGCGATAACGTTCCTCGCTTTCTTGAAGCGCTGCGATGGCATTTTTTCGTTCGCGACGGAGCTCTGCTTCCTTGAGTCCACGTTCCAGCGCCGGCACCAAGCGGGCCAACATATTCTTCAATACAAAATCATGCGCGCCGGCCTTAATGGCAGTGACCGCTGTTTCTTCGGGAGTAGCGCCCGAAACCAGAATAAAAGGCAGATCGATTCTCTTCCGCTTCAGCAAATCGAGCGCATCCAATCCGCTGAACAGAGGCATTTTCTGGTCGGCGAGCACAATGTCCCATTCTTGGCGGGCAAGAGCTGCCTCCATGGAAGCTGCGGTCTCGACGCGCTCGTAGATGGGATCGTATCCGTTGCGCTGCAATTCTCGAACAAGCAAAAGGGCATCGTTTTCCGAGTCCTCCACCACCAAAACTCGAATCGACTTTTTCATGCGCCCCCTCTTTTGGTTTCGGATGTCCGTTTCATTCTGGATTGTGCTCTGGCGCGCCTCTTCACGGATGGCGGATGAGGCTGCTGGCCCGCTTCGGCCAGTCAACTGGTATTTGGTAGTTTTGTGGGCTTCAGCAACCCTCGAATTCCACCTTCCCTGGATTGCGCCGTCCTAATCCTTCCAAACCCACCGCCCGCTGACTCCGTGCTCACTCGGCACGACTTCAACCTGTTTTTCTCTTCGCCTATCGAATGCCTTTTCGTACATGGATAAAATCCAGTCTGCTCGGACCTGACGTGTAATCATATTAAAACTAGCGAATCGGGCGTTTCTGGCAATCCTTTTTTAGAGGTCGCCGAGGCAGATGGGATCGCATCTTTGTTTTTAAGCGGTGGATGAATGCAGCATCGAGCTTAGCCGTATCTATTCAGATGCCACAAGAAGGAAACGAAGGAAACAAAGAGCAGAGGCTGGGAGGAAAGTGTAACTCCTCACCTTTGGGTGACGGAGGACCAGAACTCTAAAGTGTCTTGGGGAAGGCGCTCTCATCCTTCGTTTTCTTCGTTTGCTTCTGTTAAACTATTGCATAGTTACGGCTTAGCTTGGCTTGGACAAAGGCATTTACTCTGGCTGCCCCTTTGATTAACTCGACGCGTGAAATTCATCACCTTGTGCCTTCTTCTCTTTTTGATCGTCAACGGACTGGCCGCAGAACCAGCCGGCATCATCGATCTCTGGCCGAAGGGCGCCCCCGGTGAAAAAGGCGACATCGGCGAAGAGAAGGACATGACCAAACCGAGCGATAACTTAATCGCCGGCAAACCCGTGATCCGACTGGGCAATGTTTCGAAACCGACCATCAGCATCTACCGTCCGCCCGCGGACAAGGAAACCGGAGCGGCCGCGCTGGTTTTTCCGGGCGGAGGATATCACATTCTGGCAATGGACCTCGAAGGCACGGAAGTGTGTGCCTGGCTCAATTCAATCGGCGTGACGGCGGTGCTGTTAAAGTATCGCGTGCCCAAGCGCGCGGGCCTGGAACGGCATGCCGCGCCGCTCCAGGATGCCCAGCGCGCCTTTGGCATCGTCAGGCGCCGCGCCAACGAACTGAACATCGATCCGAAGCGAATCGGTGTCGTTGGTTTTTCGGCAGGCGGACATCTGGCAGCCGCGCTCGGCGCGAGCTGCGAGCAACGAACTTACCCCGCGATTGACGCCGCGGACGAAGTGAGTTGCCGGCCAGACTTCGCGATCCTCATCCATCCGGGCTATCTCACGCTGAAGGACGAAGGCGACAAAGTTGCTCCCGACGTGAAGGTCAGCAGCAACAGCCCGCCCACATTCATCGTGATGACGCAGGATGATCCCGTTCGGGTTGAGAACGCGGTTTTTTACTTCATGGCGCTGAAGCAGGCCAACGTGCCTTCGGAGTTGCACGTTTATCCGACCGGTGGCCACGGCTATGGCCTTCGCCGGACCGAGCACTTCGTCACGACCTGGCCGGATCGCGCGGCGGATTGGATGCGCAGCCGCGGGTTGCTAAGGCAGAAATAGTTCCCAGCTACCGAGATTAACAAGCTCACGAACCAGCCGTAGTCCTCCTCGCTCAACGGAAAGCCTATCACTTTTACCTTGTCGCCTTGCTCCCGCAACGCAATCGTTAGGCGTGAACGTGATGAAGGTGACTGCAGCCCAAATCCGCGCCATGAAGCAGCGCAAAGAGAAGATTGCAGCCCTCACCGCTTACGACTTTCCGACGACGAAACTGCTCGATGAAACCGGTATTCCGCTCATTCTCGTCGGAGATTCCCTGGGCATGGTCGTCTTGGGTTATCCGGACACCACGCCGGTGACGATGGCGGAGATGGAGCATCACGTGCGTGCTGCCGCGAGGGCCCGGCCGCGCGCTTTGCTGGCGGCCGACCTGCCCTATCATAGTTGTGAGAGCGTCAAAGCGGCCGTGGAGAATTCACGGCGACTCCTCGCCGCCGGAGCCGAAGCAGTCAAGGCCGAAGGCGGACGAATCATCCTCAACCAGGTGCGCGCGATTGTGGACGCCGGCATTCCTTTCATCGGACATATTGGCATGCTGCCCCAAAGCGTGCACGAAGAAGGCGGCTATCACATCAAAGGAAAAAAAGAGGCCGAACGCGAAGCATTGCTGGCCGATGCCGCGGCTTTGGAGGAAGCGGGCGCGTTCGCAATGGTCCTCGAACTGGTGGCCGCACCTGTGGCCAAAGAGATCACTCAAAACGCGTCCATTCCGACGATTGGCATCGGTTCGGGACCCGATTGCGATGGGCAGATTCTGGTCACCAACGATTTGATTGGGACCTTCCCGTGGTTCACTCCGAGATTTGTCCGACCGAAGCTCAACGCTGCCGAACAGATGCGCGCGGCCATTCAATCCTGGAAAGAGGGCCTTTGAATTATTTGGACGGGACACGGATGCGAGGCAACGGGGGCCGCCACTATAGCGATTGCCAAAAGTAATTTCCGACCAAACCAAGAGCCAAGGCTGCTGCGCCTCACAGAGGCGCGCTCCGGGAACGCGGGTCTGCGAAATGAATTCTGGCAAGCGCTCCAGACACACGGCCTTCGCCATTGAACCTCACACTATCGCCCCAATCGCGCGATCCAGCCGCTTGAGCGCCCGTTCTTTGCCGAGCACTTCCAAAAGATGATAGAGGCTCGGCCCGATGGCGCGTCCAGTGCAGGCCAGTCGCACGGGATGCACGAGCAGGCCGACCTTGATACCCAATTCGGCAGCGACTCTTTTGAGCGTGTTTTCCAGGCTGGCCGCGTCGAAGCTCTCCAATTGCGCAAAAGCATCGCGCAGCTTCTCCAGTCTCGGCTTGTTCGCTGGATTAAAATCTCCGGGAGCGGTCTTTACATCCAGATCGACTTCCTCCTTAAAGTAAAAATCGGCGAACTCGCGCACTTCGCTGAAGAGGCGCACTTTGGCCTTGCACGTGTCCAGCGCCGCCTTCACGTAAGGCACTGGATACGGATTTGTGTCGATGCCGTGGCGCGCCAGGGCATGAACGGCCAGTTCATAATAACGGTCGGCATCCATCTCCCGAATGTACTCGGCGTTCAGCCAGCGCAGTTTGTCGAGGTCGAAGCGGGCATTGTGCCGCAGGATCTGTGGCAGGTCGAACCGTTCGATGACTTCCTGGACAGGAATCTTTTCGCGATTGGCCTTGGGCGACCAGCCCAGCAGGCAAAGATAATTCACGACGGCTTCGGGCGCGTAGCCTTCCTCCAGGTAGGTCATGAGCGAAGCGCCTTGATCGCGTTTGCTCATCTTGCTGCCGTCCTTGTTCAGGATGAGCGGGATGTGGGCATACCGGGGCGGCTCGACTCCAAACGCCCGAAAGAGGGCAATGTGCTTGGGGGTGTTGCTCAAATGATCCTCGCCACGAATGACGTGGGTGATACCCATCTCCAGATCGTCGATGACGTTCACCAGGTGAAAGACCGGCTGGCCATCCGAACGCACGATGACAAAATCCGGGTCCAAGGCTTCGCGGTCGGTCAACTCACGGGTAACATCACCCACGATCACATCCGGAATCGTGATCGGCTCACGTTGCATCTTGAATTTGATCGCGCCCTCATGCTCGTAGGCAAGGCCGCGGGACAATAGGGCCTCGACGCGACGTTGATAGTTTTCGCGACGCCGGCTCTGGAAATACGGACCGCGATCGCCTTTGCAGGGTCCGGTTGCCTCGCCGGTCAGCGGACCTTCATCCCAATGCAATCCCAGCCACCGCAGTCCCTTGAGAATGACCTCGACCGCTTCCTGCGTATTGCGCGCCGCATCGGTGTCCTCGATGCGGAGGACAAACGTGCCGCCGGTGTGCCGGGCATAAAGCCAGTTGAAAAGGGCGGTGCGGGCGCCACCAATGTGCAGGAACCCGGTGGGACTGGGCGCAAAACGGACGCGAACTTTCATGGCTTCCTCAAAACTCGATTTCCTGTTCAACCGCGATGTTGGCAGTCCACAATGGCGACGGATGCAGATGCCGCGCACAAACTTACCCGCGCTATTCGAGCGCTGGCAAGCTCACATCACGGGACGGTATGCTTGTCCCGGAGGGACATAGTGATAATAGCCCGGCGTTTCAACGCTGGGTGGTGCGGTTCAAAAACCACCGAGTCCCGGAGGGACGAAAGGAGATCAGGTTTAAGAGTTGGATTTTCTGCCGTCCCTCCGGGACTTGTCTGTATTCTCGGCTCAACCCGGCGTTGAAACGCCGGGCTATTGTCGGATGTCCCTCCAGGAGAAACCCCTGCCTGAATTCCCAAAGGCATCAGGCACTGCTCAAAAACTGAGATGCTCCCATGCGCAACTCAGGAGTAGAACTGGGGTTGGTGGTAGCGTTAAACTAACAACATGATGAACCTTGACAGTTTAATCGCCTCGGCCAGCGACCAGGGAGCCAGCGACCTCCATTTGGAACCTGGACTGCCCGCCGCTCTGCGCGTACGCGGGTCCCTTCGCACGGCCGGCGAACCCCTGCCTGCCCGAGCGCTTCTCGACACGGCCAAAACATTGATCGGAACAGAGCAATGGCCACGATTCCTGGAGCGGCGATCCTTCGATCTCTCCAGGACTATTCACGGCGTACGTTGCCGCATCAACCTGTTGCAGACGGCGCGGGGCGTTGGCATGGCCATTCGGCTTCTTGCCTCCTTCCAGGCCACCATCGAGAAGCTCAATCTGCATCCGGACCTCAAGCGTCTGGTCACTTATAGCAATGGATTGATTCTTGTCAGCGGACCGACGGGCTGTGGAAAATCCTCCACGCTCGCGGCCATGATTCAGGAAATCAACCTGACCGACGCGCGGCACATCGTCACGATCGAAAGTCCGATCGAATACACGTTTCGCCCGCGCCTCTCTTACATTCGGCAGCGCGAAGTGGGACGCGACACGCCCTCGTTTGAGCAGGCCCTGCTGGATGCGTTGCGCGAAGATCCGGACGTATTGATGGTCGGCGAAATGCGCGAGCCGGAAACGATGCGCCTGACGTTGAATGCGTCTGAAACCGGGCACCTCGTCCTGGCCACGGTGCACTCCTCCACTTGCGCGGAAGCCTTGCAGCGCATCGTCGCGGCTTTCCCGGCGGAAATCCAGAGTTCGGTCCGCGCCCAACTGGCCGACTGCCTGGTGGCAGTCATTTGCCAGCGCCTGCGCTTCCGCCCCGACTTGAAGATCCGTGTGCCGGAATGCGAAATCTTAATTTCCTCGATGCCGATAAAAAATTTCATCCGCACGGGTGATTTCTTCAAAATCATTTCGTCCATGGAGATGGGCGCCGAACACGGCATGTGGACCTTCCAACGTTACCAGACCTGGCTGGAGAACAAGAAGACGTGGCACTTTCCGACAGCCGATGAAGCGCCCGACACCGAGCCCGGCAATTCGGTCGCCTCTGCCGTTGTGCCTGCGATGACGACGCCCCCGAAAAAAGCCGCAGCGGAAAAGAACGTTGTTGAAGCCAAACCCGCCCCGGCGCCTTCGGGCGGTCCGATTGAAATCGAGCCGGTCGAGGGCGGGTTGGATGAGTTGCTCAAGAAACTGGACGGGAAGTAAAAGCTCAAACCAGATACGCAGGCTATAGCATCTGCCAAAAGTAATTTCCGACCAAACCAAGAGCCAAGGCTGCTGCGCCTCACAGAGGCGCGCTCCGGGAGCGCGGGTCTGCGACCCGCAGCATGTCCAATAGGTTGCCAATCGGAAATGAATTCTGGCAACCG
>Ga0137319_1000348_pt1 | contig 14373 bp, 10 predicted proteins | sample EasRivERMZT333_2_FD_104752 | JGI IMG/M metagenome (GOLD analysis project Ga0137319, IMG submission 104752) | Soil microbial communities from meander-bound floodplain in the East River, Colorado, USA - East River MetaG ERMZT333_2 | ecosystem: Environmental > Terrestrial > Soil > Floodplain ... | reverse complement strand
GCAGCTGAACCGCCTCGTAACCCCCCGGCGCCTGGATCGAGGCGGCCACCGAGCGGATCCCCTCCGCCGTCGCGTGCGCCACGGCGAGGATGGCCTCGGCCTGTCCCTGGGCCTCGTTGATCTGCTGCTGCTTCTTGGCCTCTGAGGCCTTGATCACCTGTTGCTTCTGCCCTTCGGCGGTGTTGATGGCCGCGTCGCGCTCCCCTTCCGAGGTCAGGATGACGGCGCGCTTCTCCCGCTCCGCCCGCATCTGCTTCTCCATGGCCGCGATGACGTCGGAGGGAGGCGTGATGTTCTTGATCTCGTAGCGCAGCACCTTGATCCCCCACGCTTCGGAGGCCTTGTCCACCTCGGTCACCACCTGCCCGTTGATGTGGGTCCGCTCCTCGAAGGTTCGATCCAGCTCGATCTTGCCGATCTCGCTCCTGAGGGTGGTCTGGGCGAGCTGCGTGATGGCGAAGATGTAGTTGCTGATCCCGTAGGACGCGCGCTGGGGATCGAGGACCTTGAGGTAGAGGACCCCGTCCACGCCGACCTGGACGTTGTCCTTGGTGATGCAGATCTGCTCGGAGATGTCGATCGTCTGTTCCTTGAGGGTGTGGCGGTAGCGGATCACATCCACGAAGGGAATCAGGATGTGAAACCCCGCTTCCATCACTCCGCTGAAGCGCCCCAGTCGCTCCACCACGAACGCGTGCTGCTGGGGGACGACGACCGCCGTCTTGACCAGGATGAGGATGACGAGGATGGCCAGGACGATCGCGACGGCAACGGCCCCACCGAACATCTCCATGCGGCTCTCCTATTCGGGACGAACCCAGAGTGTGAGTCCGTCGACCCGCTCCACGATGCAGCGCTCCCCCGCCTTGAGGGATGCCGCTGCGACCGTCCGGGCGCCCCAGGACGACCCGCGCACCTCGACGCGACCCACGCCGCCGGGTGCAATGACTTCCAGGACGACGCCTCTCTCGCCGTCGAGGCGATCCACCGTCTGACCGGGCATCGCCGGCTCGAACCACTTTCGAAGGGGACGTCGCAGCAGCACGAGGCTGCTCACGCTGAAGATTGAGAAGATGAGCATCTGCGCCCAGAGACTCTCGGCGATACCCGCGGCCGCGAGCACCCCCGCCACGAGCGCACCGATGCCAAAGAAGACGGCCACGAATCCGCCGGGAGTCGCCATCTCGACCCCCAGGAGCACCAAGGCTGCGAGCACCCAGATCCACCAGAGCATGGCGTGCATCGTATCAAAAAAAGCAGACGGGAGCCCCGGCTGGTAGTAGAATTGCCATCGAACCTCCGGCCCGACGCCCCATGAGAGCACTCATCCCATTGCTGCTTTTCTCCCTCGCCTGCGGGGGCCTCTACGCCCAGGCGTTGCCCGTCGGCTCCGAGTTCCCGGTCAACACATACACCCTCAACGCCCAGGGGGATTCGGCGGTGGCCATCGACCCGAACGGGGGCTTCGTGGTCGTGTGGGAGAGCTTCGGCCAGGACGGCTCCGGGTTCGGCGTGTTCGGCAGGCGCTACGCCCCCGATGGGGCTCCTCAGGGGAGCGAGTTCCAGATCAACAGCGTCACGCTGGGCAACCAGTTCTCCCCTGCCATCGCCATGGATGCAGCGGGACAGTTCGTCGTCGCCTGGGAAGGAGCGGGCCAGGACGGCAGCCAGTACGGGATCGTCGCGCGACGCTTCGCGAGCAACGGGGCCCCGCTGGGCGGCGAATTTCCGATCAACAGCCACACGGCGGACAACCAGCGCTCGGCCGCTCTGGCCATGGACGCAGCAGGGCGCTTCGTCGTGGCATGGAGCAGCTACGGACAGGATGGCGACGGCTACGGCATCTTCGCGCGGCGTTTCAGCGCCGCCGGTGCGCCCCTCGGGAATGAGTTCCAGGTCAACACCACCACGGCGTACGACCAGTTCTCCGGCGGGGCCGCCGTGACGACCGACGCCTCGGGCAACCTGGTGGTGGTCTGGGAGGACTCGAGGCGCGACGGTTCGGCCTCGGGGATCTACGCGCAGCGCTTCGATGCCGCTGACGCTCGCCGCGGCGGCGAGTTCCGCGTCAACACGCACACGTTAGGCCGGCAGGTCGACCCTTCGGTCGTCAGCGACCCCTACGGGAACTTCGTCGTGGTCTGGAACAGCTGGACCCACCCGTCGGACGGGTCGAGCTGGGGGGTCTTCGGCCAGCGCTACTCGGCTGGCGGAGCGCCGCGCGCCGGCGAGTTCATGGTCAACACGGAGACCTACAGCGGCCAGATCACGGGGGGGATCGCCGCGGAGCCCTCCGGAGACTTCATGGTCGTCTGGTACAGCGCCCTCCAGGATGGCTCGAACCTCGGGATCTTCGGCCAGCGCTACACGGGGGACGGATCGCATCTGGGCCCCGAGTTCCAGATCAACACCTTCACGACCGGAGAGCAGAACCTCCCGGCGATCGCCGTCAATGCCTCGGGAGACTTCGTGGTGACGTGGTACAGCTTCGAGCAGGACGGTTCGGACGTGGGGATCTTCGGCCAGCGCTTCCACTGCGATCCGGAGCCCGCCGCGGTGACCGATCTGACCGTCGCCAAGGCGAACGGGACGAGTCTCCACTTCGGCTGGAGCGACGCCACCGGCGCCGACGACTACGTCGTCATGCACGACGCGAGTCCCAGCGGCTCGTTCGCGGGGATGACCGGAATCGCCGCGGACGGCGACATCGGGCTCATGGCTCCCATCCCGCCGGGGACGTTCCGCTTCTACCTCGTCGCGGGGCGCAACCCCGACTGCGGCCTGGGGCCGCTCCACTAGAGCAGCTCGAGGAAGGCGATCAGATCGTCCCGATCCTCCCGCAGGATCCCGAACCCGAAGAACTGATTGTAGTGGTTGATCACGTCGGTGAGCGTCGCCGCCGAGTTGTCGTGGAAGTACGGCGCCGTGTGCTTCAGGCCGCGGATCATCGGCGTCTCGAAGACGTTGAGGTCCTCGATCTTCCCCGTGATCGCCGCGCGCCCCGGATCGGGCGTCTCCACGATGGTCACCGTCTCGTCGGGGTTCAGGAAGCCGAGCTTCAACAGCGGGAGTGCGTTGCGGTTCGCGTCGCTCACGAAGGTCGCGACGAAGAAGGGGTTGCCCGGTACGTCAGGCCGGTGACCGATCTCGAAGCCGTGGCAGCGCGTGCAGTGCTCCTCGAACAGGGATCGGCCGCGCTGCGTCGCGGGGCTCGACGCGGGGACGGAGAACCCCGGGGTGACCACCGTCATGGCGTTGGGATCGAGCAGACCGCGCATCCTGAGCGGATAGAAGACCTCCGACTGGAAATGCGCGATCGCGTCGAGCTCGAACCGTCGCGGCTCGCGCCCCGGCTTCATGTGGTGCCGGATGGCGGAGAGGGCCTGCTCCTGGAGCGTGGCCGCCCGTCCATCGCTCAGATACGGGCCCGTGAGCGCGACGTTCGCGATGCTCGGCGTGCCACGCCAGACGGTGATCGTCCGGGCCGAGGGGGCGTCCACGAGGAACACCCGGGGGTGCAGCGGGATGCTGACCGTCACGAGGGCGTGGTTGAGAAGATTGGAGAAGTCGTTGCCCGCGCCATCGTTGCTGTCGAAGGGGGCGAAGAGCGGATTGGCGGGGTTCTGGGCGAAGCGCGCCTGCACCAGCTCCGGGGAGATGGTGAACTCGTTGATTGGATCGTGGCATGTGGCGCACGTGCGCCCGTTGCCGCGGAAAGTCTCCTCGAAGAAGAGACGATCGGAGCGTGAGGCTGCTGCTTCTGGAGCCTGCCTCCCGGTGGCGAAGGCAGCCCCCAGCCACACGCCCATGAGCGCCGCGACGGCGAGCCCGACTGCCAAGACCTTCATGGTCGACCTTATACAACGAGGTGGGTGCACGGTCAACCCATACTACAATCGAATGATGCGGGCGATGCGGACCATCCTGCCGGTGGCATTTGCCGTTGGACTGCTGGGATGCTCGGCCCCGGATCGCGTCTTCCTGCTGGGCCTCGATGGGGCGGACCCCGACGTCATCGACCAGCTCATGGCCGAAGGGAGGCTCCCCAACTTCGCCAGGCTGCGGCAGGAGGGGGCCTATGGCCGTCTGGACAGCGCTCCCCCCCTGCTGAGTCCCATCCTCTGGACGACCATCGCCACCGGAAAGCCCCCCGATCAGCACCGGATCGCGCATTTCGTCGCCTTCGACGACGCCAGCGGGGAGCGGCTCCCCGTGACGAGCCGCATGCGGAAGACCGAGGCGCTGTGGACCATCGCATCCCAGGCAGGCCGGTCGGTCTCCGCGGTCGGATGGTGGGCGACCTGGCCCGCGGAGGCGGTGCACGGGACGATCGTCTCCGATCATCTCTGCTACCACTTCCTCTTCGAGGAGACGGCCGCGGGGCGCGAGGGAGAGACGGCCGGGGTGACGTATCCCCCCGACCTCATCCAGAGGATCGCGCCGGAAGTCGTGAAGCCGGGGGACCTGTCGCTTCAGGACCTGTCGGGCTTCCTGACGGTGACCGCCGCGGAATCGAGCCGCCCCTTCTCTTTCGATGACGACCTGAGTCATTTCAAGTGGGCGCTCTCTGCGACGATGACCTACGAGGCGATCGGCCGCAAGGTGTGGAATGAAGAGCGCCCCGACCTCATGATGCTCTACATCGAAGGGCTCGACACCGTCTCGCACCTCTACGGACACCTCTACCGCGCTCAGGGGCTGTCGGGCGAGCTGGCGGAGCAGCAGTTGCGCTACGGGCTCGCCGTGGAGCGGATGTACGAGCACGCGGATCGCGTGATCGGCGGGATCCTCGACGTCATCGATCGCCGGACGACGCTCATCGTCCTCTCCGATCATGGCTTCCGCCTCGGGGAGCTTCCCGACGACCCGAGCACCACGCGCGACATGCGCCGCGTGAGCGAGACCTGGCACGAGCCGCAGGGGATTCTCTACATGCACGGACATCGCGTGAAGCCCTACGTGCGCCTCACACAGCCGGAGCTGCTCGACGTGGCTCCCACCGTCCTGTCGCTGCTCGGCATTCCTCCCGCCATCGACATGCCGGGCCGCACGCTCACGGAGGGGCTCAAGGGGCTCGCGGAGCCGCCGCGCGTGGCGACGTGGGAGCGCGCGCGTCAGGGCAACCCCGCAACCGCGCGCGACCCGCAGGTGGACGAGGAGATCCTCGAGAAGCTGGAGAGCCTGGGATATGTGGGGGCGTCATCCCCCGCGGGAGACCGCAACCTCGCCGCGGCGCTCTTCGCGCAGGGACGCTACGAAGAGGCGGCGACGGCCTACGCGCAGCTCCTGGTGGCGAGCCCCGAGGATGGCGCGCTGCACGCCAGCCTGGCAGGTGCGCTCGGCGCGCTGGGACGTTACGACGAGGCGCTCGTGCATCTGACGCGCGCGCTGGCGATCGACCCGCTCTCCGCGGAGGCGTGGCACAACCGCGCGGTCGTGCACGAGCGGCGCGGCGACACGGGCGCCGCCATCGCCGACTATCGCGAGGCGCTGAGATACAACCCGAGTTACGCGCCGTCACGCGAGGCGCTCGGCCGCCTCGGAGAACCCGGCGACTTCGCGCCGCTCCCGGAGCATCAGGTTCGGGCCCGCCTCATCGCCGAGCGGGCCGCGCACGCCGCCCGCAGCGGCGACTACGCCGGTGCGATGCGATTGCTCGATGAAGCGGAGTCGGCCGCGCCCGAGTTCGCGCTCATCCATCAGTACCGCTCCAACGTCGCCTACCTCATGGGAGACCGGGCGCGGGCCATCGCCGCGCTCAGGAAGGGGTTGTCGCTCGAGCCCGACAACGCGCTGTTCCAGGAGAACCTGAAGCGTCTTCTGGCCGCGGCAAAGGAGACTCCCTGAGAGCGGAGCGGTCCGATGGGATGACGGCCGCCGCGCTGGGCGCGACGCTGTTTCTCGTCTACGCGCTGGGGGCGGCGCGCACCATCTACGTCGGCGACAGCGGTGAGCTCGTTGCCGCGGCCGCGTTGCTCGGCATCCCGCATCCGTCGGGGTATCCGCTCTACGTGCTGCTGGGGAAGGCCTGGACGATCCTCGTCCCCGCCGGATCGATCGCCCTGCGCATGAGCCTCTTTTCCGCGGCGGCTGCCGCTGCTGCCTGCGCGCTTCTGTACGTGCTCTGCCGGCGCATGTCGCTTCCGGTCGCCGCCTCGCTGTTCGCGGCCGCCATCCTTGCCTTCGGACGGAGCTTCTGGTCCGAGGCCAACATCCAGCGAACCTATGCCCTCAACGCGCTGTGCCTCATGCTCGCAGCGCTGCTGCTCAACCGCTGGCTCGCGTCGCGCGCGCCGGCGCACCTGGCCGCGGTGTACTTCGTCTGCGGTCTGGGCGCCTGCAATCACCTCTTCATGGCCGTCGCGGCGATCTGCGCCGGCATGGTTGTCATGGTCGCCGCGGGGTTCAGGCCGGTCCGCATCGTCCTGCCCCTCGCGGCCTTCGCTTTGGGCATGCTCCCCTATCTCTACCTCCCTCTGCGATCGCGCTTCGACCCGCCGCTCGACTGGGGAAACCCCGAGACGCTTTCGGGTCTGGCTGCCGTCATGGTGCGGCGCGACTATTGGGGACGTGCATGGATCGAGGGCCCGGCCGACCTGCTTGCCGTCGCAGGGGATTATCTGTGGAGCCTCGGCGCCGAGACGGCGTGGGCGGGGGCCGCCCTGGCTGTTCTCGGGTGCGTCACGCTGCTGAGGCGGCGGACCGCGGATGGCGCGGCAAGGGGGATGCTCGCGTTCGCGTTGCTCACGATGGCGGCCAATGTCGTCGTCCTCGCGGCCCATGGCTCGCGTGAGGATCTCTTCCTATGGCATCGCTACTACATCCCTTCCTATGCGATGGTGGCGCTGCTGGCGGGGGCCGGCTGTCATGAAGCTCTGAGGAGACTCCCTGCGGCGGCGCGCACCGTGGTGGCAATCGTTCCGCTGTTCCTTCTCGCCGCGGGATGGAGCGCGACGGATCGAAGCCGGTACCGCATCGCCGATCACTACTCTCGCAGTCTTCTCGAGGCGTTGCCGCCGGGGTCGCATCTGCTGGCTTCCGACGACAACATTCTTTTCCCGCTGATCTACCTGCATCACGTCGAGGGGGTCCGCCCCGACGTGAACCTCGTCATGCAGGGAGTCGGGGCGGGACCACCTCCCCTGCGCTTCGATCCGGACATCGAGCCGCTGTTCCTGACGCACCATCCGAACTGGACCCTGCCACAGATCGCCATCGAGCCCGTGGGGCTGCTGTTCCAGGCGCGGCGCGCAGGCAGCGCCGCGCCCGTAAGCTTGCGATTCCCGGAGACCCTCGCCGGAGAGGACGACCCGCGCGTGCCGAAGGACGACCTGACGCGGAATCTGATCGGCCACTTCCACTACATGCGCGGCGTGACGGCCGCGCGGGACAACTGGGGCGCCGCCCGGAGGGAGTTCGACATGGCCTCGCGGGCGGCGCCAGACAACGACGTGCTGTTCTACAACCTCGGCCTGATCTACCGTGGCCGTGGCTTGCCCGACGACGCGCAGGCGGCGTTCGAGCGGAGCCGCACCATCGATCCCAGAGGCGCTATTCAGCGATAGGGGTCCGGGGCGAACTCCATTCCCTCGAAGCCGCGCGCGCGTTCGCGGCGGCAGAGCGGATCGCAAGGCTCTTGCCGCAGAACGCCGAGCCGGACCAGGGCGTCGTGGTACTCGTAGCGGACCTCGAGCATTGCGGCCGGCGCGCTCTCCGCGTCGAAGGGGACGCGCACCACGTCGTGCCCAACCTCCTCACCGATTCCTGTCGCGGCGGAATCATCGGACAGATCCATGGAGCGCGGTTCGGCTTCCATGGCCCCACGGGACGGAGCCTGCACAGGGCTGTCTTTCCTTTTCTCCTCCTGGCTCATCGGCGCCGGCTTTATCCGTTTCTCACGGAACACAGCGGCTGCAATGACCCCCAGGTTCGCCGTCTTGCCGAGCCATGCGCCGTAGGAGGATTCCTCGGTGGTGAAGAAGAACCGCCGCGCCTTGGAGGCGCTGGTCTGCCAGCCGTCGATGGTGATCTCCTGCCAGGGGTCCAGGATCCACTTGGAGGCCGTGCGGGCAGAGGTCGTTTTCGCGTCGATGGTGTTGAGGCCGTCGACACTCAAAGCGAACGCTGTGCGGCGGTCGGTGTGGTTGCGCAGCCGGATGGAGTATTCCCTGCCGGGGAGCGCTTCGACGTAGGTTCTCCCTCGGGACACGTGCCGCTCGAGAGGAACACCGTCAACGAGGATCTCCATCGAGTAGCCCGCGGGAGGAGGGGTGGAGCGCACATCATCAGATGTCGCGGGCCCCGGGCTGGCGATGAGAACTGACACGAAAGTCAGGAAAACGAAGAGGGTGCGTGCTGCGGTTGTCGTCATGGCGTATCTCCCTTGCGGCCTCGGTGGTGGGCCTTGGGAAATAGACAGCAGCAGCGGCCGGAAGTTCCATGCCTCGACCCCGCGACGGCCAGGACATAAGTTCAAACGAAACCCGGCCCGTGAGGCCCTTGAACTGGGAGGTTGGTCATGAAAGCACAGACGATGATCCTGCTCGCCGGACTGCTTGCATTGCCCGCATGTGGCACCGAGGGACTCAAGGAGGCGCAGGCGCAGGCCGCCGATGCGCCAGAACCGATACCGGATCAGGACGACGCAGACCTGGCGAGCGACTCCTTGCCGACGCCGATACCGGCTCTCAAGGAACCCGCGCGCGCGACGGCACCGGCGCCCACCGCGGTCCGGCTGACCGTCCCCGCCGCCACCCAGATCGAAGTCGAGTTCACGACGCAGGTCAGCAGCGAGACGAGCCACCCCGGTGACTCGTTCTCGGCGCGCCTCACCAAGGACATCATGATCGAGAACCGCGTGGCCGTCCCCGCAGGCGCCGAGTTGACCGGAACCGTCACCGAGGCGGTCGCGACCAAGAAGATCGGCGGACAGGCCCGCCTGGCTCTCGCGTTCGAGACTCTCTCGCTGGCTTCAGGTCAGAGCACGGCACTCGCAGCCACGCTGATCACCGAAGGGAAGAAGCAGACCACGAAGGACGCCGCCACCATCGGCGGCTCGACCGCGGGGGGCGCTCTTCTCGGCCGCGTGCTCGCGGGGGACAAGCAGAAAGGGACGGCCATCGGAGCGGTGGTCGGCGCCGCGGCCGGTACGACGATCGCCGCGACCAACAAGGCCGACCCCGTGACCTTCGCCGAGGGGACGATCGTGCCTGTGACGCTGCAGGAGCCGATCGTCGTGGTGCTCGAAGGCAAGAATCGCCGCTTCCAACGCTAGGACGCGCGCCCCGGTCATGGCGGCCCGCGCGGGGGCCGTACTAATATCCGCGGAATGAGCGCGACCATGGCGGTCCTGGCGTTGCTCGTTCCCGCCGTGGCTGGGGCTTACGCTCCTCGCAACCTGGGTTCCGACGTCGCCTATGTGGGCGATTCCGTCTGCGCCCAGTGCCACTCCAAGGAAGCCCGGAGCTACAGGGACACGGCCATGGGGCGATCCTTCGCCCTGGTGTCCGATCTTCTGAAGGACGGCTCCCTGAACCTCCCCCCGGAGGGGGCGTCCTTCCTCCACAAGAAGAGCAACACGCGCTACCGCATCTTCGTGGAGGACGGGGCTCTCAAGCACTCGGAAATCCGGCTGGACGACCAGGGGCGGGACATCTTCGTCGACACCCGCCCCGTCATCTACGCTCTGGGCTCGGGCGACCGGGCCCGGACCTTTCTCCTGCAGCAGGGCGACCGGCTCTACCAGTCACCGGTAGCCTACAGACCCCACCGCGACGGCTGGGGGATGGCGGCCGGCTACGACGTCGAAAACCAGATCCACTTCAGCCGCAACGTCCCGGGGGCGTGCCTCTTCTGCCATGCCAACCGCGCCGCGTTCGTGCAGACATCGACCAACCGGTACCGCGAGCCGATCTTCGACGGGCTCGCCATCGGATGCGAACGGTGCCACGGCCCGGGGGCGCTGCACGTCGCCGAGCGGCGCAACGACCCACTCGCGCTTCCGGGGAACGCTCCGACGATCGTCAATCCGGCCCTGCTCCCCGACACGCTGCGCGACAACGTCTGCTTCCAGTGTCATCTCCAGGGCGACATGCGCGTCGTCAAGGCCGAGCATCCGCTCTACGCCTTCCGCCCGGGGCTCCCGTTGTCGGACTATTTCGCGGTGTTCCACGCGCGCCGATCCTCGGCAGGCGGCGCTTCGGGTGTATTCAAGGTCGTGGGCCATGTCGAGCGGCTGCGCGCCAGCCGCTGCTGGAAGGAAAGCGGCGAGAGCCTCGGCTGTCTGACGTGTCACGACCCGCACCGCACGCCCCGTGGCGAGGACGCCGTGCAGCAGTTCCGCGCGGCCTGCCTCACCTGCCACAAGGACAATGGCCCGCACGCCGCCACCGAGGAATTCCGCAACTGCGTCGGTTGTCACATGACCAAGCGGCCGCCGTCCGACGCGCCTCACACGGTCTTCACGGACCATCTGATCGCGCGCGTGCCCGAGCCCCCCGGAGCGCCCGATGGCCACGAGAAGAAGGAAGACGAGGCGGTCGTTCTGGTCAACTTCCTGGAAGGCGACAAGGGGAACCCGCGCGACGCGGGGGTGGCGAACATGCTGTTCGCGCGCTACGAGAAGGATGTCGGCCCCCTGCAGGTGGGGGCTTCGCTGCTCGAGCCGCTCGCTTCAGGTAATACCAGTGACGTGGAAGCGCTGCGGCTGCTGGCCGGCTACTACGAGAAGCAGGATCGCCCCCAGGAGGCGCGCGGGGTGCTCGAGACGCTCGTGGCCCACGCTCCCGAAAAAGGAGAGTTCAAGGCCGCCCTCTCCCATCTCTATCTCTCGATGGGGCGCAACGAACGGGCTTCCTCGCTGGCGCGGCAGTCTGTTGCGGACGACCCCCATCTGCCGCGCGCGCACCTCGTGCTTGCCGAGACGCTGACCGCGTCGAAGGATCTCGCGGAGGCCGAGAGGGAGTACCGCGCGGCGCTCACATGCGACCCCGCGCTCGCTCCCGGCTATGCCGGTCTGGGCAACATCGCGCTCGCTCGCGGCAACGCAACGGAGGCCGAGACCTCCTACCGCGCGGCGCTGGCTCTCGACCCCCAATCACGCGACGCGCGCGTCGGGCTGGCGCGCGTTCTGATGGCACGCTCCGACGTGACCGGCGCCATCCAGGAGCTGCGGAGCGGCATCAACAGCGCCGACAGCGCGGAGCATGCCGCTTCGATCCGCTTCATGCTCAGCGCCGTGCTGGCCAGCGCGGGACGGACGGCCGAAGCGGTCGCCGAGCTGGAGACGATCCTCGCGGAGTTCCCGACTCAGGTGGACGCCCTGCGGCTGATGCAGGAGCTGAAGGGACGATGACCATCCGCCGGCAGATCATTCACGTGTGCGCGCGGCCGACCCCAACCGTCCCGAGACAGCCTGGCGCAGCTCGAAGATCCCCCGCGCGATGTTCCTCAAGGGAGTGAGCAGGGCGTACTTGGAGCTCATCATGTGGGTTCCGGATGGCGCGAGAACCGCGCCATATCTCATCTTGTAGATGTCGGCCTGCCTTCCCGCGCCCAGCATGTCGAATCGCTTCATGCCCCGTCCTTTCCAGTACATCATCGCGTGCCACATCAGCGGCTCGTTGGGGCGCAGGATCTGGTGCTGCCGCCAGCTTGCCCCGCCCCAGTAATACATGCTGTCGTTGAACGCGGGGAAAATCCCGGTGGCCATGCTCGCCCCGGATGCGTCCCTGGCGCGCAGCAGGAGCAGGTTGCCGCTGGGATGGAGGCATCGGATGAGCTCGCGGACGCGCGCGACATCATACGTGGGCACCAGCGACTGCTTGTTGAAGACATCGTTGAGCTGGGCGTGATACTCGTCGGCGAAGCCCGGGTCGGTGGCCTCCTCGATGACGACCCCCACCCTCGCCGCCTTGCGGATGGCACGCCGGCAGGCGCCGGTTATCCTCATGAACATCTCGTTCTCGGTCGAGGTCAGATCGACCTCATAGGTCTGGAGCGTGCGCGCCTCGTAGCCCATTATCGTGCAGGCTGACTTGTCGAGATACCTGTCGACCACCTCGAGGTGCTGGCAGCCGAGCTTCTTGAACGCGAACGAGCAGAGAGCCGCGAGCGCACTATGGCGGGGGAAGCCGGGAGGAAGGTTGAAGCCCATGCAGACGGTGGTCCACCCTCTGAAGGGACTCCCCATGATTGTGAGGCCGAACTTGCGGACCAGCAGTCCGGTGAAGTATCCGACGACGGCGCCGTCCTGCTTCACGGCCGCGACCATGGGCTCCGCGCCCTGGGTGCTCGCCACGAAGTTCAGCCAGGGCAGCGTCTGGAAGACGTTGCGATCATGAAAGCGGTCCAACTCCCTCCACGGGACATCATCCCATGCAAGACGCTCGAGGGAGATCACGGCCTGCCCACCCCAAACAGTGTCGGTCAGGCCGTCATCTTACCGTGAGAACAGCGACGGAACCTCACGAAGAAAACTCCCGGCCCACCGGCGTTTTCGACCGATGAGCCGGGACTGAGCCCCGCTGCGCGCGCTGATGTACCTGTCGACCACTTCGAGGTGATGGCATCCGAGATTTTCGAAAGCGGAAAAAATAACACTCGTATGATATGTCGATTCGGCATATACTCAATGCTTCAGTTGTCACTCCACCGCCCGCCGGCGGGAAGAGACGAGATGATCTCCGACTTCAAGTCTCCGAGGGCAGCGCGGTGGGTCGCGTTTTTCGCGTCCTGCTTAATCCTGACCGGCCCCCACGCCGGCGCCACCGAACCGGACGGTCATGTCCGGCTGAGGCTGTCCTGGGTCGAATCTAGAGCCCCCGGCACCAGAGTCGGCGATCGAAGCAGGATTCTCGGACTCACGGTCGAGGCTGTCGTTCCCCTGACCGGGCTCGTTGTGACGGCCGAGTTCCCACCGGACGCTCCTGCGCGGGTCGTTACATCCTCCTGGGATGCGAAGATCGCGTCGCCATCGTCCGAATTCTCCGACTCCATCAGGCTGGAGATCGGCGACCTCGACCCACACGATCCCCGGCGCGTCGATCTGGAAGTGGCGCCGCCTCGCGCGGTAGGCGAGGCGCCGCCTCGTGCGGAAAGCGGCATAGCCTCCTTCATCGTGACGGCCAGACGGGCCGATGGGCGTGAGATTCGCGAAGCGGCTGGGATCCTGTGCGGCCGCCCGTCACGCAAGGGGACCCATCGTCACGGCGCCATCGAATTCTCCGCGGCTCCTGCTCGAGAGCGCGAATGATGCGCTCCGGTGGCCTCGGTGCTTCGACGAGTTCCCGACTCACCACACCAGGAGCCGGGGCGCTCCTGCTGCTCGGCCTTCTCCTCTCCTCCACCGACCTCCGCGCGGCCTGGGACGCCACCGGGACGGTCCTCTACCGGGATCGATCCTTCGACGGGACCGGCTTCACGGGTGAAGAGCCGTTGCTGCCCATCCGGTACGCGGACGTGGAGGTCCTCGACGACTCGACCGGCTCCGTGCTCGCGACAGGTTCCACGGCAACCGACGGCGGCTTTTCCATCCCGGTCATCGATACCCAGATTCGAAACGTCTACGTCAGAGTCCTGACCCGATCGAACAACACGGCGGATCTCTATCTCAAGGTCACCACCGGCGCTTCCATCCCCTATGCGATAGCGGGACCGGTCATCGCGAACCACCTTCCCGGTGAGGACCTCGACATGGGCACGCTGGTCGCCGAGATACAGCAAGGGGGGGAGGCGTTCAATCTGTATGACATGGGCGTGTCGGGCATGGACTACCTCGCCCATCTCATGGGAAGCCGGCCGGGGGCCGGCGCCTCCCTGACCATCAAGTGGGAGGCCAACCGCGGCCAGATGAGCTCCGGCGCCTCGACGGAGGTCATCGAGCTGCGGGACGCGGCCGGCCACGATGACAGCGTCGTGCTTCACGAGTTCGGGCATTACGCGGTGCTGAACTACTCGGGGAGCGACAGCCCCGGTGGAAGCCACTCCTTCGCGGAATGCGACCAGAGTGCTTCGCTCGCCTTCGACGAAGGGCATGCCACCTTCTTCGGCAGCGCCGTGCGCCGGCACTTCGGTATGCCCCTGCCTCACATCTACGTGGCGACGCTGGGGGGACTGGGGCCGGGGCACCTGCGCCTCTACGCGGACCTGGAGACGGAGACGGAGTTCGAGTGCAGCGGCAGCACCAGCGAGGTGTCGGTGTTCACGGCACTCTGGGATGTCGTGGACGGTCCCTCGGTCCCGGATTTCACCCCCGGCATCGAGGATACGCCGTTGGACCAGCTCGAGCGGCCCGACGTGGAGCACTGGGAAGTCATGACGGACGGCCTTCCAGAACGGTTCTACATCAGCGCGGAGGACTACTGGGACGCGTGG
>Ga0137319_1000344_pt1 | contig 14527 bp, 12 predicted proteins | sample EasRivERMZT333_2_FD_104752 | JGI IMG/M metagenome (GOLD analysis project Ga0137319, IMG submission 104752) | Soil microbial communities from meander-bound floodplain in the East River, Colorado, USA - East River MetaG ERMZT333_2 | ecosystem: Environmental > Terrestrial > Soil > Floodplain ... | reverse complement strand
GTACGATAGAGGACTTCCTTCGTCCCCAGCTTCAGGATGACGTCCGGGTGCGTACTGACAAAAACGCCCGAGGCCGCGACGTCCCGCAGCATTGCGTCGAGCACGGACCGGTCGCGGTCGCCCTCGATGGGATTTACCCATACCAGCACGCCATCCACCGCCATGATCTGGCTGCGAACCTCGTCGCAGAAATCGTCGTGATAGACCGCGGGTTCCGCGTGCGCCCCCAGCGCGGCGAGCGCGTCGAAAATCGGCAGGAACCGGCTGTTCCCGGGTGTCGCGGTGTTTCGTGCCTCGCGATCACCCGGATACAGCAGCGCCACGCGGCGGGGCCCGGGTCCGGTCATGGCCGGTATCCTTGCTGCGCAGTGAGGCCGCACAGGTTCTGGAGCGCGGCAGCTGGAGCCGCCATATGGGCGATGCCCTTATTGAGGTCTATGCTCCATAACGATCCCCCCAGCGAGGTCAACGCAAGCAGCTTCCCGTTGCCCGCGGGTGCGAGAGCGGCGAACCCGACATCCCAGTTCTCCCGCTCATGCAACGTGATGTCGCGTTCGCTCACCGTGAAGGTGGCCCCATCTATCCGCCACAACCTCGCCTGTACGTTGCTGGAGATGATGGCGGATCCCGACTCGTCCAGGACCATGTCGGGATCGCAGGCGTACCGTGCAACAGACCAGTTCGGCAATGCTACCCGCCTGATCAATCGCTCGTTCGCGGCATCGTAAACGCGCACGTCCTCGAGCCCCAGCAGCCAGATCCTGTTGCGCACCGCGTCCCGCCTGACTCGTATTCCATCTTGCAGGAAGCTGCTGTGGTCGGCCCGCGTCGCCGCCGGCCCCTGGTCCGGAACGTCTCGACTGCAACCCGCCGTCAACATGGCCGCGAATATCACTATCCACCAGATAAAAGCAACGATGATTCGATTTCTCATGAGCACACTCCTTCTCGTGTTTCAGGAGCAGCGCTTGAGACGGAATCGTCTTTGCGGACCGGGTGTCTGCGTAATACCCGGCTAGGCAATCCAGCGGCCGATTGGCAGCCAGGCGCCTACACAACTTGAACTGGGTCAACCGTATATCTTGGTCGGACCTCCTATCGCCTTCCAGGCCGAGTGGCCGCCTGTCATGTACTTCGCATCGAATCCGAGATCGCGCAGCGCGATCGCGGTGTTGCATCCGACGTGAAATCCGTAGGCACAGAACACGACGACCGGATCCGACTTGGAGAGCTCGCCGGCCCACTCCTTCACGCGCTCGGGGTCGCGCCAGGTGGCGCCCTCCATGATGTCCTGCGACCGGGAAACCGAGGCCCGCGGACGGGCATCGATGACCTGGACCGGCTTGCCGCCCTCGAGCATGGCCTTCACTTCCTCCACGCCGACGCCCGGCAGATCGCCGTACTCGGGCTGGACCAGGGGGCGCGGCGGCGCGACCTTTGCGGCGTCCTCATAGCGCGCGTGCACCGCCTTCCAGTCGACGTTGCGCATGAACGCACCCACGTAGGCCTTCGCGTTGGCGCCGAAATCCATGTGATAGGCGTGCTCGTACATGTCGAGCGCCAGGATCGGGATGCCGCCCGCCACAGCCTGCGTATGCTCGGACGCGTATTGATTGACGAGCCTGCGGTCGCGCGGCACGTAGACCAGCACAACCCAGCCGGAGCCTCCGCCGAGGGCGTTGCCCATCGCAACGAACTCGTCACGCCACCTGTCCACCGAGCCGAAGTCGCGCGCGAGCACGGCCGCCATGGCGTCGTTGACCTTGCCTTCACCGCCCAGGCTGGCGAAGTAAAGCTCGTGCAGCAGCGTGGAATTGAGCGCGATCAGTTCCTCGCGCTTCAACCCGTTGATCACGTAGCCGGGCGTGTTGGCGAAGTCAATGGACTCGAGCTGCTCGGTGATTGCATTCAGGCGCCGGAGTGCGCCGCCGTAATTGTTCTCGTAGTGGCTTTCGATGAGCTTGATGGACAGGTAACTCACAAGCCAGGGACGGCAGTGGATAGGCTCCAGCGTGTAGCGCATGACGAATCTCCTGATGGTTCGTAACCGCTGCCGGGGACGGAGAGCTGACGCATTTCGCCGCAACAACCCGTTTCCCGCGAGCGGGGACGATGCAGAGCTTGGGCGAAATGCCTTGGGTAGGACCGGGCGTCTGCCTTGAACCCGATTTGTGTGTACTATATAACATATATGTGATAAAGTAAACAACAATTATGAACGCCCTCCCTCCCCGTCGCCGCGCGGCGCGACGCGCACCGCCAAGCCGTTGTACCGGCGAATCTTTATGACCTCGTTTCTCGCGCTGCTGACCAGCCTGCCGACGGGAAATTCGACCCTGCGCATGCGGGTATGGCGCGCCCTGAAAAACACCGGCTGCGGGGTCCTGCGGGACGGTGTGTACCTGCTGCCCGTCGAGGCCCCGCAAGGTGCCGCGCTAGCCGAGGCGGAGTCGGCCATCAAGGCCGCTGGCGGATTCGCCATGACGGTTGAACTGAACCTGAAATCCCCCGCGCAGCTGGAGCACGTCCGCAAGCTGTTCGACCGCAGCGAGGAATACGGAGCGCTCGTCTCGAGGATAGCCGCCGCCAGGACCTCGCTGCGCCGGTTCGGCAAGCGCAAGGCGGGAACGCTGGTCCAGCGCCTGTACCGGTCGCTGGAAGAGCTGTCCGCGATCGATTTTTACCCGGGCCAGGCGCGCCGGCAGGCCGCGGACGCACTTGCCGCGCTGCGCGAGGCGCACCAACTGCTGGCCGAGGGTGAGCCTCATCGCGCGAAGGGAAAAATACGCAGGCTCAATCCGGCAAAGTACCGCAATCGTGTGTGGGCGACGCGCAAGGATCTTTGGGTGGACCGTCTCGCCAGCGCGTGGCTGATAAAGCGCTTCATAGACGGAAAAGCGAAGTTCGCCTGGATCGATCGCCCGCGCGACCGTCCGAAGGGTGCCGTCGGATTCGATTTCGATGGCGCGGAATTCACCCACGTCGACAGCCACGTGACGTTCGAGGTGCTCCTGGCGAGCTTCGGCCTCGACGACGACTCGGCGCTCGCGTCAATCGGCCGCGCCGTTCATTTCCTCGACGTGGGCGGCATCCCGGTCGCGGATGCGAGGGGACTCGAGACGCTGCTGAGAGGAATCAAGGCAAAGGCGCGCAGCGACGACTCGGCGCTCGCCGAGGCGGGCAAGGCATTCGACCTCTTCTACTCGGCGTACGCGCGGGAAAAAACCGGGCAGGTTCAGCAACCCATCTGATCGGCGAGGTCCAGGAAACTCTCGGCGTTGATGGTGAACTCGGTTTCGGACGCGAGGTCCGGGTTGTTGTTGCGCCCGTGCTCGTGCGGCCGTTTCACGAAGGCGGTCTTCAGTCCCTGCTGCGCCGCCGCGCGCAGATCGGGCTTGTGGGCGGCGACCATCATCACCTCGGACGGCTTCAAGTCGAGCCGGTCCGCCGCGCCGAGGTACATGCCGGGGTCGGGCTTGAAGAGCTTGAACGTATCGGAGGAAAAGACGCAGTCCCACGGCAGCCCGCCGTGCTTCGCCATGTCCACCAGCAGCCCGGTGTTGCCGTTGGAGAGCGTGGCAATGATGTGCTTCGACTTGAGCCGCTTGAGGCCGCGCACGGCATCCGGCCACGGCTTCAGGCGATGCCACACGAGATTGAGATGGGCTTTCTCGTCCTCCGCCAGCGTATTGACCCTGAACTGTCTCAGCACGTCCTCCAGGATGGCCCGGTGTATGACATCGATCTTCTCGAACGGCGCCTCGCCGCGGCGCACGCGGTCCATCGCCGGCCGATAACCGGCGCGCCAGGCCTTGGCGAACTTGACCGCGTTGATGCGCAATCCCTTTGCGCGCGCCAATTCGCGCACCTCGCGCGCGACCGATCCGTGCCAGTCCACCACCGTGCCGAAAACATCGAAAACGAGCGCTTTGGTTCCAGCAGCCTGCGTGTTCATTTCGGGTATCCCTTTCTTGGTGTTGATCTCATCGGCGTCTATCGGCGTTCATCGGCGGCTGAATCCAGCTTCGAGGGCGTCCGCGTGACGCCTTGCGCGATCAACTTTTCGATCTCCGCCTCGGCGTAGCCCGCTTCGCGCAGGATCTCCACGCTGTGTTCGCCCAGGCGCGGCGCCGGGCGCAATGCGTGCGGCGGCGCGTCCGACCACGCGAGCGGCGTGCTCATCATGCGCAGCCGGCCTTCCGTCGGGTGCTCGGTCATCCTGAAAAAGCCGCTTTCGGCCAGATGCGGATCGTCGATGACATCGTCCACCGAATTGAGCGGCGCCGACGGGATGTCGGCTTCCTTCAGCAGGCGCAACCATTCCGTGCTGGTGCGCGTTGCCATCTGTTCCGCGACGAAGGCGTAAACCTCGTTGATATTGCGAGAGCGCGCTTCCTGGCTGGAAAAACGCGGGTCGCTGTCGAACAGTTCCTCGCGGCCGACCAGCCTGAAAAAGCTGCGCCACTGCTTGTCGTTATAGACCAGCACGCACACGTGGCCATCCTTCGTGGCATACGGCACCCGGTGCGGCGCCAGCATGCGCTCGTAGCGGACGGGATCGGCCGGAGGCTCGAACGTGCGCCCGCACAGGTGATCGCCCAGCACCATGTGGGCGAGCGTCTCGAACATCGGAACTTCCACCGACCGGCCCTTGCCGGTGCGCTCGCGGCCGTAGAGCGCGGCGGTCACGGCGTTGACGGCCGCCAGGCCGGTGATACGGTCGGAGATCGCGGTCGGCACGTAGCGCGGCCGATCCGCACCGGCGGCATGGGTCATCCACGGCAGGCCCGCCATGCCCTGAATCAGGTCGTCGTAGGCGGGCTGCCCGGCGTAGCGCCCGCCTTCCCCGTAGCCGTAGGCGCCGACATAGACGATGCGCGGGCTGGCTGCCCGTACGTCTTCATACGCCAGCTTGAGGCGCGCCATCGCCTGCGGCCGCACGTTGTAGATCAGGACATCGGCGTCTCGGGCAAGACGCAGCAGCGCCGCCCGCCCCGCCGCCTGCTTGAGGTCGAGCACGATGGAGCGCTTGTTGCGATTGTGGTGGAGAAAGATGTGCCCCATGCCCGAATGCCTCATGGGCGCGATATTGCGCAGCACGTCCCCATCTGGTGACTCGACCTTGACGACGTCCGCGCCCATGTCGGCGAGGATCTGGGTCGCGAACGGCCCCATCACCACCGTGGTGAGGTCGATGATGCGCACGCCGACGAGGGGCCCGCTCATCGTGGGCCCCGTGACGAGATACGGGTGACGAGGTGCGGGTGACGAGGTGCGGGTGACGAAAACCGCATTACCAAGCTTTTTCTTGCAGCAAGCACGTCACCCGTAATCGTCACCATTATCTCGTCACCCTTAATCGTCACTCGGGTTGAATGCCCGCCGCCTTGATCACCTTCGCCCACTTCGTCGACTCCGCCGACTGGAACTTCGCGAGCTCCGCGGAAGTCGTGGTCCAGGCCTCGATGCCGGTGGTCTTGAAGAACGATTGCGCCGGGGCGCTCTTGGTCGCGTTGATGAATAGCTCCCGCAACCGCGCGGCTACGGCAGGCGGCGCTTTCGCGGGCAAATAGGCCGCGAACCAGAAGGTCAGCTCGTAGCCCTTCACGCCGGCCTCGGCTATCGTCGGCAGGTCGGGCACATTGGGCAGGCGCTGCGGGCTGCTCACGCCCAGCGCGCGCAGCTTCCCCGCCTCCACCTGCGGCAGGCCGGTGACGACGTCGGTAATCATCATGTCGATGTGGCCGCCGACGAGGTCGCTCACCGCCATCGGGTTGCTCTTGTAGGGCACATGCACGAGCTTGAGGCCGGCCATCTGCTGGAATAACTCGCTCGCGACGCGGCTGGAAGAGCTGCCGCCGCCGAAGGTGAGCTTGCCCGGTTGGCTCTTCGCGAGCGCGATGAACTCCTTGACGGTCCTCGCCGGCACCCGCGGGTTTACCACCATGACCTGGCCGCCGCGCGCGAGCGCGGTAACCGGGGCGAAATCCTTCACCGGGTCGTAGGGTATCTTCTTGTACAGGTGCTCGTTCGCCGCGTGCGTCGTGTTGGTCGCGATAAGCACTGCGTAACCGTCCGGCGCGGTCCGGATAAACGCCTGGGTGGCGATGATTCCATTCGCGCCCGGGCGGTTGTCGATGAGCACGTTCTGCCTGGTCTCGGCGCTCATCCCTTGCCCAAGCGAGCGGGCCAGGGTGTCGGTCGCACTCCCGGCCGCAAACGGCACGAAGAACGTGACGGGCTTCGCCGGATACTCCTGCGCCATCGCGGCGGAAACATGGACCGCCGCGATGAATGGGAACAAATATACAAAGGATCTGAGTGTATCAATCATCGATTCTCCCCTGAAGGTCGGAAATGCGTGAATCGTGGTTCGACTATATCTGCCGGTGTAATCCGCGTTCATCTGCGGCTCAATTATTGTTCTGGTTTTCTTGGCGCCTTGGCGTCCTTTCGACATGCTCAGGACAGGCATGGCGGCTAATTTTTTACTCCCAACATCTCCGCGGCATGCTTGCGCGTGGTCTCGGTGATCTTGACCCCGCCCAGCATGCGGGCGATCTCTTCCACGCGCTGTTCCTTGCCGAGAACCGCCACCCGGTTCGAGACTTTTCCATTCGTCGTGCTCCGGGTGACCTGCCATTGCTGGTCGGCCGTCGCTGCGACCTGCGGCAGGTGGGTGATGCACATGACCTGGCGCTTCGTGCCAAGTTGCCGCAACATTCTGCCCACGATTTCCGCCACCCGCCCGCCGATGCCGGCGTCCACTTCGTCGAAGATCAGCGTTGGCACCTGCGCCACCTGGCTCATGACGGTCTGCGCGGCGAGGCTAAGGCGCGACAGCTCGCCGCCGGAAGCCACCTTGGCAAGCGGCTGCGGCACCATGCTCTTGTGGGCCGCGACCAGAAACTCCACGGTCTCCAGCCCGTATGCCGCTACTTCCGTCGCCGCATTCAACGTCACTTCAAATTGCCCCCCGGTCATCGCCAACTCCTGCATGGCGGCGGTCACTTGTTCGGACAGCTTCCTTGCCGCCTTCTTTCTTCCGGCCGACAGCTTCCTGGCTTCGGCCAGGCACGCGGCATGGGCTGCGTCCTCCATCCTGCGCAGCGCTTCCACACTGTCGCCTTCACCCAGCGCCTGCAGCCGCGCGTTCGCGGCCTCCAGTTTCGCCGGCAGATCCTCCGGTGCGACACGATACTTGCGCGCGGCGGTGTGGATCGCGTCCAGGCGGCTCTCGACCTCCCGCAGTCGCTGGGGATCGAGTTCGAGCCGTTCGCCGTAATGGCGCAGCGCGTGCACGCCATCCTGCAGTTGTATGCGCGCCGATTCCAGGGCATCCAGGATTTCACGCAGCTTCGGGTCGTGCTCCACCAGGCTGCCGAGCCTCGCCACGATGGCGTTCAGCCGGGACAGGCTCGAGTTTTCCCCCTCCGCCAGCGCCTCGACGCCGAGTCGCGATGACTCGATCAGGCTGGCCGCGTGCGCAAGGCGGGAGTGCTCTGCCGTCAGTTCCGGCCATTCGTCCGCGGTGAGCTTGAGCGCCGCAATCTCCCGCGCCTGCCACTCGAGCTGCTCGCGCTCGGCCGCAAAGGCGGCGGCGTTGGCCTCGAAGGCGATGCGGCTGTCGCGCCGCTGCTGCCAGGCGCGATAAAGCGATGCGACCTGCGCCGCGGCATCCGCAAGCCCGCCGTAGGCATCGAGCAATTCGCGCTGTGCCGGCGCCCGCAGCAGGGACTGGTGCTGGTGCTGGCCGTGGATGTCCACCAGCTGCTCGCCCGCCTCGCGCAACTGGGAGAGCGTCGCGACGTGTCCGTTGATGAAGCCGCGCGAGCGCCCCGTGGCCTCGATGACGCGCCGCATCAGCAGCGTGCCGTCGTCCCCCGCCAGGTCATGTTCCCTCATCCAGCAAGCCACGTCTTCCCGCCCGCGCACGTCGAACTCCGCGCTGACCTCCGCGCGCTCGGCGCCGCCGCGGACCACGATTGCCTCGGCCCGCTCCCCCAGCACCATGGTCAGCGCGTCTATGAGTATGGATTTCCCCGCGCCGGTCTCCCCCGTCAGTACCGTGAAGCCCGGCGCGAATTCGAGATCGAGCCGATCGACGATGACGAAATCGCGGATACTTAGGCTGCGCAGCATTGCAGAAAAAGGCGTAAATGGTGAATGGTAAATAGTAAATCGAAAAACTCGCCGAATGCCGCGTCCGAATTTCACCATCTACGATTCACGATTCACTATTCACGGTTCCAATTGAGCTTCTCCCGCAGCATCTTGTAGTAGCTGTGCCGGGCGGGATGGAGCAGGCTGATGGCGTGGGGATAGCGCCGTACCGTCACGCGATCGCCCTCGCGCAGATCAAAGCGCGTATGGCCGTCAAAATGCGCGCGCGGGTCGGCGGCACTGCGGATGATGATGTCCACGACGGAATCGCTGTTGACGACGATCGGGCGATTGGAAAGCGTATGCGGAGAAACCGGCACCAGTGCCATCACCGTCAGCGCCGGATGCACGATCGGGCCGCCCGCGGACATGGCGTACGCCGTGGAACCGGTGGGCGTCGCCACTATCAGTCCGTCCGAGCGCTGGTTGTAGATGAATTCGCCGTTGATGCGCACCTCGAGTTCGACCATGTTGCCCTGCGCGCCCTTGCTTACCACCACGTCGTTGAACGCAAGCATCGTGGACACTTTCTTCGTCCCGCTGCGGACCCGCCCCTCCAGCAGCATCCGGTTTTCGGTCACGTACCTGCCGTCGAGGATGGTGCCGATAGTGCCGATCATGTTCTCGACCGAGATGTCGGTGAGGAAGCCAAGGCGCCCCTGGTTCACACCAACCAGCGCGACATCGTGCGGGGCGAGCGTACGCGCGATGTTGAGCATGGTTCCGTCGCCGCCGATCACTACCGCCAGGTCGGCCTCGCGGCCCAGATCATCGAGTGACAGGACCGGCAACCGCGCCTTCTTCACCTGGGCCGCGGTCAGCGGATCGATCAGCACCCGCACCTTGCGCCGCTCGAGAAAGCGGGCGAGCTCAAGCAGCGGACCGGCGGTCTCCGGGCTCTTGTACTTGCCGATCAGCGCGACCGTCCTGAATGCCGATTTCATAGCGGCATTAGACCATAAGGTGGTGAACAGTGAACAGTGATCGGTGAACCGTTAATACGAACCCGCAAATCAGTTCTCCGTTCACCGTTTACCGTTTACCGTTCACCGGACTGTAGCTAGAATAGGCCATGTCCACCGACACCCCCGCACTGAGCGAACGCGCCCAGTTGCTGCTGAAGACGCTGGTCGAGCGTTACATCGCCGACGGCCAGCCGGTCGGCTCGCGCGCGCTGTCCCGGTATTCCGGACTGGACCTCTCCCCAGCCAGCATTCGCAACGTGATGGCCGACCTCGAGGAGATGGGCTTCATCGCGAGCCCTCACACCTCGGCCGGCCGCGTGCCCACTTCGCGCGGCTACCGCTTCTTTGTCGACACGCTGCTTACCATCAAGCAACTCGACTCGGTCGAGATCAACCAGCTCGAAGGTCAATTGCAGATGGAGAACACGCAGAAGCTGGTGGTCTCCGCCTCGCAGCTGCTGTCCGACCTCACCCATTTCGCGGGCGTCGTGATGACGCCGCGGCGCAGCGCAGGCTTCCGGCACATCGAGTTTCTCCGTCTCTCCGACGCGCGCCTTCTTCTCATTCTCGTCACGCCCGAGGGCGACGTCCAGAACCGGATCCTGCAGACCGACAAGCCGTACACGCCCTCGGAACTGACCGAGGCGGCAAACATTCTCAACCAGCACTACGCCGGCCTCACCTTCGACGAGATCCGGCGGCGCATACGCGACGAACTGAAGCAGCTTACCGCGGACATGACCCGGCTCATGACCACCGCGCTGGAGGCGGGCAGCCAGGCGGCGAGCGATTCGGCCGAGGAAGTGGTGATATCCGGCGAGAGCAACCTGCTCGATTCGCACGACCTCTCCTCCAACATGGCGAACCTGCGCAAGCTGTTCATGCTGTTCGACCGCAAGACCGGGCTGCTGCAACTGCTCGACGTGTCGAGCCGCGCGCAGGGCGTGCAGATCTTCATCGGCGGCGAATCAGGCGTCGCCACCCTGGACGAATGCAGCGTGATCACCGCCCCCTACCAGGTGGACGGACAGGTGGTGGGCACGGTCGGCGTGATCGGCCCCACCCGCATGGCCTACGAGCGCGTGATTCCCATCGTCGACGTCACGGCGAAGCTATTGAGCAGCTTGCTCACGCAGCGCTAGCGCTCGAGAGGAGAGAGGTGTGAGGCGAGAGGAGAAATCTGCGTTGGCAGCAGCAGCGGCTGCCGCCTCACGCCTCGCGCCTCACGCCTCACGGTAGCGCATGTCGCGCTTCGCGCCCGAGCCGCCCTATTTGCACGGGACATCGGCACGGATCGGGGTGCTGCTGATCAATCTCGGCACGCCCGACGCGCCGACGCCGGAAGCGGTGCGCACCTATCTCAGGGAGTTCCTGTCCGACCCCCGCGTCGTCGAGATTCCGCGGATTTTGTGGTGGCCGATCCTGCATCTTTTCGTGCTGACCACGCGGCCCAAGGCGTCCGCCCAGCGTTATGCCCAGGTGTGGATGAGCGAAGGCTCGCCGCTCAAGGTGCACACCGAACGCCAGACGACCCTGCTGCGCGGTCACCTTGGAGAGCGCGGGCCGCAGCTGCCCCTCGTCGTCGACTACGCGATGCGCTACGGCAACCCTTCGATCCCGGACCGGCTGCGGGCCATGAAGGCGCAGCACTGCGACCGCATCCTGCTGGTGCCGCTCTATCCCCAGTACTCGGCCGCCGCCACGGCCACCGCCCTCGACGTCGCGTTCGGCTGTCTCCAGGGCGCGCGCAACCAGCCGGCCATCCGCACCATCAGGAATTTCCACGATAGCCCCGGCTACATCGCCGCGCTCGCGCACAGCGTGCGCGAACACTGGGCGCGGGAGCAGAAGCGCGGCACCCTGCTGATGAGCTTTCACGGCATGCCGCGCGCAACGCTCGACCAGGGCGACCCCTACCATTGCGAATGCCAAAAGACCGGGCGGCTGCTCGCGGAAGCCCTCGGACTCAAACCGGAGCAATACCGCGTCACGTTTCAGTCGCGCTTCGGTCGAGCGGAGTGGCTGCAACCCTATACGGCAGACGTGCTCGCGGAACTCGGCAAACAAAAGACCGCGCACGTCGACGTGATCTGCCCGGGTTTCGTGGCCGATTGCCTGGAAACGCTGGAGGAGATCGCGATCGAGGGCAAGGCGATTTTTCTCAGCGCGGGCGGCCGCGAATTCCATTACATCCCGTGCCTGAACGAGCGCAACGACTGGATCCATGCGCTCGCCAGCATCGTGGCAGCCAACCTGCCCGGCTGGACCGACACCGCCACACATGAAACTCTCGAGAAGTCGCGCCTCCATGCGCTGTCCATGGGGGCCAAAGGATGAGGAATGAGGAACAGAGGGAAATTCCAGGTCTTCGCATCACACGGACTGCTAACCTTTCAGACTCACCCGACCCTCATTCCTGAAGAATCCATCTAAATCAGGCGCTTATGCGCCGGGTTTGGCTCTTGAATTTTCCTCGTCGGGCCCAATATTCAAGGGGTTAAGTCTGGAGACGATGATGCAGGAATTGCCCGACACCGCCCACGACGGGAACGAAGCGCCAGCCGGGGAATTGGCCGCGCCCCGATCGCAGGGCACGCAGCAACCCGCGCCGCCGCCGCCGGCGCCACCAGACGAAACCGGCCCCGAGGAACGGCTGAAAAAAGCGGAACTCGCCGCAGCGGAACACCACGATGCATGGCTGCGCGCCAAGGCGGAAGCCGACAATATCCGCAAGCGTGCACAAGCGGATGTCGCCATCGCGCACAAGTTTGCGGTGGAAAACATCACCACGGAATTGCTCGCCGTGAAAGACAGCCTCGAAGCCGCGCTCGCCGCCGAAAACGCAACGGCGAAAAGCCTGAACAGCGGCGTCGAGCTCACGCTCCGGCAGTTAAAGAGCGTATTCGAAAAATTCAACGTGGCGGAAATCTACCCGGTGGGCCAGAAATTCGATCCCCATCGCCACCAGGCGATCAGCACGATGGAATCCGATGCCGACCCCAATACCGTGATCAAGGTGCTGCAGAAGGGCTACCTCCTCCACGACCGGGTCATCCGTCCCGCCCTGGTGATAGTGGCCAAATCCAGGAGTGCCTGACCGTTGAAAGTCCGGGGTTAACCCCCATATCCAGTTCATGACAAATAGCGCTGAAAAAGCAAAGAGGTAGAACATGGCAAAAATCATCGGTATTGACCTGGGGACGACCAATTCGTGCGTCTCCGTCATGGAAAACGGCCAGCCCAAGGTAATCGAGAATTCCGAGGGCGCGCGCACCACGCCCTCGATCGTCGCGTACATGGAAGACGGCGAGATACTGACGGGCGCGCCGGCGAAACGGCAGGCGGTCACCAACCCCAGGAACACGCTCTATGCGGTGAAACGCCTGATCGGTCGCCGCTTCGCCGACGCCGAGGTGCAGAAGGCGCTCAAGGTGGTTCCGTACCAGATCGTGGAGGCGACCGGCAAGGACGCCTGGGTCGAGGTGCGCGGCAAGAAGATGGCGCCGCCCGAAATCTCGGCGCAGGTGCTGATCAAGATGAAGAAGACCGCCGAGGACTACCTTGGCGAGCCGGTCACCGAAGCGGTGATCACGGTGCCCGCCTACTTCAACGACTCGCAGCGTCAGGCGACCAAGGACGCCGGCCGTATCGCGGGACTCGATGTCAAGCGCATCATCAACGAGCCGACCGCCGCCGCGCTCGCGTTCGGCCTCGACAAGCAGGAAAAAAAGGACCGCAAGATCGCGGTCTACGACCTGGGCGGCGGCACTTTCGACGTGTCGATCATCGAGATCGCCGACGTCGAGGGCGAGAAGTCGTTCGAAGTGCTCTCCACCAACGGCGACACCTTCCTCGGCGGCGAAGACTTCGACCAGCGCCTGATCGAGTTCGTGTGCGACGAGTTCAAGAAGGACAGCGGCATAGACCTGAAGAAGGACATCCTCGCGCTGCAGCGACTGAAGGACGCCGCGGAGAAGGCCAAGATCGAACTTTCCTCCAGCGCGCAGACCGAGATCAATCTGCCGTACGTGACTGCCGACCAGTCCGGGCCCAAGCACCTGGCGGTAAAGGTGACGCGCGCCAAGTTCGAAAGCCTGGTCGAGGACCTGATCGAGCGCACCATCTCTCCGTGCCGCACGGCGCTGCAGGACGCCGGCATCAAGTCGGGCGAAATCTCCGACGTGATCCTGGTGGGCGGGCAGACGCGCATGCCCAAGGTGCAGGAGAAAGTAAAGGAGTTCTTCGGCAAGGAACCGCGGAAGGACGTCAACCCCGATGAGGCGGTGGCGGTCGGCGCCGCGATCCAGGCCGGCGTGCTGAAGGGCGACGTCAAGGACGTGCTGCTGCTCGATGTCACGCCCCTCTCGCTCGGCATCGAAACGCTCGGCAGCGTCATGACCAAGCTGATCCAGAAGAACACCACGATCCCGACCAAGGCTCAGCAGATCTTCTCGACGGCCGAGGACAGCCAGACCGCGGTCACCATTCACGTGCTGCAGGGCGAGCGCGAGATGGCGCGCGGCAACAAGAGCCTCGGCCAGTTCAACCTGACCGACATCCCGCCGGCGCCGCGCGGCATGCCGCAGGTCGAAGTAGCGTTCGACATCGACGCCAACGGCATACTGCACGTCTCGGCCAGGGACAAGGCGACCGGCAAGGAAAACAAAATCAAGATCCAGGCGAGCTCGGGCCTCACCGAGGCGGAAATCCAGCGCATGGTGAAGGATGCCGAGGAGAACGCGGAGGAGGATCGCAAGGCGCACGAACTGGTGGAAGCGCGCAATCAGTGCGATCACATGGTGCACTCGGTGAAGAAGTCGCTGAAAGAGCATGGCGACAAGGTCGGCGCCGACGACAAGGCGAAGATCGAGGCCGCATTGAAGGAATCGGAAGAGGTGATGAAGGGCGAAGACAAGGCCGCGATCGAAGCCAAGACCCAGGCGCTGGCGCAGGTCGCGCACAAGCTCGCCGAGCAGATATACAAGGAAGAACAGGCGAAGCAGCAGGCCCAGCCCGCGGGCGGCGAAAAAGCGGCGGAAGGCGCGAAGAAGGAAGACGGCAACGTCGTGGACGCGGAGTTCACTGAGGTCAAGGACAAGAAGTAAGATCGAGGAACGAGGATTGAGGATTGAGGGGAAGGCGTAAGCCCTCCCCTCGATCCTTTTCGCCGTTCACTCAATCCTAAATCCTCAATCCACAATCCTCAATCCTGAGCCATGGCGAAAAAAGACTACTACGAAGTGCTCGGCTTGAACCGGGACGCCTCTGAAGAGGACATCAAGAAGTCGTACCGCAAGCTCGCCATGAAGTGGCATCCGGACCGCAACCCGGACAACCCCAAGGCGGAAGGGAATTTCAAGGAAGCCAAGGAGGCCTACGAAATCCTCTCGGACAGCCAG
>Ga0137319_1000343_pt1 | contig 14534 bp, 11 predicted proteins | sample EasRivERMZT333_2_FD_104752 | JGI IMG/M metagenome (GOLD analysis project Ga0137319, IMG submission 104752) | Soil microbial communities from meander-bound floodplain in the East River, Colorado, USA - East River MetaG ERMZT333_2 | ecosystem: Environmental > Terrestrial > Soil > Floodplain ... | reverse complement strand
CCTCAGATGATCGCGGCTCTGGAGGCAACGATCAAGAACGAGACGCTGGACAGCAAGGCGAAGATCGCGTAGAACATGAACCCGGACCGTCGTCACCGTTCAACGGAAAGCGGGACATCACCCGATGCGTGCAATCGGAAGAAGGCCAAACCCTTCCACCGAGAACTCCCACAGTGAGCCAAGCACCATGAAGCCGCCAATGGCGCCGACAGCGTACTGAAGCACCACTCTCACATCTCCCTGCCGCGACACGGACTCTGCTGTGCGCAGGGTTTCTTCGCTCAACCGGTAGTCGAACTCGATCGACTCGTTCATCGCTCGGAGTTACCCATCCCGCGAGTCAGAGTGTACGGCGAGCACCATCGGCCGGGGGGGCCCGCAAGCGCGGCGGAATGGGGTAGTATCCTCCCTGCGCGTGAGGTGAGGTGATGAGCGGAGCGGGGTCCCCCATCAAGCCACAGCCGCCGGCGCTGGTCCGCTGGGGCGTGCTGCTGTTCGTCAGCCTCGCGATGTTCGGCAACTACTACATCTACGACTCCGTCGCGCCGCTGGCCCGCATCCTCACCGAGCAGCTCGGCTTCACCGACACGCAGATCGGCACGCTCAACGCCATCTACAGCTTCCCCAACATCATCATGGTGCTGATCGGCGGCATCATGGTGGACCGCATGGGGGGGCGCACCGCGAACCTGATCTTCACGGCCATCTGCATGGTCGGCGCGATCATGACCGCCCTGGCGTCGTCGCTGGCCGACATGACCGGCCTGTCGACGTTCACCGTCATGGCCGCGGGGCGGCTCGTTTTCGGCCTGGGGGCCGAGTCGATGATCGTGGCGGTGACCGCCGTCCTGGGATACTGGTTCAAGGGCAAGCAGCTCGGGTTCGCCTTCGGGCTGAACCTTGCCATCGCGCGTGCGGGCTCCTACGCCGCCGATCTCTCCCCGACCTGGGCCCGCGACGCCTACGCGTCGGGCTGGCAGGGGCCGATGCTGCTGGCCGCCGGCTTCGGTCTGGTGATGCTCGCGGGGGCGGCGGCGTACTGGCTGATCGATCGCGTCGCCGAGCCGCGCTACGAGCTGTCGCGTCCCAAGGCGTCCGACAAGGTCGCCTGGTCGGAACTCTGGCGCTTCGATCTCTCGTACTGGTACGTCGTCGGCCTGTGCGTGACGTTTTACTCGATCATCTTCCCGTTCCGCAGCACGTTCGCCATCAAGTACTTTCAGGACGCCCACGGGTTGAGCCTCGAACACGCCGGCTCGATGAACGGCAACGTCTATCTGGCCGCCATCTTCGCAACGCCGCTCTTCGGGCTGATCGTCGACAAGCTGGGCCGGCGCGGGCTGTTCATGGCGGCGGGGTCGCTGATCCTGCTGCCGACGTTCTTCATCATGGGATACACGCAATGGCCGCTCTGGATCTCCAACGCCATGATCGGCATCTCGCTCTCTCTGATCCCCGCGGTCATGTGGCCCTCGGTCGCGTACCTGGTGGACGAGAAACGTCTCGGCACCGCCTACGGCCTCATGACCATGCTGCAGAACATCGGGCTGACGGTGTTCAACCTCGCCGCGGGCGCCCTCAACGACGGCGCCGGAGCGGGCGCGGAGAATCCTGGCGGCTATCTCCCGATGCTCTGGATGTTCGCCGCGCTGAGCTTGGCTGGGCTGGTCTTCTCGATCCTGCTGCGCCAGCGCGAGCTCGGACCCCACGGACATCGTCTGGAGACCATCCGGGCGCACGGGCTCTGAAATCCCCGTGCAGCTGACGCGCTACGCCCGATGGCTTCACACCGGATGGCCCGCTGGAGCCGTCGAGAAGCTCCCGGCGGTTGGTCCTGACGGTTCCACGCCGGTCCGGGGGCTCTACGTCACCGGCGATCTGACCGGCATATCTCTCTTGAAGTTCGCCTCAGACAGCGGGGCGAGGGCGGTGCGGGCGATCCTTGACGATCCCGACTTCGCCGCGCGGGAGCGCGCGAGCCGCCCGGACAATGCCCCGCTGGATCTCATCATCGTCGGCGCCGGCGTGTCGGGGATGGCCGCGGCGCTGGCGGCCCGCAATGCCGGGCTCAACTTCCTCGTGCTGGAAGGGGCCCAGCCCTTCGCCACGGTCGCCGACTTCCCACGGGCCAAGCCGATCTTCACCTACCCCTCGGCGATGACTCCGAGGGGGGAACTCCAGTTCGGGCCGCGCTCGGCGATCAAGGAAGGGCTGCTCGAGGAGCTGCGCGAGGCCACTCTGGGATCCGGCATTGCGCCGCGCACTGGCACCGTCGCATCGGTACGGCGCGAAGGCTCGGTGCTGAAGGTGCGGCTGGAGGAGGGTGAGGTCCTCGAATCGAGGAACGTCATCCTCGCTCTCGGGCGCTCGGGAGCCTTCCGCCGCCTCGGAGTATCGGGCGAAGACCTCGACAAGGTGCACAACCGGCTGCACGACCCGAGAGACTTCCGCGGCAAGAGAGTCCTCGTGGTGGGAGGCGGAGACAGCGCGCTGGAGACGGCGATCGCCATCGTATCCAGTGGCGGGGAGGTCACCCTCTCGTACCTCGGCAGCGCCTTCGGACGGCCGAAGCCCGGGAACATCGCGGCGCTTCGGATGCTCGAAGCGGATCCCGCGGCCGAGGTGACGATCGTGCAGCCCGAGTCCGAGCGCGTGAGCACGGCGACCGGAGAGTACCTGGGCGCGTCACCTGTCGTTGGAAAGCTCCGCGTTGCGCCAGGCACACTCGTGACACGGATCGCACCGAACGAAGTCGAGCTGACCCACGACGACGGGCGCGTCGAGACGCTCCCCAACGACGTCGTCTTCTCGATGATCGGCCGCGACCCGCCGCTCGACCTGCTGCGCCGCTGTGGTGTGCCGATCAAGGGGGACTGGAGCGCTGCGAAGTGGATCGGCCTGGCCGTGTTTCTCGCCTTCTGTGCCATGCTCTTCAACTGGAAGGCCGACGGCGCTTTGAGCGATCTCTTCTACGAGCGGGGGTGGTTTCCATACAACCTCCCATGGCTGATGGATCAGATCGGGGGAGCCATCGCGGCCAGCTCCCGCGACAGCGCGACGCTGCTCGGGACTCTCAGGATCGGCATGTTCGACCCCGTGTTCCACTTCAGCGCGCTCTACAGTTTCATCGTGGTGGTGTTCGGCATGCGGCGCATCAGGAAGCGCAAAACCCCGTACATCACCGCGCAGACCGTCACCCTGATGCTGATCCAGGTTTTCCCGCTCTTCCTGCTCCCCTGCATCATGCTTCCGTGGGCGGGGCACAACGGCTGGTTCGACGCTGGCGTCATGAAGACCGCGGCCGACGCCCTGTTCCCGGCCGTGGAGTGGGGACACGGCCGCGAGTACTGGCGCGCGGCGGGCTTCATCCTGGCCTGGCCGCTGTTCATCTGGAACGTCTTCACGCAGCAGCCACTCTGGACGTGGCTGGCGATCAGCGTCGCACAGACGTTCGTCCTCATCCCGATCATCATCCATGTCTGGGGGAAGGGGGCGTACTGTGGGTGGATCTGCTCGTGCGGCGCGCTCGCCGAGACGCTGGGAGACGAGCACCGCCACAAGATGCCGCACGGCTCCAGGTGGAACAGGCTCAACATGGTGGGGCAGGCGATCCTCGCGATCGCGCTTCTGCTTCTGGCCCTGCGCGTCGCGAGCTGGATTGCGCCCGGCACGGTCGCGGGCCGCGCCGCTGAGGCGATCTACGCCGGGATGCTCTCGACGTGGCAGCCGCTGGGGATCCGCCTCAGCTACAAGTGGACCGTCGACATTTTCCTCTCGGGGATCCTCGGCATCGGGACGTACTTCTGGCTCAGCGGGCGCGTCTGGTGCCGGTTCGCCTGCCCGCTGGCGGCGCTGATGAACATCTACGCGCGCTTCTCGCGCTTCAGGATCCTGGCGGAGAAAGCGAAGTGCATCTCGTGCAACATGTGCACCTCGTCGTGCCATCAGGGGATCGACGTGATGAGCTTCGCCAACAAGGGGCTGCCGATGGCCGACCCGCAGTGCGTGCGCTGCGGCGCCTGCGTGCAGGAATGCCCGACGGGGACGCTCAGGTTCGGCCGCATCGATCCCAAGACCGGCGCCACGACCCATGTGGACCGCCTCGCGGCCTCTCCCGTGCTCATGGCGGAACGAAAGACGATGACATCATGACCCCTCGGCGTCGCGCGACAGCCGCTGTGCCAGCCTGTGGAGCCGCTCATGGTGAGCGTCGAACAGCCCCTCGAGCCGGTCCGGCATCGTCTCGCTACGCTCCCGCGTCCTCTCAAGCGCTGCAACGGCCATGGTCATCACTCTAGTAGACGCGGCAGGCGGGGGGAGCGTTGGGGGCCCCGGATGATTCCGGGGGGAGCCGTCAGGGATTGAGGTGGACACCGACGATAACGTAGGTCTCGTCGTTCTCGAAGAACTGGCCTATCGGGACGGTGCCTTTGTAGAGGGTCACGGCGAGGCGCCACTGGGCGCCATCCGACGGAAGATAGACGCCCCCCTGAATCGACAGGTCGAGCTGGTAGTCCTTCTCCTGGTAGATCGCCGCGTTGAGGGCGCCATACCAGCCGCCGAGCCCGCCGAAGACGGTCTTCGGCGCCTTGAATTCCGCGCCCGCCTGGAGCCGCCATGGCTCCTGGCCCTCGGCGGCGTCGCGGTAGCCGTAGCCCGTCTCACCGTAGAATCGCCAGTGCCCTCCGGCGCGCTGGTCGTAGCCCACGAAGAACTCCTCGCGCGTGTAGTCGATCATGACGGTCCCCGTCCTCTCGGCCAGCTCATCGCCCACGTGGCTGGAGTCGTGGCGGTAGCCGATGCGCAGCCCCTTGTCCTCGTCGATCGCGAACGAGCCGGCCAGCGCAACGATGCCATCCCAGCCGACGGCGTCATAGTCTTTGTCCCAATCGAACTGCGCCGATGCGAAGGCCGCCTCGAGGTCGATCTGCCAGTCGTGCCGGGCGACGCCGCGGTATATGCCGAACTGGCCGCCGAGCTTGAAGTAGTAGCGCGGTTTTCCCGAATCCACGATGTCGATGTCGGGGACGTCGGCGATGCCGATCATCGACTCGGCGGACAGCCTCAGGTCCGCGAGGTAGGGCTCATAGAGGACGGTGTTTGGAAACCAGCCGGTGTTGCCCAGTTCCGCCATGGCGGTCGTCGCCGATGCGGCCGCCAGCAAGGCAGCGATGACGAGCGTGCGCTGAGATGGCATCCGATGATGTTCCCGGGAAATGTCGCGTGCTGCGAGACTGGAAAGCGGTGGGACGCGCCGCGGGGGGCAACGATAGCACACGCCCGCCGCGGGTCAGGCGGGACCGGTGTTCAACGGGAGCTGTGCGAGGAATCAGGGCCGCTCGATCTCAATCGTCGCGCGGAAGATCGGCGCCGCATCCGCGCCGGGAGCCGTGAGGGCGATCTCATGACGGCCCGCGGTGAGCGCCCGCGCGGGGACGACGAAGGTCACAACACCCGCTGCGTCCAGCGCGCGGCGCATCTCGGAGGCGGTCGCCACGGCCGACCAGACCGACTGCGCGCCCTCGGAGCGAATCGTCAGTGTGAACTCGTCGGCCTCACCGGCCTGCCCCGGGATCACGGGTTGCAGGTCGAGGACGACAGGACTGCCGTCCCCGCTGAGAGTGAAGGTCAGCTCGGGGGCGCTGCCGCGGACCGCGCCGGGGATCATCAGATGCTGCGCGGGCCGGTCAAACGCCACCTCGGTCGGAGCGACCGGACGCTGCGATGTGACCTGGTATGTCAGGGCGACTCCGAGCACGAGTCCCGCGGCCGCTGCGAGCCATGGGCCCGCGACGCGGCGCAGCCATGGGCCGTAGGCGACGCGACCGCCGCTCGCGCCGCCCGTCTCCATGGCGCGTACCACCGGCCAGGCGGTCGACTCCAGATCGCAGGAGGGGCAGACCTGGAGGTGCCTCGCGATGCGGGCGGCGTCATCGGTCGCATCGCCCAGGGCGTACCTTCGCAGCACGTCGACGTCGGGGTGCGGCTCGAACAGCGCATCGCCCGCATCGCCGATGGCCTCGCCAAGATCCTTCATGAAGGAGGCCGTGCGCCGGCAGTCGTCGCATTCCCCCAGATGCCGCTCGACGGCCCCCGCGCGGTCGGCATCCAGGCGGGACGAGGCGTAGTCCGCAAGGTCCTCGCGATAATCATCGTGCTCGTTCATCGCTTCTCCCTCATGCGTGGTTTCATCAGCAGTCATGGTGTGGTGTACAGCCCCTGGGCCAACCTCAAGCATCTGAAGAGCCGTGATTTCACGGTCCCGACCGGGACCTTCATGCGGCTCGCGATCTCGGAATACCTCTGCTCGTCGAGGAAGTAGGCGCGGATGAGACGCCGGCATTCCTCCGTGGCCGCGTTGAGGATCCAGCGAACGAGCTGAGTGCGGGTCAAGGATCGTTCGGCATCCTCGAACGGGCTCCCGGCTGCCACGCGCGTGGCTGAAGCGCCGGCTCCGGCGTCGCCATCCAGCCCCGTCAGCTCGACCCTGTTCATGCGCCGCACCCAGGCCTCGCGCGCGGTGTAGCGCGTCACGGCCTCGACGTATTTCCTGAAGTCCCTCGAAGCGTCGAACCGTTCTTTGCGGAGGCTCTCGATGAGATTCAGCACCACCTCCTGCTGCAGGTCCTTCCACTCCGACCTCAGCGCCCAGAACCGCCTCCAGGTCAGCGTCCCGGCGATCCAGCGGATCATCAGCCCGAGGGCCTCGGGGTCGTTCGCAAGCACCCTCCCCTCCACGCTGTCGCGGGAATACGGCACGGCCTGTCTCCATTGCGGTTCGGGCTCCGGTTCGGTGCGGCACGACGGCCGCCGCCCGACCCGAAGCAGCCCCGGTTACGGGGCAACCTCTGCGTCACTCTCTCACATTGTCGAAAGGGGTCTGCCGGTTCCCGGAATGTCGCTATCGCCCGTCTTTCCCGTAAGGCCCTTGGACTGCCCGGAATGCGTGGTACTCTCGGGGTCATGGGATTGAGGCATTTCCTGTCGGGCCTCGCCCTCGCCGCTCTGGCGGGGGGGGGCCTCACCCCGGCGCCTCCCGACCCCCCCGCGCCGGACGCGCTGCGCAGCCTGATCCGGGAGGGGCGCTACGCCGAGGCCGGCACGCTCGGGCTGGATCTGCTGGCGCGCCTGGAGGCCCAGGGCTCTGGCCCATCGGATCCCGGGGCGAAGCTCGACCTGCTGGACCTTCTGATCGAGGCGCTATGGAGGGGAGGCAGGACCGCAGATGCGGTCTCCCGGGCCCGTGAAGCGCAGGCGTACGCGAAGGAGACGGCGCTGCCGGCCGATGATGCGCGCTCCATCCGGGCCGACGCCACCCTGGGAAGGGTGCTGCTTCGCGGCGGCAACCTGCAGGACGCGCGCCCGCTGATCGAGAGCGCCCTCGGCCGGCGCGAGACGGCTCATCCGGACACCCCCGAGGTGGCCGACAGCCTGACCGACCTCGGCCTGCTGTTGTTCCAAACGGGGGAGAGAGACGAGTCGCGCGCCCTGCACGAACGGGCGCTCGCTATCCGCGAAGCGGCGCTCGGCCCTTCGCATCCCGACATCGCCGACAGCCTCGTGCACCTGGGTCTCTCGTACCTGACGGCAGGAGACTACGCGACCGCCCGGGGCATGCAGGAGCGCTCGCTCGCCATCCGGGAGGCCGCGTTCGGGCCGACCCATCCTCTCGTCGCCATCAACCTGGAGCATCTGGGCAAGATCGCGCACGACCTGGGGGCGTGGGACCAGGCGCGCACCCTCTGGGAGCGCTGCCTGCGTATTCGCCTGGAGATGCTCGGCCCCGAGCATCCCCAGGTGGCGTACAGCCTCACGAACCTCGGCTCGCTCCTGTCGGACATGGGGGATTACACCGCCGCGCGGAGCTCCTTCGAACGGGCGATCGAGATCAAGACGAAAGCGTTCGGCCCCGATCACGTCCAGGTCGCGAGCACGGTGAACAATCTCGCCACGCTCCTGTGGCGCATCGACGACCGCGACGGCGCCATCGCGATGCACGAGCGGGCGCTGGGGATCTACGAGCGGGCGCTGGGGCCCGATCATCGCCTTACGGGGATGGTGGTGAACAACATCGCGTTGATCGAGTTCGAGCTGCAGAGGTATGCCCAGGCCCGGGCTCACTACGAGCGCGCCCTGCGGATCCTGGAGGCGGCCCATCCCGAGGGGCATCCGGATGTGGCGCTCGTCCTCGGGAACCTGGCCTTCGTGCTGACAGTGCAGAAGGAAACCGAACGCGCCGAGGGGGTCTACGCGCGGGCGCTGACCATGAACCGTCAGCTCCTCGGAGAGCGGCACGCGAGCACGGCCAACCTGCTGGACGGAATGGCCACGCTCGACACCAGCGTGGGGAACCTGACGCGCGCGCGCGACCGGCTTCGGCAATCGCTCGCGATCCTGGACGAAGCGCTCGGCCCGGACCATCCTGGCACCGCCACCGAGCGTTTCCGGCTGGCGCGCCTGGAGCTGCTGCTGGGGGAGACGGCGCCCGCGTTCGATGACGCGCTCACTTCCGAAAGGGCACTCGCCGAGCACTTCCGCCGCACCGCCCGAGGTCTCGCCGAGAGAGAGGCCCTCGCCTACGAAGGCGACCGTCTCCTCGGACTGGGGCTCGCGCTCTCGGTCCTCGCCTCGCGCCCCGCCCCGGCGGCATCCGTCGCGCGGGTCTTCGACGAGGTGGTGCGCTCGCGCGCCATGGTCCTCGACGAGATGGCGGCGCGCAAGCGCGCCTGGCTGGAAGCGGGTGACGCGGCGATCGCGGCGCTCGGAGATGAGCTGACCGCGACCAGGAATCGGCTCGCGCGGCTCGCGACGGGTGGGAGCGCCGCCCCGGCGGCCATGGCCCGTGCCTTGGAGGAGCGCGAGAAGGCGGAGCGCCGGCTCGCCGAACGCAGCGCCCTGTACCGGGAGGGAGTGACGCGCGCGCGGATCGGTCTTGCCGAGGTCCGCGCCGGTCTTCCCGCCGGCGCCGCGCTCGTCTCCTTCGTCCAGTACGACCAACTTGATCCCGTGAAGAGCCAGGCGCGTGTGGCGCCACCAGCGCCCACGCGATCCTATGCCGCGATGATCGCCATGGGGGATCCGGCCTCGCCTCTGCGGTTCGTCCCGCTGGGAGCGGCCGAGCGTCTCGACGGCGCGATCCTGGAGTGGCGCGAGCAGATCGCTTCGCAACCCACAGGACCCCAGGTGCCGGGCTCCCCCGCAGAGAGACGCTACCGGGACGCCGCGCTCCGGCTCAGGGAGATCCTCTGGAATCCTCTCGTTGCCTCACTGGGCGGGGCTGCCCGCGTCTTCATCGTCCCCGACGGTGACATCAATCTCGTGGACTTCGGGACGCTGCCGGACGGCGACGGCTACCTGATCCAGACGGGCCCCGTGCTGCACTACCTGTCGACGGAGCGCGATCTGGTGCCGCGCCCGGCGGCCGAAGAGCCCGGAAGGGGGATCCTCGCGGTCGGCGGCGCGGACTTCGACGCGCGCGGCGACATCAGCGCCGCCTCTTCGCGCCCGCACACGATCGCGCGCGCCGGCTATCGGGGGGCGGAGGGGGGCGCGGGGTGCGAGGGTCTCGAGGCGATCAGATTCGACCCTCTCCCCGGGACCACCGAAGAGGTTGGCGCCATCGGCTCGCTCTGGACGCAGACGCGCCCCGGGGCCGAGCCGATTCAGATCCTCACGGGCGCGCGCGCCAGCGAGGCGGCGCTCAAGAGTGCCGGGCCCGGACACAGAGTCCTGCACATCGCCACGCACAGCTTCTTCCTGCACGATCTCTGTCCCTCGATGCTGCAGAGCGCGCTCGAGGAGCGCCCCGTGGTCCCCGGCACCAGCCGCAGCCTGCTCGGCAGGAACCCGCTCCTGCTGACGGGGCTGGCGCTCGCCGGCGCGAACCAGCCCCGCCCCGGGACGGCCGCCGCTGCGCGCGCGGCGGGGGCGCGCCCCGCGAAGGAGGAAGACGGGTTGCTCACCGCCGAGGAGATCGGCGCCATCGATCTCACGGGCGTGGAGTGGGCCGTCCTCTCCGCCTGCGAGACCGGCGTCGGGAGGATCCAGGCCGGCGAGGGGGTGCTGGGTCTGCGCCGCGCGTTCCAGGTCGCGGGAGTGCGCAGCCTGATCATGAGCCTTTGGAGAGTGCAGGACGACGCCGCGCGGCAATGGATGACCGCGCTCTACAAGGCGCGCTTCTCCGGGTTGGCGACGAGCGACGCGGTGCGGCAGGCGGGACTGGATCGCCTCAACGCGCTGCGCGAGCGCGGCCGCAGCACGCATCCCTTCTTCTGGGGAGGGTTCGTCGCCGTCGGAGACTGGCGCTGATGCCGGCTACCACCCGAACGCGGTATGCGCCGCCTGTGCCGAGAGACGATCGAAAATCGTCCGGGCGGTGGCGGCCGGCAGGTAGGGGATGGCCAGGCGGTGCCCCGCCGGCCGCGCGCCCGCCGTGTCGATCCTCACCCCGGCCATCCCGGTGCGGCGATCCCACGGGGATTCGGTCAGGGTCATGACCTGGATCTTCGAGCAGCGCGCCATGCTCGTGCGCCGCCAGATCCATCCGCTCTTGTAGAAGAGCACCCCCGACTCCTCCGCGTAGCCGTAATGGCTCGTCTGCATGCGCGCGTTGAGCCATGCGACGGGGATCAGCATCGCCACCACGATCAGGATCAATGCCGCGAACCGCACGTCATCGCGCCACAGCGCCAGAGGCACCCACGCGGCAAGCGGCGTCATCAGAAGAAGCGACGCGCGGAAGATGCGCCCGGCCGCGCGCGGGTCCACCATCTGCCAGCGCACGGCATCCAGGTCGACCCCCGGCTGGATCTCCTTGAGCAGCCCCGGCAGCATCTCGAGCTCGACGATCGGCGCAAGCCGCTCGGGCCTTGTGGTGCGCTTGTCAGATTCCTCCCCGCCGCCGGCAATCTCCACCCGCAGCTCCGCGCGGCCGAAGAGACGATGCAGCGGCTTCTGGCGGATCGAGACGACCTGGACCCTGTTCAGCGGGATCGTGGCCGTGACCTTGGTGAGCAGGCCGCACGTCGTCGTGAGATCACGCCCGCTGCGCTGGAGATGGAAGTCCCAGAGCTTCACGACCGCCCAGATCATCGAGAAGACCCGCATCGCCACGAAGAACAGCACCACGGCTGCGCCGACGAGGATCCCCGTCTGCACGAAGGACATCAGCGGACGCGCCAGATCGCTCGCCGTGCTGAAGGCACGGCTCAGGAATCCCGACAGCGACGTGCTGCCAAGAAACCCGACCTCCCACAGCACGCCGAAGAAGGCCGCGATGACCACGCCTCCTCTGTTCTCCACGAGCCCAAGCACGAGCAGCTCGCTCACGGGGAGCCGCAGGAGCGTGCGCGGCGCCGCGTCTTCGGAGGCCGCTGCAGCGGCTGCGGGCCCGACTGGGTCCGCTGACGCGGCATCCGCGACGGGGATGACGGCCTGCTTCTTGCGGAGGATGTGAACCTTCATCTCCTCCATCGCCTTGACCGACAGGACCTGGAGACGCGCCTCGGGTTCCTTCCCGCCGGCCGTCTCCAGCACGACCTCTACCACACCGAACAATCGGTGGAACACGCTCTGAACCGCCCCGACGTTGTGAATGCGCGCGTAGGGAATGTGCCGCTCGTTGTGAAACAGCAGCCCCGTGCGGATGACGAGGTCGTCCTCGGCGAAGGAGTACCGGTACGTGAGGTACCGGATGACGGAGAAGATGGCGTAGGGGATGATGAAGACGGCGAAGAACAGATCGTAGTTCCCCGAGCGCACCGCGAAGAGCGCGAAGATCGCAGGGAAGAGAAAGCTCTTCAGGCTGGAGCCGATCGTGAACACGAACGAGAGCGGATGGAGGCGCTGCTCAGACGGCATCGTCCTCGCCTCCGACCACCAGATGGTCGCGGATGCGCAGGGCGAGCGCATGCTCCAGCCCCGGAAGGTTGACCTCCGAGTGCTCTGTCCCCGCCGTGAACATGTGCAGGGTCGCCAGGCCGAACTGCCGCTCGAGCGGCCCCTGCGAGACGTCGGTGTGCTGGATGCGCGAGCGGGGGACGGTGATGACCCTGCGGAAGACGACCCCCTTGCGCAGCTCGATCCCCAGGGCGCCGACCCGGTACGACGTGTAGCGGTGCTCGAAGGGAGGCCAGATCCAGGAGATCCAGCCCATCGTGCCGATGAGGACGACCCAGGCGACGGGGAGCAGTGCATTCAGCCAGCCGGGAAGATCGGCGGAGAAGAACACAATGAGCGCGCCCACCAGGTTGGCGAACGCCATGATCGCCGTGAAGATGGCGCCCATGATCCGGTGCAGGACGATGTAGTTCTCGTGGAGATGGTGCTCCACTCCGTCGGCGACGGAGTCGCCTGACGGCGTATCGGCAGGCGCGCGCGGCGCAACGGACTCCGCGACCCCCGTCGCGGAGGCGACCGCGTCAACCCCGTCCGGCTGAGGCGAGGGCTCGGTGTCGAACAGGGACTCTTCGTGCCGATCCGTCCGGGGTTGCTCCATGGCCCCTACAGGATCGCACGGGAGCCCGGCCGCGGGCTACTCGGGCCCCTGCCGGGCCAGATCCAGGGAGGCCGAATTGATGCAGTAGCGCTGGCCCGTGGGCGCGGGGCCGTCGTCGAAGACGTGACCCAGGTGCGCGTCGCACTGCGCGCAGCGCACCTCGAGCCGGCGCATCCCATGGCTGCGGTCCTCGATGACCTTGACCTTCTTCTGATCGATCACGTCGTAGAAGCTCGGCCATCCCGTCCCCGAGTCGAACTTCGCATCGGAGCGGAACAGGTCGCTCCCGCAGCAGATGCAGCGGTAGGTGCCTTTGTCCTTGCAGTCCCAGTACGCGCCCGTGAACGGCGGCTCGGTGCCGCACTGGCGCGTCACCTGGTATTGCTGGGGCGTCAGCTTCTCGCGCCACTGCGCGTCGTTCACACCGGTCTCGTTCGCCATCGTCTTCTCCTCACGTCCCTTCGACGAGGATCATGTCGGTGGCCGCGTCAGCGGGGGGTGGAAGGGATGTGGCACTGCGCCAGGCCGCGCTTCTCCAGGTACTGCTGGTGATACTCCTCGGCGCGCCAGAAGGGGCCTGCCGCGACCACCTGGGTGACGATAGGATCCGCGAAACGGCCGCAGTCGGCGAGCGCCTCCTTGGACGCGAGCGCCGCTTCCTTCTGCTCGCTGTCGTGATGGAAGATCACCGACCGGTACTGCGTCCCCTCGTCGGGCCCCTGACGATCGGGCGTCGTCGGGTCGTGATTCGACCAGAACACCTCCAGCAACTGCTCGTAGCTCACTTCATCCGGGTCGTAGGTGACCTCCACGACCTCGGCGTGTCCGGTCGTGTCGGTGCAGACATCCTCGTAGGTGGGGCTCTCGGTCTTGCCCCCCATGTACCCGACCTGCGTCGACACCACACCGGGAAGCTGGCGGAACGTGGCCTCCACTCCCCAGAAGCATCCCGCGCCGAACGTCGCTTTCTTCGTCGTGTCCGTCATGCTTCAGCCCGCCTCTCCATCGCACAATCCGTGTGGACCTGTCACCGCACCGACGCGGCGGCCCGCATTCTCTTCATCTTACGGCCAAAAACGCCGCCGGTTCCTCTATTCGCGCTTCAGCGCCCTTCGCTGCTGGCGCGGCTCTCGCTATCGGGGAACAGGTACGTGTACGCGCCGTACCCTTCCGCCTCGAGACGCTCCGCGGGGATGAAGCGCAGCGCGGCGCTGTTGATGCAGAAACGCTGACCAGCCGGCCCCGGCCCATCGGGAAAGACGTGGCCGAGGTGGCTGTCGCCCGAGCGGCTGCGAACTTCGGTGCCCAACATCGCCATGGACTGGCCTTCCTTCTGGACGTTGGCCGGCTCGATGGGCTTGGTGAAGCTGGGCCAGCCGGTGCCGCTGTCGTACTTGTCGGTGGAGCTGAACAGCGGCTCGCCGGTGACCACGTCCACATAGATTCCAGGTCGATGCTCGTTCCAGAACTCGTTCTGGAACGCCGGCTCGGTGGCTGAGTTCTGCGTGACCTGATACTGGAGCGGAGTCAGCTTGCTCTTCAGCTCCGTCTCGCCAGGCTTCAGGTATTTCCCCTTCGCGGCGTTCTCGGCCTTCCCCGTGGTGTCAGTCTTCACCCCAGCCGGAAGAATCTTCGGCTTGTCCTTCCAGAACGACTCCATGAACGGGCCGCGACCCGATCCCCACGTGTAGAGCTTGCAGTCCTGGGGCTTCTTGATGCCATAGTCCTGGTGATACTCCTCGGCGGGAGTGAACTGCCTCGCCGGGAGGATCGCCGTGGCGATCGGCTTGTCGAACCAGCCGCTCTCGGCCAGGAACTTCGCGGAAGCCTCGGCCACCTTCCGCTGGGCGTCGTTGTGGACGAAGATGGCGGTGCGGTATTGCGTGCCCCGATCCGCGAACTGCCCGCCAGCATCGGTCGGGTCGATGTGCCGCCAGAAGACCTCCAGGATCTCGGCGTAACTGGTCACACTCGGGTCGAATGTGACCTGCACCGCCTCGTAGTGCCCGGTGGCGCCGGTGGACACCGTATCGTAGGT
>Ga0137319_1000341_pt1 | contig 14545 bp, 13 predicted proteins | sample EasRivERMZT333_2_FD_104752 | JGI IMG/M metagenome (GOLD analysis project Ga0137319, IMG submission 104752) | Soil microbial communities from meander-bound floodplain in the East River, Colorado, USA - East River MetaG ERMZT333_2 | ecosystem: Environmental > Terrestrial > Soil > Floodplain ... | reverse complement strand
CGGTGACCGGTGACCGGTCGGAGGTCAACTGCCGGCAGGGATTGAGAGCAAATCCGGTCACTGGTCACGGGTCACCGGTCACGCATTAGAAATTGAGGCTGCGGTTGCCAACCGCAAGCGCAGCTTCCTTCATCGCTTCCGACAGCGACGGATGGGCGTGGCAGATGAGCGCAATGTCCTCGGCCGCCGCGCGGAACTCCATCGCGACCACCGCTTCCGCGATCAACTCGGACGCCATCGGGCCGATGATATGCACGCCGAGGATGCGGTCGGTCGCGGCGTCGGCGAGAAACTTGACGAAGCCGCGGGTATCACCCAGCGCGCGGGCGCGGCCGTTGGCCATGAACGGGAACTGACCCGACTTGTACTGAACGCCTTCGCTCTTAAGCTGCTGCTCGGTCTTGCCGACCCAGGCGATCTCCGGCGCGGTGTAGATCACCCACGGGACGGTGTTGAAATCCACGTGGCCGTGGCCGCCGGCTATGCGCTCCGCCACCGCGACGCCTTCCTCTTCCGCCTTGTGCGCGAGCATGGGGCCGCGCACCACGTCGCCGATCGCCCACACGCTGGGCAGGCTCGTGCGACACTCGGCGTCCACCTCGACGAAGCCGCGCTGGTCGAGTTCGAGGCCCACTGTTTTTGCTGCGAGCCCCTCCGTGTTCGGCACGCGTCCGATGGAGACGATCAGCCGGTCGCATTCGAGCTTCTGAGCGCCACCGCCCTGGACCGAGTACTCGACCGTGACGCCCTTCTTGCCGGTGGTCACACGCGTGATGGCGGCACCCAGCGTGATGTCGAGACCCTGTTCTCTGGTGAATATCTTCCAGGCTTCCTTCGCCACCGATTCGTCCGCCGCCGGCAGGAAGGTATCCAGCATTTCCAGCACCGTGATTTCGGCGCCGAGCCGCCTCCAGACGCTGCCCATTTCAAGGCCGATCACGCCGGCGCCGATGACGCCCAGCTTGCCGGGCACCTCGGATATCGCCAGCGCGCCGGCGTTGTCGAGGACCAGCTTGTCGTCGAAAGGCGTGCCCGGCAACGGGCGCGGGCTCGAGCCGGTCGCCACGATGACGTGCCTGGCCGTGATCGTCTCCGAGTCCTTGCCCGCCACCCTGATCTGCCAGGCGCCCGCGCTACCGCCGGCAAAGCTGCCGCGGCCATGGAAGAAAGTAACCTTGTTCTTCTTGAACAGGAACACGATGCCGTCGTTATTCTGCTTCACCACTTTGTCCTTGCGCTTCAGCATCTGCGCCAGATCAAGCGCCAGGCCCTTGATCTGTATGCCGTGATCCCGAAACCCGTGCGCGGCATGATGATAATTCTCGGAGGACTGCAGCAGGGCTTTCGAGGGAATGCAGCCAACGTTGGTGCAGGTGCCGCCCAGCGCCGGCTTGCCGTCGGGGTTCGCCCACTCGTCGATGCAGGCGGCCTGCAGGCCCAGCTGCGCCGCGCGAATCGCGGCGATGTAGCCGCCCGGCCCGCCGCCGATTACTGCTACATCAAAGGACTTGGCCATAAAGAGTGATTCGTTGCTCGTTGCTCGTTGCTCGTGACCAAAACGTCGCTATTCTCTCGAGTAACGAGAAACGAGTCACGAGTCACTTCTTCAGATATCCAGCAGTATGCGCGCCGGATCCTCGAGCGCGTCCTTGATGGCGACCAGCGTCAGCACGGCTTCGCGCCCATCGATGATACGGTGGTCGTACGACAGCGCCAGGTAATTGACCGGCCGGATCACCACCTGTCCGTTCTCGGCCACCGGCCGGTCGCGCGTGGCGTGCACGCCGAGGATCGCGCTCTGCGGCGGGTTGATGATCGGGGTGGACAGCATGGAGCCGAATACGCCCCCATTCGAAATCGAGAACGTGCCGCCGGTCAGCTCCTCCATCGTGAGCTTGCCTTCCTGCGCGCGCTTGCCGAAGTCGGCGATGGCCTTCTCGATTTCGGCGAGCGCAAGCTGGTCGGCGTTGCGCACGATCGGCACCACCAGCCCGCGCGGGCTGCCGACGGCGATGCCGATGTCGTAGTAGCCGTGGTAGACGATGTCGGTGCCGTCGATCGAGGCGTTGACGACCGGGTATTTCTTCAGCGCATGCACCACCGCCTTCACGAAGAACGACATGAAGCCGAGCTTCACCCCGTGCTCCTTCTCGAACCGTTCCTGGTATTTCCTGCGCAGTTCGATCACCGGCTGCATGTTGACCTCGTTGAAGGTGGTCAGCATGGCCGCCGTGTGCTGGGACTGCACCAGGCGCTCGGCGATGCGCGCGCGCAGCCGCGACATCGGCACGCGCTGTTCGGACCGTTCGCCCGGCGCGCCGGAATCCACCGCGGGTGCCGGCACCCGCTGCGGGACGGGAGCAGCAGCTCTGCCGGCGGGCTGCGCGCCGCCCTCGACGGCGCGAATGACGTCTTCCTTGGTAACGCGGCCACCGCGGCCGGTGCCGGGAATCCCGGCAGGATCCACATTCTTCTCCGCGGCCAACCTTTGCGCCGCCGGCATCGCGGAAATTCCCGCCTTCGCGGCCGGGGCTTCCACCGGTGACTTGTCTTTCTGTTTGGGCGCGGCGGCGGATGTAGTCGCCGCGCCTTTCGTGTCGATCTGGGCGATGACTTCGTTGCTGACTACGGTGCCGCCTTCACCCTTCACGATCTTCACGATCACGCCCGACTCGGGGGCCGGCGTCTCCAGCACCCCCGTGGCGGTCTCGATGTCGACCAGGTTCTCGTCGCGGCGGACGAACTCGCCCGCCTGCTTGTGCCATTTCTGCAGCGTAGCTTCGGCCACCGACTCGGACAACTGGGGAACCTTGACTTCGATCAGCATGGCGGGCTCTTGCTACTCCCCGTCCGCGCCCGACGCGACGCCCACCGACAACGCCAGCTCCACCAGCTCCTTCTGCTGGCGGTCGTGCAGCGACTTGTAGCCCACGGCCGGCGACGCGGAAGAATCGCGCCCGGCGTAGATCAGCTTCTGGTGCGGCAGCATGTGCCGCTCCAGGTAATGCTGGATGCGGTGCCACGCGCCCTGGTTGCGCGGCTCCTCCTGGCACCACGCGATCTCGGTCGCCTTCCTGTAGCGCTCGAGTTGCGCCTGGAAATCATCGTGCGGGAACGGGTAGAGCTGCGCGATGCGGACCAGGGGCAGGTCCTTGAGGCCCTTCGCCTTGCGCTCCGCCCGCAAGTCGTAATAAACCTTGCCGCTGCAGAAAACGACGCGCTTTACGTTTCCGGGGTCGATGTCCTTCGATTCCCAGTCCTCGTTGACCGGCTTGAAGCGGTCGGTGGCAAACTCTTCCAGCGGCGACACCGACTCCTTGTGCCGCAGCAGGCTCTTCGGCGTGAACAGGGCCAGCGGCTTGCGGAACGGCCGAATCATCTGGCGCCGCAGCAGGTAGTAGAGCTGCACCGGGGTCGCCGGAATGCACACCTGCATGTTGTAGTCGGCGCAGAGCTGCATGTAGCGCTCGATGCGGGCGGAGGAATGTTCCGGCCCCTGCCCTTCGTAGCCATGCGGCAGCATCAGCGTGAGCCCGCACAGGCGCCCCCACTTGGCCTCGCCCGAGGCGATGAACTGGTCTATGACGACCTGGGCGCCGTTGGCGAAATCGCCGAACTGCCCTTCCCAGATCACCAGCTCGTTGGGCGCCGCGGTCGAGTAGCCATACTCGAAGCCCATCACGGCTTCCTCCGACAGCAGCGAATCGATCACCACGAAATCGCCCTGCTTGTCGCTTACGTGCTGCAGCGGCACGTAGGTGCCCTGGTCCCATTTCTCCCGGTTCTGGTCGTGCAGCACGGCGTGGCGGTGGAAAAACGTGCCGCGCCCGCTGTCCTGGCCCGACAGCCGGATCGAGTAGCCTTCGTCGAGGAGCGTGGCAAACGCCAGGTGCTCGGCCATGCCCCAGTCCAGCGGCAGCTTGCCCTGCGCCATCAACCGCCGGCTCTCCAGGACCTTCTGCACCGCGGGATGCAGCTTGAAATTGTCCGGCACCGTGGTGATGCGCTCGCCCAGCCTCGTCAGCGTCTCGATCGGCAGGCGCGTGTCGTCATGCTCGTTCCACTTGCCGCCCCGGTACTTGCTCCAGTCGATCTCGTACGGCGGCTTGTAGTTGGAGAGTATGGTCTTGTTGGTGTGATAGCCGCCGTCGAGCGCCTTGCGGCAGCTCTCGACCAGGGCGTCGCCCTCGCCTTCCCCGATCGTGTTTTCCGCCTGCAGCCGGTCGGCATACAGCTTGCGCGTGGTCGGCAGCTTCGAGATTGTCTTGTACATCAGCGGCTGGGTGACCATCGGCTCGTCCTGCTCGTTGTGCCCGAGCCGCCGGTAGCAGACGAGGTCCACCACCACGTCCTTGTGGAACTTCATGCGGTACTCGAGGGCGATTTCCGTCACCAGGCACACCGCCTCGGGGTCGTCGCCGTTGACGTGGAAGATCGGGATTTCCAGCATCTTGGCAATGTCGGTGCAGTGGAGCGTCGAGCGCGCGTCGCGCAGGTCGGAGCAGGTAAAGCCGACCTGGTTATTGACGACGATGTGGACCGTGCCGCCAGTGCCGTAGCCGCGCGTCTGCGCCATCTCGAACGTTTCCATGTTCACGCCCTGCCCGGCGAACGCGGCGTCGCCGTGAATCAGCACCGGCAGCACCTGGTCGCCCGTGAAGTCGCGGCGGCGATGCTGGCGCGCCCGCACCGAGCCCTCGACCACCGGGTTGACGATCTCCAGGTGCGAGGGATTGAAAGCTAGCGTGACGTGCATGGGACCGCCCGGCGTCATGATGTTGGACGAGAAGCCCTGGTGGTACTTGACGTCTCCGGCGAGCAGGTCGTCGTGATGCTTGCCCTCGAACTCCGCGAACAGGTCCTTCGGCATCTTGCCCATGGTATTGACCAGCACGTTGATGCGGCCGCGGTGGGCCATGCCGATCACCAGCTCCCGTACCCCGGCCTTGCCGGCGTTGGCGAGCAGGTTGTCGAGCTGCGGGATGAGCGTTTCGCCGCCCTCGAGCGAGAAGCGTTTCTGCCCGACATAACGGGTATGCAGGTATTTTTCGAGCGTCTCGGCCGCGGTCAACTGCGCAAGGATGTGCTTCTTGTGATCGGCGTCGTAGCCGGGCGTCGCGCGAATGCTCTCCAGGCGCTCCTGCACCCACCGCTTCTGCGTCATGTCGGTGATGTACATGTACTCGACGCCGATCGACCGGCAGTAGGTGTCCCTCAGGAATTGCAGAATGTCCCCGAGCTTCATCTCGCGCGGCCCGACCAGGGTGCCGGCGTTGAACACCGTTTCCATGTCCGCGTCGGTCAGTCCGTAGAATGCGGGGTCGAGCTCGGGGATGTGCGGCTTCTCGCGGCGCTTGAGAGGATCGATTTCGGCATGGCGCGCTCCCTGGAAGCGGTAGGCCGAAATGAGCTGCAGCACGGCAAACTGCTTCTCACCGAGCTGCGGGCGGTTGATCACTACCGCTGGCCCGTGGGCGCGGCGCCCCCTGGCCGCCTGCGCGAAGCGCTCCTGGACCTCGTAGTGGGAGACGTCCGCCGCGCCCCGGTCAAGCCGCTGCAGCTCGTCGAAGTAATCGCGCCAGCGCGGCTCGACCACGGCCGGGTCTCTGAGCCAGGCCTCGTATAGCCCCTCGATGAATGGCGCGTTGGCGCCGAACAGATAGGAGTTGCCGAGCAGCTGTTTCAGCATGACCGCACCCTGGACGTGAGGTGTGAGGGGTTAGGCGTGAAGCGGGAACGCGTGTGAAGTTTTCTCCTCACGCCTCACTCCTTACGCCTCACTTGCGCTTGCCCATCGGCATGAATTCGCGGCGCTCGGCGCCAGTGAAGAGCTGGCGCGGCCGGCCGATCTTCTGGTCGGGGTCCGAAATCAGCTCGTTCCATTGCGCGATCCAGCCCACGGTGCGCGCCAGCGCGAAGATGGCGGTGAACATGGAGACCGGAATGCCGAGCGCCTTGTAGACGATACCGGAGTAGAAATCCACGTTGGGATAGAGCTTGCGCTTGACGAAATATTCGTCTTCGAGCGCGATCTTCTCCAGCGCCAACGCCAGCTTGAACAGCCTGTCGTCCTTGAGGCCGAGCACGTCCAGCACTTCGTGGCAGGTCTTCTGGATGATCTTCGCGCGTGGGTCGTAGTTCTTGTAGACGCGGTGACCGAAGCCCATCAGCATGGCATGGCCGTCCTTGTCCTTGACGCGCTTGATGAAGGCGGGAATGTTCTTGGCGTCGCCGATCTCGCCCAGCATCTTCAGCACCGCCTCGTTGGCGCCGCCGTGAGCGGGCCCCCACAGGCTGGCGATGCCGGCCGAAATGCAGGCGAACGGGTTGGCGCCGGTGGAGCCGGCAAGGCGCACCGTCGAAGTCGAGGCGTTCTGCTCGTGGTCGGCGTGCAGGATGAGGACGCGCTCCATGGCGCGCGAGATCACCGGGTGGGGCTTGTACTCCTCGCACGGCGTGCCGAACATCAAGTAGAGGAAGTTGTCGACGTAGGACAGTGCGTTTTTCGGGTACATGAACGGCTGGCCTATGCTGTACTTATAGGTCATCGCCGTGATGGTCGGGAGCTTGGCGATCAGGCGGAACGCCGAGATCTCGCGGTCGCGCGCGTCGTGGATATTGATCGAGTCGTGGTAGAACGCGGACAGCGCGCCGACCACCCCGCACAGCACCGCCATCGGATGCGCGTCGCGGCGGAAGCCGGAATAAAAGCGGCCCAACTGCTCGTGCACCATCGTGTGCTGTGTGACGATCCTCACGAATTCATCGAGCTGCTGCTTGTTGGGCAGGTCGCCGTTCATGATCAGGTACGCCACCTCGAGGAACGTGCAGTGCTCCGCAAGCTGCTCGATGGGATAGCCGCGGTACTGCAATATCCCCTGGTCACCGTCGATGAACGTGATGCTCGAGCGGCAGCTCGCCGTGGACATGAAGCCGGGGTCGTAGGTGAATTTCCCGGTCTTGGCATAGAGCGCGCGCACGTCGATCACGTCCGGACCGACACTGCCCGAAAGGACCGGAAAGTCCACCGGCGGCGTGCCGTCGCTGAAGGTCAAGGTGGCTAATTTTTCTGACATTGTAATCCCCGTTAATTCATGTAGTTGGTTATGTTACTTAATGCTATTTGTAAGTACTGATCAAGCCGCCCGCAATAACTCGACTACCGGCAGGTAGCGGCAATCGCGCGGCTGCCCCCGCCCCAGGGCCCAGTCGAGCAGGTCGTTGTCTGATTCCTCCAGCAACTGGCTGAAAAGCTCCCTCTGCACGGCGTCCAGGTGATCGAAGTGGTTCTCCAGGAAGCGCGTCAGGATCAGATCCAGCTCGAGCAGGCCGCGGCGACAACGCCAGCGTATGCGATCGAGGTCGCCCATTGTGGTCGACCTAGGAATTCGCCGAGCTCTTGCCCGGCGAATTCCTTGTATGTAACAGCATATTGATCATTGGTGCTTGATCCCATCGACCGACACAACCTACCCCATATCTCCCAATTCGAGAAATCTTGATAAGGAATTCGCCGGGACCAACCCCCGACGAATTCCTAAACGGTCCGCTTGACCAGCAAGTCCTTGATCTTGCCGATCGCGCGCGTCGGATTGAGCCCCTTGGGACACGCCTCCACGCAATTCATGATGGTATGACAGCGGAACAGCCGGTAGGGATCTTCAAGGTCGTCCAGCCGCTCGTTGGTCGCCTGGTCCCGCGTATCGGCGATGAAGCGGTAGGCCTGCAGCAGGCCGGCCGGCCCGACGAACTTGTCGGGATTCCACCAGAACGAGGGGCAGGAAGTCGTGCAGCAGGCGCACAGTATGCACTCGTAGAGCCCGTTCAGCTCCTCGCGGTCCTCGGGCGACTGCAGGCGCTCCTTCTCGGGCGGCGGATCGTTGTTGATTACATAGGGCTTGATCGAGTTGTACTGCTTGAAGAACTGCGACATGTCCACGATCAGGTCGCGCACCACCGGCAAGCCCGGCAGCGGCCGGATTGCCACCGGCTCCTTCAGTCCGGCGATCTGCGTGATGCAGGCGAGCCCGTTCCTGCCATTGATGTTCATGGCGTCGGAGCCGCATACGCCCTCGCGGCAAGAGCGGCGAAACACCAGCGTGTCGTCGTGCGCCTTGATGCGCACCAGCGCGTCGAGCAGCATGCGGTCGGTCGGCTCGAGCGCGATGTCGTAGCTCTGCATGCGCGGCTTGTCGTCGGTCTCGGGGTTGTAGCGGTAGATGGAAAATCGCATTACTTGCTCCCTAAAAGCGGGAATAGGGAATGGGAAATAGTGAATGGGAAAACCCTTCCCATCGTCCGCATCCGGCGATGCTCACCATTTCCTATTTCCTATTTCCTGTTTCCCGTTAGTAAACACGCGCCTTGGGTTCGAACGCTTCCACGGTGATCGGCTTCACATGCACCGGCTTGTATTCGAGGCGGCTGCCTTCCTTGAACCAGAGCGTGTGCTTGATCCAGTTCGCGTCGTCGCGCTTGGGGAAATCGGAGCGGTCGTGCGAACCGCGGCTCTCCTTGCGCGCTTCCGCGGACACCAGCGAGGCGACGGCGGTATCGATCAAGTTGTCGAGTTCCAGGGCTTCCACCCGCGCCGTGTTGAAGATCCTGCTCTTGTCCTGGATTGCGGTGCGGCCGGCGCGCACGGCGACTTCCTTCAACTTGTTCGCGCCGTCCACCAGCAGGTCCGGAAAGCGGAACACGCCGCAGTGCAGTTGCATGATATGTCGCATGTCGGCGCCGACGTCCGCCACGCGCTCGCCGTTCTTCTGGCCGTCGAGGCGGGCAAGGCGCGACAGCGTGAGCTCGCCCGCGTGCCGCGGCAGGCTGCGCTGCGCTGCGCCGTCGCCCTTGAGGTCCTGCAGTACCTGTTGGCCGGCAGACTTGCCAAATACCAGCAGGTCGAGCAACGAGTTGCAGCCCAAACGGTTGGCGCCGTGCACCGAGACACAGGAACACTCCCCCGCCGCGTAGAACCCGGATACCACCTTCTCGGGATTCCCGTTGGCGGGGACCACTACCTGTCCATGGTAGTTGGTAGGGATGCCGCCCATCTGGTAATGGCAGGTCGGCACCACCGGGATCGGGTCCGTGACCGGGTCCACGTTGGCGAATTTCTTCGCGATTTCGCGGATGCCGGGCAGGCGCTTGTTGATCTTTTCCTCGCCGAGGTGATCGAGCTTGAGCAGGATGAACTCGCCATCCTTGCCGGCGCCGCGGCCTTCCTTGATCTCGGTTGCCATCGCGCGCGAGACCACGTCGCGGCTCGCCAGGTCCTTGGCGTTGGGGGCGTAGCGCTCCATGAAGCGCTCGCCGTTCTTGTTGAGGAGGTAACCGCCCTCGCCGCGCACGCCTTCGGTGATAAGCACACCCGCGCCTGCCACTCCGGTCGGATGGAACTGCCAGAATTCCATGTCCTGGAGCGGAATCCCGGCGCGAGCGGCCATGCCCAGGCCGTCGCCGGTATTGATGAAGGCGTTGGTGCTGGCGGAATAGATGCGCCCGGCCCCCCCGGTGGCGAAAATGGTGGCCTTGGCCTGCAGGATCATCGTTTCGCCTGTTTCCATCTCGAGCGCAGTGACGCCGAGCACCGTGCCGTCCTGATCGCGAATAAGATCGAGCGCCATCCATTCAACGAAGAAGTGAGTACGCGCCTTCAGGTTCGCCTGGTAAAGCGTATGCAGCAAAGCGTGCCCCGTGCGGTCGGCCGCGGCACAGGCGCGGGGCACCGGGGACCGGCCGTATTCGCGCATATGACCGCCAAAAGGCCGCTGGTAAATCTTGCCGCTGGCAAGGCGGTCAAACGGCATGCCGTAGTGCTCCAACTCGTACACCGCCTCGTTGGCCTTGCGGCACATGAACTCGATCGCGTCCTGGTCGCCAAGGTAATCCGACCCCTTGACGGTGTCGTACATGTGCCAGTGCCAGTTGTCATTCTCGATGTTGCCGAGAGAGGCTGCCACGCCGCCCTGGGCCGCAACCGTGTGCGAGCGCGTCGGGAACACCTTGGACAGCACCGCGACCTTGAGGTCGGCGCGGGACAACTCGAGCGCGGCGCGCATGCCGGAGCCGCCGCCGCCGACGATGACCGCATCGAAACTACGCACCGGCAAGGCCATTCACGCGCTCCACAATATCTTGATCGACCAGACGGCGTAGTACAGCAACGCGCCAATCGTCAGCACGTACAGCGCCAGCCGCAGCGCCGGGTCCTTGATGTAGTCCATGTAGATGTTGCGCACGCCGACCCAGGCATGGAACAGAAGGCTGGCAATGAGGATGACCGTCGCGTAGCGCACGACCGGCGTCTGCCACAACACCTTCCATTGCCAGTAATCCATCCGCGGCAGGGCCGAGATCACCGACAGGATGACCGCGGAGTAGACCAACATGATGACTGCGGTGATGCGCTGCGCGAGCCAGTCGCGCAATCCGTAATGGGCGCCGACGACTTCGCGTCTCACCATAGCATCACCGCGAAGATGACGGTCAGTGCAATGCCGGTGACGAGGACCGCCATGCTGGCGGCCCGTGCCGCCGGCAGTTCCGTCCCGTAGTCCAGGTCCAGCATCATGTGCCGGATGCCGGCCAGCAGGTGGTGCAGATAAGCCCACACCAGGCCGATCACGAGCAGCTTCACCGCCCAGTGCGAGAGCACCGACTTGAATCTCTGGAAGCCGGCGGGCGAATCGAGGGTCAGCTCGAGCAGCACCAGCAGGAAGGGTATGAAGAGAAACAGGACGGCGCCGCTCACCCGGTGCAGGATCGATACCAACCCCGGGACCGGCAGCCTGATCTGCAGCAGATTGAGATATTTCGGCCGCGGTCTGGACATCGAATTTCTAAGATTCAGGGCTGGGATGTTTGGTCCGGCGCCCCTGTCGCTCCCGGCGCCGGTTGTCGCCTGCTCAAGCTTGAAATTCTAGCAGTTTTCGCTGCAGCGCATAAGTCACGGTCTGGGCTGGCGTTGCTGTCAACCACGGCGTGGGCGCTGCTGCATCGCACCAGGCGCGGTTATTCGCTTGTCACACGGCCTGCTGCTTCGTTATCATCGACGCACGCGAGCAGGCGCCCGTTTCGTACCGCCTTGCGGCGCCCGTCTCTGTAAAAAGCAAAATAGCCTCCCGCCGTTCAGGAACCCAGGAGTCCATCTAATGAACCGTCCTCTGCGCGTGGCCGTTACCGGCGCCGCCGGTCAGATTGGCTATAGTCTGCTGTTCAGAATCGCCAGCGGCGAAATGCTCGGCATGGACCAGCCGGTCGTGCTCCAACTGCTCGAAATTCCCGACGAGAAGGCGCAGAAGGCGCTGCGCGGCGTCATGATGGAGCTGGACGACTGCGCGTTTCCCTTGCTCTCCGGGATGGTGCCCACCGCAGATCCGTTGGTGGCGTTCAAGGACGCCGACGTGGCGCTGCTGGTCGGCGCGCGCCCGCGCGGCCCCGGCATGGAGCGCAAGGATCTGCTGGAAGCCAACGGCAAGATCTTCGGCCCGCAGGGCAAGGCGCTTTCCGAAGTGGCGAGCCGGGACGTGAAAATCCTGGTGGTAGGCAACCCCGCCAACACCAACTGTCTCATCGCGATGAAGAACGCGCCGCAGCTGAAGCCTGCCAATTTCACCGCAATGATGCGGCTCGACCACAACCGCGCGCTGTCGCAGGTGGCGCAGAAAACCGGCAAGCCGGTGGCGGGCGTGCGCAAAATGACCGTCTGGGGCAATCATTCGGCGACCCAGTACCCCGACATTTTCCAGGCCGAGGTCGACGGCCAGAAGGTATGGCCCATGATCAACGACCAGGCCTGGCTCGAGAAACACTTCATCCCGACCATTCAGAAGCGCGGCGCGGCCATCATCGATGCCCGCGGCCTGTCGTCGGCGGCGAGCGCGGCCAATGCAGCGATCGACCATGTCCGGGACTGGCTGTTTGGTACCCGCGACGGCGACTGGGTCAGTATGGGCATCCCCTCCGATGGCAGTTACGGCATTGCCGACGGCGTTCTTTACGGCTATCCGTGCGTGTGCCGCAACGGCAGGTATGAAATCGTCAACGGCCTGCAACTCAGCGATTTCAGCCGCGCCGGCATGCAGGCCACGCTCAAGGAATTGCACGAGGAGAGGGACTCGATCAAGCACCTGCTGTCGTAGCGAACGGTGAACGGTTAACGGTTAACGCGAAGGCCAACGACATCCTCGCCGTCTATAGGTCACTGTTCACCGTTCACTGTTCACCGATCACCGTTCACTGTTCACCGATATGAGCAACGACCAGCCTTCCTCAGTCCAGAAACCGAAGAAGTCAGTAGCGCTATCGGGCGTGGTGGCGGGCAGCACCGCGCTGTGCACTGTCGGCCGCAGCGGCAACGATCTCCACTACCGCGGATACGATATTCTCGACATCGCCGATCAATGCGAATTCGAGGAGATCGCCCATCTGCTGGTGCATGAGAAACTGCCCAGCAGCCTGGAACTCGCGGCCTACAAGAAGAAACTGAAATCGCTACGCGGCCTCCCGACCCCGGTCCGGGCTGCGCTCGAGCAGATACCGGCGTCGGCGCACCCGATGGACGTGCTGCGCACCGGCTGCTCGGTGCTCGGCACGGTGTACCCGGAACGGGATGATCACGCCGTCTCCGGCGCGCGCGATATCGCCGACCGCCTGATGGCTTCCTTCGGTTCGATGCTGCTCTACTGGCACCACTACTGCCGCGACCGGCGCCGCATCGAAGTCGAGACCGACGACGATTCGATCGGGGGACACTTCCTCACGCTGCTGCACGGCAAGCCGGCGAAGCCGTTGTGGGTGAAGGCCATGCACACCTCGCTCAACCTCTATGCCGAGCATGAGTACAACGCTTCAACCTTCGCCGCGCGCGTAGTCGCCGGCACGGGTTCCGACATGTACTCTGCAGTCACCGGCGCCATCGGCGCGCTGAAGGGGCCCAAGCATGGCGGCGCCAACGAAGTCGGCTTCGAAGTGATGAACCGCTACGAGTCTCCCGGGGCGGCGGAGCGCGATATCGTGAGGCGCATACAGAGCAAGGAAGTCGTGATCGGTTTCGGCCACCCCGTCTACACCATCGCCGACCCCCGCAACAAGGTGATCAAGGATGTCGCACGGCGGCTGTCTCTCGACGCCGGTGAAATGGAGATGTTCGAGATCGCCGAGCGCATCGAGGAGGTCATGATGCGCGAGAAGAAGATGTTCGCGAACCTCGACTGGTTCTCCGCGGTCTCCTACCACCGCATGGGCGTCCCCAAGCCGATGTTCACTCCGATTTTCGTCATCGCCCGCACCAGCGGCTGGTCGGCGCACGTCGTCGAGCAGCGCATCGACAACAAGATCATCCGCCCGACCGCCGTCTACACCGGCCCCGAGCCGCGCGCGTTCGTGCCGATCGAAAAGCGAAAGTAAGCCCTTCAAGCCGGCCCGTTGCAGGAGGTTGCCATGGATCTCATGAATTTCTCATTTGCCAAGCACCGCATCTTCTGGTCGCGAGTCACCGTCGCCCTCGCGATCCTCTATATGCTGCTGGTCCCGCCGCCGTCCCAGCTGGGGTCGATGTTCCTCGAGTCAGCCGAGATACTCGGGTTTTTTCTACTGGCCGTGGCGGCTCTGGGCCGGCTGTGGTGCCTCGCCTTCATTGCCGGCGCAAAAAACGAAACCCTGATCGCCCAGGGCCCTTACTCCATCGTGCGCAATCCGCTATACATCTGCAACTTTCTGGGCGCGGTTGGGCTGGGCCTCGCCGTCGAGAATCCACCCCTTGCCCTTGTGCTGGCATGCGGCTTCGTGCTGTTCTATCCTGGCGTGGTGCGGAACGAGGAAGCTCGGTTGGCGCGGACATTCGGCGCCGCCTACGCGGCGTACTGCACCACCACGCCGCGTTGGCTCCCCGACTGGTCTGCCTATCACGAGCCGGAGACCTGGCTGATCAGCCCCTCCCGTTTCCGGAAAGGGTTGCTTGGCGCCATGTGGTTTCTCTGGGTTTTCATGATCTGGGAGATCGTCGAAGAGTTTCGGTTGATCGAGTTGTTCCAGCAGTGGCTTTAGCCGCATGAGCACGCACGCCTTCAATGTCCGGCCTCAGCCCGACAAAGTCCTGACCGACATCGCCGACTACGCTGCCGACTACGCCATCAGCAGCAAGGAGGCGTACAACACCGCCCGGTTGTGCCTGATGGACACCCTGGGATGCGGCCGTGAGCGGTCCGCCTACGCACGATAGGAAATTCAATCCCGGCGCCATCCCGGTTCGCTGAGCCGACGCACCAGGACGAGGCGCGGAAGCGGTCCCGGCCAGTCGCAGCGAGGCCAGGCGCCCCTTTCGGCGCTACTTGAGGTGCAAGTCGTTCCTGACGGCGGTCACCCCTTTGACACCGCGCGTGACCCAAACCGCCTGATTCATTGCGCTGGCGTCAATAGCGGCTCTGCGGGCCATTGTCGTAAGCCTCGACGAGCCCGCAATTGTTGTCCCTTCCATGAAGAAGTTCCGTGCGCTCGTGCACGTTCAGCCGGCACGCAGCCCAATGAAATATTTCCCGGCGGTGCG
>Ga0137319_1000332_pt1 | contig 14773 bp, 8 predicted proteins | sample EasRivERMZT333_2_FD_104752 | JGI IMG/M metagenome (GOLD analysis project Ga0137319, IMG submission 104752) | Soil microbial communities from meander-bound floodplain in the East River, Colorado, USA - East River MetaG ERMZT333_2 | ecosystem: Environmental > Terrestrial > Soil > Floodplain ... | reverse complement strand
CTTCATGATGCTGGTCAAGGCGAACAAGGAATCCGAGGCGGGCGTCCTGCCCGACGAGAAGATCCTCTCCGAGATGGGGAGGTATAACGAGGAGCTGGCCAAGGCCGGGGCACTGCTCGCGGCCGAAGGGCTTCAGGCGTCCGCGAAGGGAGTGCGCGTCCACTACACCAACGGAAAGTTCAAGGTTGTGGACGGCCCCTTCACCGAATCGAAGGAGCTGATCGCCGGCGTTGGGCTGCGCCAGGCAGAATCGAGGGACGAGGCGAGCGCGTGGGCGAAGCGCGTCCCGTTCGAGGAGGGAGAGGTCGAGGTCCGTCCGCTCTTCGAGCTTTCGGACTTCCCCGTCGATCCGGCCGAGAAGCCCGAGGGTTGGCGCGAGAAGGAACAGGAGTTCCGCGACGCGGCTCCTCCCGCACGCAGACCCGGCGCTTTGCGGTACATAGGCTTCGTCATGGCCGATGAGGCTTCAGAAGCGGGAGCGCTCCCGGATGAGAAGCTCCTCGCCGCGATGGGGGCATTCTTCGAGGAGGGAATCAAGGCCGGCGTGATCCTCGGGGGCGAGGGGCTCCAGCCAAGCTCCAAGGGTTTCCGCGTCCGGTACTCCGGGAAGAATCGCACCGTGATCGACGGCCCCTTCACCGAGTCGAAGGAGCTGATCGCCGGCTACTCGCTCCTGCAGTTCAAGTCGAAGGACGAGGCGATCGAATGGACCAAGCGCTTCCTGCAGGTCGACGCCCCCGGGCGCCAGCTCGGCGAGTGCTGGAGCGAGATCCGGCCGCTCTTCGAGCTTTCGGACTTCCCCATCGATCCAGCCGAGAAGCCGGACGGCTGGCGGCAGCAGGAGCAGCGCTTCCGGGACCGCGTCCAACACTGAATGGCGGCCGCAACCAATCAACCTGAGGAGTGCACGACCATGCGATTCATGATCATCGTCAAAGGCTCGAAGGACACGGAAAAGTACGCCAAGCCAACCGAGAAGCTCATCGCCGAGATGACGGCGTTCCACGAGGAGCTGGCGCAGGCCGGCGCGCTGCTCGACGCCTCGGGGCTCCATCCGAGCGCGAAGGGCTGGCGCGTCAGGTACTCCGGCGACAAGCGGACCGTGGTGGACGGCCCCTTCACCGAAGCCAAGGAGCTGGTCGCCGGGTACACGCTGATCCAGGCGAAGTCGAGGGAAGAGGCGATGGAGTGGAGCCGGCGCTTCCCCAATCCCGCCGTCGACGGCAAGGAGGCGGAGATCGAGGTCCGGCCGCTCTTCGATCCGGAGGATTTGAAGAAGAGCCTCGGGTTCACCCCCGAGGTGGTGGAGCGGTTCCGCAGGATCGGCATCGGCAAGGACTGAGGCGCCGGGGGGCTTGCCCCCGATGTGGTGATGATGGTGTGATCGGCCGTCATGACAGCGGCCGACACCCATCGCGCCATCGAGGCGGTCTTCAGGATCGAGTCGCCCCGGCTCATCGCCGGGCTGGCGCGCATGGTCCGGGACATCGGCCTGGCCGAGGATCTCGCCCAGGACGCGTTGCTCGTCGCGCTCGAGAAATGGCCGAAGTCAGGTGTCCCCGACAATCCGGGCGCCTGGCTCATGACCATCGCCAAGCGTCGCGCGATCGATCACCTGCGCCGGAGGAGCCTGATCGATCGCAAGCGCGAGGAGCTGGGTCGCGAGGTCGAGGCACGGCAGGAGGTGGCGGTGGATAACGATCCGCCGTTCGAGGACGACGTCGGCGACGATCTCCTGCGCCTCATCTTCACCGCCTGCCATCCGGTGCTTGCACCCGAGTCGCGCGTCGCGCTCACGCTCCGCCTGCTGGGCGGCCTGACGACCGCCGAGATCGCGCGGGCCTTCCTCGCCCCGGAGCCGACGATCGCCCAGCGCCTCGTGCGCGCCAAGCGCACCCTCGCCGAGGCACGCGTCCCGTTCGAAGTTCCCCGGGGGCCCGATCTCGAGGCCCGCCTCTCGTCGGTGCTTGCGGTCATCTACCTCATCTTCAACGAGGGCTACGCTTCGACCGCGGGCGACGACTGGATGCGCCCCGCGCTGTGCGAGGATGCGCTGCGTCTCGGCCGCATCCTGGCCGCGCTGGCTCCGAAGGAGCCGGAGGCGCACGGGCTCGTCGCGCTGATGGAGATCCAGGCCTCGCGCCTCACGGCGCGGGTCGGCCCCGAGGGAGATCCCATCCTCCTGTTCGAGCAGAACCGCTCGCAATGGGACCAGCTCCTCATCCGCCGCGGGCTCGCAGCCCTGGAGCGGGCCGAAACTCTGGCCGCCCCGTCGGGCCCGTACGCGCTTCAAGCGGCGATCGCCGCCTGCCACGCGCGGGCCCGCGCTCCCGAGGAGACTGACTGGTCGCGGATCGTCGCGCTCTACGACGAGCTCGCCCGGCGTGCGCCGTCCCCGGTCGTCGAGCTGAACCGCGCCGTCGCGGTCTCGAGAGCATCGGGTCCCGCCGCGGGGCTCGAGCTCGTCGACCGTCTCGCCTCGGAGCCCGGGATGAGCGACTATCACCTCTTTCCGAGCGTACGGGGCGATCTCCTCGCGCGGCTCGGTCGGCTCGCCGAGGCGCGTGCGGAGTTCGAGCGGGCGGCGTCGCTCGCGGGAAACCTGCGCGAGCGCGCGCTTCTTCTCGAGCGCGCCGAAGCGTGCGCGCGCGGCTCGGCGCCCATGAGATGAGAGGCACATTTTCCACGGGAGGTGAACGATGGCTGACACATGGGATGGCGGCTGCGCGTGCGGAGAGGTGCGATACCGGCTCACGACGGCGCCCATGTTCGTGCACTGCTGCCACTGCCTGAACTGCCAGCGGCACACCGGGAGCGCTTTCGTGATCAACCTGCTGATCGAAGCCTCGCGTGTCGAAGTGCTGAGCGGTGCGCCGCAACCGGTGGACATGCCGCTCAACGGCGGCAGCCCGAACCGCATCTTCCGCTGCCCGAAATGCCAGGTGGCGGTATGGAGCGAGTACGGCGGCCGGTCGCAGATCCTGTTCGTCCGCGCTGGGACGCTCGACGATCCCTCGAGGGTCTCGCCTGACGTCCACATCTACACCCGATCGAAGCTCCCCTGGGTCGCGCTGCCCGCCTCGGTCCCCTCCTTCGCGGTCTACTACGACCCGAAGACGCTCTGGCCCGCCGCAAGCCAGGAGCGGCGCAAGGCCGCGCTCGGAGGGAGCCCGCGCCCTTCGCGCTCCTGATGGCGTTACAGCTCCCGGGAGAATCCGTTTGTCTGGTGGGTGAAGGGGGCGTAGTATCGGGCAAGCTTCTCTTTTCGCCCGGGGTCCCTCTCCCATGGCGGAGTGCTGATCGCCATGAAGCCGGCTTCGATCGTTTCCAGGAGAGCGATGACTCTCCTGTGCCTGGTGACGATAGGCGGGCCGGTCTGCGCCGATCCCATCATCACCACGGTGGCCGGCGGGGGCCCCGACGACCTGCCGGCCGTCGCCGCAACCTTGAACTCTCCCTCGGCTCTCGCCGTCGATGGGTCCGGCAACCTCTACGTCATCGCCAACGGGCGCATCTTCCGGATCACCCCCAACGGGCGCCTGTTCGTGCATGCCGGAAGGGGCGCCGAGGACTTCGCCGGCGACGGCGGATCGGCGAGGCAGGCGAACATTTCTTCTCTTGCACTAGCCGCCGACGAGGCCGGAAACATCGTCATCGCGGATTCCTACAACAACCGGATTCGTCACGTGGATGCCTCCACGGGCATCATCAGCACGATCGCCGGGACCGGAGCGCCGTCACCGTCGGTTCCGGGGCCCGGCGGCGACGGGGGGCCCGCCACCTCTGCGAGTTTCGGAAATCCGATCGGCGTCGCCATCGATCACGCCGGCAACGTCTATTTCTCGGCCGACAACCGGGTGCGCCGCATCGACGCGATCACTGGGATCGTCACCACCGTGGCCGGCACGGGGGCTCTGAGCTACAGCGGGGACGGCGGGCCGGCGATCGCCGCGACCTTCTTCGTCTGCGCCGGGCTTGCCTTCGATGGTGGCGGAAACCTCCACGTCGTGGACGCGGGCAACCGGGTCATTCGGCGCGTGGATGCGGTCACCGGCATCATCACGACCGTGGCGGGCAACGGCACGCAGCAGGCAGGGGGCGCCGGGGCCGATGGTCAGCCGGCGACCAGTGTCGGCCTGTTCAACCCCAACGACATCGCTCTCGACGCGAGCGACAACCTCTTCATCTCCGACGGCGGCCGCAGGATCCGCCGTGTCGATGCCGTCACCCGGATCATCACGACTGTGGCGGGGGGCGGAGGAGCCTTCGGCGATGGTGGGCCGGCGACGGAGGCGAGTCTCTCCAATCCGCGGGGTGTTGCGGTCGACCAGGCGGGTCATCTGTACATCGGCGACACCGACGGCCGCATCAGGAAAGTGGACGCAACCACGGGACTCATCGGGACCTTCGCCGGCGGCGGGACGCTGAACTCTATGCCCGATGGTCTTCCTGCAGGCCGCTTGTCCGTGCCAATCCAGAGCGTCGCGGCCGTCGACCCCTGGGGCAACCTCTACCTGATGAGCGGCGCGCTGCTGCGCGTCGACGGGCAGACGGGGCGCTATGCGACGATCGGCGGAGCAGGGACGGATGAGGGCGAAGGGGTGCCCATCGCCCAGGCCCGGCTGAGTCTCGTGAAGGATCTCGAGTTCGACACCGCCGGCAACCTCTACGTCCTGGAGGGGGGCATCTACGTCGAGCCGGGCCCTGTGGAACCGGGCGGCTTCTTCGGCAGGAATCGCGTCCGACGCATCGACGCGGTGAGCGGCCTCGTCACGACGGTGGCTGGGACCGGGTTCTTCGGACAGGGTGCCGAGAACGTTCCGGCGACTCTCTCGGCACTCGGCTTCCCAGAGGCCATCGCCCTGGACGCGCAGGGAGACCTCTACATCACCGAAGGATTCCAGGGCGAGGCCGGCGCGGGGGGCAACCGCGTGCGCAGGGTCAGTGCCGCGAGCGGCCTCATCACGACGATCGCGGGCGGGGGATATCCGGATTACGGCGGCGACGGGGGACCGGCCATCGCGGCCCGTTTCAGAATTCCCAAGGGCATCGCGGTCGATCGCGTCACGCGCGACGTGTACATCGCGGACACCGGCAATGCCCGCGTGCGGCGGATCGATGCGAACACCGGGATCATCGATACGGTGGCCGGGAACGGATCGTATTCCGCGCCGGTCGTCAGCGATGGCGTCGCGACACTGACTCCGATCGCCCCGCACGACCTGGCCATCGATGCTTCCGGGCACGTCTACATCGCCGAGCCTCTGTTCACCACCGACAGGATATGGCGGCTCGACGTCGCCGCCGGCCTGATCAGCCAGTTCGCGGGCACGGGCGACCCGGGCTCCTGGGGCGACGGCGGCCCGGCCCTCGAGGCGCACATCAGCGGGCCCCACTGACCCTCGATCCCGACGGGAACCTGCTGTTCGTCGAAGCGGGCTTCTACGACGCGAATCGCATCCGGCAGGTGGGGCTCGGCGGACTCTCGAACCGGCCCCCCGAGGCGAGCGCGGGCTCCGATGCGGTGCGCGGCTGCGCGCCGTCGAGCGGAGCAGAGGTCACGCTCGATGGCACCGGATCGGTGGACGCAGACTCGCAGCCGGTGGGCAATGACGACATCGTCTCGTTCGAATGGTACGAGGACTTCGGCCGGACCACGGAAAGTCTTCTCGGCACCGGCGAGGAGCTGGTCGTCGCGCTCCTGCCCGGGGAACATGCCATCACGCTGCGCGTGGAGGACCGACGCGGGCTGTCCGATCTCGACGATGTGAAGGTGACCGTGCTGGACAGTGTCGACCTCGACCCGCCGCTGATCGACCTCGCGGTCCTTCCCGATCGGCTCTGGCCACCCAATCACCACCTGGTCGACGTGACCGCCTCGGTCGGCGCGTCGGACGACTGCGGCGCGGTCGCCGTCGTCCTCGAGTCGATCACCAGCAGCGAGCCCGAGGACGCGCCCGGACATGGCGACGGGGCCACGCATGACGACGTCCAGGATGCGGACTTCGGCACGATGGACTTCACCTTCCGGCTGTGTGCCGAGCGGGATAGCGGCGGCCCTGGGCGCACCTACACGATCACCTACCGGGCCACGGACGAGACCGGCAAAACCGCCACCGCGACGGCCGTCGTCGCGGTCCCGCACGACATGAGCGGCGCGCCGGATCCGGTGCGCATCGTTCTCCGCGAAACGCCGGCGGGCACGCTCGTCCTGTGGGACCCGGTGCCGGGAGCGCGCTTCTACAATGTCGTCCGGGGAGATCTGGCGGGCATCTCGGCGACGAACGAAGCGATCGAGCTGGGCCTGCTGCGCTGCGTCGAGGCCGGCTCGACCGACACGTCGACGGCCGGGCTCGAAGATGCGGAGCGGCCTCCGCCCGGGGCCTCGTTCTTCTACCTCGCCGAGTTCGACGATGGCCGCCCCAGCACCTACGGCGCGCCGGACGCAGCCCGGCCGCGGCACGGCTCTCCCGGCTGCGACCCCTGACGTCGTCCGCGTCATCACACGCGTTGGCCGGGATCCGGACCGGCCGCAGCCTCCACTCCGACTCGAATCGGATCGTCGCGATCAAGGTCCTACCCGAGGGCTTCCTGCAGGATCCGGCGCGGCGTCAGCGTCAGTCCTTGCCCCAGGCGCGCGGCACCACGACCGGAGTCTGTCCAACCCGCGAATTCGCGGAGCCGTCCGTGGCGACGTAGGTGACGGTGTAGATCCGGCCGGTACCCGACACGGCGCGTTCGGCGCGAAGTTGGACGTCCGTGCTTGCCGCTCCCAGTGTCACGCCCTGGATATCGTTCACGGTGCGGCCATCCCCAGCACCGGGCGCGTCGTCGGGCTCGTTGCTCGTCACCGAGGCCAGCGCGATTTCGGGCGCGGGGTCGCAGACGTCGCTCACTTCGGTCGCGAGGGCCACACGCACCTTCCGGTGGTCGGGCGGCCACAGGCGCCGAGGATTGGGCTGAACGCTCATCACCGGCGGGATCGTGTCCACGACGACGACGGAGATCTCGTCCGTGCTGAAAGCCCCGGAAGCGTCGGTGACCCTCAGGGAGACGCGGTGCGACCCGAGCGGGAGGACGACGTCGAGCACTTCAACGGTGCCGAGTGATCGCTCGGAGGGCATGCCGGCATTTTCGATCCACTCGAAGAGTGCGATGTCGTCGTTGGTGCCGGGAGCGGAATCCTCGTCGGAAGAGGCCGATCCGTTCAGCGTCAGTGCAGCGCCGGCAAACGAGGAGCACTCGGACGCTGCCGGGGCCGCGGCGGCCGCCCTGGGGGCGCGGTTGCAGGGCGAATGGCTCTCGATCACGGAGTTCGGATCGCCCAGCACGTTGAAACCGTCAATCCAGACAGTGCCGTTCCCTGCGACCATAACTGTCTGCACGTGGGGGCCATAGGTCAGGCCACTGATGGAGAACAGAAGCGCCCGCGGTTCGGCCGGCGACCCGTAGCTTGACCGCGCCCTGGGGTGCCAGCCGAAGTCGTACTCATCGGGAGCGTAGGCGTCGCCCCCGGTCGGATCCCGGCGACCGATGACCTGGAGGCCCGTCCCGGTGAAGCTGATGAGGGCTTTGTCGCCGGCTTCGCTCGAGCGCACCGCGCCGCAGCCGCTGAACTCCGATCCAGTCTCCATGGTCCAGTTTCCCGTATAGGTGATGAGCACATCGTCCTGCTCGAAGGCAGCGTCAGGATTCGGCTCGTCCGACAGCTTCGCCAGCCATCCCGTTTCTAGAATGTGCCCGAACCTGGGACCCGTCTGGCTGGCGTTCACGGTCGGGAAGTTTGCCCGAAGATAAGCACGGCCCGCCACGAGGATCTCGCCGAGCGGCGTGAGTGCGATCCCGTAGCCGCCGAAGCCGTGCGACGTGTAGGATCGGAGAGTCCCGGCGGCGTCGACCTTCGTGACGAAGACGCCGGGGGCCGTGACGAAGGCGGAGCCTGCTCCATTCACGGCGACCCCGCCGCACTCGAAGTTAAAGCCTCCCCGGGTCAGGTGCGGTTGGCAGATAGCTGACCGCCCCACTTCCAGGTAGGTCGAGTAGATGAGGTCTGTTCCTGTGGGGGAGATCTTCGTGAGAAAGGCATCTGCGTATGGTGAGCGGACCGGTTGCAACGCGTTCGCGGTGGGGAAGTCGGCAGATTCCGTGGCGCCGGTGACGTAGCTGGCACCGTCGTTGTCGGTGGCGATGCCGTACCCTTCGTCTCGCCCCGACCCACCCAGATAGGTCGCGTACTGTAGGTCGCCCGACGGTTCATACCGGGCGACGAAGGCGTCAGAAGCGCCGCCGCCGAAGGCGGGCTGGACAGGGCCGGCTGCTGCCCGTACCGGAAAGTCGGTGCTGCTCGTCGTGCCGGTCACGAGCAGTGCGGAGCGGGTCAGGGCGAGACGCCAGGCCGTGTCCGATCCGCCGCCCCCGAGATACGTCGAGAACAGGAGGGTGGGAGCCGTCGGGTCGATGGCGGCCACGAAGGCGTCGCCACCTCCACCAGGGATTGACTGCTCCGCCCCGACCGTGGGGAAGTCCGTGGAACTGGTGACCCCCGTCACGAATATCGTACCCGCATCGTCCACTACGATGTCACGGCCATGGTCCGCCCCGGTGCCGCCCAGGAAGGTGGAAAAGAGGATGGCGCTGCCGGCCGGATCCAGCATCGTCACGAACGCGTCCGTGCCCCCGGCATTGACGGCTTGCACCGCGTTCACCGTGGGGAAAGGCGGTTGGCTTGGAAAGGTTGCGGCGGTGCTCCCCGTAACGTAAATGTTCCCCGCGGCGTCCACCGCAACGCCGTAGGGCGTCTCGCCCAACCAGCCGCCGAAGATCGTGCCGAACAGCACCCGGCCGTCAGGGTCGTACTTTGTCACGTAGACGTTGTCGCTCCCCCGGTCGCAAGTCCATGGGGAGAACCCCACGACGTACGCGTTTCCGGCCGCGTCCGCCGTGACATCCAGGATGCCCGTATAGGCCTCGCATTTGCCGCTTCTGGTCGAGTAGAGCAGGCTCGGATCGATCACAAGCGGCCGGGTTGCGTCGTAGTCAGCGACTAGAAACGCAACCTCGCCGGACTCTCCAAGCACGTAGCCGCCCGCCACCTCCCGCCGCCCGCCGCCCTCTTCCTGGTAGAGAAACGGCCGGCGCTGGCGCACCTCTCCCGCGGCGGTCGTGAGGACCAGTTCTCCCGCATCGTCGAGACGGACCTGCTCGGCGCCATCAACCGCCAGGCGGATCCGGCCCGGGTCGGCACCGGGAGCGATCACAAAGTCGTAGGCGAGGCGCCCGTCCTCGTCCCGGAAGACGACGTCGATGCCCGGGTAGACAGCCTCCACCTCGACCCGCTGGTAGCTGGGCACGTCGGTGATCCAGCCGGCGGGGTCGCTCCCGTAAAGGTAATTCATGACGCCGGACAGCTCGCCGGCTCCGCGCATGCGGGCGTCGACCTTCGCCTCGATGAGCCGCAGGCTGACCTGAGCGGAGCGCTCGAGGTCCGACAGCTCAAACTGGATCCTGGACGGAGTGAGAATGACGCTGGCCTCCGAGCTCCGGCCCACGAAGCGCGCCGGGCCGTGGACCTGCCCGTGGTTGGGCTCGAAGGTCATGGCGGCGGGGGCGTCGCGACTCCACGGCGGCGCAGGGGCGGGAGCCTCGCTAACGCTCGCGGCGCGAAGTACGGAAGGCTCCTGCGGCAACAGAAGCAGCAAGCACGCGAGGGCGGGCGCGAGCCTACTCGAGGCGCGGAAGAAAGGGTCCATCGGTGGGCGAGACGACATCGCGGCTGACGATCTCCGTGTCAAGACCGAGATCATGCCTTTGCCGGGTATGCCCGGACAATCCGATGGATCCCTGAATGACCCCGCCGGAGATTACCCGAGGGCCCGCCGATGAACCGGCGCGGAAGCGACTCGTAGTTCAGCGTGCAGGCTCTTAAGCAACCGGAACTGGAACATCTGCTCATGCCCCGAGGCGAGCGCCGGGGGTGAGCAGCTTCTCAGTAACCGCGGAAGAGATTCAACGTTGATCCTCCGAGATCTGACGGGGAGCGAGCGGCGTCGTGGACGTCCCCGCTGGGGTAGACTGTCGGCTTCCGCCACGGACCGGACGGCCACCACCGAAGTCATCATCAGCCCGGAGTTGCGTTCGGGTGATCCGGTCGGTGGGCCGAAGCGGCATGGGACGGATTCACCTTGCGGAGGCGGAGGGGAGACATGCGACGCGGTCGTGTTCTTGGGAGCACCCTGGCATTCCTGATGGCTGCCTTCCTGACGGCGGAAGCGGCCGAGCAGGCGCTCTGGCTGCGCCAGCCGGCGATCTCCCCGGACGGAAAGACCGTGGTCTTCAGCTACCGCGGCGATCTCTGGACCGTTCCGGTGGCGGGGGGAACGGCGGCGCCGCTGACCGTGCACGCGGCGTATGACACCTCACCAGTCTGGTCCCGGGACGGCAGAACCATCGCCTTCGCCTCGGACCGCTACGGCAATTTCGATGTCTTCGTCATGCCGGCCGCCGGCGGCGACGCGACGCGGCTCACGCTTCACTCGGTCGATGAGAACCCGACGAGCTTCACGCCGGATGGGAAGGCCGTGCTGTTCAGCGCCGCGCGACTCGACCGCGTCACCAACGTGCAATTCCCCACGGGCGCGCAGCCGGAGCTCTACAAGATTGCCCTGAGCGGAGGGATGCCGGAACAGGTGCTGAGCACTCCGGCGCCGTACGCGGTGTACGACTCCGCGGGGAGGAGGCTGCTCTACTCCGATCAGAAGGCCTATGAGATGGAGTGGCGCAAGCACGACAACTCCTCGTTCGCGCGCGACGTCTGGATCTGGGATGTCGCCGCCAACAAGCACACGCGCCTGACCGATTTCGGCTATGACGACCGGCAACCCGTGTGGGGAACCGACCAGAAGACGCTCCACTATCTCTCCGAGCGCAGCGGCACCTTCAACGTGTGGCGCATGAATCTGGATGACCCCCGCGGTGCGGTGCAGGTGACCGACCACAAGGTCCATCCCGTGCGGTTCCTGAGCGCTTCGACCGCGGGCGATCTCTGCTATACGTGGGATGGTGCCCTCTGGATCAGGCCGGCCGGCGCGAGCGCGAGCCGCAGGCTGGATGTTCAGGTGGCCACCGATCGCCGGGTCAACCAGACCGATCGCATCGACGTCACGGCGGAGATCTCGGAGTTCGTCGCCTCCCCCGACGGCAAGGAGGTCGCCTTCATCGCCCGGGGAGACGTCTTTGCCTCCTCTGTCGAGTTCGGCACGACCAGGCGCATCACCGCCACCCCCGAGCAGGAACGGTCGCTGAGCTTCTCCCCCGACGGGAAGAGCCTGCTCTATGCCACCGAGCGCAACGGCTCCTGGGACATCTATCGCACCGACCGCACCGACGAGAAGGAGCCGGCGTTCTTCAATGCCTCCGCCCTGAAGGAGAGCCCCGTGGTGGCCACCCCCGCCGAGGAGTTCCAGCCAGGCTTCTCGCCGGACGGGAAGGAGGTGGCCTACCTGGAGGAGCGCACCACGCTGAAGGTGATCGACCTGGACTCCGGCAAGTCGCGCACGATCCTGGCGGGCAATCTCAACTACTCGTACATCGACGGCGATCAGTCCTACGAGTGGTCGCCCGACGGACAGTGGTTCGCCGTGACGTTCCTGAGCCCGACGCGGTGGTCCAACGAGGTGGGGCTCATCCCCACCTCGGGCGAGGGGAAGCTCGTCAACATCACCCGCAGCGGTTACGAAGACGAGGGACCTGTCTGGGCCGGCAAAGGGGAGATTCTGATCTGGGGAACGGACAGGCACGGGGCGAGGAACCACGCGGGGTGGTCGCGCGAGTACGACGTGTTCGCCGCATTCCTCACCCGCAAGGCCTGGGACAGGTACAAGCTCGACCCGGCGGCCTACGATCAGACTCTCGCCAGCGAGAAGGAATCCGAGAAGGCCAAGGACAAAGACAAGGATAAGGACGCGGCCGAGTCCAAGGACAAGGACAAGAAGAAGGAGAAGGACGCGGCCGGCGCAGTCAAGAAGGTGGAGCTTCCCGAGCCGGTCTCCTTGGAGCTTGATTTCATCGAGGACCGCATCGTCAGGCTCTCGATGCACTCGTCCGATCTGGCGGCCGCGGCGCTGACGTCCGACCGCGAGAAGCTCGTCTACCTGGCGAAATTCGAGAAGGGGTACGATCTCTGGACCTACGCGCCCCGCAAGAAGGAGATCAAGCTGGTCGCCAAGCTCGACGCGGAGCGGCTGGCCGACATGCATCTCGACAAGGAGGACAAGAAGGCGTTCGTCCTTGCCGACGATCGGCTCATGACCATCGACCTCGAATCGGGCAAGAGCACCCCCATCAAGGCCTCCGCGAAGATGGACCTCGATGCCACCGCCGAGCGCGCCTATCTCTTCGAGCATGCCTGGCGCCAGACGCTGAAGAAATTCTACGTGGCGGGCTTGCACGGCGTCGACTGGAGCGGCATGAAGGAAGCCTATGCGCGCTTCCTGCCCTTCATCGACAATGACCGCGACTTCGCCGAGCTGATCTCGGAGATGCAGGGCGAGCTGAACGCCTCGCACACGGGCGGACGCTACCGGCCCACGCGGCCCGACGCCGACGCGACCGCCGCGCTCGGCATCTTTCCCGACCCGCAATACCGCGACGCCGGCGTGCGCATCCTCGAGGTCATCGAAGGCTCACCGCTGCAGCAGACCGGCACGCGGATTGTGGCCGGGACCGTGATCGAAGCCATCGACGGCACGACGATCGCCCCGGGCTCCGAATGGAACGCCCTGCTCAATCAGAAGGCGGGCCAGCCCGTGCGCCTCGCGCTGCTGGACCCGGACAAGAAGGAACATTGGGAGGAGACCGTCAAGCCGATCTCCCTGGGCGATCAGCAGCGGCTGCTCTACCTTCGATGGGCGCGCTCGCGCCGCGAGGCGGTGGAGCGTCTCTCCGGCGGCAGAATTGGCTACGCGCACATCCGCGGCATGAACGATGGCGCCTACCGGGAGATCTTCGACGAGATCTTCGGCCGCGCCGTCGACAAGGAGGCGATCGTCCTCGACACCAGGTTCAACGGCGGCGGCAACCTCGTCGAGCCGCTCACGGTGTTCCTCTCGGGACAGGTCTACTACGAGGCGGTCCCCCGCGGCCAGCCGCTTGGCCCCCAGCCCGAGCGGCGCTGGACGAAGCCCTCGATCGTGGTCATGAACGAAGGCAACTACTCCGACGCCCACTGCTTCCCGACCGCCTACAAGGCGCTCGGTCTCGGCGAGACCGTGGGGATGCAGGTGCCCGGCACCTGCACCTCGGTCTGGTGGGAGCGGCTGCAGAATCGGACGCTGACCTTCGGCATTCCCCAGGTCGGCTACATCGGCAAGGATGGCAAGCTCACCGAGAACCACCACCTCGATCCCGACTACATGGTCGACAACGACCCGGCTGTTGAGGCGGCGGGACGCGACGAGCAGCTCGAGAAGGCCGTCGAGGTGCTGCTGGGCAAGCTGCCGAAGCGCTGACGACGATCCGTCAGTGCCCTTCGTAGGGAGGGTCAGGTCTTCGCTGACGCTTGCCGAACACGTTGATGGCCTTCCTGATGTGTTCGAGGGCCATATCCATTGCGGCCGTCGATTTGAACGAGCTCGTGGGAGTGCCGACCAGGGCGACCATGAATCCCGCGCCCAGGACGTCCGCTTCCTCCTGCCTGGGGATCCGTTCGACCAGATTCTGTTTGTGGCGATTCATCCACCCATGGAATTGTCCTGACGCCCCCCACCACTCGGCACAGGTGGTCTCATAGGCTTTGTTCGACTGCGCCGTCAGCGCGTCGAACTCCTTCACGGCCCATGGCGCGTAGGCATAGCCCTCGCCGACCACGACGAGATCCTTCTGCGCCCGCACGTCGAGATCCGCCAGCTTCGCCTTGATCGGAGCGAGCCCCTTGTCGACCGCGGCGTTGTAGCGAGTCTCGAGATCCGCAAGCTCGGCTTCGAGCTTCTCGAGGTCCGCGTGGTTCTTCGTCAGTTCGTCAGAGAACGTCTCGCCGAGCGCGGCGTTCTGCTGCATGAGTTTCGTCGCTTCCTCGGGATGCGCCATCATGAATTCCTGCATCCTGTTCGCCTGCTCCATGGGATCGAGCTGCTTGACCTTCTCCGACAACTCGTCGTTCAGCTTTTTCTGTCGATCCCTGTCGGCGGTGATGGATTCCTGCGCAGCCCAGAACTTCTCCGGGAAGTTCTCAGGCTCCAGGTAGCATCCCGTGGGCATGGGAGGCACCTTGGCCCATGCGTCCGGGCTGCCAGTCGGCGCGGCCATCCCCAGGGGACACGCGAGGATGGCGGCCAGGCACGACACGACGAGTCTTCTCCATGACAAGCTGGTCATCGAGGCCCCCTTTCGAGAGTCAGAACCTCCTACTTCGCGGGCAGCTCGCATTCGCCGAGGCGCGTGCCGCTGAGCTTGATCGTCATGTTCCCCTCCGACGACGTGAACTTGATCGAGCCCGTGTAGTTGTCCGCCCCGCTGCGGGTGATCTCCCCCTCACCCGTCATCTCGGGCGGCCCCGCGCAGATCGTCTTCCACATCACCTTGTTGTCGCCTTCCTTCCTCATGTCCGAAGTCGTGCACTTCTGGCGCTCATCGGCGGCGCCGGGGGGCTCCGTCCAATCCTTCGGAGCGCAGACCTTGGCTTTCCTCTCGGGCATCTTCATCGGCGCTCCTTCCATCGACATCTGGGAAGTCACCTCCCAGAGGTCGCCCATCACCTTCGCGGGCGCATCGGCCGCGG
>Ga0137319_1000327_pt1 | contig 14885 bp, 14 predicted proteins | sample EasRivERMZT333_2_FD_104752 | JGI IMG/M metagenome (GOLD analysis project Ga0137319, IMG submission 104752) | Soil microbial communities from meander-bound floodplain in the East River, Colorado, USA - East River MetaG ERMZT333_2 | ecosystem: Environmental > Terrestrial > Soil > Floodplain ... | reverse complement strand
GGATTGTCTCTTTGGGCCTTCGGCATCCAGGCGCCCGTCCTCTGGGGCGTGGTGATGGTATTCCTTTCGATTCTCCCCATTGTGGGGCCCTGGTTGGTCATGTATCCGGCGGCGCTGATCCTGTTTTTCGGCGGCCACGTCTGGCAGGCCATCGCGCTCTTCCTCATCGCCACCTTCGTGGTGGGCTTGGTTGACAATCTTCTTCAGCCCACCCTGATCGGACGCGACTCCGGAATGCCTGAGTTGATGGTGTTCTTCTCGACCGTCGGCGGGATTGGGCTGTTTGGCGTGACCGGCTTCATCGTTGGTCCGGTGATTGCCGCATTGTTCCTGACGTTGCTGGAGATCTACGGCAAGGAATTCAGCCAGCAACTCACCTTTGCTCACAACCATGTTTCGACGACGAACACAATGAAAGGAATCTCTCGATGTCATACTTCATAAATCCAGTTGAAGAAGATCGGTGCGTCTTCCTGTCTTACGAAGGTGAAACGCCGGTTGTGGAGCTTTCTGCTGCCCGTTACGAGGCGGACGCCGTGCTGGATCAGCACTGTTGGCACCGCTTGGTAGTGGACATTACTCAACTGCAGTCTGTGCCCACTGTCCCAGAGCTCTTCGATTTTGCCCGCGGATTGTCCTCGGACATCTCTGGGGCGAGGCGCGTCGCTCTGGTGGTCCGTCCCGAGCAGGAGCGTCAAGCCAGGCTCTTCCAAAAAGTCGCCCGCCGCGGGCGTGTGTTCCTCACCTGTTTTCTGGATCCGGATAAGGCTGCCCTTTGGGTGAAGCAATCACCGTGCAGGCAGATTATGGGGCGCAACGGGAAGGAGAAACCATGAACCTGGTTCACCTTCGACAATCCTTGTCGCGGAGCGGCCGGATACTTTTTCCGCTGTGCGCATGGAAGTACAATCAGTTCAACGTGGTGATCACGCGGACGCGAATCGAAACAAATTCCGGCCCGTTGCCCTGCCACCGAAGAATCTCGGAAGCGCACGTGATCCGCACGGGTGCGGCTGCGGTCCGACCAGGCGTCGCGTTGTTTCCCCAAAAGCAACCATTCCCGCGCGAGCGTGCGCTTCCGCACGACGGTCAATATGCGAGGATGAAATGAAAACGAGAAAGAAAAGCCCATGCCGCCATTGCAGTCCCGCCGCTTTGCAGCGTTCTGCTGGGCCACCGCCAATCCAGCGAATTCGCCTGCTGATCGATGCGGCTTGTGCTGCGCGCGCCGGTTCCGCGCAGATGACCTAAAACTGCATGTGCCGAAGAATACCCCGCACAAGGAAGAGGAAGAATCACATACCATCCAGTCCGAGGAGCCAGACTATGAATACGCGCACCGATGATATGACAACAAACTCAATCGTGGACTTGTGCTCGGGCCGGCGATTCTTACGCTCACGAGCGCTCTTCTCGAAATCTCTGCAAAGCGCACGGTTGAGCCTCCGCCTGCGGTCCTGCAGCCCGGATTGCTCAAAACTTGCTCCCGCTGAATGCGGCAATTCCTCGCCCTGGCACCTCCGTAACAAATGGCGCAGATGCAAAGGAAAGGGCGCATTACCGAGCGTGGCACGCAAGATCTATCAGCTTTCAACAACCAGCCGCGCTGGCAGCCGGCCTGACGCATGGAAGGGCACGAACGGACCGAACAGACGTGTGGCTCGAGTAACTTTTGCTCTGTGTGCTTTCACTGTGGCGGCACCCTCGATCGGTTACGCTCAGCTGGACCCGGAACGACGCGACCTGCTGCAGTTGGGATTCAACCAATCGCTGCACAATGATGGTCCCAGCGCCGCCTATGCCTTCTACTATTGGAATAGGCCGAATGTGCCCACAACCAATACGACACTGCGCCTGGCGATCGCGCCCGTTTACGTGGACGGTGAACTTGGTTTCAAGGGGCTGCTCGGACAGAATACAGACTTGGGAGTGGGTGTGTTCGGAGGCGGCTTCTTCAATGACTACCATGAAGTGCGCCAAGGGAATTACTACCGCGACGAATCCTTTGCCGGCAAAGGCGGTGGCGCGACCGTTAGCATCTACCACGAGTTCAATCCCGGCGCGTCCATCCCGTTGAACGGAATTGTGCGTGGGGCCATGAACTACCATGCTTTCAGCGACAAGTCCGACACCGCCGATGATTTCAGGCTGCCCAAAGACCAGGCGTTCTACACGCTCCACACCGGTCTTCGCTGGGGTGGCAAGGAGCCGGTGCTCATTCCACGGCTGGCGGCCGAACTTTCCGCTTGGTACGACCTCGAGTACCGGCCGAACCACGGGACCTACGGCTTCGACCACGACCGGGAACTCAATTCCGTTTCTCATCGATTCCTTGGCAGCGCGTTGCTGATTTACACGATGCCGCGCTCGGAACATTTTCTAGCGCTCGGGCTCACGGGAGGGGCCGTGATCAATGCCGACCGTTTTAGTGCCTATCGCCTGGGAGGCGCGCTTCCCTTCACATCGGAGCACCCGCTAATGCTTCCGGGTTACTTTTACGAAGAACTTTCGGCGGAGCATTTCGGCCTGCTCTACGGCCTTTACTCGATCCCGCTTGGGCCATCCAAGCGGTGGAACATCTTCACCGGCGCCGCGACGGCGGTCGTAGATTACGTCGATGGCCTCGAGCAGTCCGACAATTGGAACTCGGGCGTCACGGGCGGCCTCGGTTACACTTCGAAAAACCGCCGACTAACGGCCATAGGCGCTCTCGGCTATGGCATAAATGCGATCCGCAGCGATGGGCGCGGCGGCTATAGCGCGGCTTTGATGCTTCAGTATAATTTTGGCCGCACGTCGAGTTCTGCTTCTGATCGGGCGTTCGAGAATCTGCAGAAGGCGCGCATCCCCTTCCGGTTTTCGCAGTGACCACGACAAGAAAAATGAGAATGCACATTTACATTCCGCAATCATTGCTGACGCTACGCGGCGTCGTACTATCGGTGGCGACCTTGCTCCTGGGGATCCAACCGGGATCCACAAGCGCGTCCGTTCAGTCGGGTGTGACGATCAGCGCGCCGGTGAATGAAGTTTCGGTGCGGCCTTATAGCAGTTTTGAAACTTTCGCGCCGGCAGTGAAAAAGGCCGCGCCAGCGGTGGTAAGAATTATCACAGCCGTGAGACCCGAGTTCCTTCCTGAGTTGGCAGGCCGGAACGGGAATCCTTTCTCTAGTTCCTTTTCGGGACAAGTGCGGCGACGTCCCGGCCACCTAATCGAGTGCGGGCTTGGGTCTGGAGTAATTGTAACAGAGGACGGTTATATTCTGACCAACAGCCATCTCGTGGACGGCCCGAAGGAGGTCGAGGTAACCTTACAGGATGGACGCGAGTTCAAAGCTAAAGTTATTGGACTTGATCCGCGGAGTGATATTGCCGTAATCAAGATTGACGCCCAACACCTTCCTACAGTCTCCCTGGCTGACAGCCGCGACGTACAGGTGGGCGACGTGGTGCTCGCTATCGGAAATCCGTTTGGGCTCGGTCAGACCGTAACGCACGGGATTGTCAGCGCAACTGATCGTGGCGGCATTGGCATCGAGGATTATGAAAGCTTCATTCAAACTGACGCGCCGATTAACCCCGGCAATTCGGGGGGTGCGCTGGTGGATGTCACGGGCCGCCTGATCGGCATTAGCACCGCTATCCTCAGCAGTTCAGGCGGCAACGTCGGCATCGGCTTTGCCGTTCCTTCGCACCTTGCCCGGACAGTGATGACCAACCTGCTGAAATATGGGTACGTGGTCCGCGGCTATCTCGGGGTCGAGGCGCAGGACCTGACGCCAGATCTCGCCAAAGAGTTCAAGGTGCGCGGCGCTACGGGCGTGTTGGTGGGCGGTGTGGTGCCCAAGGGACCGGCCGAGCAGGCCGGGCTCGAGGTTGGAGATGTCATCACGCGGTTCGAGGGCATCGATGTGCGGGACGCGCGTCACTTGAAGCTTTCGGTCGCGGAGAGCAAGCCTGGTGAAACGGTCGTGGTTGAGGTACTGCGCGATGGCTCGGCCAGTGCGCTCAAGATCACCATCACTCAGGAATCCAGGAACGAGCTCCTCGCCAGGCTCGATCGAAGCGCCCACGAAAAGGATTCGGGCCCGCTGGAGGGCGTGACGATAGGCGAACTGAACGGCCAACTCCGGCAACAACTCCAAATCCCTCGCCGTGTGCAGGGTGCAGTAGTGCTTGGTATCAACCCGTTTTCAGCGGCTGCGGAAGCAGGTCTCAAAGCGGGGGATGTAATTCAATCGATCAATCGCCGTGAAATCAAAAACGCTGCGGAGGCGTTGCAATTGACGCAGGAATCCAAACACAAACGCGCGCTGTTAGGTGTCTGGAGTAATAGCGGAAGTCATTTCGTACTCATAGAAGATTGATAGCCATGGAGCCGCCTGTGAATACCTGCGCGAGCAGGTTGTACCGTGAAGTGACGCCAGCGAAATCATGCGCCAATTCGTGCCGACGAATCATGAAAGTTGCCCCGCAGTGCTCAAACCGGAATCTCACACCATGAGCCAGAAACTTGAATCCAACAACGGAAAGAAATTAAAAAAGAAAAAATACGAGAAGGAACTGCGCAAGCTCCAGGCCCGATTGTGCCACCTCCAGGAATGGGTCAAGTACAAGGGATTGCGCGTCATGATCGTTTTCGAGGGCCGCGATGCCGCCGGCAAGGGCGGTACCATCCGGGCGATCACTGAGCGTGTCAGCCCACGTGTATTCCGCGTCGTCGCCCTTCCGGCTCCGTCGGACCGCGAGAAGTCGCAAATGTACGTACAACGCTACATAGCCCATTCCCCGGCAGCGGGCGAAATCGTGATCTTCGACCGGAGCTGGTATAACCGCGGGGGCGTCGAATACGTGATGGGCTTTTGCACCAAGGAAGATCACGCCCGCTTTCTGGAAATTTGTCCTAAGATCGAGAGATACATCGTGGATGAAGGCATCCAACTCATCAAAATCTGGCTGGAGGTCAGTGACCGGGAGCAGAAGCGCCGCTTCGAGGCGCGCATCAACGATCCCCTCCGCCAGTGGAAACTCAGCCCGATGGACCTTGCCTCGCGCAGCAAGTGGTTCGAGTACTCGCGCGCGCGGGACCTGATGTTCAAGGCCACTGATACCAAGTGGGCCCCTTGGCACATCGTTCGATCCGAAGACAAGAAGCGCGCTCGACTCAACTGCATCGCCCACCTTCTGACCCTTATCCCTTACAAGACAATGCCGCGCCAGAAGGCCAAGCTGCCCGAGCGCTCGATGAAAGGCGCGTACGATGACCGTGCGTCGGTCAAGGGAAGAAAGTTCATCACCGAAAGATATTGAGTCAGAGTGAACGATGAAGTGATCGACGAAGTCTTCCTGCGATAGGCTCTTGACAGGGCGAGTCATCCGCGGCCCGAAGGGCGCGCTCTGCTCGCCGGCTCCCACGCCAGTCCGCTTCAACCACAGCCGATACACCCGACGCCGCGCCTTCATAAGAACTGGCGCGCGTGCAAAGGAAACGGCGCATTACCGAATGTGGCATTGAAACATGCGCCTGTGAACACATTACGGTTTTTCGAGGATTCGATTTTATGAAGCGGGCGGGAAATTGTCTCTGGACTTCCAAAAGCCTCTCGCTGCGCGCGTTACGTCTCTACCCACGACACGGCACAGGCTGTGCAATTGAGCCTTGTGATGTTGGAAAAGTGCAAAAACTTGAACACGCAAAACGGGGCGCTGCCCGTGCTCACAGCCGCAAATTTCAAAGCGGAAGTGCTGGCTTCAGAACTGCCGGTCCTGGTCGAGTTTTGGACGGCATGGAGCCGCCCATGCCAGGTGTTGGATTCCGTACTTCAGGAGCTGGCCGGCGATTGGCGCGAAAAGGTGAAGTTCGTCAAAGTCGACGCGGACGACAGTCTCGACCTGAGTCTTTGCTACGACATTCAGTCTGTCCCGACCTTGCTCGGTTTCGTCGCAGGCAGGCCGTCCTTCCGCATCGTCGGCACTGCGACCAGGGAGGCCCTCGAGGCCAAAATCAAATCTCTTTCTCAGTAAGCTCATGCCGCATTTACATTTCTTTGCCAGACCCCGTTTACAAACACCAAGCCATGCAAATAAACACGTTTAACCTCAAGGACCAGACGTACCAAGGCGGCGTCAACCCAGAGGTCAAAGCTGCAGCTCCGTCATGAACTGGCTCTACCAACTGAATAGCACCAATCCAGTTGCTCACGCGATTGGAGTTCTTTCGCTGGTCTGCGTGGCCGGAATGGCGCTCGGGTCCGTTAAGGTGCGCGGCATCGGACTCGGCACTGCGGGGGTGCTGTTCGCCGGCATCCTCACCGGCCACTTCGGCAAGCCCGTGGACCATCAAACGCTCGCGTTTGTGAAGGAGTTCGGGCTGATCCTGTTTGTATTCACCATTGGCCTGCAACTCGGCCCCGGTTTCTTCGCCGCCTTGCGACAACGAGGGCTGCAACTCAACCTCATCGCTGCGACGGTCGTCCTCATGGGCGCTGGTCTCGCCCTGGCCATAGGCCGGCTCCTGAAAATCGATTTTGCCGCAGTCCTCGGATTGCTCGCGGGCGCAACCACCAACACGCCGTCTCTGGGCGCAGCGCAACAAACGCTGGCCACAATACCCGGCATCGCCGAAGACCGCCTCGCCCTGCCGGCGCTGGCGTATGCCGTCACATATCCCGGCGCGATCGTCGCCATCATCGGCACACTCCTGCTCTTGAAAGCGGTATTTCGAGTGGATGCCGAGCGCGAAGCAACGGCGTTTGCGCAGGAACAGCGCGGCCGGGTCGAGCCGCTGGAAAACCGCACGCTTCTCGTTGAGAACCCAAATCTGGAGGGCGTCGCCATTAACGACATTCCTTCGCGCCAGGAAACCGGCGTGGCCGTATCGCGTCATCGCCGGGCTGGCGAAACTGAGGTCCACGTGGCCGTCGGCAACACCTTGCTGCACACTGGCGACGCAATTGCAGCAGTTGGTACACGCGTCGCGCTGGACAAATTTCAGCGCGTGGTCGGGAGGCGCACGGATGAGGATCTGCGGCGTGTGGCCGGCAACGTGACCTACCGACGCGTGGTGGTGACACGCCGTGATATTCTCGGCAAAGCGCTTGGCGAACTCGCGCTGGATACCCGCTACGGCGCAGTCGTCACCCGCGTCACACGTGCCGACATCGAATTGTCTGCCACGGATGACTTGCGGTTGCAGTTCGGCGACATGTTGCAGGTAGTCGGGGACGAAAAGAGTCTTGAGCAGGCCGCGGAACTCTTGGGCAACTCGGTTAAGGAGTTAAATGAAACCCATTTCATCCCCTTGTTCATTGGCATCGTTCTCGGAATCGTCGCGGGGACCATGCCAATTGCATTTCCCGGTCTGCCGCAGCCTGTGCGGCTGGGGCTGGCCGGTGGCCCTTTGATTGTGGCCCTGCTTCTCGGCCGCTTTGGGCGCATCGGGAGACTCGTCTGTCACATGCCGGTCAACGCTAATCTAGCGTTCCGAGAGTTCGGCATCGCGCTGTTTTTCGCTGCGGTCGGGCTGGCCGCGGGGCCGAAGTTTTTCGCCAGCGTGTTCAGCTCTAATGGGCTGCTGTGGTTAATCGCCGGGTTATGTGTGACGGTTCTGCCCCTTTTCCTGGCCGGGTTGTTCGCGCGCGGCGTGCTCAAACTCAATTACGCCGTGTTGGCCGGTGTGCTGGCTGGCAGCGTCACCGACCCACCTGCGCTGGCGTTTGCCACGAATATCACGAAGTCCGATACACCGACGCTCTCTTACGCCGCGGTGTATCCCTTGACGATGCTGTTGCGAATCCTGTGCGCGCAGATTTTGGCTCTGGTCCTATTTAGATGACGGGAGACACAGCAATGAAGGAGCACCGACGTTTCCGAGGAGCGGTTGAATGGTTGGCGCACGCACGGCGAGAACGGCGCATTACGGAATGACAATGAACGATGGGCTCTCAATAACGAACGCAAGCGCTGCCAGGAACAAACCCGTGCCTCCGTGGGATGACGGCGCAACGCCATCCGGCGGTGCCAGTTCAGAAAAATGCTTTGTTTGTGGCTACGCTATTGAACACTGCTTCTGCAAAATTCACCGCACCGAAGGAGGGCCCATGCTGATCTGTTGTCCCGATTGCGTTGAACAATACCTCGACGCATCGCGAGGTCCCTTGGATCTCGAAGATCAGGAAAGTCGCGCTTTCGTGAATCGGCTGGAGATGTTCATCGGAGTGGACAAACCGTGGTCATTAGTAACTGCGACCATTCACTGAGGAGCGAGGAACCGGCTATGGAATCACTCACCAACCTTACGTTCGATGAAATCCGCGTAGGCGACACCGCCAATGTGTCGCGCAAATTGAGCGCGTTCGAAGTTGAGGCTCTCGCCCTGGTTGGCGGCGATGTGGACGCCTTTCACGTAGCCGACGGCCAGTGGTCTCCCGCCGCGCCGATGCAAGCCGAGTCCGTGGGGGTGGAGGCGCTGCTGTCCGGGTTGCTCAATCGCAAGCTCCCGGGGCCCGGCACGTCCATTGCCGCCCAAAACCTGCGCTTCGAAGGCAGCGTCGAAGCTGGAGATGAAGTCGTGGCCAGCGCCACCGCCCGCGAAAAAAGCCCTGAAGGCCGTTTGATAGTTTTCGACTGCGCGGTGCGCTGCAAAGGCCGCAACCTCGTCACAGGCACGGTGACCGTGCGCGCGCCGGAGCGCCGCCTCCGTTACTCGGATGTGGCAACGCCCGAGGTGATCCTCCGCCGCACAGACAATTTCGCCAGACTGCTCAAACGCTGCGAGGGGTCGCAGCCCGTCGTGTGCGCCGTCGTCCACCCGTGCGATCGCGATTCACTGCTCGGCCCCATTGAAGCAGCTCAGCGGGGATTGATCGATCCGGTGCTCGTCGGACCTGAGGAAAAAATCCGCGCCGTCGCTGAGGCCGAGGGCATTGACCTCTCAGGCTGCCGGATTGTTTCCACGCCGCACAGTCACGCGTCCGCCGAAAAGGCTGTGGCCATGGCGCGCGCGGGTGAAGTCGAGTCGTTGATGAAAGGCAGCCTCCACACAGATGAACTGATGGGCGCCGTGGTGCCCTCGGCGACCGGCCTCCGCACCCGCCGGCGCATTAGTCATGTCTTCATCATGGACGTCCCGACGCATCCGCGCCCCATCGCCATTACCGATGCCGCGATCAACATTGCGCCCACGCTCGAAGACAAAGTGCACATCGTCCAGAACGTCATTGACCTCGCCCATGCCCTGGGCGTCGCCGAGCCAAAAGTGGCGATCCTCTCCGCCGTTGAAACAATCAATCCAAAAATCCCTTCAACCCTCGACGCCGCGGCGCTCTGCAAGATGGCTGAGCGCAGCCAGATTACGGGGGGAATACTCGACGGCCCGCTGGCCTTCGACAATGCCATCAGCATTGAGGCGGCCCGCACGAAGAAAATCAACTCGCCCGTAGCGGGCAACGCGGACGTTCTGCTGGTGCCGGATTTGGAAGCAGGCAACATGCTCGCCAAGCAACTCCAATATCTCGCCGGGGCCGATGCCGCCGGGATTGTACTCGGCGCTCGTGTTCCGATCATCCTGACCAGCCGCGCTGACAACGTGCGCACGCGGCTGGTCTCAGCGGCGGTGATGAAACTTGCCGTGCAAGCCGCGCGGACGGCGCGTGTGGCGCAGATCCCTGAGTTATGAAAGATGCAATCCTTGTCCTCAACGCCGGATCATCGAGCGTGAAGTTCTCCGTCTTCGTCGTGCAGGGTAAGACTTTGGAATTGCATCTTCGCGGCCAGCTTGAAGGCCTGTTTACTTCGCCGCGGTTCACGGCCAAGGACCCGAAAGGCAAGGTGGTGGCCGAGAAATCATGGGGCGAAGGCGTTAAACTCGGCCACGAAGGCGCGCTTGAACATCTGGAGAACTTTCTTCGAGGTCGGGCAACGGAGATGCGGCTGGCCGGCGCAGGTCATCGCGTTGTTCACGGAGGGATCAAATACGCACAGCCAGTGCGGATTAACCAGGAGATCCTTGCCGAACTCGACCAACTGGTGCCACTTGCGCCGCTGCATCAGCCGCACAACTTGCGGCCAATCCGGGTGATCATGGAGCGGATACCGGACCTGCCACAAGTGGCTTGCTTTGACACGTCCTTCCACCGCAGCAACCCGCCCCTGGCGCAAATGTTTGCGCTGCCCAAGGCCCTGACCGACTCGGGTGTCAGACGTTACGGCTTCCACGGCGTTTCCTACGAATACATCGCGTCGGTACTGCCGAAATACGATGCCCGGGCCGCAGCGGGAAAAACTGTGGTGCTGCACCTCGGCAACGGCTCGAGCATGTGCGCAATGGCCGGAGGCAAGAGCGTCGCCAGCACCATGGGCTTCACTGCCATCGAAGGACTGCCAATGGGAACGCGCTGCGGCTCGCTGGACCCTGGAGTGATCTTTTTTCTTTTGGATCAACGCAAAATGGACATTCGCGCCGTCGAGAAGATGCTCTATAGCGAGTCGGGACTGCTTGGCGTCTCTGGCATCTCCAGCGATGTGCGCACCTTGCTTGAGAGCAAGGAACCGGCGGCGAAGCTGGCCCTCGACCTTTATGTGTATCGCATTGGCCGTGAGCTGGGATCGCTTGCCGCCGCGCTCGGCGGGTTGGATACCCTCGTTTTCACCGCCGGCATCGGCGAGAATGCCGTCGCCCTACGCGAGCGCGTCTGCAAAGACGCTGCATGGCTCGGCGTCGAGTTGGATCCCGCCGCCAACGCCCAAGGCGGCCCACGCATCACCACCAAGGCAAGCCGCGTCACTGCATGGATCATTCCTACCGACGAAGAACTGATGATTGCGCGCCACACGATGGGCGCGCTTGGCGCGAAGCACACCACCGAAAAGGAGATTCTATGCGCGACAGCTTAAATGGATTTCTGTGCGCCCTTGCCCGGCACAACAAGCCTGACCGGAATCATCGGGAGAAAGAATACCACGACATACCTTCTTGATATGAAACACTCCATTGATCTAACCCTTGAAGTTCGTTCTGCGGACGGAACGGCCGCCGAGTTCTACCAATCCGACGCGGCGCGCGTCGCCAAAGCTCTGCGCTTTCTCTCCACGCCTCGGCTTTTTGCCGAGCCACAGTTGACCTTCGCTTCGGAACATTGGGTCACCGCGATCGCGACTCGAACCATTGATGTGATCCTCGCCCGTACTGCCGCGCCGTTTCCAGAGTTCCTGCCGCTTAAGTCCCCAGCGGGTCCCGTTGACATCTCTGAAGTGGAGGAGCGATCCCCCGTTTTCGACAAGGGCACGAGTTCCGACGAAATGAACTCGCGCACCTTCCGCGTGGAAATTCAGACGCTCGGCGGCTGGTCAAACATCCTGGAGGTGCGCGCGGAGATTCGCGGCACGGTTCACGATCGACGCCAAACCTTCTCGCACATTTTTCAGGTACCCGTCATTCCCTTTAAGCTTTGCACAGGTGGGATCGGGTTTATCAATCCCGGCAATCTCACCCGTGCCACGGCCTGTCCCGCTCCCGACTCACTGCCCGACACGGCGCTGCCAATGCAGTTTCTACGGTGGAATCCGTTTCGTTCGAGAACCAACGGCAACGCCGTCGGAATCTCATGAAAACCAAGACTCGCTGTTCAATGCTGCTCCTCGTCTCCGCACTGCTCATCAGCGGGTGTGCGCATTATCCGGTCAATGCGCCGGTGCGCAGCGCGAACCCGAAATCCGGCTACCGCTTTCAAACAGTGGCCCGGACCAACCCTGACGACTTGCTGCTCATGCTGGCTTTTTCCGGCGGAGGCACGCGAGCGGCCGCGCTTTCGTATGGTGTGCTGGAAGAACTTCGAAAGACCGAAGTCGGTTGTCCCGGCAACGAGCATCGGCTCCTCGATGACGTGGGGCTGATCTCTTCCGTTTCAGGCGGAAGCTTCACCGCCGCCTACTATGCACTCTGGGGAGACCGCATCTTCACGGACTTCGAACCGCGCTTTCTGAAGAAGCGTGTGCAGACCGGTCTGCTCCTTCGGACGCTGGCGCCGTGGAACGGAGTTCGCCTCGCGTCGCCAGGATTCGGCCGGAGTGACCTGGCGGCGGAGTATTACGATCGGCTGCTTTTCGATCACGCGACCTTTGGCGACTTGATGTGCCGCAACGGGCGTCCATACCTTAGCGTGAACGCGACGGACATTGGTTCTGGCGCGCGATTCGAATTCACTCAGGATGAATTCGATCTCATCGGATCAGACGTGTCGCGATTTTCGGTTTCGCGCGCGGTGGCGGCGTCGTCAGCCTTTCCGGTTCTTCTGACGCCAATTGTCTTGGAGAATTACTCAGCCAGGCAACGCCAGTCCGAGCCGGAATGGATTCACAGCATCCTCGATGACCCTGACGCGTCGAGTCGGCTGAAATACGTGGACTCGCAAGCGCGCACCTACGTCGGCGGGCAGCGGCAATTCGTCCACCTGCTCGACGGAGGACTTTCCGACAATCTCGGATTGCGCGGCGCGCTCGACCGGGCGATGGCCCACGAGGAATACACTCGAATTCCCGGTGGGCCGCCGAAGCTCCCGCGCCGCATCGCCATCATCGTCGTGAATGCGCACACCGATTCCGACTACGGCTGGGACTCCAACGAATACTCGCTTGGCCTTGGCGCGCTGCTCGGCTCGCTCAGCCAGGTGACGGTGAGTCATTACTCCTTCGAAACGGTTGAATTGTTCAAGGAGGTGATGACGCGCGTTTCTCGCGAGCGCAGCGACTCGCTCGGCAAAGTGAGCAATTGCCAGCCACCTGAAATCGACACCTACATCATCGAGTTACACTTCAGACAACTGGCGAATGAGTCTGACCGCCGGTTCTTCAACTCCGTGCGCACGTCGCTTCAGCTTCCTTCCAGGACAGTGGACCGATTGCGCGAGCTCGCGGCTCGCGAGCTTGCCGGCAACAGGGAATTCAAACGATTGGTCGCCGACCTCAAACGCCAACCAGACAAATCGCCTCCGGCCAATCAGCAATCTCTCGCAACCGCGGCGGTAACACAAAGATGAAAGGAACCTGTTATGCACGAATCGCTGATCCTTATGACCCTCGTAGCAGTGCTGCTCTTGGCGAGCAAGTGGCATGACAAACCTGCGCATCAGCCTCTCAACGATGAAGGTGCCTGCGATCCACAACGCGCGCGCCGGGAGAATTTCGCCATCTGGACTTTGGTGGTCGTCAGTTTCGCTGCGTTGCTCTTTTGCGCTTACATCATTTTAGCCAAGTGCCGCGGCACATCACCTTTTTGAAGCTGTCCGCAACGATGATGAAACAAGACCCAAATAGGAGTATGAAACAGCGCAGCCGAACTCTCCTTCCGGTACAGCGATGGAAGTGCGTTCGATTCAATCCATCGATCAGGCAACCAGAACACGATGCGATCAACATCGGCGCACTTTGTGAATCACGACGCCCTCAACGAATTCGCCTGCTGGCGTATGCGCCCTTTCTCGGATCTGCGGGTGCAATGCAGATGACACTGAGCGGGTCGCGCGATGCAAAGCGGCAAGTGAAAGGAAAGCTATGATCCGCAACAGACCTGTTTCAGGCACCCGGCGAAACGGGCGGCTCGCAAACTCTGCCATTCGAACGTTCCTGGCGGACGGCTCTCCGTTCATGTTGGCATTGCTGGGCCGGATATTGGCCAAAAACGACAGCATCATTCTCGTCGGATCAGCGACGGATGGCCAGAAGGCCGTTCGTTCCGCTTCAACACTCCATCTGGATTTGGTCCTGCTTGATTTGCACATGCCCGGACTGGACGGCGCGGAAGCCGCACGCCTTTTGAAAGAACTTCCGAATCCGCCAACCATTTTCGTTGTGTCCTCGGACGATAGTTTCGCGGCGCGAACCAGAAGTCTCGCTCTCGGTGCGGATGCGTTCGTCGTGAAGTCAATGGACCTGGCAGACGAACTCCACACTGCCATCAAGAATTTCTTCAGTGACGATCTCGCAGAGAACAAGGGACAATCGGGCCGTTATGCGACACACGAAAGCGCGCTGCGTCGCAGAATTCCAGTCCTCGTCCCATCCATATGAAACGGAACACCAACAGCGGCAAAACAGCGCGGAAATTTCGTCCTGGCTCTCAACGCCGGCTCTCCTCCAAGCCTGCGGTTCGCCCTCTTCGAGTGTTGCGAACCTGAGCTATTCCGTGCGTTTGGTGAGCTAGGTTTTTTACGTCGTCTCGCGCAAGTTCGGCTGTCTCCAAACGAACCGAAGCCCATCCGTCCGACGGTTGCGGATGATCAACTGTCGTGAGCCGAGCGGACTCCAGCGTTGCGCTCATCCACCACGTCGGGTCTGTGATCAGGTTCTCGACAGGAGTGTTTGAAGCGATATTTTTCATCGCCGCATCCTGTGCCGAGCCGAGTGAGCGGACCAATATTATGCGGACATCCAACACCGGAACGCCCAGCAAAATCAGCAGACTCTGTCACGTGTCCGCATAATCACGATGTCAGCATAAGCTCCCACATAAGCTTGCTTGCAGGGCAAGTGCATTGCTTGTCTGCCACGACCCCAAAATAAAAACGGCAGGCTGCCTCCGTGCTGCCCGGAGTAAGCTGAGTCTTGGAGACTCGGCCGCGTGCTGACGCGCATGGTACGGCTGCCGGGAATCGCACCCGGATGGTGGCCGTGCGCAAGCACTCTACCTGGCAGGAAGACATTCTGCTGTTAAACCACAGCCGCGAAATTAAAAGGGCCGGAAGCGATCTCGCGCTCCCGGCCCGAGCCATTTCAACAAAGAACAAACACCTCTTGGTGATCTACTCGATCCCAACCCGCGGTTTCACGGCGGCTCTTTCGGTGTTTAGGGGCACACCTCCTCCGAAGCCCTTAGAATGTAAATTCTGGCT
>Ga0137319_1000325_pt1 | contig 14918 bp, 15 predicted proteins | sample EasRivERMZT333_2_FD_104752 | JGI IMG/M metagenome (GOLD analysis project Ga0137319, IMG submission 104752) | Soil microbial communities from meander-bound floodplain in the East River, Colorado, USA - East River MetaG ERMZT333_2 | ecosystem: Environmental > Terrestrial > Soil > Floodplain ... | reverse complement strand
GCACCTCGATTATGGCTTCGTCAACGAACTTCATATGTCCAGGATAGGAGAGAGGCGAGAGGGGAGAGGTGTTACGACCATAGAGCAAGTGCTGTTGATTTGACGCCTATCACCTCTCTTCTTTCGTCTCTCGCTCTATGGGCGTTCGCAAACAAAAAAGCCCTGTCGGATGACAGGGCTTTCGGTGGACGCGGCTCCGTTCAAGCAGGAACGACGTTCACCGTCTTGTTGCTGTCCGGTCCCTTCTGGGCGAACTTGACGTGACCCGTCACCCTGGCAAAAAGTGTATGGTCGCGGCCCATGCCGACGTTGTTGCCGGGGTGCACCTGGGTGCCGCGCTGGCGCAGTATGATCTCGCCCGCGTTCACCAGTTCGCCGCCAAAGCGCTTCACGCCGAGGCGCTTGGATTGCGAATCGCGCCCGTTGCGCGAACTACCGCCCGCTTTCTTATGTGCCATGACCTGCTCCTAATTCGATTTAGGGGAGGGGAGTATCCCCTCATTCCCTACTTTTCCCGCATTTCTCATTTGTAGGGGTGTATGAGGGGAGTATCCCCTCATTCCTCTCCTACGCGATGCCGAGGATCTCGATCTCGGTGTAGTTCTGGCGGTGGCCCTGGCTCTTGCGGTAATGCTTGCGGCGCCGCATCTTGAAAATATGCACCTTCTCGCCCCGGCCGTGGCCGAGCACCCTGGCCTTGACGGTGGCCCCGGACACGAGGGGAGCGCCGAACTTGAGTGCCTCACCATCGGCCACCAGCAGCACCTGGTCGAGCACGATTTCCTGCCCGATTTCCGCGCCGATCTGCTCGATCCTGAGTTTTTCGCCGGCACTGACCCGGTACTGCTTGCCGCCGGTCTTGACCACCGCGTACATGACGCCACCCATCCAGCCTTGTTCGAGAGCCGCGCATTCTACAAAAGCAGCGCCGTTTAGTCAAAAGAATTGTGCCGGTGTTCAACCGGGGTCCCCTTTTCGCATCAAATGGTTAAAGCGCCCCGGGAACGCGGGTTTGGCGCAATTTTTTGCTGGTATCATCCTCCCTCTTTTCACGAGGTGGGACGGTGTCGCTGGAAGCAATACGCGGATTCATGGAGGCGGACATGCGCGCCGTTGACGATGTAATCCGTGCCCGACTGGGATCCGACGTGCTGCTGATCCGCCAGGTGGCGGAATATATCGTCGGTGGCGGCGGCAAGCGATTGCGGCCGCTGCTGCTGCTGCTCTCCGCCGGCGCATTCGGCTACCACGGGCCGCACCGTTACGAACTGGCCGCGGTGGTCGAGTTCATACATACGGCGACGCTGCTGCACGACGATGTCGTGGACGAGTCCAGCCTGCGGCGCGGGCGCGCCACCACCAACTCGCTGTTCGGCAACGCCACCGCCGTGCTGGTCGGCGATTTCGTCTATTCGCGCGCGTTCCAGATGATGGTGGAGGTGAACAGCCTGCGCGTGCTGCAGGTTCTGGCTGACGCCACCAACGTAATTGCCGAGGGCGAAGTGATGCAACTTATGAATTGCCACAACCCCGACATCGACGAGACCGGCTACCTTGAAGTAATCCGCTGCAAGACGGCCAAGCTGTTCGAGGCCGCCACGCGCCTCGGGGCGATCCTGAGCGCCGCGCCGAGCGGGCAAGAGGATGCGATTGGCGATTACGGCACGCACCTCGGCACTGCGTTCCAGCTAATCGACGACGTGCTCGACTATTCGGGCGACCAGGCGGTGATTGGCAAGAACGTCGGGGACGACCTTGCCGAAGGCAAGCCCACGCTGCCGCTGATCTACGCCATCAAGCACGGCAGCCGGGCCCAGGCCGACCTGGTGCGGCGTGCCATCGAGCACGGCGGACGCGACGGGCTCGGGGCTGTGGTAGAGGCGATCCGTTCCACCGGCGCGCTCGACTATGCCCGGGAGCAGGCGCGCCGGGAGTCCGCGGCCGCGTGCAACGCGCTCGCCCGGCTGCCACATTCTAGGGAGCGCGAATATTTGCTACAATTGGCCAACTTCGCGGTAACGCGTACTTATTGAAGCGGTAACCCGTTAGCAGTGAACGGACAGCAGAGGGCGCGGCGCAGCCGCGCTTTTTTGCTCATGGAAGACCGCTTGCTGCTCACCGTTTACCGCTTACTACTGGTACCAGTCGGGGTGTAGCGCAGCCTGGTAGCGCACTGCGTTCGGGACGCAGGTGTCGGAGGTTCAAATCCTCTCACCCCGACCACTCTTTCCGTCGTCCGGGCCGCGGCGCGCGTGCCCACGACGCATCAAGTGCCTATTATTGAGATAGGTTCCTCACCATGACCAAGATCATCCTTCTCGTCCTCGGACTGTTGCTGGTCTACTGGATACTGAGAAACTACCGGCGGCGCGTAGGGCGCCAAGGGACGCGGCCGCCGGCGGCGGGCGGCGAGGACATGGTGCAATGCGCGCGCTGCGGCGTGCACCTGCCGCGCGGTGAAGGCATCACCACGCAGGGACAGTACTACTGCTCGCCCGAGCATCAGCGGGCGCACCAGTCGGAGCGCCGCCCCCAATGAGCGCGGCCGGCGCCCAGCGTTCCGTGCCGTGGGACGCGGAGATGTTGTCGCATACCGGGGACCATCCCGAGCCGTTCTGGCGCTCTCTGTTCTATTTCAACGTCTACCGCCTGCTGGTCGCGCTGCTGTTGCTGCTGAGCGTCGCGATCTGGGGGCCCAACCTCTGGTTCGGCTCGCGCGACCTGTGGTTGTTCATCGTCACCGCCATCGCCTATTTGGCATTCAGTGTCGCGTGCTTCGTGCTGATCAGCGCGCGCCGGCGCTTCGACCTGCAGTTGACGTTGCAGGTGGCCGCCGACGTCGCTTTCATCATGCTCCTGTTGTACGCCAGCACCGGCCTCTCCAGCGGCCTGGGACTGCTGCTGCTCACCACGCTCGCCGGGGCCGGCCTGATCAGCCGCGGGCGGCTCACCCTCTTCTTCGCGGCGCTCGCCAGCATCGGCGTGCTGCTCGAACACACCTACGAGACGCTCACGCTCGATTCCCCCGATCCCCAGTACGTCCAGGCCGGGCTGCTGTCCGCGGCCTATTTCGCGATTGCCTGGCTCGCTCACACCCTGGCCAAGTACACGTTGGCGAGCGAGCAACTCGCCGCGCGGCGCGAGATCGACCTTGCCAGCATGGAACAGGTAAACCAGCTCGTCATTCGCGACATGCAGGACGGGGTGCTGGTAGTGGACGAGCGGGGCGTGATCCGCCAGTTCAACCCGCGGGCGGAGCGCCTGCTGGGGCCGCTGCCGGAGGGCCGCGGCGAGATGACGCTGGCGGAACACGCGCCGGCGCTCGCCGCGCAGTACGAAAAATGGCGCGGCCGCGTGGGCGTGGATGCCGGGGGCGTGCCGTACAGCAGCAGCAGCGAGACGGCGCGCTTCGTGCCGATCGGCCGGGACCGTGACCTGGGGGCCGTCATCTTCATCGAGGACCAGAGCCGCGTGCAGGCGCAGGCGCGCCAGTTGAAGCTGGCGGCGCTGGGGCGGCTCACCGCCAACATTGCGCACGAGATCCGGAACCCGCTGGGCGCGATCAGCCACGCCGCGCAGCTGCTGCAGGAGGAACCCGGCATGGGCGGCACCTCGGCGCGGCTCATCACCATCATCAATGACAACAGCAAGCGCCTCGACCGCATGGTGAACGACGTGCTGCGGCTGAACCGCGGCGAGCGTGCCCACCGCGAGCGCGTCAGGCTGGCCGAATTCCTGCCGTCGTTCGTAGAGCAGTTTTCCCTGATCGAGAAGATCGAACCCGGCGTGTTCCGGCTCGAGCTGGCCGGGGGGCCGGACGTCCTGTTCGACCGCAGCCACCTCAACCAGGTAATGTGGAACCTGTGCCGCAACGCGCTGCGCCACAGCCGACGCGCGGCGGGCAGCATCGTCGTCCGCGTCTCCCTGGAGCGCGCGGGCAGTGTTGTAAAATTGGATGTGGTGGACGACGGGCCGGGAGTGGCGTCGGACGCGCGCCCGCAGTTGTTCGAGCCGTTCTTCACCACCGCAGCGGGCGGCACCGGTCTCGGTCTTTATATAGCCCGCGAGGTATGCGAGGCGAACGGCGCCACGCTCGACTACGTGGAGACACCGCGCGGCGCGCAGTTCACTGTATTGTGCTGGGCCGGGTAGAACCGGTGAATGGTGAATGGTGAATCGACGGCACCAACAGAAAGAATGGCGAACGATACCGGCCGTTGTCCATTCACCACTCACCATTCACGCCTTCTGAGACGAGCGCGAGGCTATGAGCGCGAAGTCGCAAGTATTGGTCGTTGACGACGAAGCCGACATCCGCGAGCTGCTCGGCCTGACGCTTGCGCGCATGGGCCTTGACGCGCACTGCGCCGCGAGCACCGCCGAGGCCTACGCGCTCCTTGCCAGCAACAGCTACGACCTCTGCCTGACCGACATGCGGCTGGCGGACGGCGATGGGCTTGCGGTCCTGGAGTACGTCGCCAAACGCCACCCGAACCTGCCCGTTGCCGTACTCACTGCACACGGCAGTGCTGAAAATGCAGTGGCGGCTCTTAAGGCCGGGGCCTTCGACTATGTCTCGAAACCGCTGCAACTGCCCCAGTTACGCACCCTGGTTCAACAAGCCTTGAAACTCAGCAGCCGAGAAAAGCCAAGGAAAGCATCGAAATCTCAAGCCTATACGCCGCGGGAACTGCTCGGGGCAAGTCCTTCGATCCAGCACATCAAGGAGATGATCAAAAAAGTGGCGAGGAGCCAGGCACCGGTATACATTTCCGGCGAATCGGGAAGCGGGAAGGAACTGGCGGCGAGGCTAATCCACCAGCAAGGCGTCAGAAGCGACGGCCCATTTTTCCCGGTTAACTGTGGCGCGATCCCCGAGAACCTGATGGAAAGCGAGTTCTTCGGATACAAGAAGGGGGCTTTCACGGGGGCGTCCCAGGACAAGCAGGGATTCTTCCAGGCGGCGCACGAGGGAACGCTGTTCCTCGATGAGGTCGCAGAATTGCCTCTTGCAATGCAGGTCAAGCTGCTCAGGGTGATACAGGAAAAGAGCGTTCGCCAGGTCGGTTCCAACGACGAGATCCCCATAGATGTGAGGATCATCAATGCTACCCATCAGGATTTGCATCAGTTGGTCGCGTCTGGCGATTTCCGCCAGGACTTGTTCTACCGCCTTGCGGTCATAGAGATCAAATTGCCGCCACTCCGCGAAATGCGCGAGGATATTCCCCTGCTGGCAACCGAAATTCTGACGCGCTTGACAAACCCAATGCGGGTTTCTCCACCCAAGCTTGCATCTGCCGCGCTGGAAGCGCTGCAGTCCTATACTTTCCCCGGCAACGTCCGTGAGCTTGAAAATATTCTTGAGCGCGCTCTTGCACTTACGTCCGGACACGAAATACGGGTAGAGGATTTGCAGCTGGGAACGCGACAGGATGCGCAAACCATCAGTAAGCAGGACCTGGTAGGGTTGAGGGCTTCCACCCCGCTACCCGATTATCTCGAACGCATTGAAAAAGAAGCCATACTCGAAGCATTGGAGAAAACTCGATATAACCGTACCGCTGCTGCAAGACTCCTCGGGATTACATTTCGTGCGATGCGTTACCGCATGGACAAGCTGGGTATCAAGGACGATCTCGATCCAAAAGGCTGAACGTATGCCGCGCGTTCAGCCTAAATAAGGAATGAACCCAAAATCACTTTGCCACAGAGACTGCGCATCAATAACGAAGGATTGGTTGAAGGCGTAAGGTTCATTCCTTCGCCCAACTGCGACGAGCGGCCCGCCGCCTGCGCGATCGACCTCCTCGTCATCCACTACATCAGCCTGCCGCCGGGCGCGTTCGGCGGCACCGGCATCTTCGAGCACTTTACCAACCGCCTCGATCCGTCGGCGCATCCGTTCTACGCCTCGATCGCGGGCGTGAAAGTGTCCGCCCACTTCCTCGTCCGGCGCGACGGCGAGTTGATCCAGTTCGTGCCATGCGCGAAACGCGCGTGGCACGCCGGCGAATCGAGCTGGAACGGCAGAACGCGCTGCAACGATTTTTCGATTGGAATCGAATTGGAAGGCGCGGGTGACGTGCCGTTCACTGCCGCCCAGTACCGGCGGCTCGCCGCCCTCACGCGCGCGCTGCGCGCGCGTTACCCGGTCCGCGACATTGCCGGCCATTCCGACGTGGCGCCGGGGAGAAAAACCGATCCCGGCCCGTATTTCGACTGGGCGCGCTATCGCGCGATGTTGAAAGGTAAAGTCGCGACGCGGAAAAAAAAGCGGGATCGAACCGCCAAGCGCGCCAAGAGAATCAAGTCCGCCAGGGAGTCCTGGCACTACGGAAAATCGAAGAAGAATTGAGTCGAAGTTCGTCTGTTGCCGGCCGGCTTTCCCCCTCTGCAAATCCCGATTCCCGCGCGTTGAGCGGTGCATTCTGCGCCCGCTCGAACGCGCGGAGTTAAAACGGCATCTTGGGTCCGTTTTAACGCTACTTATCCACAGCTTTTTCCGTCGTTTTCAGATGGCGCTGCCTGTTCGTTAGGCAGGGCCGCCTTGCTGCTCAAAACATGGGCAGTTTTGCTTGTTGTTTCATTGCCTTGCTGGCTATTTCTCCAGTAAAAACGAGCATTTAAGAAATACTTCAAAAACCTGTTGCGTTAGCAAAAACAGGCTACTAGAATTAGTCCTAAAGCCGAGCCAAACCACAATAGGTTGTGGTTTACTGGTGTGCGGCGAGTTCAGGAGGGGGGAGACGGACCTCCCCTTGGGTAAAAAAAAACTTATGACTCAAGGAGTTATATAAATGCACCTCGTTGCCGAGACCACCCTTGGTACCCTAGCCACCAGTCCGAGCCTGGAAGCGACTTCTGCAGCCCAGGAAGTGCGCTACGCCCAACACAAGGTGATCCGCCGCAACGGCTCGGTGGTGGGGTTCGAGCCGGCCAAAATCTCGATTGCAATGACAAAGGCGTTCCTCGCCGTAAATGGCGGCCAGGGCGCCGCTTCCGCGCGCGTGCGCGAGCAGGTGGAGGCGCTCACCGCCGGCGTCGTGGCGGCGCTGATGCGCCGCCAGCCTTCCGGCGGAACCTTCCACATCGAGGACATTCAGGACCAGGTTGAGCTGGCGCTGATGCGCGCCGGCGAACACAACGTCGCGCGCGGCTACGTGCTGTATCGCGAAGAACGCGCGAAGGAACGTCAGGCGCTGAACAAGGAAAAGCGCGCGCAACACCAGCTGCCGGCGCTCAACGTGAAGGAGGGCGGGCTGATGCGGCCGCTCGACCTCGCGAGGATTACGGCGCTGGTGCGCGAAGCTTGCGAGGGGCTGGGGCGCGATGTGAGCGCGGAGCCGGTCCTGCAGGCTATGCAGCGCGATCTCTACGACGGCGTGCCGATGGAGGAAGTGCGCAAGTCGCTGACTCTCGCTGCGCGCGCGCTGATCGAACAGGATCCCGGCTACAGCTACGTTTCCGCGCGGCTGCTGTTGCACTCGCTGCGGCTGGAGACGCTCGGCGAGGAGGCGACGCAGGCGGACATGCACAAGCGCTACGCCGAGTACCTGCCGGAATTCATCCGGACCGGGATCGAAGCGGAGTTGCTCGACGAGCGGCTCGGCAGATTTGACCTGAAATGCCTGGGCGCGGCGCTCGACGCCAATCGCGATCTCAAGTTCACCTACCTCGGGCTGCAGATCCTCTACGACCGCTATTTCCTGCACGTGCGTGGCCGTCGCATCGAACTGCCGCAGATCTTCTACATGCGGGTGGCGATGGGGCTGGCGCTGAACGAAGCCGAGGATCAGCGCGAGGCGCGTGCCATCGAGTTCTACAACGTCTTGTCGAGCTTCGATTTCATGAGCTCGACGCCAACCCTGTTCAATTCAGGCACGCGCCGCTCGCAGCTCGCGAGCTGCTACCTGACTACGGTCGCCGACGACCTCGACGGCATCTACGAGGCGATCAAGGAGAACGCGCTGCTGCAGAAGTTTGCCGGCGGCATCGGCAACGACTGGACACCGGTGCGAGCGCTCGGCGCGCACATCAAGGGCACCAACGGCAAGAGCCAGGGCGTGGTGCCGTTCCTCAAGGTGGTGAACGACACCGCGGTGGCGGTGAACCAGGGCGGCAAGCGCAAGGGCGCGGTGTGCTCGTACCTCGAGACCTGGCACCTCGATATCGAGGAATTCCTCGAGCTGCGCAAGAACACCGGCGACGACCGCCGCCGCACGCACGACATGAACACCGCGAACTGGGTGCCGGACCTGTTCATGAAACGCGTGATGGAAGGCGGGGAATGGACGCTATTCTCGCCCTCCGACGCCCTCGACCTGCACGACAAGTGCGGCAGGGCCTTCGAAAAGGCCTACCTCGAGTACGAGGCGAAGTGCGCGAGCGGCGAGATGAGACTGTTCAAGAAGGTTCCCGCGCAGCAACTGTGGCGCAGGATGCTGACGATGCTGTTCGAGACCGGGCATCCCTGGATCACGTTCAAGGACCCGTGCAACCTGCGCTCGCCGCAGCAGCACGTGGGCGTGGTGCATAGCTCCAATCTGTGCACGGAGATCACGCTCAATACCGGCCCCGACGAGATTGCGGTGTGCAACCTCGGCTCGGTCAACATGCCGGCGCACCTTGACGCCGCCACCGGCCGCATGGACATGGAGAAGCTGAAGCGCACCGTCGGCACCGCGATGCGCATGCTCGACAACGTCATCGACCTCAATTTCTACTCGGTGAACAAGGCGCGCAACTCCAACTTCAAGCACCGCCCGGTGGGCCTCGGCATCATGGGCTTCCAGGACTGCCTGCACCTGCTGCGCATCCCCTACGGCTCGCAGGCGGCGGTGGAATTCGCCGACCGCTCGATGGAGGCGATCGCGTTCACCGCTTACCTGGCATCGACCGATCTCGCGGAAGAGCGCGGGCCATATTCAACGTTCAAGGGCTCGCTGTGGGACCGCGGCATCCTGCCGTTCGACACCATCCAGCTGCTCGCCGAGGAGCGCGGCGGTTTTGTCGAGTGCGACCTGTCCACCACCCTCGACTGGGAAGGGCTCAAGCGCCGCGTGCAACAGGTAGGCATGAGAAATTCCAACTGCATTGCGATCGCGCCCACCGCGACCATCGCCAACATCACCGGTCTGTCGCAGTGCATCGAGCCGACCTACCAGAACCTGTACGTGAAATCGAACCTGTCGGGCGAGTTCACGGTGGTGAACGAGTTCCTGGTGCGCGATCTGAAAGATCTCAACGTCTGGGACGAGGTGATGATCGCGGACCTCAAGTACTTCGACGGCTCGCTCGCCAAGATCGACCGCATCCCGCCGGAAGTCCGCAACCTCTACGCCACCGCCTTCGAGATCGAGCCCAGGTGGCTGGTCGAGTGCGCGGCGCGGCGCCAGAAATGGGTGGACCAGTCGCAATCGCTCAACATCTACATGGCGGGCGCCTCGGGCAAGAAGCTTGACGACACCTACAAGCTGGCTTGGATCCGCGGGCTCAAGACGACCTACTACCTGCGCACGCTCGGCGCGACCTCGGCGGAGAAGTCCACCGTCGCCACCGGGCAGCTGAATGCAGTGACAACCGACGGCGGACTCACGGCGCCGGTGACCGACGCGAAGTTCTGCTCCATCGACAACCCCGAGTGCGAGTCGTGCCAGTAAGGAGACTGTAGATGCTGCAAATCGGAGAACAACAGACGCTGGCCGCCGGTTCCGCGCCCGGGTTGCAACCCGCCGCGCGCGCGCCCTTGCCGCAGCCGGCGGCGGACGCGGAGTTGAGGCGCGTCAACGTCGCCGACAAGCGCGTCATCAACGGCGCCACCGACGTCAACCAGCTGGTGCCGTTCAAATACAAGTGGGCGTGGGAGAAGTATCTGTCCGCCTGCGCCAACCACTGGATGCCGCAGGAAATCCAGATGAGCCGCGACATCGAGCTGTGGAAGAACCCGAACGGGCTCACCGACGACGAACGGCGCCTGGTCAAGCGCAATCTCGGCTTCTTCGTGACGGCCGACTCGCTGGCGGCAAACAACATCGTGCTTGGCACCTACCGCCACATCACGGCGCCCGAGTGCCGGCAGTACCTGCTGCGGCAGGCGTTCGAGGAGGCGATCCACACTCACGCCTACCAGTACATCGTCGAGAGCCTCGGCCTCGACGAAGGCGAGGTGTTCAACGCTTATCACGAGATCGCGTCGATCCGCGACAAGGACGAGTTCCTGATCCCGTTCATCGACACTCTGACCGACCCGGCGTTCAAGACCGGCACGCTGGAAAACGACCAGAAGCTGCTGAGGAGCCTGATCGTGTTTGCGTGCATCATGGAGGGGCTGTTCTTCTACGTCGGCTTCACCCAGATCCTCGCGCTGGGGCGACAGAACAAGATGACGGGCGCCGCCGAGCAGTACCAGTACATCCTGCGCGACGAGTCGATGCACTGCAATTTCGGCATCGATCTCGTGAACACCATCAAGATGGAGAACCCCCAGTTGTGGACGCCGGAGTTCCGCGAGGAAATCCGCGCGCTGATGTTGAGGGCGGTCGACCTCGAGTACCGCTACGCCGAGGACACCATGCCGCGCGGCGTGTTGGGACTGAACGCCGCCATGTTCAAGGAGTACCTGCGCTACATCGCCAACCGCCGCTGCCAGCAGATCGGTCTCGACCAGCCGTTCGAGGGCGCGACCAATCCGTTCCCGTGGATGGCGGAAATGATCGACCTCAAAAAGGAGAAGAATTTCTTCGAGACCCGTGTCACCGAGTACCAGACGGGCGGGGCGCTGTCCTGGGACTGACGCGGCGCGCGGCCCGGCGGCGACCAGGTATGCCCGTTCATCAACCAACAGGGAGACGCGAATCTTGGGTTCCAGCCTGCTGAAACGGCGTTACCGCAGACGCAGACAGTATATGCATACCATCACCGAATGCCGAGCCGAGAGCAACTATACGCTGTGGCTGAAATTCGACGACGGGCTGGAGGGCAGCGTGAATCTCGGCGATCTGGTGCTTACCGAATCGTACCTGGCAATCTCCGACGAGGAAACCTTCTCGCGCGTGGCGATCGACCCGGTGTCGAACGCGGTGACCTGGAGCGGCGGGATCAAGCTTGATCCCGAAGTGCTGTATCGGGATCTGGCGAGCAAGGCCCACGCGGCGCTGCACTGACCGCGCGGCAACCTGACGGAGGACCGCATGGCTAAAGCGAAGAAGAGGGCCGGCAGGAAGGCAGTGAAGAAGAAGAGAAAGGTGATAAGGCGCAAGCCGGCCGCGAGAAAGCGCGGCGTGCCGAAGCGCAAGCCGGCCGCCGCAGCCGGACCGGCGCCAGCACCGGCATCTGCACCAGCGCCGGCGGCGCCGCGGCCGGTGCTCATACCCGGCGCCTGGCCGTTCCCGATGGGCTCCAAACCCTGATAAATCCGGACGCCCAGGGATACGGGAGCCGCGGCTCCCGTGCCCTAATCGCCGGTTTATCTCCGCGCATTCGAACGGACGGAACGAACCGCCGTTCAATGCGCGGCGTTCTGATACCCTTTACGCGCAGAAATGGAACGTAAGCGCGTCAGTGCTTCCACCATCCGCGCGGTCGGCTACGACGCGGGCCGGCAACTCCTCGAGATCGAGTTTTCCAGCGGTTCCGTCGTCCAGTATTCCGGCGTCTCGCCGGAAGTCCACCGCCGGTTCATAGGGTCGCCTTCGCCGGGCAGCTTCTACCAGGACCAGATCGAAGAGAATTTTCCCTCAAGAAGAGTGCGTTAACGGAAAACGCCGTAAAGCGGCCGCGCGAGCGGGCAACGCGCGCTCGCGAAGATCCGTCTTTAGCGCCACACCAGGCAAACCGTCAGGAAATAATTTCCAGCCGATTCTTCTTCTCGCGGATCCCCGACGTTTGCGTTCAACGGTCACCGGTCCCTCGCCGCCATCAGCTTCTGAATCTGAGCAACGGCGGCCTCAATCCGGAACTCGAGCCCTTTCTTGCCATACGCGATGCTCGCGCGGGTGGGATTGCCTGACACGCCGGTTACGCTGCGGTCTCCTCCAGGCGCGAGTTTGCCGTTCCGTATCCAGCCCGGATTGAGCGCCATCAGTTGTGAGGTATCGGAAATCCCGGCATGAGCGCTGATCCCCTCGGGCGTTTCACCCTGGGCTTGAAGCCATGCGCGAAAGCCGTTCTCGTTGTAGTAGTCCGGAACGAAGTGCACACGTACCGGTGTGTTCACCCATTCCCTGTTGAGCAGATCGGCGACTCTCTGCAAGCCCTTCTGATTGGGGCCACTGTCGCCTATGAGGACGATATCCCTGAAGCCGTTCACCCTGAAGCTGCGTGCAGCGTATTCCGTTACCTTCATGAAGTATTCGTGCGGCAACGTGATGGTGCCCGGATACCGCATGTGGCTGGTGGGGGGGTCGAGATTTCCCTCGGGCGCGTAGGCAAGCACCGGAGCAACGAGGGCATTGCGAAGCCTGCGTGCGATCTGCTCAGCCGCGTGCCTGACGATAAAGTTGTGTTTGCCCAACACCATGTGCGGACCGTTCTGTTCGGTACCGCCGGTCGGAAAGATGATCGTGGTTTTCCCGGCCCTGATCGCGTCCCGTACCTCGGTCCAGGTCAACTCTTCGACGAAGACCGTGTCAGGAATCCCGGCAGCGGGCGCCAGCGAAGGAAACAGCAGAAGGACGATGAACATTGCGTGTTTCACGGCAGTTCCCCTCTAGTCGCGCTGCGGATGCGCCACATCGATGCGAACATGGATTCGGACGCGGGTCTTGTGGCGAATGATCGGGTATCGCGGACTTCTTGGCGGCTAATGCCTGCTCCACAAGCTCGCGAAAGCGCTGACTGCCGCATCCACATCCGGGGCGGATATGTGGCGGTGGGTGACGAAACGCAGCGTCAAGGCATCCGCTGGCGCGACCATCACGCCCTTCGCCTTCAAGTCCGCCGACCATTGGGCAGCACGGCGGCCGCTCTTCTTCAAATCCACCCGCACCAGGTTGGTTTCGACATCCCCGGGATCACACAGGCTGGAGTCGACGCGATGTAACCCTTCCGCGAGACGCTTCGCGGTCTGATGGTCCTCGCGCAGGCGGTTCACCATGGTCTCGAGCGCGACGATGCCGGCGGCGGCCAGCGGTCCTGCCTGGCGCATGTTGCCGCCGACCATGCGGCGGTTGGCGCGCGCGCGTTCGATGAACGCTGCGCTGCCACACAGTATGGATCCCACCGGCGCGGATAATCCCTTCGAAACACAGAAACAGACCGAATCTGAGTATTGAGCAATATCGCGGGGCGGCACGCCCAGCGAAATTGCTGCGTTAAAGATGCGCGCGCCGTCGAGGTGCACCGGAATGCCCCTGTCGCGCGCCAGGCTGTAAACCGCCTTCATGTGGGCAAGCGGCAGCACCGCGCCGCCGGCCCGGTTGTGCGTGTTCTCCATCCAGATGAGCGCTGTACCCATCTGGTGGCGGGTGGTCGGCCGCACCGCCTCGCCGAGGAACTCGAGGTCCATCGCGCCGCGCTTGCCGGGGATGCCGCGGTAGAAAAGGCCGGCTACGCCGGCGATGCCGCCCAGCTCGGCGTTGAGCGTGTGCGAGCCTTGCTCCAGCAGGACCTCCCCGCCGCGCAGTGCGTGCGTGAGCATCGCCACCAGATTGGTCATGGTGCCGCTCGGCATGAAAGCGCCGGCTTCCTTGCCGGTGCGCTCGGCCGCCATCGCTTCCAGCTTCTGCACGGTGGCGTCGCCGTCACGCGAATCGTCGCCAAAGCTCGCCTCGCGCATGGATTCGAGCATCGCCTCGGTGGGGCGGGTGAGGGTGTCGCTTCTGAGATCGATCATGCATTAACCTATCAGGACAAAAGCTGAGACACAAAGGACACTAAGGACACAAAGGAATTCTTTCAGTAACCGCCAACACGCACACGCCGGACACAAAAGATACCGCGAAAAGGCCTTGTAGCCCACCGGAACCATATGGTTGTCCTTCGTGTCCTTCGTGTCCTTCGTGTCAAGGCTTTACATCCGTGCGGCGAGGAGGATGTCGGCGACTTCGCAAAAACCAGTGCCGCTTGCGGCAATGGTTACATACTTCGGTTCGTGGGCAAGGCGGCCGGCGAACTCGCGGATGTTGGCTACGCCGACCGCGTGCGGAAAATAATCGAACATCGGCGCGTCGTTCGGCGAGTCTCCAACGAAGACATAGTGTTCGCGCGCGCGGTCGAGCTCGGCGCCGAATTCCTCGCGCATCAGCCGCTTCGTCATGCCGAGCTTGTCGTAGGAACCGAACCAGCCGTTGACATGGATCGAGCTCACTTTCGCGGTGAGGCCGTGCGCCTGCATCAGCGCGACGATGCGGTCCACTGCCGCGCGCGCGAGCAGCGCGACATCCTCGCAGTAATCGATGGCGAGATCGGTCTCGCGGTACGCCTGGTCGGCGGCGATCGCCGCGCCCGGTACTTTCGCTACGATATTCGCTCCGATCTGTTGTAGCTGTTCCCGTTGAGCGGCGCGCGTCGTGGTGTCGTGGACATAGCGACGAAGCATCTTGCGCGCCGCCTGGTCGTAGCGGAAGTAGAACGCGCCGTTTTCGCCGACCACGGCCGCCACCGGCCACATGCGCGCGATGTGGTCACACCAGCCCGCGGGGCGCCCGGTGATGGGCACGACCAGCAACCCGGCCCGCTGCAGGCGCTCCATCGCCGCGTAGGCGCCGGCGGTCAACCGTCCTCCGGTCGTGAGGGTGTCGTCGATATCACAAAGAACGCCGCGAATTCCGCGGCGTTCTTTAACTGGAAACTCACTCAGTGGAAGCATTCAGGTTCAACAGGAAATGGGGAATAGGAAATAGGGAATAGGGAACACGACACTTCCGGCCACAACGGTCGCGTTTTTCCCATTTCCCATTTCCTATTCACTATTCACT
>Ga0137319_1000323_pt1 | contig 14992 bp, 13 predicted proteins | sample EasRivERMZT333_2_FD_104752 | JGI IMG/M metagenome (GOLD analysis project Ga0137319, IMG submission 104752) | Soil microbial communities from meander-bound floodplain in the East River, Colorado, USA - East River MetaG ERMZT333_2 | ecosystem: Environmental > Terrestrial > Soil > Floodplain ... | reverse complement strand
TGATCGTGCTGCCGGGACTCGTCGAAACGCACTGGCACATGTGGAATACGTTGTTGCGCAGCATGGCCGGAGATCGCAAGGAGCACGGCTACTTCCCCACGGCCCGCGCGCTCGGCGAGAACTACACCGCGAACGACAACTACCAGGGCACGCGGCTGTCCGCAGCAGAAGCGATATTTTCCGGCGTCACCACCGTGCACGACTGGTCGCACAACATCCGCAGCCCGGAATACGCGGACGCCGATCTGCGCGCGTTGCGGGAGTCCGGCATCCGTGCCCGCTTCTCGTACGGCGCGGCGCAGGGTCAGTCCACTAACGTGCCGATCAACACTGCCGATGTCGAGCGCCTTCACCGAAACTGGAAGGAGTACTCGAACGAGGGCCTGCTGACGCTCGGTCTCGCCTGGCGCGGCGTGTCCACCAGCGCCACCGGCCCGATTTCCGCCCAGGCGTGGCGCCGGGATTTCGATGCCGCGCGCGGGCTGGGAATCCCGATCTCGGTGCACGCGGCCAACCGGCGAACGACCGCCGGCGCGATCGAGGTATTCGCCAGGGAGAAAGTCCTCGGCAAGGATTTGCAGGTGATCCACGCGATCTGGGTGTCGCCGGCGGAGATCCGCGCCCTGGCGGATGCCGGAACATCCGTCAGTCTCTCCCCCTACACCGAGCTGCGCATCGGATTTGGACTTCCGAAGACGGGTGAATTACTGGCGGCAGGCATCCCGGTGGGGTTGTCGGTGGACACCACGACGCTCTCCGGCAACGCCGACATGTTCGCGGTCATGAAGGCGATCCAGAACATCGAGAACGTCCGCGCCGAGGATGAGTTCAAGCTGCCGGCGCGCCGGGTGCTCGAGCTGGGAACGATCGAAGGCGCGCGCTCGCTGGGGCTCGCCGATCGCGTCGGCTCGCTCCGGCCGGGAAAGCGTGCCGACCTCATCCTGGTCAACACGCGCGACGTGAACCTGGGCGTGTTCACCGACCCGGCCCACATGCTGGTGGAAGCGGCGCAGCCGTTCAACGTGGACACGGTGGTGGTGGACGGACGCATCCTGAAGCGCCGCGGCCGGCTCACCGCGGTGGACAGCGAGCAGGTGGTGAGCGAAGCCTCGAGCGCGCTCACCGCGCTGCGCAAGCGCGCGGGATGGTGGTGATGGCCAGGTCCGACAGGCTGCTAGCTCTTGGCGAATATGGCGTCGAGACGCTCGAGGTCGTTGATTACCTTCCACTCGGACGCGCCCGCGCTCTCGACCCGCTTCTGCCAGGCCTGCAGCCGGCCGAGGTAACGCCGCGGGTCGATGTTGTCGGTGTTGAGCTTGGTCACGTTGACCGCGATCACCCGGATGTTCTTCAGGCTGATCGGGAAGTTGCGGACCGTCACCTTGTCGAGCTCCTCCTGCATGTCGGAGAAGATCAGAATGGTCTTCTTGCCCGCCCCCGTCTCGTTCAGGAATTCCGCGCCCTGCATCATCCCGCCGGTGATATCGGTGTAGGCGCTGCCCTGGACCGTCTGAAGAAACGACCCTACCTGGTCGCGGAACACGCGCTTCTGCGCATTGGCCTGCGTCGGGCGCGTGTCGAACGTGGCTTTGGCGACGATGTCCTTCTCGCTGAAGCTGCGGCTCTTCACGCGCGCCACCGCCAGCGAGTCACCGGGCTGCAGTGTTCCCAGCAAGTAGTTGATGATGAGCTGGGCCTTCCCGGCCTCGTTCGCATAGGTACCGGAAGTATCCACCAGCACGTACACTGCGTTGGCCTGGCTACGCGAGTCTACGCAGCCGGCAGCGGCTACCGTCAAACCGGCCGTCAGCAACGCCGCGAGGAACGCTCGATTGAACATGATCGGCCTCCGTCAAAAGGGACTTACGCTCTTGTGTTGGTGGCGTCCAGCGGGCGCGCCTTCACCCTTGGTTCGCGGCCGCGCAGGGACTTCACCAGTTGCTCGGCCATCAGCGGCAGCACGATCAGGAGATCGTAGAAGTGCAGCAGCACGCGGCTCGCCAGCCGCACCAGGCTGCCGAGCACGCGCAGCACGAAACCGACTGTGTGGACGAAATCCACCGCCAGCACCCCGCCAACGGTGCGCGCCGAATGGATGAAGGATTCGAGCGGGATCGCCACGAAAGCCAGCGCAAACGGCAGCATGAAGCCCAGTATCATCTGGCCGGCCGTCGGGATGCGCGCGATCCAGCCGTCGCCGGACGCGGCCGCCGGCGCGGAGACGAGCGATTGCAGCAAAGCCTGCTTGTCGGCGATCAGCATGTCGCGCATCAGCGCCAGGGCCGCCTCGATTCCGGCCAGCGTCACCAGCAGCACCAGCGATATCCAGATCATGCGGCGGCGCGTGCGGTCGTTGAGGTTGGCGATGCGCGGGAAGAGATGCGTGATGCGCAGCGATTCCAGCAGGAACAGGCCCATCGAAGCCTCGAGCAGGATGATGACCAGCGCGGCCACTTCGGAGGTGCGCAGCGAGGCGGTAATGTAATCGCCTGCGCCGACCATTTCCGACATCGGCAACGCGATCAGCTTGAAGTTGATGAACGCGCCGCCCAGCGCTATCCACAGGACGATGATGGAAATCGTGAACTGGGTGTAGGAGGAGTTGGTCAGGGTGGTCTCCGCCTCGGTGGTCTTGGCCACGATCTTCTTGTATTTCTCCATCTGCGCGTCCACGGTGGCCGCGCTTTCCTGCAGGTGCGCCATCTTCGTGTCGACCTGCTTCATCGTCGTGTCGAGGGACCGCCAGTACGGCATGAACCCCTCCAGGATACCGTGCCGCGTCTGGTAGGCGCGGCGATACTCGGCTATGGCCTTGTCGTGGATGCGTTCGATTGAATCGCGGATTTCCACCAGGATCTTCTGCACCACTTCACCGCCGCCGGTCTTGATCTCCGCGACCGCGGCGACCGCCTCGACCCAATCGGGCGGCGGCGGCGGCACCTCGCCGCATTTGCGGAAATCCTCCTCAACGCGCGTGATTTCCTCGAGGATTCTGCGCTGCAGCGTCGGATAGCCCTGCAGGTCGCGCGTGACCAGGATGCCTATGCGCTCGAATTCACGCTCGACGCGCTGGCCCGTTTCCCGGCGCCCCTGCCCGAGCAGAACCGCCCGGTTCCGCAGCTTCATCGCCTCCGCCACTCCGGCGAGCCAGCGCGCGCCAAGGCGCATGGGGCCGCCAAGCGCATGGCCGGAGGCGCGAATGAGACCGTGCATCGGAACGCGCGCCGCGTACAGCACTATCATCGCAACGATCAAAACGACCAGCACGGACAACGCCGAGTTGTCCGGCAATACCAGCCAGCTATTCATGTCTCTCATGACAACCCCCTTCCGCTATCCGACTTCTTTCACTACGATTGGTCAGCCGGAATATAGTTGCCCGGAAGTGTCGGAGGCCTCAGGACTTATGTCTCAAAACGTGGCATAGCGAGAAATTGACCAAAATAGTGAGGTGAGAATGAGACATTCTGATTTCAAAACTGCTTCGGACCTGATTGTCGCCGATCGACGACAGGAAATATTGTTCCATCAAAACGCCAGGATAATAATGGAAAAGGACATACAGAATTAAAAGGAGGTGAAAGTTCGTTGAATTCAGGCCTTTTCCCCACAGGGATTACGTCAGTGAAAATCCGTACAGCCGCGCCGCGTTCTCGCACACGATCTGGCGGCGGGTAGCGGCGGGCAAGTGGCCGAGCTCCCGCGTGATGTACTCCTGGGAGTCGGGCCAGACGCCGTCGGGATGCGGGAAGTCGGATCCCCACATGACCTTGTCGGCCCCTAGCTCGTCGAGCAGCTTGATCCCGATCGGATCGGTCTGGTAGGTCGCCCAGCACTGGCGCTTCCAGTAGTCGCTGGGGGGCATCGTCAGCGAGAGGTCCTTCAACTGGTCCTCCCACTCCGCGTCCATCCGCCACAGCACGTACGGAATCCAGCCGATGCCCGACTCGCCGAGCACCAGCCTGATGCGCGGGTAGTGCTCGAGAACGCCGCTGTAGATCATGGACGTGAGTATGTTGGACATGTTGAGCTGAAACGCCGTGATGCTCGTGGCGAACGCGGCCCGCGCCACCGGCAAATCCACCTCCGGCATGCCGGGGAGGCTGGCGCGCGTCGGATCGCCGCCGATCATCATGATCTTCCGGATATGATCGGGCGTGTAGCCGGAAACTGTGTGAAAGTGCAGCGGCAACCCGGTGGCGTTGACGACCTCCCACAGCGGGTTCCAGTACGGGTCCCAGAGCGGCTTCAAGTCCGCCGCGTTGGCGATGTCGAGACCGCGCAGAGCGCCGCGCCTGGCGACGCGCTCAACCTCGGCGATGGCGGCATCGATCGGATGGTTCGGGATCGATCCGAGGCCGGCGAACCGCTCGGGGTGAGTCGAGCAGAAGCCGGCGAGCCACTCGTTGTAGACGCGCATGACCTCGACGGCGGCCTCGGGATCGTTGAGGCGGCCCGTGGCGCCGAGGACGCCATACAGCACCTCGGCCTGCACACCGTCACGGTCCTGGTCCTTCACGCGGAGTTCGGGCTCGGTCAGGCGGCGGATGCCGCGCTTGCCATCTTCATATAGCCCCGTCGCCGCCATGCGATCGGCGCGATGGATCTTGCCCGGGACGTACTGCCGTCCTCCCGAGCCCATCCCGTTCACCATGCCGAGGTTGGCGCCGCGCTTCGTAGTCCATGCCCGGCCATTGGGTCCGTCGGTGACGAACGGCATGCGCTCGCGGAGCCCGGACGAGGCATTGGCAGTGAAGAGATCCGGCGGCAGCCAGCACAAATCAACGTGACAATCGGCCGAGATCACATCGTAGCGCATGGTGGCGTCTCCCTATCTCATGATGGCCGGAACGTGTGATGCTGCGCTTGATCCCTCACGGTGCACGCAGCCCGGCCGCCACGACCACCTTGGAAAAGGTTCCGATCATGCTGCGTATTATCCGGTCGAATTCCTCCGGCGAGGTGGGCGCGGGTTCGAAGCTCATGTTGTGCATCTGCTGCTTGACTTCGGGGAGATCGAGCACGCCGGCGACGTCCTTGCTGATCTGATTCAGTATGCGCCGTGGCGTTCCGGCCGGCGCCAGCAATCCGTGCGTCGCGTCTCTTTCGAACCCGGGCAACACCTCCACCATCGTCGGCACGTCCGGCAACAGCGGTGAGCGTTTCGTGGTGACAACGGCCAGCGCCACCAACCGCCCGTCCTTGATCATTGACAATGCCGGCCCCAAACCCGGAAATCCGTAATGGATGCGCCCGGCGAGGATTTCGATCAGCATTTCCGGCTGGCCCTTGAAGGCCACGTGCACGGTCTTGATGCCCGCTAGCATCTTGAATCTCTCCGCGGTCATGTGTATTCCGCTGCCCGCGCCGGCCGAGCCGAAGAAGATCTTTCCCGGCCGCTCCTGGGCAAGCGCGATGAGCTCCTGAACCGACTTGACACCCAGCGAAGGCGCCACGGTCAGCGCCCCGGCGCTGGCTCCGATCTGGGCGACGCCGACAAAATCCTTAAGCGGGTCGTACGGCAGATGGGCATGCAGCACCGCTCCGATGGCGAAGGCCGCGGAAATCAATAGCAGCGTGTGTCCGTCGGGCGTGGCTTTGGCGACCGCCGCCGCTGCCAGCGTGCCGCCGGCTCCTGGACGATTCTCGATCACGACCGGCTGCCCCCACTTCTCGCCCAGCCGCGGGCCCGTCATGCGCGCCGTGATGTCGGTTGCGCTGCCGGCGGAGAACCCCACGACGATGCGCACCGGCCTGGTCGGGTAGTTCTGCTGCGCCTGCGCAATACCTTGGGCTGCCGTGACAGCAAAGCCGGTTGCGAATGCGGTTGCGAGGGTAACGCCGCGCAGAATAGGCATGGCCTCTCCCGCAACTTCACTCGACGCGGATGCCGGCGAGCTTGACCACCTTGCTGTATTTCTCGATCTCAGCGCGGATAAACCGGGTGAATTCCTCCGGTGTGCTGGGTTTTCCCTCCTCGCCCTGATTCAGGAATTGCTTCTTGATGTCCGGCAGGTAGACGATGCGCGCGATCTCCCTGCTTATCTGATCGACGACCGGCCGCGGCGTCCCGGCGGGCGCGAACACGCCAAACCACGCCTGGAACTCGTAACCGGGCAATGCGGCCTCCGCGATCGTCGGCACGTCGGGCAGCACTGACGTGCGCTGCGCGGTGCTCACCGCCAACGCCAGCAGCCTCCCGTCCCTGATGAACGGCAACGCCGGCACCAGCGGCGACAGGAAATAATCTATGCGCCCGGACATGGTGTCGATGAGCGGTTCCGGCACACCCTTGTAGGGTACGTGCACGACATCGATGCCGGCGGCAAACCGGAATTGCTCCCCATTCAGGTGGGTGCCGCTGCCGACCCCGGAAGTGCCGAAGGTCAACTGCCCCGGCTTCTGCTTGGCGAGAGCGATGAGCTCCTTGACCGATTTCACGCCGAGCGTAGGCGCCACCACCAGAAGGCTGGTACTGATTACGATCTGGCTGACGGGCGCGAAGTCCTTGAGGGGATCGTACGGGAGCTTCGAGTACAGCGCCGCGTTCATCGCAAAGGCGATGGAGTGGACCAGGAGAGTGTAGCCGTCGGGTGTGGCCTTGGCGACGATGCTTGCCCCCAACGTACCGCCCCCGCCGCCCCGGTTGTCCACCACCACCTGCTGGTTCCAGTTGTCGCTCATCTTCGGGGCGACCCTTCGCGCGAGGAGGTCGGTCGCACTGCCGGGCGTGAACGGCACGATCATCCGGACGGGTTTGGTTGGGTAGTTCTGCGCAGCAACACCCGGTACAGCAGCTACTGCAATGCCGGTTGCGATCAAGGTTGCGAACGTTGCTCTTTGCAAGGCGCGCATAGGTCCCCTCCGTTACATGTCTGCGCTGTCGCCTCGCGGTTCTGGGAGCGACGGCCAAAGCAATTGTATCCACGATCCGGAAAGTCCGGGAGATCGCGAGATCGCGAGATCGAAAGATCGTCAAAGGGCTTTCCCCTCTCCCGCCCTCCCGATCTCCCGATCTCCCGGTTCTTACTGGCCCCTGAACGGATACGGCCCGGCGAATTCGCCGACGTACGCGGTGTGGGTCACCAAGCCGGTCTCCGGCGTGTAGGCATGCAAGCGGTACGCGGGCGGCTCCATGACGAATTGTCCCGGGGCATTGACGCCGAGATCGAGGGCGACCTGGTGCGCGGGGCTGGGCGCGGTGGCGGCGATGGTTCCGGCAAAGCGCGCCTCGATCGGCCGGTGCACGTGCCCGCACAGGATGCGCTCCACCTGCGGATGGCGGCGTATCACCGCGGCCAGCGGCTCCGGGTCGCGCAGCCCGCACGCGTCCATGTGGCCGATGTGCGTGGTGAACGGCGGGTGGTGCATCAGCACGACCGTTGGCCGCCCGGGTGCCTGCGCAAGCGCGCGATCCAACCACGCGATTCTTTCCTCGCCCAGCGCACCGCCGCTTTCGCCCGGGACGACCGTGTCCAGCGCGACGATGCGCAGCGGGTGCGCGTCTATGACGTACTGGATGCAATCCGCCGACTGGCGCAGATAGGCATGGTCCGCGAATTCAGCGCGCAGCGCGCCGGCTTCGTCGTGGTTGCCCGGGATCAAGTAGACCGGCATTGCGAAGGGCGCGATCAATTCGCGCAGCAATGCGTATTCCTCGGGCTGCCCGCCGTCGGTGAGGTCGCCTGTGATGGCGATGGCATCCGGTCGCTGCTTCAGCGCCAGGACGTGTTTCACGCACGCGCGCAGCAACCCGGCGGTGTCCACCACGCGGTAGGACAACTCGCCGCGCGCCTTGACGTGCAGATCACTGATCTGCGCGAGCAGGAAGGGCTGCGTCATCGGTGGCATCTCATGCGGATTGCGCTCTACCAGGTGGGCGCCCACTCAACGCGCCTTGCCCGGCTCGACTGCGGGCGCAGCGGGCGCCACCGGATCCTCCATCCGGATCAGGGGGCGGTTGACGCCGGCCTTGATAACCCGGGTGCGCAGCATGTGCGAAACGAAGTCGATCAGCGCGACGACGACGATAATCATAATGATGATGAAGCCCACTTCGTCCCAGCGGTGGGCGCGGATGCGGTCCGACAGCGCGAAGCCGATACCGCCGGCGCCGATTATCCCGAGTATGGTGGCGGAGCGGGTGTTGGACTCGAACATGTAGAGCACGTTTGACAGCATGATGGGCAGCACCTGCGGGAGGATGCCGAAGCGCACGGTCTTGACGGCGTTGCCCCCGGCCGCGCGCACGCCCTCCACCTGCTTGCGTTCGACGTTCTCGATCGCTTCCGCGAACAGCTTGGCGAAAATCCCCACGTCCGTCGTTGCGATGGCGAGCACCCCCGCGAGGGGGCCGAGCCCGACGGCGCGCACGTAAACGAGCGCCCACACCAGCGCGTCCACCCCGCGCAGAAAATCGAACGAACGCCGGATCGGGAAGCGCAACAGCTGGATGGGCAGGACGTTGCGCGCGCCGAGAAATCCGAGCGGGACCGCGACGACGGCGGCGATCAGGGTGCCGAGAAAAGCCATGCCCACGCTTTCCAGCATGGCCTTGACCAGGTCCCAGAACGCCTCGCCCGGCGTCGGCGGGAACAGCGCGCCGGCGATCTTGCCGAAACGTTCCATGCCGTTCACGATCCGCGCCGGCGAAGCATCGAAGCGCACCAGGCAGAATACGATGAAGGCGGACAGCCCGACCAGGCAGGCAATCAGGATCGCGCGCTCGCGCGGCGTGCGCGAGAAAGCGCGCGGAAAGCGCTCGCGGAGCGACGCGAGCTGCGCGGCGTCGATGGAAGCGGCGCTCAGGCCCATTGCAGGCTTTCCCGGCCGATGATGCGGTGGCGGATTCTTTCGCAGACCAGGTCGATCAGGGTGATGGTCACGACGACCATCAGCACGATCGCGCTCACGTCCTCGTAGTAGTTCAGGCTGATCGCCTGGTAGAGCTCCTGGCCGATGCCGCCGGCGCCGACGAAACCGACGATCGCCGCCGAACGGACGTTGAGCTCGAGGCGCCACAACGTGTAGGTCGTGAAATTGGGCAGGACCTGCGGCAACGCCGCGTAGCGGATGGTCTCGAACCAGTTCCCGCCCGCGGCGCGCACGCCATCGAGTTGGCGTTCGTCGATGTTCTCGTTCGCTTCCGCGAACAGCTTGCCCAGCGCGCCGGTGGTATGGATGGTGAGCGCCAGAAAGCCGGCGAAAGGGCCGATGCCGAAAGCGACGACGAAAATCAGGGCATAGACCACTTCCGGCACGCAGCGCGCGACCTCCGCGATGCGGCGGAACGTGAAATAAACCCAGTAGTGTCCCGCCAGGTTGCGCGAAGCCGGAAAGCACAGGACGAACCCCCCGACCGCCCCGAACAAGGTCGCCATCAGCGCGATCAGGAACGTATCGCCCAGCAGCTTGAGCCACTTCAGGAAACCGTAATACCAGACACCGATATCGCTGAACAGGCTGGCCAATTTGATCTCGGGCAGCGTCTTGCCGAGGTACTCGCCGATCCGCGGCAGCCCGGCCGCGAGGCGCTCGAGCGTGAGCTGGCTGAAATCGGCGGCGAGATGAAAAACGGCGAGAAACAGCAGCGAGTACCCGAAGAGCTCGAAGCGCTGCCGCTTGCGCAGGCGCGCGAACTCCTCCTCGAACCGCCGGACCTGAATGCTGGAGTCCATCTATTCCTAAATTGGCCGTTTCAATGCCTTTGAAGCGACCACTGATGTCGGGGAGCATGAGGGGAGTATCCCCTCATATCGTATTCAAACAGGCGCAGCCCGTCGCGGCAGCGGTTCCTGACCCTGGCCTCCCCGCCTTTAACTGCGTCCTTCGGCCCGTCGGCTACTTGCGGCGATCCTTGGCGAGCTGCTGGCGCAAGTCAACCGCGATCTGGTAGACGGAATGCTGCACTTCCTTATAGCCTTGCGATTCGCCGCGCACGACCTCCTTGAACACTTTCGGGTCGTCCTTGTGCAGGTTAAGGAACATCGCCTTCAGCTCGGCCTTCATTTCTTTCGGCAGATCGGAGCGGATGGCGATGACCGGGTTGGGAATCAAGTCGGAAACCCAGATGATGCGGATGTCTTCCTTCTTGAGGACGCCGCGCGAGAGCATCATGTGCAGGCCGCCGCGGGTGTGCAACTTGACGTCGTTGGTCCAGGTGATGGCGCCGTCGTAGGCCTTGTCGAGCACGCCGATGATGCTCTGCTCGTGCCCGCCCGAGAACACGACCTTGCCGAAGTGCTTCTCCGGTTCAATCCCCATCTTGCGGAAGCCGACCAGGGGAAAGATGTAGCCGGACGACGAGTTCGGCTCCACCCAGGCCCAGACTTTCCCCTTCAGATCGTTGAGGTTCTTGTAGGGGCTGTCGGTGCGCACGAACGCGACCGCGTAGTAGCCGATGGTGCCGTCGTTGTTGGTGGGAACGACGAGCGGCTCGACGCCGCCCTTGGTCTCGAGCCAGGCCCCGGCGTAGCCCGCCGCGCCCATATCCATCACTTCCAGCTGCTTCGCACCGATCGCCTGGATCACGCCCGCGTATTCCGCGGACAGGAACAGCTCCAGCTCGATGCCGAGCTTTTTCTTCACGTACTCGCCGAAGCCCTTGTAGCGCGTCAGGGCCGCGGCCTGGGTCTCCACGGCCTGCACGCCGTAGCGGAACTTGGGATACTGCTTGCGCCAGTCCGTCTGCGCCATCGCGGCGGCGCTGATCCACAGGCTGCCGGCCGCGGCCAGCGTCAGGACCCCCATCAGCATTCTCGATAATTTCATGGACATTCCTTTTTGCGTTGGTGCCTCAATTGATCGGATCTATCCCGCGCCGCCTCTTTGCCGGTCAAACCGCTCAGATACTCGCCATCCGGGCGGCGGCACCGGCCAGTGAATTGACGCTCTCGTCGACTTCCTCCTCGCCTTCCTCGCCGTAGATTTCCTGGATGCCGTTGCGGTCGAGCGTGCGCGGCCCGCCGTCGAACACCATCCTGCCGTTGCGCAGGCCGATCAGCCGGTCGCAATAAACGCGCGCGGTGTCCAGGGTATGAAGGTTGCAGAGCACGGTTATCCCATCTTCGCGGTTGATGGTGCGCAGGATCTCCATCACCCGCGCGGCGCTGCGCGGATCGAGCGAGGCAATCGGCTCGTCGGCGAGCAGGATCAGCGGCTCCTGCACCAGCGCGCGGGCGATGGCGACGCGCTGCTGCTGGCCGCCCGAAAGCGTGTCGCAGCGCTGCAGGATAAAAGGCGCCATCTCGACGCGTTCGAGCGTCACCACCGCCAGCGCGCGCTCCTGCGGCGTGAACAACTTGAGGAGAGAACGATAGGTCGGCTGGAAGCTCAAGCGGCCCATCAGAACGTTGGTCAGGACATCGAGGCGTGGAATCAGGTTGAACTGCTGGAACACCATTGCGCACTTGCGGCGCCACAGGTGCAGCTCGCGTCCCCTCAAGGCGCAGACGTCGCCTTCCGGTCCCGGCGCGTCCCCGCACAATATACGGCCGCCGGTCGGATCGAGCAGCCGGTTGACCATGCGCAGCAGCGTCGATTTCCCGGCGCCTGAGCGGCCGATGATCCCGACCATCTGCCCCTTCGGCACCTCGAACGACAGGTTGTCGACCGCGACCAGCGATCCGAACGTTTTCGTCAATCGTTCGATTTTCAGCATCTATCCCTCGTGCAACTTCGTGGGTGGGGAAGAACTTATGGTGCCTTTGCGACGGCAAGGCCGGGTCCCGCTTGCGGGACCCGCGACCGTCATGTCGAATTCTTCTTGTAAGACGGTCCACCACTCGGACAGAACGCCCCCCTCGGATTGATGGTGGCCGATGTGCGCGAGGGCTGTCAAGAACCAGCCGCGCGAGCGGCCGGGCGATTGATTTTACGGTTGCTTTGCCCGATCATTGTCCCGCCGGTCCATCCGCATGCGCTGTCGCATCCCGCTGGCTGCGCGGACGGCTCAAGCGGCGGCGACAGCCGCGATCACGTCATTGCCGAGCCGGCAGGGGGCATAGTTTCATGCGTGCGATCATCATCGGGGCGGGACGCGGGCAGCGGCTCATGCCGACCACCGCGAATGCGCCGAAATGCTTTGCGGAGATACGCGGGAAACGCATCCTGGACTGGACCGTCGAGGCGCTGACCGCCGGCGGCGTCACCGAAATCTGCTTCATCGGCGGCTACCGCATCGAAACGGTCCAGCGCGAGTATCCGCACTTCACGTTCCGGCACAACCGCGAATGGCAGGACAACAACATCCTCGTCTCGCTGATGTGCGCCGAGGACCTGATGGACCAGCCGTTCGTGACGACCTATGCCGACATCCTTTTCACCAGCGACATCGTCGCGAAGCTCGTCGCCTCCCGCGCCGAAATCGCGCTCGGCATCGACACCGACTGGCGCACGCACTACCAGCCGCGCACCCAGCACCCGCCACAGGACGCCGAGAAGTCCATCACGAAGAACGGCCGGGTCGAGCGCGTGCAGCGCAACATTCCTTACGACGACGCAAACGGCGAGTTCATTGGCCTTGCGAAGTTCAGCGTGCGCGGGGCCCAACTGCTGCGCGAGCATTACCACCGCCGCCGGCGCGAGTGCTGGGACAAACCGTATCGCGAAGCCGCCCAGTTCCAGAAGGCCTACCTGATACATCTCTTCCAGGACATGATCGAGCAGGGCGTCGAGTTCGGCCACGCCGACACCCACGGCCAGTACCGCGAGATCGACACGCAGGAAGACCTGAACCTGGCCCAGAAGGAGTGGCGGCTGTGACCGCGCTGCCGCTGTTCCCCGCCTCGGTGGTCGGCTCGATACCGCGCCCGCAGCACGTGCGCGAGCTGATCGAGAAGCCGGCCTGGGACGCGGCCGACGAGCGCACCATGGATGCCGCGATCCGCTACGCGGTGTCGATGCAGGAAGCGGCGGGACTCGACGTGGTGACGGACGGCGAGTGGCGGCGGCGCTCCTATATCGGCGTCATTGCCGAGCTGGCGCACGGCTTCACGCTGGAAGTGAATCCGGCGGACGGGCGGCCGTGGACCGTGGTCACCGGCAAGCTCGCGCCCAAGCCGGCAGGATTCATCGCCAGCGAGGCGAAGTTCCTGAAGAGCGTGGCGCGCGTCGGCACCAAGATCACGCTGCCCGCGCCCGCGCTGCTCGGCGAACGCCTGTGGCACGCGGAACGCTCGAAGAGAGCCTACCCGCGGCGCGAGGACTTCGTGCGCGATTGCATTGCTCCCCTGCGGCGCGAGATCGAGCTGATCCGCGACATCGGCATCGACATCGTGCAGATCGACGATCCGCACCTGTGCCTGTTCGTCGACCCCGACGTGCGCCGCACCTACGACGATCCCGATCGCTCGGCCGATTTCGCCGCCGACATGATCAACGACCTGGTCAGCGGCTTTGCCGGCATCAAGTTCGCGGTGCATCTGTGCCGGCGCGCCGGCGCGCGCGTTCGCGGCGAGAAGCACCATGCCGGGACTTACGGGCCGATCCTGTCGCAACTGAACAAGCTGAAGGTACAGCATCTCACCATGGAATTCACCGCCGCCGGCGCCGATGACCTGGAGAGCCTCGCGCGGCTGCGCGGCGACTTCGAGCTGGGCCTTGGCGTAGTTGACGTGACGCCGGGAGCGATGGAACAGCCGCAGACCATCGTCGCGCGTGTCGACCGGGCGCTCGCGCGCATCGACGCGAAACGCATTACGTTGAATCCCGATTGCGGTTTCGCGCCCGGCTCCGCCGCCAGGGTGGATATCGACGAGGTCTACCTCAAGCTGCGCGCCGAGGCTGAAGCCGCGCGCCTGCTGCGTGCGCGCCACCGCTGAACGCCCGTTACGGCCGCCTATCGCTGCACCTCGAATGCCGTGAGTCGCAGCTCGTCCCGCGTCGAAAGTGCGTGAATGGTGAATGGTGAATGGACGTTGAAAGCCGCTAGTCGTCAGTCATAAGGCATCAGTCGTCACTCAGCCCTGAGTGAGAACTTCTGGAACGTGTGGCAGTCCGCGGGCGCCCGGCCGCGGCTGACCGCGAAGGTCCACGTGACCTCGCTTACGTAGAGGTCGTTCCTGGAGTCGAGGGCGAGGCCGTGAGGGGCGGCGAAGCTCCCGGGCGCCGTCACCTGGGGCGTGCCCCAGCGGAGCACGAGCTTGCCGTTCGTGTCGTAAATGCTCATCCGCGCGTGGCGCTCCTTCGCCTTCGTGATCGGGCCGAGGGAATACGAGGTGTCGCCCTCGTGCCACGCCAGCTCCGTCACATAGGCCCGGCCCTGCGAGTCAAAGACCAGGTGGGTGGGCCGTTGGGTGTCGGTCCACTCGCTCAGGTACTCGCCGTCCGGGCTGAAGATCTGGATGCGGTCGGCCTCGCGGTCGCAGACGAAGACGCGCCCGTCGGCCGCCACGGCAATGCCGTGGGGCAGGTGGAACTGGCCGGGGCCCTTGCCCGGCTCTCCCCACGAGCGCTGCAACCTGCCCGCGGCGGAAAACTTGTGCACGCGGGCGTTGCCGTAGCCGTCGGTGATGTAGATATCGCCCCTGGGACCAATTGCGACATTGGTCGGCCGGTTGAACGGGTCCGCGCCGCGCTTGATGCTGCTCAGGTTCTTGCCGTCATACCCCGAATCCGATGGCGTGTTCTTGGTTCCGAGTGTCATGAGGAGCTTGCCGGCGGGCGTGAACTGGCGGACGGTGTGCTGGCCGTCGTCCGTGCAGAACAGCGTCCCGTTGGGGGCCACGTAGATGCCGTGGGTGCGATAGGAGAAATCGCCCTCGCCCCACGAGCGCAGGAATTTCCCCTTCTGGTCGTACACCAGCACGGGATGGTCCCCGCGGCACATGAGATACACGCGGTCCTCGCCGTCAACGGCCACTCCCGCGACGTCCCGGTGCACGTAGTCCCTGGGCAGTTGCTCCCAGCCCTCGACGACGGAATACTCGATCCTGGTTGACTGTGCCATGCGCTTCTCCCTCATGCTTGAATGGCGTGATAGGTGATAGGTGAT
>Ga0137319_1000313_pt1 | contig 15300 bp, 14 predicted proteins | sample EasRivERMZT333_2_FD_104752 | JGI IMG/M metagenome (GOLD analysis project Ga0137319, IMG submission 104752) | Soil microbial communities from meander-bound floodplain in the East River, Colorado, USA - East River MetaG ERMZT333_2 | ecosystem: Environmental > Terrestrial > Soil > Floodplain ... | reverse complement strand
GGGACCGGGCGCATCAAGCTGCACAAGACGCTGGCGGTGAAAATCCCGGCGGGCGTCGACGAGGGCGACCGCGTGCGCCTGTCAGGCGAAGGCGAGCCCGGCGTGAACGGCGGCCCGCCCGGAGACCTCTACGTGCAGGTGCACATCAAGCCGCACGGCGTGTTCCAGCGCGACCACGACGACCTGCACTGCGAGATGCCGATCTCGATCACCACCGCGGCACTCGGCGGCGAAATCTCCATCCCCACCCTCGACGGCTCGGCCAAGATTCGCATCCCGGCCGAAACCCAGAGCGGCAAGACCTTCCGCCTCAAGAGCAAGGGCATCAAGGGCGTGCGCAGCCAGTTCCCCGGCGATCTCTTCTGCCACGTCGTGGTCGAGACCCCGGTCAGCCTGACCGAGCGCCAGCGTCAGCTGCTACGCGAGTTCGAAGGGATCAGCGCCCAGGACGCCGCGCGCCACAACCCGCGCGCCAAGGGCTGGTTCGACAAGGTCAAAGAGTTCTTCGACGGGTAAAAAACTCGGGGCCAGGGGACAAACCAGAAAAAACAGGTTTCACGGACGCGGCGGCATCAAGCTCGTTGCATGCTGAAGTGGGTTTCGCACGCCGTCAGCAAGCTGCAGAACGTTTGACCTTACTTCATGCTTCGCCTGACCAAATCCCAGATTGAGGAGTTTTACGACGCAGGCTATGTCGTCCTGCCCGGAGTCTTTCGCGACGCTGAAATCCGGGAAATCGGCAAGGCTTTTGATCGCCTTCGCGACACGGCGATCAAGCTGACGCGGCCCAAGATGATCAAAGGCTCTTACTTCGTCGTCAATGACCACCGAATCAATCGCATTGTCTGGTGTGGAGCGGCCGAGCCGGTCCTTCTGAAGTACGGCGAGGACGCGCGGCTGACGTTTCCTTCGAGCCAACTCCTGGGAATCGATGAAATGGAGCAGCTCATCTGCCAGGCCCACTTCAAACTGCCCGCCGATGGGGTGGGATTCGGGTGGCATCAGGATAGCGACCATCGCCGCTACGGGACCGACCAGTGGACGGACGTGAATGGCCGCGGCAGTTTTGTGCAGACGCTCATGGCGGTCGACGTCATGAACGAGGAAAACGGGCCTCTCATGGTGGTTCCGGGCAGCGGACGCCAGGGCCATCAATATTTGAAGCAAAACCCTTCTCCGCTGGATGCGCTCTTCGACGGGCGAGCGCAGCCCGTGTTGATGGAGCAAGGCTCAGTGCTTCTGCTAGGCCCTTACACCGTTCACGGAAGCAAGCCCAATCGTTCCAAGCACGCCCGCCGAGTCTTCATCAACGGCTACGCCTACCCGGGCGCGAATCGCCGGATTTATCCGGGAAAGGGTGCGGGACGCACAGTCGTAGCCCGCGCCGTCTAGCTATGATTTCTCGATAGGTTGTTCATTGAAGGCTGTTAGGCGATGCTGATGTTGCGAGACGTCAGAACCGCTAAGGGAGCCCTCAATGAACGTGCACAAGAATGCCCGATTGACGGCGTTCGGTCGAGAACGCCTTGTGAAGCAGGTATTGGAACGGGTTTTAACGCCCGCGGCTGCGTCAGCGGCAGCGGGCGTTTCCTTGAGGACGATCTATAAATGGTTGTCCCGCTACCGAAAAGAGGGTGCGCCCGGGCTTTGTGACCGAGCCTCACGGCCCAAGCGGCTGCGGTGCGCTTTGGGCCCGAAGCAGCGTCAGGCGATCGAGCAGCTGCGCCGTGAACGACGCCCTTACCGCGAGATCGCCAAGCGAGTGCGGGCGCCGTTAAGTACGGTGGCGCGTCATCTTCAACGCTGCCGGCTGAACCGGCTCGAGGCGCTGGATCCCAAGCCCCCGGTGCAGCGCTATGAGCACGCGCATCCAGGAGATATGGTTCACTTGGACATCAAGCGGCTTTCGCGCTTCTGGCGCCCCGGTCACCGATTGACCGGCAATCGCCTCGGGCAGTCCGAGGGCGCTGGCTATCAGTTCTTGCACGTGGCGATCGACGACCATGCGCGCGTGGCCTACGGCGAGTTCTATCGAGACGAGCGAGGCTTGAGCTGCGGCCGCTTCCTTGCGCGACTGGTAGGTTACTACCGGCGCATGGGCATCACGATCCGCCGCATCCTCACCGACAACGGCGCCGGGTATCGCTCCAAGCGCTTTCGCCGAGCCTGCGCTCGGCTGCGGATCAAGCACTCCTTCACCAGGCCGCGCCGTCCTCAGACCAACGGCAAAGCCGAGCGCTTCATCCAGACCGCGCTACGAGAGTGGGCTTACGTGCGCACGTACCCCGACTACCGCGAGCGCGCCAAGGCATGGCTGCCTTGGCTGCACCGCTACAACTGGCATCGCCCCCACGCCAGCCTCAAAGATCAACCGCCGATCCGCCGACTCGGTCTATCCGTGAACAACCTATCGGCTTTACACACCTTGCCGCGTCCCGACTTGATGTGCGCGATGGCGCCCGGCGCAGCCATCACGCCGAGGGCGGCGCCTGATACGGATTCCACGTTAGTGACCATGAGTCCCCCTTCGGGTATTCGCCATCAAACCGCCCTAGAGGAGCCACTCGATCGGCAGGATGGAAAGGAAGTCGATCCACAGCCGGCGCAGCAGGCCGGTGCCCGGCTCCGAGGCATGGCGCGTCGCGCCTTCGATCCACTCCAGGCTGCCGTCGGCTGAGAGGCGCACCTCGTAGGCCGCGCTCGCCAGGTCCCGATCCAGGGCCGCGGACAGGCGCGTCGCGAGCGCCGCGCTCTCGAGCACCACGCCCATTTCCGTGTTGAGCCTGGCCGAGCGCGGGTCGAAGTTGAACGAGCCGACGAAGATCCGGCTGCGGTCCACCGCCACGGTCTTGGCGTGCAGGCTGGCGTCGGAGCTGCCGCCGCCTCGCTTGTCCTTGTCCTTTTCTTCGGCCGAGGGCTTCAGCTCGTAAAGGTGCACGCCGCTGCGGAGCAGCTCCTCGCGGTACTTCGCATAGCCCGCGTGCACCGGCGCGACGTCGGTAGCGGCGAGCGAGTTGGTGAGGACGCGGACCTTGACGCCGCGCTGCGCAAACGCGGCGAGCGTCGAGGTGCCCTCCTCCGTCGGCACGAAGTAGGGCGAGATGATGTCGAGCTCGCGCGCGGGCTCGCCCATCGTCGCCATCAGCCGCGGGAGGAGATGCAGCTCGCTGCGCTCCGGCGGTTGCAGCACCTTGGACGGGTCGTCCTGGACGAGGTGCGCCCGCGACCATTCGAAGGGCAGCTTGCCCGCCAGGAGCTGCTGCACCAGGGACGTCGCGCGCACTGCCTCGAGATACCGTGCCGCTTCCGGGTGCTCATGGATCCTTTCCCAGGGGATGCGCGCCGGCGCCGCCCGGATCAGGCTGGCCGCGGGGTAGGCGGATTCGCTGTTCCAGTAGGCGTCGAACGACTTCGAGACCTCGGGCACCACCGCGCCGACGGCGAGCACGTCGAGGTCGGTGAACTCGACCGGGCTGTCGGCGCCGAAATACTCGTCGCCGACGTTGCGCCCGCCGACGATGCTGGCCTGGTTGTCCGCGGTGAGCGACTTGTTGTGCATGCGGCGGTTGACGCGCGCGAAGTCGGTGAGGAGCTCGCCGAGGCGCACGCCGCGGTTCGCGTACGGGTTGAACAGCCTTACCTCGATGTTCGGATGCGCGTCTAGCGCCGCGATCGCCTCGTCCATGCCGCGGGTGTTGTTGTCGTCGAGCAGCAGCCGCACGCGCACGCCGCGCTCCGCCGCGAGCCAAAGTGCCTCGCACATCAGCCCGCCGGTCGTGTCGTTGTGCCAGATGTAGTACTGCACGTCGAGGCTGCGCTCGGCGGCGTGCGCCAACAGCACGCGCGCGGCGAAGGCATCGCGGGCATTGTCGAGCGCATGCACGCCCGTCCGGCCGGGGTTGGCCGCGGTGGCGGCGGCGAGGCTCCGGCCGAGGCGCGTATCGCCCGTGCCGGCGAGCGCGCTCGAGTGCGGGCGCTCGACGCCGCCCGGCAGGCCCGCGCAGCCGGCCAGGAAGAGGAGCGCTGACAGCGGCGCAAGGAGGGTGCGAACCATGGTCCCTACCGTACCCCGGGACGTTGATCCAAATCAAACTGCGCCGCATCCGCTCGCGCAGACTTCCCAAGTGATGAAACGCGAAGTGAGCGTTGTGTCGCTTTGGTGCAGCAAGGCTCGAGCTTCGAGCTCACCGTTCTCGCGTCTTGCGGATTTCCGATAGACGACCCCGAGGCCGCGCTGGACACTCTAAGCAACACCCCAAGGGAGAACGAGCATGATGGCAGGGGAAACTGGTGCTCATCGCCGCTCTGCTTACCGCCACGCCGGTACTTGCGCAATCGTCCCGCGCTCGTCACGGCGAGATTTATGTCTATCCGGTCTTCACCGACGGCAAGAGTTATTCGTTCGAGGGCGGCTCGACCGCCAGGACCGACACCGGCTTTGGGCTGGGATTCGGCTACAACTACAACTTCAACAGCAAATTCTCAGCGGGCATCGAGCTCGAGTGGAGCGAGCAGGACTACCGCGCCACCGTGCAACCCGGCCCCGCCAACGCCAACCTCGCCGGCGATCTCAACGGCACGATCGAATCGAGCACGATTCGCTTCCAGGGAACCTGGAACATGCTCGAGAGGGCCTTCACGCCGTACCTGAGCGGCGGCCTCGGCTGGACCTATATCGACACCAACATCCCGACCGGGTTGGCCGAGGGCGTGTGCTGGTCCTACCCCTGGTACGGCACTTATTGCGCCGCGTATGTGCCGACGGCGACCACGACCGAGTTCAGCTATAACGCCGCGCTCGGCCTGCGTTGGGATATCGGCCGGGGCCTGCTCCGGGCGCAGGTCAACTCGCAGTGGGTGGACTTCGGCGGCTCCTACGGCTCGGAAAGCGTGATCCAGTACCGCATCGATTTCGGAACCAAGTTCTAGGGAGACTTCCATGAAGCGCTGCGCAATCGCACTTTTCATCGCTCTCGCCGTCGCGGCCGCGCAGGCGCAAGTGAAGGACCGCGCGGTAGCGGTTGAGCAGACCGAGGTAGTCGTCACCGTCACCAAGGTAGACCCGAAGGCGCGCACCGTCATTTTCAGTGGACCCAAGGGCGGCGTCGCGACGCTCGCCGTGCCGCCCCAGGCGCAGAACCTCAACCAGGTGAAGCCAGGGCAGCAGTACAAGCTGAAATACGTCGAAGCGGTTGCGATCGAGATCAGCAAGGGCGGCAAGCCTGCCGCCGCCGCGGCCGAAGAGATCCAGCTCGCGCCCAAGGGCGCGAAGCCGGGCGGCACGGTGGTGCGCACGCGGCAGATCGCCGGTGTGGTCGACGCGGTGGACTACACCAACCGCTACATCGCGGTGCGCGGGCCCAAAGGCAACGTGCTCTCGCTCAAGGCCGCGGACGACGTGCCACTCGAGCAACTGAGCGCCGGAGACCGCGTCTCGCTCACTCATACCGAGGCGCTCGCGATCGAAATGGTCCAGCAGGCGAAGCCGGCGGCGAAGAAGGGCAACTGATGACATGAGGACGCTGGTTTTCAGCGCCTTGATCCTGGCTTCCGGTGGCACACACGCGCAGCTTGCAACCGCGGCACCCGGAGGCTGGAGCTTCGAGCTCACGCCATACCTCTGGGGCGCCGCCGACAACCTGGACGCCCGGCTTCGCGTATGAGATGGCCTATGAGGGTCTGTACATCGGCGCGGGGATCGGCTTCTAAGAGCCGCGGGTTCGGCTGGGTCTGCCTGCTGGCGCTGCTTTGCGGCTGCTCGAGCATCGGGCCGGGCAGCCTCACGCGCGACCGCTTCGACTACGTCGCCGCGATCTCGGATTCCTGGAAGCGCCAGATGCTGCTCAACATGGTGAAAGTGCGCTACGCCGAAGCACCGGTGTTCCTCGACGTCGCGCAGGTCGTCAACAGCTACAGCCTGGAGAGCGAGATCGAGCTTTTCGGACAGGGGGCGAGCAGCACGGGCGGCGGCAGCTTCCGCACCATCACCGGCACCGGGCGCTACTCGGATTCGCCGACCATCAGCTATACGCCGCTGTCGGGCGAGAAGTTCGCCAAGAGCATCATGGGCCCGGTTCCGCTCACGATGATCTTCGTGCTGGTGCAAGGCGGCTACCCGGTGGACCTGGTGATGCGCCTGTGCGTGAAGCGGATCGGCGGGCTGGAGAATTCCTACGGCGGCTGGGCCGCGCCTCCGGGCGATCCCCGTTTCGCCGAGCTGCTCGGACTGATGCGCCAGGAACAGGCGGAAGGCGGACCCGATCTGCAGCTCCGATCGGTCGAGGGCGGCCACGAAATCGTGCTGGCGTTGCGCGAGACCAAGGACGAGGCGCGCGTGGCGCGCACGCGCCGCATGGCCCAGCTCCTCGGCCTTCGCCCGGCGGACCGCGAATTTCGCGTCGTGCCCGGGACCCTCGCGAGCGGTCCTGGCCAGATCCCGATGCAGACGCGGTCGATGCTGCAAGTCCTGATCGACGTCGCCTCCTACGTGGAGGTGCCGCCCAGGGACGCCGCGGAAAGGCGGGTGCACGTGCCGCCGCGAACCGCCGAGCAGGAAGGGCTGTTCCCGGCGATGCTGCGGGTGCATTACGCGGCGGAACGGCCGGACGACGCGCAAACGCATGCCGCGGTCCGCTACCGCGACGGCTGGTTCTACATCGATGACCGCGACGTCAACTCAAAGGCGGTGTTCAGCTTCCTGATGCTGATGTTCTCCCTGACCGAGTCCGACGTCGCGCCGGCCGCGCCGGTGCTCACCATCCCGACGCGTTGACGGTGACGCGCGCCATGATCCAAGCAATGAAAGACGTGGCGCGCCCAACCGTGACGTTGTCGCCGCTGCCGGCAGGCATGAAGCACCGCTTTCATGCGATGGTCAAGCCGGTCGGCTCGTTGTGCAATCTCGATTGCACGTACTGCTATTACCTGCACAAGGAGCAACTGCTCGGGCAGCCGCGCCAGCCGCGCATGTCCGACGAAATGCTCGAGCAGCACATCCGGCAATACATCGAGGCGCAGACCGGCGAGGAAGTGGTGTTCAGCTGGCAGGGCGGCGAGCCGACGATCCTCGGCCTGGAGTTCTTCCGCAAGGTCGTCGCCTTGCAGGCGCGCTACCGGAAGCCCGGCCAGCGCATTGAAAACGATCTGCAGACCAACGGCACGCTGCTCGATGCGCAGTGGGCTGGGTTCCTCAAGGAGCACAGCTTTCTCGTCGGGCTGAGCTGCGACGGCCCGAAACGGCTGCACGACCGTTACCGGGTCAACAAGGGCGGCGCGCCCACGCACGACCAGGTCGTGGCCGCCGCGCGCCTGTTGCAGCAGCACGGCGTGCCGTTCAACGTGTTGTGCGTGGTCAACCGCGACAACGCCAAGTACCCGCTCGACGTGTACCGGTTCCTGACCCGCGAACTGGGCGCGCGGCGGCTGCAGCTCATTTCATGCGTCGAGCCGAAGGTCTTCCGCAACGTCGCGCCGCAGCGCTGGGACCCTGCGCTGCTGCCCATCGTCGGCACGCCGCAGGCCAAGCCGGGCATGCCGGATTCGGTGGTGACCGACTGGTCGGTCGACCCCGATGACTGGGGGACGTTTCTCTGCAAGGTGTGGGACGACTGGTACGGGCGCGATTACGGCAAGGTGCACGTGGACTTGTTCGAGACCGCGGTAGCGCAGTCGATGGGCATGCCTTCGCAGCGCTGCATTACGGCGGAATTCTGCGGCAAGGCCATGGCTGTCGAGCACGACGGCGAGGTCTTCTCGTGCGATCACTACGTCTACCCCGAGCACCGGGTCGGCAACATCGCCGAGACCCATTGGGGCGACATGGCCTACTCCGAGCGCCAGCAGAAGTTCGGCTTCGCCAAGCGCGACACGCTGCCCGGCTACTGCCGGCAGTGTCCGCACCTCAAGCTGTGCTGGGGCGAATGTCCCAAGAACCGGCTGGTGCGCACGCCCTCGGGCGAGGCCGGGCTGAACTACCTCTGCCCCGGGCTGAAGCGCTTCTATGCGCACATCCGGCGCGACATGCCGCAGGTACTGCGTCAGGTGTCGACGAAGCCGGGGCGGCCAGCCACGATCCCCGCGGGCTGAGCGCCATCCTCCCCGGTGCTCAAGCCCTGCGCCTCGCTTCGATTTCGCCGCAACGTATCGGACGGTAACTCGCCGAAGCAGAGCCTGTAGGCGCGCGAGAACTCGCCGAAGTGCCAGAAGCCCCAGTTGAGCGCCTCGGCCGAGACCGTGGTGGATGCTTCGGTCGCCGTCAGCAGCGCCTTGCGCGCCCGATGCAGTCTGACCTGGATCAGGTAGGCCACCGGCGTGATTCCCATGATTTTCTTAAACGCGTTCTCCAGGGTGCGCTCGCTCACCGCCGCGACTTTGCACAGGTCGGTCACATGCAGAAAATCGCCGACGTGCGACAGGGCGTAGTCCTCGGCGGCCTTGACGATGAGGCTGTAGCTCCGCTGCGTCCGGTCGCTGCGGCTGGCATCCCGATCCTGGGCCCCGCGGAGGGTCTCCAAGAGCGTCTCGAACAACTCGACCCGGGCCGCCATCCGCAGGTCCCGGCGCTGGTTGAACAAGGCGGGCTGGCGCGCGGCGGTATCCGCCAGCCGCATCCCCCAGTCGAAAAGCCCGCGAACCCTTTCGATGTCCGCTTCCAGTGTTTCCACGCCGCGCGGCGGGCGGAACTCGCCTTCGCGTTGGCGGGCGACCAGATGCGCCCTGAGATCCTGCGGCCGCAGCATCACGGTGACGCTCTGGTAGTCAGGTTCGGTTACGAATCGTGCTTCCGACCCCGGAGCTGCCGCCAGCAGCAACCCCGGCCGGATCGGCAGTCCGTTCACGGTTCCGCGCGTCTCCGGGCCGAAAGCGACATAGGCGACGAGACCCTCGCGCGCGCTCGTCCGTGACCTGACCCGCTGGGTGACCGAATGAAACACGACCGCCGCGGCTTCCAGTCTGACGATCACGCGCCGTACCAGCAGTGGCATCGACTGGAGCCGCACCGCATCCTGCTCGATCAGCTCGATGCCCGCGTTGGAGATCGTGGGGTCCGTGAACTCGACGACCTCGACGGCTGGCCGGGCAACGATGACTGGCGCTTCCACGATCCTCCGATCCTCGCTTTTTGCGGATTTCCGATAAACGTCCGCCAAGCTTCGCCGGACCCGGCCCAGGGGCCTTTGACGCAGATCAACAGCCCATGCCTCCGCAGCGCATTTGTGCGGATTTCCGATAGGCGCTCCTGAAGCCCTGCCCGAGACTGGGTCACTGGCGTTTTTCGGGGGCAGGCGCATGAAGCTGCAGCAGGTCAGCAACAACTGCTTTGCGGTTCTGAACGAGAAGAACCTCGTTTGCGATGCGAATTCGGGCCTGGTCAATCGGGGCGGCGGCGTGGTGATCGACACGCAGTCGGATCTCCATCACGCGCGCCGGATGATCGAGCTGTTCGGCAAGGTGTGGCCGGGCATGCCGAAGCGCGTGATCAACACGCACGAGGACGCCGACCACGTGTGGGGAAACCAGCTCTTCGAGGGCGCCGAGATCATCGCCCATCGCACGGCGGCGGAACGCATGAAGCACGTCGCCGACCCGAAGGAAACCCAGCAGCTGCTCAAGGCGGCCAACGGCTTCCTGTCGAGCCTGGTGCTCAAGGTGCTCCACCCCGGCGCGCTGGCGATCGCCAGGCAGTTGCTGCAGGACTACGACTTCGACGGCATCAAGCTGGTGCTGCCGACCACCGTTTTCGAGGAGCGCCACCTGCTCGATCTCGACGGCACGCAGGTTCACCTCATCTTCGTGGGGCCGTGCCACCAGGCCGGGGACACGATCGTGCACGTGCCCAAGGAAAGGGTGGTGTTCGCCGGCGACGTGCTGTTCCGCCTTTGCACCCCCATGGGCTGGACCGGCACCTACGAGAAATGGCTCAAGATCCTTGACCTCATCATCGCGCTCGACCCGGAGGTCATCGTGCCCGGACACGGGCCGCTGTGCGGGCTCGAGGGAGCGATGGAGATGAAGGCGTACCTCGAGCACGTGCGCGCCGAATCCAGGCGCTTCTTCGACCAGGGGGTGAGCGCCCTGGAGGCTTCCGCGAGGATCGATCTGGGACCGTACGGGACGTGGCGCGCGCCGGCGCGCATCTATCTGAACGTCGAGCGGGCCTACCGGGAATTCCGCAACGAGCCGCAGGACAAGCCCTGGGATTCGGCGAAGAGCTTCGACTCGATCTACCAAGTGGCAAAGGCGCGCGGCATCGCGGTCGAGTTCTGATTCAGCCAGCGGCGGCGAGGACAAGCGCAATGAAACTGATTCGTTTTGCACCGCTCGGCACCGGAAAGTGGGGCCTTGGGCCGACGTTCGTGGCGCTGAAGCAATCAACATGACTCGAGACCCTATGAAAAAAGCCTCCATGACCGTGGTCGCGGCTGCCGTCGCGGCGCTGTTTGCCGCGCCTGCGCCATCGCAGGCACAGGCTCAGCCGCAGGCCAAGAGACCGAATATCGTCATCATCCTGGCCGACGACATGGGGTATGCCGACATGGGGTCGTTCGGCGGTGAGATCAGGACGCCGAACCTCGATTCCCTGGCGAACGATGGCGTGCGCTTCACGAACTTCTACACGCACGCGAGCTCCTCGCCCACGCGCTCGATACTGCTCACCGGCGTCGATACGCACCTGAACGGCCTGGGCAACATGGACGAGTGGACCGCGCCCAACCAGCGCGGCGTGCCCGGCTACGAGGGCTACCTGAACAACCGTGTGGCCACGCTGCCCCAGCTGCTGCGGGACTCCGGCTACCACACCTACATGGTCGGCAAGTGGCACCTGGGCAAGCAGCCCGACCAGATCCCGGCTGCGCGCGGGTTCGAGCGCGACTTCTCGCTCCTCGACGGGGCCGGCAGCTACTGGGACATGACGAACTTCACCCTCGCGTCGCCCTTGTCGGTGTTCACCGAGAACGGACGCTACCTGAAGGATCTGCCCAAGGACTACTACGCGACGAAGACCTACACCGACAAGCTGATCGGGTTCATCGACGCCAGCCGCGGCGACGGCAAGCCTTTCTTCGCGTACGTCGCCCACCAGGCGCCGCACGATCCGTACCACCTGCCGCGCGAGTGGCGCAATCGCCACATCGGCGCGTACGACAAGGGCTGGGACGCGGTGCGGCAGGAGCGGCTGAAGCGGCAGATCGAGCTTGGCATCATGCCGGCCGGCACGCAGCTCGCCGAGCGCATGTGGTTCCTGCCCGATCCGATCGTGCTCGCCCCCGCGACCCGGGCCGTTCTCGGCAAGAAGATGGAGCTCTACGCGGGCATGGTGGAGAACCTCGACTTCCACGTCGGCCGGCTCGTCGACCATCTCAAGAAGACCGGAGAGTACGAGAACACCATCTTCATCGTGTTCGGCGACAACGGCGCCGAGGGAACCGACCTCTTCGCGTCGATCGCGGGCACGCCCGGCACGCGCGACTTCCTCTACGCCGCGATCAATTGGTCGCAGACCCATCCCAATGCGTGGGGCGACCCGGGCTCCTACGTCGGCTACGGCCCGATGTGGGCGCAGGCGTCGATGACGCCGTTCAGCCAGTACAAGGGCTGGCTCGCGGAAGGCGGCATCCGCAATGCGCTGATCGTGAGCGGGCCGGGCGTCAAGCGCGCCAAGGGGAGCATCAACCGCGGCCTCATGCACGTGGCCGACATCATGCCCACGCTGCTCGAAGTCGCCGGCGCCGGCTATCCGAAGACCCTGGAAGGACGCCCGCTCCCGGCGCTGATGGGCAAGTCCTGGAACCGGGTGCTGGCCGGCCAGGCGGAGTCGCCGCGGACGGAAAAGGACTACCTGGCGTGGGAGGTTTTCGGCAATCGCGCGGTGCGGCAGGGAGACTGGAAGCTGCGCTGGCAATGGAAGTCGTTCGGCAAGGGCGACTGGGAATTGTTCGACCTCGCCACGGATCCGGCCGAGCGCCATGACCTTGCCGCGAAGCGCCCCGAAAAATTGAAAGCGATGCTGGCGCTGTGGAACGATTACGTGCGCGCCAACAACGTGATCCTGCCCGAGCGCTCGCCGTTCGAAGGGCTCGCGGAGAAGATGCCCGAGCGCTTCCCGGATGACGCCGGCTTCCCGCCTCTTATTTACAAGCGCCAGTTCGTGCCGCCCAAGGACATGGTGGCCGATCCCAAGCCCTGACGAACGAGGATGCAATGAGAATCGGCTCAGTCGCAGCGGTATTCCTGGCGGTTGCGCTTTTCCTGCCGCAGGCCCAGGCTCAGGTCCCGGCGCGCTTCTACTGGAAGACGCTGTCCGACGCCAATGCGGTGCCGCTCATCTACCAATCGGTAAGCGGCAACACGAACCCGTTCGACCCTTCCCATCACGTCACGGCGGGCGCGACCTTCGACGCCACGCTGACGATGGCGGGCTATGCGCGCACCTTCACGCTGCTCGACCGCGCGGCCATGGCCGCGGTGATCGTGCCCATGGGGCGGATCTCCGGCGCGGTCACGGCGGCCGGCAGCTCGGCCACGCAATCGGCCAGCGGGTACGGCGACCCGATGCTCGAGCTCAACGTCAATCTGCTCGGCCCGAAGGCGCAGAAGAACCTTCCCGACGTGCTGCGCTATGAGCCCGGGCTCTCGGTGGATTTTCTCGCCGACCTGGCGCTGCCCGCCGGCGAGTACAACAGCAGCCAAGTATTGAATATCGGGCAGAACCGCTGGTACGGGCGCCTGGGCGCGCCCGTCATCTGGCAGCTCGGCCCCTGGGTGCCGGGACGGCGTACCACGCTCGAATTCCTGCCCGCCGTGTGGCTCTTCGGGGACAACGACGACTACGTCGGACAGACCTTGAAGACCGATCCGCTATTCCAGCTGGATGCTCACCTGTCGCGCGACTTCACCGAGCGCGCCTGGGGATCGCTCGACCTCGCCTGGTACAGCGGCGGCGAACCGAGCATCAACGGCGTGGCGGGGAAGAAGCTCGACAACCTCGGCTTCGGATTCACGCTCGGGTACCAGATCAACGACAACCTGAACCTCACGTTCGGCTACAAGTCCACGCTGAGCGACAAGGCGCCGGACGATCTGCGCATGGACAGCTTCATGGTTACGCTCGTGTTCGGCTGGCACCCGCTCCTGGAAGGCGCGCGACGGCTGCAAGGCGAGAAGTAGCGCGAGCCGAAAGGCGCATGGCGAGGTCGAAAGCGGATATTCAAGACCACGGGACTACCGGAAATCGGGCTCCGACCCCGATTCTCAGCCGGGCTTCACCCCGGCCTTCTGCACCACCCGCTTGTAGCGCTCGGCATCGGCCTTGATACGCGCCAGGAACTCGGCGGGCGTCATGCCGACCGCTTCGGCGCCAGTATCGACGAAGCGTCGCTTCACATCCTCGTTCGACAACGTCGAGCGCACTTCCTTGTTGATCCGGTCCACAACGGCTTGCGGCGTGCCTTTCGGCGCGAACAGGCCCACCCAGATCGAGGCGTCGAGGTCCGGGATGCCGGCGTCGCGCGGCGTGGCCCAGGACGGATCGAGCGGTGACTTCTTCGCGGTGGTTATGCCGATCACCTTGCCGCGGCCCGACTTGATGTGCGGCAGCGCGCCGGGCGCGGCCATCACGCCGAAATGCACGTCGCCCGCCGCCACCGCCGCCGCCGCCGGCGCGCCGCCCTTGTACGGCACGTGCAGCAGCTGGATGCCGGCGGCCTGCGCCAGCCACTCGCCGGCGAGGTGGTTGATGCTGCCGTTGCCGGCGGAGCCGAAGCTGATGGCGCCGGGCTTGGCCTTCGCCTGCGCGACCAGCTCCTGGAAGGTGTTGAACGGCGCTTTGGCCGTGGCGAGATAGAGCATCGGCGCATCGCTCACCATGGTGATGGCCTCGAAGTCGCGCTCGAGCTCGTAGGGCACGTTGTCGAACAGCGCCGGGTTCACCGCGAACTCGCCGGTGTGCGCCATCAGCAGCGTGTAGCCGTCGGGCGCGCTCTTCGCCACCGCCGTGGTGGCGATGAAGCCGTTGCCGCCGGGACGGTTTTCGATCACGAACTGCCAGCTCGGCAGGCGCTGCTGCATCGCCTGCGCCAGCACGCGCGCCGTGGTGTCGACCGCGCCGCCGGGCGCGAACGGCACCAGCATGCGGATGGGCTTGTTGGGGTAATCCTGGGCTTGAGCAACCGATGCTGCGAGCGCCATTACCGCGAAAAGAAACTTCATGTCTTCCTCCGTTTTCGTGCGGCGAGCTTAACCGCCTCAATGATTTCCGGGTAGGCCGCGCAGCGACACAGGTTTCCCGACAGGTAGTGCTTGATGGCGTCGTCGTCCGGGTCGGGCTGCTCCTCCAGCAGCTGGCGCGTCATCAGGATGAAGCCCGGCGTGCAGAAGCCGCACTGGAACGCGCCGGACTCGATGAACGCCTGCTGCACGGCGTCCAGCTCGTTGCCGTTCTCGATTGTGTAAACCTTCCCACCCTCCACCAGAGAAGCGAGGTACAGGCAGCCCGAGACCGCCGTGCCGTTGACCAGCACGGTGCAGCAGCCGCACATGCCTTGCCCGCAGCTCTCGCGCGCGCCGCGGAGGCCGAAGCTCTCCTGCAGCACCTCCACCAGGCTCTCGTGCGGCGCGACCTGCGCCGACACTTCGCGGCCGTTCAGGCTGAACCGGATTTCACGTCTCACTTCAGCTTCTCCCAGATGTCTTCCGCCTTCAAAGGCAGCGCGGTGAGCCGGACGCCGACCGCATCGTGGATCGCATTGGCGATCGCGGGCGAGACGCCGAAAGTGCCGCTCTCGCCCACGCCCTTGCCGCCGAACGGCCCGCTCTTCTGCTCGGCGACCACCGCCTCGTTGACGATGCTCGCCGGCAGGTCGAGAAATCCCGGAATCTTGTACTCCGCGAACGAGGCGTTGCGCAGCTGGCCCTGGGCGTCGAACTCCATCTTCTCGTGCAGCGTGAAGCCGAGCTGCATGATCGCCGCGCCGGAGATCTGGGTCTCGACGATCTTCGGATTGATCGGCGTGCCGACGTCGGCCACGTTGACCATTCGCGTGACGCACACCTTGCCGGTCTCGGTATCGACTTCCACCTCGACGCCGGTCCCGCCCACCATCCAGAACGGCGTGGCGTTGTCGGTCAGCCCGTTCGCGTCGGGCGACTTGTAGGTCGGGATGTAGCTGCCGGCGCCGGCGACGTTGCCCGCCTGCATGCCGTATTTCTTCTTGAAGATGTCCGGGATCGGGCAGTCAGCCGGCAGCTGCAACTCGCTTCTCAATTGATTCAATTTTCTTACCGCGTCCTCGGCTGCCAGCT
>Ga0137319_1000307_pt1 | contig 15609 bp, 14 predicted proteins | sample EasRivERMZT333_2_FD_104752 | JGI IMG/M metagenome (GOLD analysis project Ga0137319, IMG submission 104752) | Soil microbial communities from meander-bound floodplain in the East River, Colorado, USA - East River MetaG ERMZT333_2 | ecosystem: Environmental > Terrestrial > Soil > Floodplain ... | reverse complement strand
GTTAGATGCCATGAAGGGTTGAAAGCGTGGGCAAACAGGCACACGTTTTTGGAATTATGAAAAATAAAAACATCAACTCCAATCCATCCCTTCATGACACCAATAACTCAACACAAAATGCCACTCAAAGCAATCCGCAAAGCGCACCCGCCCCTGGCACCCACATCTTCAAGCTGGGCCTGGATGTGGACCTGCGCAACGTCGTCGTGGCCACGCAGTGTGATCGGGGCGCCATCAAGCACGCCCAAAAACTCTCTCGCCCGCAACTCATCGCCTGGGTCAAGGAACAGACCGCCGCCGGCCACACCGTGCACACCGTTTATGAGTCCTGCGGCTTTGGTTACACCTTACACGAAGAGTTGACCGCGGCCGGAGCGCAGTCGCTGGTGACCACGCCCATGCGCCTGAACCTGGAGCGCCGCCGCAAGAACGATCGCATGGATGCCACGGAGTTGTGCGTGCGGCTTTCGCGTTATCTGGATGGACACCGGCTGGAGTTGCGGCCCATTCGCATCCCCAGCCGTGTCGAGCAACAGCGCCGGGAATTGGGCCGCCAACGTCGGTTCTGGAAAAAGGAACTGATTCGGCTGGAAAATCACGGGCGAGCCCTGCGCATCGAACACGAACACCAAACACTGCCCGCCGGCTGGGCCGGACCGCGCAAGTGGAAGCAGCTGGCCCCTGAACTTTCGCCCTTCGTGCGTGGCCAACTGGAGCCGGTGGTGTCACAAATCCGCGCGGCCAAAGCACAGCTGGATCGGCTCACGGCCGAGATTGAGGCCCTGGTCGCGCAGGAAAAAATCCCCAAAGGCCTGGGCGCACTGACGGTGTCGCTGCTGGATGGGGAGGTGTGCGACTGGAATCGCTTCACCCATCGCAAAGCCGTGGGCAGTTACACCGGTTGTTGTCCTAGCGAACACAGTTCCGGCGGGGTGCAACGCTTTGGCCACATCGATCGCCATGGCAACGCCCATGTGCGCATGTTGTTGGTCGAAGCGGTCTGGCGGCTGTTGCGCTGGCAACCCTTCTGGCATGCGCGACTGAAATTTTTACAGAAGCTCAAACACGGCGCCTCGCTGAAAAAGAAAATCGCCGTGGCCCTGGCCCGACAGTTGGCCATTGATATTTGGCGCTGGCGCACGGGCCGGGCCACTGCCGCGGAGTTAGGCTGGCTGGTCAGCGAGTAAGCACACGCAGCACTTCAAAGCCTCAACCTTTAAATCCATACGAAAAGGTTTTTCCAGAGTAGAAGGATTTGGCCGCAGGGTGGAACGCTGCTCGGCGCTGCAGCTGGTCCGGCAACGGATCATCCGTTAGATGGGGCGCGTTCCATCCAAAGGCTCTTCCCAGGTCAAGCACGACATGATGGGCTCGCACGATGCGATGCTCGAATAGGAGCTGGTGAGCGGGACAAGCACCGCGCACGACAGAGGAAGCTGCCGCCCTGCGGAGCAAACCGGGCACGAAGGAAAAACCGGGAAAGGAAAAACGATTTAACAGCCCGGCCCGGCGGCGGCAAACGCGGCGAGAAGTGTATGTCGGGACGGGGCCTTATCAAGGTATTGCTCGCCACGCGCCCCCGTGCCCTGCTGCGCTCCACCTTGACAAGGCCCCGTCCCGACAAAAGGAGCGCCGCTAGGATTTGCCGCCGCAGACTGCCCCCGGCGTAAGAAAAACGAACAACAAAAAAGTAACGAACGCGCCCACAAGCTTGACAACCTTCATAGGCGCTGCAGCGCATGGTTAGGCGTCATGTTTTTCAAATTCATACGCGTCGTTTTGCACAGGAATGTGATAGAGCTTGCCTGCGGAATCTTCGACGCAAACGTCTATGACTTCTGACAACTCCAAGGCATCTTTACGTTTCATCGCTTTGGAAATAAAACGATGAGTCTCATTCTCGGCTAGAGCGACTGGCTGAACAGCGTCTGGCTTCCCACCATGAATCGGCGTCCGAATTGGGATGTCGTCTCTCGCTGGATCGGTCTCGAAATAAATCTCTGTAATCGAAACAGGTCGGCGCCCTTCGTTGGTAATCGTCACTCCAAGCTGGTATGTCTCATTGGCTGATCTACCGCTTGTCACGAGCATAAAACCATCAAATCGCAGCCTATATCTATCTCGGATATAGTTGCGCATCGAAATCAACAACGAGGCCAAAGAGATTAGCAGAGCCGCGACTGCCATAATATCCGAATTGCGCATACGGTTTTGACGCCTAACTAGTAGTAGGTATACCAACGTCTGCTTTTAAAAGCGTAAGAAGGAAGATTGGTCTTGCCTTTGGCTTCCATACGAGAGACTTCTAGCGCATGTCCCTGAATATCACAAGCGCAAAGGCAGAAGTGCGATCTCCGGTGGATTCAATTCCTGTCATGACCTCGGCTCTGCCAGCGGCGCCCAAGGTCAAGCTCCTGGATCAAGTACGGCGGGAGATACGCCTGCGCCACTATTCGCTGCGCACCGAGGAAGCTTATGTGAACTGGATTCGGCGGTTCATTCTATATCACAGCAAACGGCATCCGCGCGATATGGGCGCCGCAGAGGTGCGTGGCTTTCTCGAACATCTAGCCAATGAGGGTCAGGTCGCCAGCGCCACTCAGCATCAAGCGGCCAGCGCATTGTTATTTCTGTATTTACAGGTGCTCAAAGTCCAGTTGGACGACATCGGTGAGGCGCTGCGGCCCAAGCGGCCCGTGCGGCTGCCAACGGTGCTCACGCGCGAGGAAGTCGCGCGCCTTCTGGCCGTGCTGGAGGGGACGCACCAACTCATTGGCCGGCTGCTTTATGGGACGGGGATGCGGTTGTTGGAAGGGCTGCGGCTGCGAGTGAAGGACGTTGATTTTGCGCGCAATCAAATCATGGTGCGCCAAGGCAAGGGCTTCAAGGATCGGGTGACGATGCTCCCCGGCAGCCTGAAGGCTGAACTTCAACGGCACCTGGAGCGAGTGAAGATTCTGCACGAAGCGGATCTGAAGGCTGGGCTGGGGGCGGTCTATCTGCCCTATGCGCTGGCGGAGAAATATGCGAACGCGGAGCGGGAATGGGTTTGGCAATGGGTGTTCCCCGCCAAAACGATTGGGAGCGACCCGCGTACGGGAGCGCGGCGTCGCCATCATGTGCACGAGAATGCGGTGCAGAAAGCCATCAAGGAAGCGGTGCGTCGGGCGGGGCTGAGCAAAGCTGCTTCATGTCACACGCTGCGGCATTCCTTCGCGACCCATCTGCTGGAAGCGGGTTACGATATACGCACCGTGCAGGAGTTACTCGGTCACAAAGATGTGACCACGACGCAGATTTACACGCACGTGATGCAGAAGCCGGGCCTCGGGGTGAGAAGCCCGCTGGATGGGTGAAGGGGAACGAGGGGAATGCGGAATGGGGAAGGTTTCGACGTTCAAGGTTCAACGTTCAACGTTCAACATCCAACATCCAACATCCAACATCCAACATCCAACGTTCAACTTCCAACGTTCAACTTCCAACGTTCAACTTCCAACGTTCAACGTCCAACGTTCAACGTCCAACGTTCAACGTCCAACGTTCAACGTCCAACGTTCAACGGCGGAGAATCCAACTCTTAAACCTGATCTTCTTTCGTCCCTCCGGGACTGGGTGGTTCTTGAACCGCACCACCCGGCGTTGAAACGCCGGGCTATTTTCACTGTGTCCCTCCGGGACATAGGACCTCACTTCTTCTCTTGTTGCGCCTTTTCCTGTTCCTTTTCCTTCTCGGTCTGGGTCTTCATTAACAGAATCCAATCACCTTCAGAGGGGGTGGGGAACTGGCAGGTGTCGGTGGTGACGACGGCAACAGCGGGACTTTTCTCGCCGGAGCGGGGGTTAATCCAAGTGACGTTCGGTGACGGCGGCAGGGAAGCGAGTTTGATCTCGATGGTGCGGTCTTCGGGCACATAAACGATCATCTGATCTTTCTGGTCGGTGCGCGCGGCGGCCACGAACTTTTCGGGTTTGGCTGCGCCGGGGTTGTTGACCACGAAGATCGGCGTGGGGCGGAGCCGGAACCAGTCGATGGACGCGAAGAAGTCGTGCAGGTGGGCCATCTGTTCGGCGCCGGGCATCTTGAGCGCTTTGTCCCAGGGCTGGGGGGTGCCAGTGCCAGGATGGTCGGTGGGCGGGTTCTTGCCATCGTCCCAGCCCCACACGCCGTGACCGCCGTAGGTGACGCCGGCAGTGGGCGTGTTCAAGAGCGACCAGTAGATGGCGCGTCGCGCCGCGTCGGCGGTGATCGGTTTTTTGGATTGATACGCGATGTGGTTTTCGTAAGGCGGTTCGAGATTGATGAAGGGCCGGTGCGGGAGCCTGGTCCAATCCTCGGCGGGCGGGCCTTCCTGGAGCCAGCGCAAGGTTTTGTCATCGTCGCCATGGCCGCTTTGAAAGCCGATGATGTCCAGCCATTTTTCGTCTTTGAATTCGTTCCAGTACCAATGCATGCCGCCGGGGTGAAGGGTGACGGGGGCATGTTGGGGAATGTCGCCAAAGACAGCGCGGCCAATCTTCTTCCAGCGGTCGGCCTTTTCACCGCGGTAATCGCCGTCGCCCGCGAGAATCCAAAGGACATCATCGCCAGCCCATCGGGCGACCATATAGCGGGCGAGCAGGATGGCCTGGTCATCAGGCAGGGAAACGCCGGGATTTATTTTGGGATTGGAGCCGCCGTTAATGGCCCAGAGCATAACGGGCACGCTGAGCAGTCCGGCCTTGTTGAGCGCTTCAACTTTTTTGTCGAGACGCTGGAAGAAGGCAGGATTGATGGTGATCTTGTCGGTTCCAGTGTAAGCAAGCTGGCCGTCGCGATCCCCTTTGGGAGAAGCGCGCCATTGGGTGGCGACCCACTGGACGGCGGTGAATTTTTGGCGAGTGCGTTCCTTGATGTAGGTGTCCCATTCGCTGTCGGACGACAGGAGCGCGCCATTCCAGGCGGTGTCGCCGAGGAAGAGGAAGGGGGTTTGGTCTTCGTGCATCAGATAGCGGTTATCCTGGGAGACGCGCAGGGGGCCGTGTTGGGTAAAGGGCGTCTTGCCGCTGGGGGCCGTGCAAAGAAAATCGCCACTTTGCTCGTGCAGGCCATTGTTGCTGGCGTCGGAGCAGGTGGTCTTGAATTTCCAGGTGCCGGCCTGATTAGGGGAGAAGCGGAGGCGCCAGGTGTTCTTGCCGTCCCAGAATCCATAGACCTTGTGGGTGTCGCCTGAGGGCGAGGTGAAGATGGCTGTGAGAGTGGCTTCCTGGACCGGGTTCGCATAGGAGGCGGAACTTTCCAAGGTTTTTTCGAACCGCTCCCATTTGGGAACGGTTGATGTCCTGGCGGCGGCGGCATGGAGCCGGGAGGTGCAGAGCGAAGTTCCCATCACACCAACCAAAGTCCATTTCGCCCCGGCGATGAGGGCTTGGTGAAAGACAGTTGAGTAACTCATAGATGTAAGCTTGTTCAATTGACCGGCCCGCATATCACAATAAATCGGGCCGGGTGTCAATCGGGTCAGTAGTCAGTAATCAGTGATCAGTAATCGGTAATCGGTGATCAGTAATTAGTAGTCAGTAATCGGTGATCAGTAATCAGTAGTCAGGGCAACTCGCTGTTTGGTGATGTGGTTTCGCTGGAGGCGATTATTGCTGGAGATGAACCAGGCTGGTCATTGGCAGGTCCGTGCGGACGAGACGTCCGCGCTCCTTGGCTGCCTGGAGGCGCCTTGGCTTAGAATCATCGACTCCTGCGCAAAAGCGTAGAACGGACGCAGCCCCATTTCCCGATCACATGCGCTGACTTTTTTCAGTGCTCCTGATACTCCTTGCTCATGAACAGGAATCGGCTGGAAGCCTTCAGCGACGGCGTGCTCGCCATCATCATCACGATCATGGTGCTGGAGATGAAGGTGCCGCACGGAACGGATCTGGCCGCGCTAAAGCCGGTCTTGCCGCTGTTTCTGACTTACGTGCTGAGTTTCATTTATGTCGGCATCTATTGGAACAACCATCATCATATGCTCCACGTGACGTCGCGCGTCAGTGGCGGCATTCTGTGGGCAAACCTGCATCTGCTGTTCTGGCTGTCACTGTTTCCTTTCGCCACGGGCTGGATGGGCGAGAACCATCTCGCGTCCACGCCCACGGCAATGTACGGTCTGGTGCTGTTGATGGCCGCGATTGCCTACTACATTCTGCAACGAGCCATCATCGCCCGCGAGGGGCCGGAGTCTGTCCTGGCCGAGGCGGTCGGCTGCGATTGGAAAGGAAAGTTTTCGCCGCTGATCTACTTCGTGGCCATTCCGCTGGCATTTCTCAATTCATGGATCGCCGGCAGTCTCTACGTGGCCGTGGCGTTGCTCTGGCTCATTCCCGATCGCCGGATTGAGCGCGTGCTGGCGAAACATGGGCATGGCGGCGCCTAAGCCTAAGCCGTATCCATGCAAGTGCACAGGAGGAAACGGAGCAAACAGAGGCTGAGGAGTGAAGCAAAGCGCCCGTTTGTGGGGACGCCATGCGGTCACTGAATGGTGACCACGCAAGGTTCGGCCTGATCCTCCGAATTCTCGCATCAGTCCTCTGTTTCCTCTGTTATCTCCTGTTCCCAACTGAATCGTTCCGGCTTGGGCAGAACTCCCGGTGGCAGTCACCCACTGCGCCATGATAAGTGTCCGTGTCAGGCACACTCGAAGCGATAGCCGATGTCGCGGATCGTCTGGATGTAACGTGGATGACGCGGATCGAGTTCGATTTTCGCCCGAAGCGTGGTCACACATCGATCCACGCTGCGATCGTTCACGATGATTTCGTTGCCCCACACCGCATCGAGAATCTGATCGCGGGTGAGCGCGCGGCCCGGACGCTTCGCAAAAAACTCCAGGAGCCGGAACTCTTTCGTCGTGAGCGTGACTTCCCGTCCATTCCTGAACAGTTTGTGCGCGGCGAAATCCAGCTTGCAGTCTCCGAATTGAAACACCGCCAATGCGGCGGTTTCACGCCTGCGCAGAAATGCCTTCGCGCGCGCAAGCAGTTCGCGAATGCTGAAAGGCTTGGTCACGTAATCGTCTGCACCCAACTCCAGCCCGCGGATGATGTCTTCCTCCCTGCCTTTGGCGGTGAGCATGATGATCGGCATCTCCAACCGCTTGGCGCGAAGTGCCCCGCAAACTTCGTAGCCATTGAGTTTGGGGAGCATGATGTCGAGCACCACCAAATCAGGCGGGTTTGCCAGCGCGGCGCACAATCCCTCGCGGCCATCGCGGGCCAGTTGGACGCGGTAATTCTGCCCTTCGAAGTTGTCTTTCAACCCTCGCAGCAAGGCGGCGTCATCTTCGATAATGAGCACCGATGAACCGCGCATCAGGCGACAACCTCCTTTCCAAAGCTGGCGGCGGCGGGCGCAGCCGGAATGCAGATGGTGAAGGTGCTGCCGCAGCCCGGCTGGCTTTCCACCGACACGCTGCCGTGATGGGCTGTGGCGATGAACTGCACGATACTCAATCCCAGACCACAGCCGCTGCCTTGGCGCGAGAGGCGCTCATCCACCTGGTAGAACGGCTGAAAGATTCTTCTCCGTTCGCGGGGTGGGATTCCCATGCCGTTGTCCGTGACCGCAAAGATCACGCTGCTATTCTCCGCCCGAACCCGGAGGACAATGTGCTTGATCTCTTCAGAATACTTATAGGCATTTTCAAGCAGGTTTATCAGCGCCGCAGCCAACGCATCCGCGTCCGCCATGACCGGCGGAAGGTTGTCTTCGATCTGCACCTCAAGGCGGCAGCCGGGAGCATCAAAATGCCCGCGCATGGATTCAACAGCTGCATCTACAATCGAGCGCGCTGATAAAACTAAAAAATGAAACGTGTGTTTCTTGCGTTCCATGCGGGAGAAGGTCAGGAAGTTCTGAATCAAACGGCTCAGACGGTTGTTCTCCTGAGCGATGAGTCGGAGATACTCGCGCGTTTTCTGTTCATCCCATGCTGGCGAGTCCAGCAACGTTTCCACCAGCACGCGCATGGAGGAGAGCGGTGTCTTGAGTTCGTGCGAAACCGTCGCGGCCAAATCATTTTTCAGACGCGCCAGTGCCATCCGCCGCCGCATCAGGCGCGCCGCAATCACGGTCAGGACCCCCACCGCAGCCACGACCAAAATCGCCGTCCATAGATAAGCCGTGGTCCGGCGTCCGGCACCTGCCTCGAAGAATTCGCGGTTCTGAAGCGACAGCGCCAATCGCCAGCCAGGCATTTGCTCTCCAACGTGCAACGTGACGAAGGCATCTGCCGCATCCACATCGGGCGGTACCAGCGTGACCTTCACATCGGGAAGAGGGTCTTCGGACGCCATCACCGCTCGCGCGACAGCGAGAAGTTTGTCCGTCCGAATAAGCGCCAATACTCGACCGCGCGCCGCGGCGAATTGCCACAGGTCAGGAAACCCACTGCGTTGCAGAGTGAACTTCCCGCTGGCTGTCCCCTGCCCTGCCCTTCGGTCGCCCTCTCCTCCACTGTCGGAGAGGGATGGTGTGAGGGGGTATGCAGGCATTAAGGCCGCAGGGTGTTGCGAGCCACTCACCGCGGCAGCCAGTTGCTCGGCAGCCAACGTGGGAAATTCCATTTCGCCCGGCGAAAGTCCTTGCCGTTGCTTCATGAGAAAACGGCGCTGCGGCGCAGCCAGCACCGGGTTCTCGTAGTCTGTCAATCGCGCCTCCAATCTGCGCGCGATGGATCGAAAGGCGGGCAAATTCCAATTTGTAATTAGCTCCAAGGCCATCAACTCGGCATTGGCGGCGATGAGACGGCCTTGGGGATCGGCGGCGCCACGGTAGCGCTCGCTGCCGAACACTTCATTGACGAGTTGGATGACAGCGTGGGTTTGTCCAGCTTGCACCAGACACCTTGCTTGCGCCTGGAACGCTCGCGCTGCGGCGTGAACGTTGGTCGTCTCCCTTGCCAGCGCATCATACCGCTTGGCAGCTTCCAAATGTTTGCGCCCATGTTCGAGCCGGCTGGCTTCCTGCCATTTCGGTTCAAGGTCACCGAAATCGCTCCCTATCGCGCAGGGTGTGTTCGGATAGCTGATGTGTCCCAGCTCGTTGAAGAGGACGACGCTATCCACGAGGCCAGACTGTACGCACCTGGCAAAGGCCGCGGGCGCAGGAGTTGTCGCCACCAATTTTTCCAACTCCGCCACCGTTTCCTTCCAGTGCTGTTGGAGTCGCGTTTGAGATGCCGAGAGTTGGACCCGATAAGCGTCGGCCAGCTTTTGGCGTGCCGCGAGCCGTTCATTGCGCATGGCAGCGCTCATGAACCAAAGCAAGCACACCGCTGGCACGAGGACCGCAAACAACAAGAGTGCTACCGGCCAGACATCACTCTCCTGGCCGGTGCGCAGAACGTTTCTGATGATTCTTCTCAAATCAGGGTTGCGGCTGACGGGCTATTTCTTTGCCAACTGTGTCTGAACGCATTCCAAGGCCTTTTGCAATTGCCGGTCGTGGAACTCGGTTCTCAGCGTTGGCTCGCCGGTCCATGCGTCTCGCGCCGCGCGGTCTTTTTCATACTGGTTCAACTCCTCCTCCGTCAGCGCGACTTCGCAACCAGCGTCCGGGCTGACGCCCCAATCGTCCGAGTCCTTCGAACCGGGATAACGGTTCACCGACCTGCCGTTGGGCCGAAAGTAAACGGCGACGGGAAGTTTCACCGCGCCCACGCCGCTCTTCAGTTGGAAGAGGCTCCGGACAATCCCCTGCCCGAAGGTGCGCTCGCCGACGACTACGGCGCGCTGGTGGTCCTGCAAACAGGCGGCGATGATCTCGGCAGCCGACGCCGTCTTCTGGTTCACCAACAGCACCATGGGGAATCCGGTGAAAGTGCCTTCAGGCCTCGCGTCATAAACGGTCTCTTCCCTGCGATCCTTCACGGTAAGAATCCTACCGCTCTCAACAAACAAATCTGAAATCGCCACCGCGCCGTCGAGCACGCCTCCGGGAGCGTTGCGCAAGTCGAGAACAAGCGCCTTCAATCCACGCGCTTTGAGATCTTCGAGCGCCGATCGCATTTCTTCTGCGCTTTGCTTGCCGATGTAAGTCAACCGCACGTAACCAATCTTTTTTTCGTCATCCAACATGAAGTCCCATGTGTTGTCAGGCTTGAGACGCTCACCCAGCACACTGGGCACCCGGATGGTGTTTCGGACCAGATTGATTTCATGCACGTCTTCGGAGCCCGCGCGTTTCACGCCGATGGTGACCGCTGTGCCGACGGGTCCGCGCAGAAGTTGTATCGCAGTCGCAAGCTGGTTCGGCGGCAGCGCGGTTCCATCAATGGTCGCGATTCGATCCCCGGCGCGAAGTCCTCCATCAAACGCCGGCGAGCCTGGCAAGGGCTTTTGGATGACCACTTCACCCGCATCCGCTTTCAACACGGCCCCGATCCCAGCGACCTTTTGCTCGATGTGGATGTTGAGATCCTTCAATTCGTTGGTGCTGAGGAATTCCATGTCGTTGGTGCGAAGGAAGCCGCCCCGGGAATCGAGCTTGCCGACAATGGCGCGAATGGCCGTTTCGATGAGTTCGCCGCGATCCACCTCCTGAATGTAGTTCCGCTCGATCTGCTGCACGATCTCGTCCAACACTTGCGGCATCTGTTGCTCGACGATGGCCAGCAGTTTGTCTTTGTCCGGGAACTCTTGCGTGAGCCGATTCAGCGCGGTGATGGCTTGCGGCTTGTTGCCCAGCTTCAGTTGGCACAGTCCCAACCGCAACTGTGCCTGCGCCACCAGGCTGCGGTCGGCGCCCGGTTCATCGACGATCTCCTGGTAAATCTGGATGGCAGCTTTGAGCTCGCCCTTCGTTTCCTCCGTGTAAATACCCTTCTCGAGCAGTTCGGCGGCTGACGACGCGTGGGTCGTGTGCGCGGAGGGGAACAGGAGCAGCGCGGCACCCAGAACCAACGATTGTTTCAATCCCCCGGCCCACGTTTGAACCAATGATTTAGTTTTCATACCCGCAGGCTACCAAGGAAATGTTACCGCTTTATTACCTGCATATCCTTTTTCTGTGAGCCTCGCATAACGGCGCCACGCCGTCGACCGCCAAAACTCCAAGCCTACGACGCAATTGGAGCGCGGACGTCTCGTCCGCCCGAACCTGCGAAACCCTTTCACCAAAGAGTGAGTTGGCTTACGGAACGATTCAGTTGCTTTCGGGAGCGCGGGCGTCCCGCCGAAAACTCTCACACGTCGGACGCGCGCACAATTCGGTGAGGTCTCCGACGCTTCAAACCCATCGGCGGGACGCCGACGGGAGCGACCGGGACGGTCGCGCTCCTCTTTGCAACTGAATCGTTCCGGCTTGGGCGAAGGTATTTGGCGCACGCAGCCCGCTCTTATTCGGCGGACGAGACGTCCGCGCTCCTTTACTGCATGGATACAGCGTTGCGCACAATGCCGTCCCCGTCTGCATTCCACCTCCGCGTAAGAAGAAGCCGCGCAACACGGCAAATCAGGAGCGAGCGATACTCCTTCAGTGGTAGGGGCGCAGAATCCCCTGGAACCTGACGCCTCGGGCCAGTCGCAGGTAATCAGTTTGTCAGGTCTTAATGGACACTGGCCTTCCCAGTGTCTGATTGCTACGCTGGGTGTGATTAAAAGTGGGTGAGATAGTACCTCTGAAACTGGGGACAGGAAAGTCCCCCAACCTGCCGGCTGAAAGCCGGCGCTACGCGTAGCGCCGGCTTTCAGCCGGCAGGTTGGGCGACTTTCTAGTCGCCCGTTCACCCACTTTTAATCACGCCCTGCTACGCTTACCGTCTGCTGAACAACTTTATGCCCGACGGCAACGAACAACCGAGGAAACCCAGAAACGTCTGTATATGAACCGCAGAGACGCAGAGGCGCAGAGAAGCGGATTAAGCCTGGTTGAGCTTCGTCTTTCCTTCTTCATCTCTGCGTCTCTGCGCCTCTGCGGTTAAAAATCTTTATGCCCGAAGAAAACCAACCACTGGAAGCACAGCCTGTGAACGATGCACATTTGTTTAGGCGCTGCAGATTAATCTTGACCGAGCAATCCCGAGCGTCCACATCGCGTAAAGCCACAATTAGATTGTGAGGGTGCAATGCGAAATTTCGGAAGCTATGGACTAGCCTTGGTGCTGTTGGTATTGGCGGCGTTGTCCGCGGTGCAGATGCATTCTCTCAGGGACACGAACGCGAGGCTGGCGGCGCTGGAAACACGGTTGGCCGAGTTGCAACCCGTTTCTGATTTCGCGGCATTACCCGGCAACGAACCTCTCAGGGTGGACCGAAATGATTTCAATCAACGGCTATTGGCGCTGGAAAATACCATCTCCCACCTGACTCCCGCGACGAATCGCGCGCCCAGCCGCGGGCAGGGCGCCGTAACCGCCACTATGCTCGAAGAGCTTCGGCGCAAGCTGTTGGACCCGGCCATGGCGGACAAGGACAGATTGCAAGCTTTGCGTTTGTTGCGCCGAAACAAGGGAATGGACGATGCAGTGTTGCAAAGTGCTCTGAGCTGGCTCCAAAGCTCGCAAGACGGCGACACCCGGCGGGAGATTCTCCAGCACTTGGACGGTTACACCAACGCCGCCTTGCGCCAGCCTTTGCTGGATTTGGCGATGAGCAGCGCTGACGCAAAAACGCGCCAGGAAGCGGTGGAAAATCTGCGGCATTTCATGGCGGACGCTGAAGTGGAGAAGCAACTTTGGGACAGCATGCAAAAAGATCCGGACCCCAAAGTGCGTGAGCGGGCCGAAGAGGCGCTACGCGAGGGACCGATGACCGCTGAACGTACGGCCAGACTTCAGCAGCGCGCGATGGATCCCCAGGCCGACCTGAACCAAAGGCTCACCGCGATGCGTGCCTTGGTGAAGGGAGGAGCGGATGGCGCAGAAGCAGCAGCGTCAATCGTGGCGCTTGCCCAGAATACGCAAGACCCGGTCGCGCGCGCAAATATCTACCGTGCCGTGGACGGGGTGCGTGATCCGAGATTGCTGCCGCCGCTGTTGGGCGGCCTGCAAGATCCGAGCCCAGACGTGCGCCAGGAAGCGACCGAGGCCCTTAGCAAGTTCGCTTCGGACCCAAATATCCGTCAGTGGCTCGAGTACGTTGCCCAATCGGATGCTGACCCCAAAGTGAAGCGCGAAGCCTTTCAGGCGTTGAAGAAACTTCAGGACGGATCGCGCTGAAAGTCCCGCCGAGTGCCCCGCCATCGGCTTCAGCACTGCTGGCTAAACTATCAAGCGCCCTGCCGCTCGCTCTCGCTCGAGGAACATGCCGGGCGTCGATACCTGCAAGCCGTAAAACTCCTTGCCGAGCAGCTCGCCAAAATCGTTTCGGTCGTGCGTTAATAGAACGTCCGCCCAGGCGAGTGCACCGAACAAAACTTGGCCGGTCCTTGGCGGCGGAGAAAACTGCGGGCCTGTCTAGCGTCAGCACATCGTCTCTCAATACGAGGTCGTTTCGCAGTCGCACCCAATCGGCACTGGCGGGAAGCGGCAAATCCGGAAGGTTGCGCAGGACCTCCTCCACGACGTAAGGCGTCGCCACAAGTGTCCAACCGTTTGCAGGGGCCAGCCGAAAGACCTCACGGGAGGCGCCGCCGGCCGAGCCGCTTGCGGCCAGCAGCACGCTCGTGTCGAGGAAAAGCTTCATCCCTGCGGCTTGAAACGCCGCAACTCGGCTTCGTCCTCAGCAATCCACGTTTCGATTTGTTGGCGGGAGAATTTGCGGGGCTCTGGCAGTCGTGCGCCCTCGGCCCTAAGCCGGGCCGCCAGAAACAACATCAACTCCTGCTTTTGCTCCGGAGGCAGCGCATCTGCCGCCTGCTCGATCTCAGCCAGTGTGCTCATGCCAGAAGGATGGCGCACGATACCTCGCTGGTCAACCCGGCTTTGCCTTGATTCCAAATCCGGGGGGCGCAAACTCATGCTGAAAAGTTCAAACCCGCCCCCTTCGCTTTGCCTTGATTCCAAATCCGTGAAGGGGTCAAAGCCAAGTATTTGAACTGTTGATGGCGCGTGAACGAAAAGTTTACTCGCGGCCATGGCCAGGCAACTCCGTATTTCATATCGAGGGCGCCTATCACGTCATGAGTCGGGGCGACCACCATCCGCCAATCTTCGCCGATGATGCGGACTGGCTTCCGCGTATAAAGAATGGAAAAGTTCGAATACTCGGCTTTGACCCGTTTCCGTTTCTGACCCCTTCACGATGCGTCTCAGAAAATGGCGAGATGACTCGACGCTGAGGCTCTGAGTCGCCTTAAGGGGTCACTAAGATGGTCACACACCTGTTTTTGGCGATCTTAGCCGTTCAATCCATAGGAATGAGCAGCGGCATGTATTTGACTCGCGAAGTTCGTGAAGAGAACATGATGAATTCTGTGAATTTCTATACTGCTATATCCCTCAATGAAGAAGCTTTCCGGAGTAGGATATTCGATGTGAACGTCCGGGCAGCATATTTTGAATAATGCCACGCCAAGAGCTTGCATCTTGCTTCCCGTTGGAGCAACCACGATTCTGTGTAGTAGCATTGGCGCCGATAAACGTCCGCAAGCAATTCAAACGTTTCAATATAGTCAAGGGTCGATGATTTTCGAGCGAGCCTTCCGACCGCATCGAACGGATTATCGTCAGGATACTCCTCGATTAGCTTGCGATGAATCTCTTGTGTTGCATCGGCACGCCAAGGAAAACGAGGAGGCTCAGAATTGACAAGAAAAAGTCTATTTGGGCTAATCGTCGAAAGCAGGGCCCGGATTAATTGTTCATTGAAGGAGGCGAACGCCAAAACCAACGAGGGATGCCGGAGCATTACCGAACTGGCTAGACCAGGAGTCCTCACAACCTGATGCACACCGTATGACGGAAGAGTGGGAGCATTTTCCAAGTGACCCTTGTATTTCTCGTATTCATCCTTAGACGGGGCGTATTCTCGCGGTTCCGTATAGATGACTCGCAGGTTGCAAGCCAGTCCTTTTAAGCCATAAACCAGCATTGTTATCGGTTTCCATACATGCTGTCCGAAACTTTATAGTTTCTTTCAATGTTGCAGGGTGGAAAAAGGAACGCACCCATTTGGGAGTGCGTCGAAGATCAGGTTCAGGTAGGCGCCTCATTTTCTTCATCAGCGTTTTTAGCTTGAGGAGGCCTCCGCGGTTGTTGAGGGAGCACTCAACTTTCCTACAGTTAAGACTGCCGCATATGCACTATGATCAACCGCAAACACCTTTCTGCCTTGGCAGACCGCCTCTAAGGGGACCGTTCCGGCCCCGCAGAAAGGATCGATGACCAGGTCCCCAGCCTTCGAGTAATGCTGAACGAGAAAGGACGCAATGGAGCTCTTCAGCTTACCGATGTACGGGGACAGTTGATGAAGCGAGCATTCGCTTTTAACACAGCTCGGTGCCCAGTCAGGTTTTTCAACCTCGGCGCGAGATGTCCCTGACAATCCAACTGAAATACGTAAAGCCACAAAATTGGGGAATGTCCGCAGCGTAGTTGAAAAGCGGTTGGTGGAGAGATTCATTACGCGGCTCGCTTCAAAGTTTCAAGTTGAGAGTTTTGATGCGCAACCAATGCGGCTTTGAGTTCGCAAAGATGC
>Ga0137319_1000306_pt1 | contig 15682 bp, 9 predicted proteins | sample EasRivERMZT333_2_FD_104752 | JGI IMG/M metagenome (GOLD analysis project Ga0137319, IMG submission 104752) | Soil microbial communities from meander-bound floodplain in the East River, Colorado, USA - East River MetaG ERMZT333_2 | ecosystem: Environmental > Terrestrial > Soil > Floodplain ... | reverse complement strand
TTGCGCGGGTTCTGGATGCCGGAGCCACGGAAACGGGCCGCCCGTACTTCGTAATGGAGTTGGTGTATGGGGTCAAGATCACAGACTACTGTGACCAGAACCGCGTGAGCATGCGGGAACGGCTGGAGTTGTTCATTCAGGTCTGCAACGCGGTGCAGCATGCGCATCAAAAGGGAATCATCCATCGCGACCTCAAGCCGTCGAACATCATGGTCACCATGCATGACGGCGTGCCGGTTCCCAAGGTGATCGACTTCGGGATTGCCAAAGCGACCGAGCAACGCCTGACAGACAAGACGCTGTTCACCTCGTATGCCCAACTGATGGGCACCCCGGCCTACATGAGTCCCGAACAGATGGAACTGAGCGGGTTGAACCTCGACACGCGCAGCGACATTTACTCACTGGGGGTATTGCTTTACGAACTGCTCACCGGTCGCACTCCCTTCGACACGGCGGACTTATTAAAGGTTGGGGTGGACGAACTGAGACGAACCGTGCGTGAGCAGGAGCCGCTGAGCCCATCGGCCAAACTCAAAACGCTGAACAACGAAGAGTTGACCAAGACTGCCAGAAGGCTCCGGGTCGAAGCGCCCCGGTTGGTATCGCAACTGCGCGGCGATTTGGATTGGATTGTTCTCAAGTGCCTGGAAAAGAACCGCACCCGGCGCTACGCGACAGCTATCGGCCTGGCGGAGGACATCGAGCGTTATTTGCATGAGCAAGCGGTGCTGGCCCGCCCACCAAGCAAGTTGTATCGGCTGCAAAAGCTCGTGCGCAGAAATCGCATTGCAGTGCTGGCCGGAGCCACGGCGGTCGCGGCTTTGCTCCTGGGCAGCATTATTTCAACCTGGCTCTTCATTAAGGAACGAGAGGCCCTACGGAGCGCGGAAACCGCCCGGGCCAAAGAAATGCAACTGCGGCGCGAGGCTGAGTTGCGTGAAACTGTCAAAGAGATTGGCTTGCTCATGGCGCAAAACCACTATGACCAAGCCGATCAATTACTCAGTCGAGTTCCGGTTGAAAAGCCGTCGCCGGAAACCGAGGGCCTGTTGCGCATAATGGGTGATTGGAACGCGATTAATGGCCGGTGGCCACGAGCAATTGAGCGCTTCGTGTCGTTAATTGAATTGAACTCACGCGGTGATTGGGGAATTTCGTTGGATCATTTCAGGCTTGGCACGGCCTTGATTGAGTCGGGTAAACGGGATGCTTATGAGCGATTCCGCCAGGAGATCGTTTCGCGGTTTGGCAGCGCGGCCCCCACGGCCAACTCCTTGCCGGACCGGCTTATTACATCTGGCCTGCTGCTGCCCGCAAACGGGCAACTCTTGCGCAGTCTCGAACCAGCGGCAGATGCTGCCGAAAAGGCGCTTGCTGCCGGCCCCGCTTTTCGCACGCCTTGGATCGCGTCGTCGCTGGCATTGCTGGAATACCGGCGTTCAAATGACGTAAAGGCGACGACCCTTTGCAGGCGCTGCCTCAGTTCTCCCTATTGCGATGCTCCCCGAGCCGCCCTGGCGCATGTGATTCAGGCGCTGGCTTACTGGCGGCAGGGTCAATGTGCGGAAGGGCTCACCGAACTGAGCCGGGCCCAGGAGCGGATCGACCTGGCATTCAAGAATGGGCTGAACCTCAACTCGAATAATGACCCTGCGCAGAATTGGTTCGACTGGGCTATTGCGCGGATTCTTTTACGCGAGTGCCAAGAGCGGGTTTTGGAAAGCGACCGTTCGCTGGCACAAATGACAGTGCCGCCCCCCAGCGTGGAAAGCGCCGCCAAATACCGCGTATTAGGCGAGTGGCATGCTGTTCGCCAGGAGTGGCGCGATGCGGCCGAACGGCTTGGGGCGTTAGTCGAAGTGCACCGACTTGATAGTTGGGACACCATCACGCTTGACTATTTCAAGCTCAGTCTCGCCTTGATCGAGGCGGGTAGACGAGACGAGTTTACCCGCTTCCGCGAGGAGATCGTTGCGCAGTACGGCCATCCAACCAACGCTACGGCGGCGAATCGGATTATCAAATCTTCCCTCCTGTTGCCCGCGCCCCGAAAGCTCTTGGAGCTTCTCGAACCGCATGCGCGGGCGTGCGAAGAAGTGATTAATAACAGCTCCGTTTATGTCGCGGCCTGGAGCTCGTTATCGTTGGCATTGCTGGAATATCGACAAGGGAACTACGCCAGGGCAAGCGACCTGTGCCGCAAATGCCTGGCTTATCCCGAAAGCAATGCGCCGTGGACCACCACAGCGCGAGTGATTCTGGCGATGTCTTACTGGCAACTGCATCAGTACCGGGAAGCCGTGCCCAAAATGATCGAGGCACAGGCACACATCGACAGCGTGTTTGGGAACGGGCTTAGTCCCAACCCGAGTAACGACCCTGAACAGCATTGGTTCGACTGGGTTATTGCGCGGATTCTCTTGCGCGAGTGCCAGGAGCAGGTTTTGCAGACCGACCGGTCCCTGGCGCAAGCAACGCTGCCCACCGCCAGTCTGGCCGATTACCGCGCGCTGGGCGAGTGGCACGCTCTGCGCCAGAATTGGCGCGCTGCGGCTGAGTGGTTCGGCGCGGTCCTGAAGGCAAATAAACTCGACGACTGGGATATTGCCACACTGGATTATCTGGCTTGCGGCGCTGTCCTGGCGGAGATCGGCGATAGAAGGAGCTACGAAACCTTTCGTGAGGAAGCTATCGCGCGATTCAAAGGAACCGACATTCAAGCTGCAGCCGAGCGGATCATCAAAATCAGCCTGCTCCAACCTGTGAACGGCAAAGCGCTTGGCGCGCTGGCGCCACTAGCTGAGGTTGCGGCTCGTCCGTTCACCAAGGCAGATGAAGGCCCGGAAATCATTGCCTTCCGCGAAGCCTGGCGAGCGATCTCGCTCGGACTTCTGGAGTATCGGAGCGGTCATTCCGCCAAGGCCATTGAATGGTGCCGCAGTTCCCTCGCGTCCCGCCAGGATCTGCCTGTGCGAACTGCCACCGCCCGTGTAATCCTTGCCATGTCGCTTCAACAGGACAAAGAGCACGAAGCCGCCCTCTCTGAGCTTGAGCAAGCGCGCAAGATCATTGAGAGCGGATTCGACGCCGGGCTAAAGCACGGTAGATGGGACCGCGGGCTCTGGTTCGACTGGGTATTTGCTCGCGTGCTGTTCCGTGAAGCCGCAGAATTGCTGCCCGCCAAACGCGGCTCCGCACGAGGCGGAGCCCCTTGACCCGCAGGGCCGTTTCGCTACGTCACCGAGCAGAAGTGAACGTCGAAGATTTTGAATTATTTTGGCGTAAGTGATGCGCGTTTGGCGCATTAGCAGTACATGGACAGTTAGGTACATGGACAAATGAGCACCCGATTCCCGCACGAAAAGGCGGTGTTTTGTGAGGCGCTGGAAATAGCCGACCCGGAGCAACGCCGTCAGTTCCTCGACCAGGCTTGCGGCGCGGACAAGGCGCTGCGTGCGCAGGTTGAGAGGCTATTGGCCCTTTCGCAAAGCGCCGGCGATTTCTTCAGTGAGTGCCGCCCCGCTTTGGAGGCGGCAGCGGCCGATGCTGATTCTGCCCGGGTTCCTTTGGAAATCAAATCGGCTTTGGAGGCCGAGCCTTGCCAAAGCAGTCGCATCGGACCCTACAAGTTGCTCCAGAAGCTTGGGGAAGGGGGTTACGGGGTGGTCTACATGGCCGAGCAGGAACAGCCAATTCGCCGCCGAGTGGCGCTCAAGATTATCAAGTTGGGGATGGATACGAGGAACGTGATCGCCCGGTTCGAGGCCGAGCGTCAGGCACTCGCCCTCATGGATCATCCCAATATCGCCCGAGTCTTGGATGCCGGCGCTACCGAAACGGGCCGCCCTTACTTCGTGATGGAGCTGGTCTATGGTGTCAAAATCACCGACTACTGTGACCAAAACCGCGTGAGCATGCGGGAACGGCTGGAGTTATTCATCGCGGTCTGCAACGCCGTGCAGCATGCCCATCAAAAAGGAATCATCCATCGAGACCTCAAGCCCTCAAACATCATGGTCACCATGCATGATGGAGTTCCGGTCCCCAAGGTGATCGATTTCGGGATTGCCAAAGCCACGGAGCAACGCCTGACGGACAAGACACTCTTCACCTCGTATGCGCAACTGATGGGAACTCCCGCTTACATGAGTCCCGAGCAGATGGAACTGAGCGGGTTGAACCTGGACACGCGCAGCGACATTTACTCACTCGGGGTATTGCTTTACGAACTGCTTACCGGCCGCACTCCTTTTGATACCGCGGATTTATTGAAACTGGGAGTGGACGAACTGAGACGAACAGTGCGTGAGCAGGAGCCGCTGAGCCCATCGGCAAAACTGCAAACGCTGAACAATGAAGAATTAACCAAGACCGCCCGGAGGCGCCAGGTCGAAGCGCCCCGGCTGTTGTCTCAGCTCCGCGGTGATTTGGACTGGATTGTCCTCAAGTGCCTGGAAAAGGACCGCACCCGCCGTTATGCAACAGCCAATGGCCTGGCAATGGATATCGATCGATACCTGCACGAGGAAACCGTTCTGGCGCGTCCACCAAGCCAGTTGTATCGGCTGCAAAAACTCGTGCGCAGAAACCCAATTGTGTTCCTGTTCGGAGCAGCGGCGGTCGCGGCCTTGCTCCTGGGGACAATCTTTTCGACCCTGATGTTCCTTAAAGAGCGTGAGGCCAAAACTTCCGAGGAACGGCTGAGAAAGGAGGCTGAAGTTCGAGAAAAGGCATCGCATATCCTGCTGCTGGTCACCCAACGCCGGTTTGAGGAAGCGGACCAGCTTGCCGCGAACGTGCCTCTGAACAAGCCTTCGATCGAAATTGCTACGGAGTTGCGCTCTCTGGGTGATTGGCACGCGCTCTCTGGCCGCTGGCCCGAGGCTGCTGCGCGGTTCCAATCACTGCTCAAGGTGAACCAGATCGAGGACGTGGACTTGATTGCCGCGGATCACTTGAGACTGGCGGCGGCCTTGCTGAAGTCTGGAAACCGGGACGGCTACGAGCAATTCCGCCAGGCGCAGGTTGCCAGGCTGGGCCTGACGAACATCGCCTCGCAATACTGGACCTTCAAAATCGGCCTGCTGCTACCACCGGATCCAAACATGCTCCAGTGGTATGCTCTCGGGGGTGAAGTCGTCGAAAAGAAATTTCCGAGTCGTGAAGAGATGCGCCCGAACCCGCCTCATGGGGTGCAATGGGCGGAAACGCTCGCTTTACTGGATTATCGGCGGGGTCGCTTTTCGCAAGCCATCGATTGGAGTTATCGTTACGAGAAGTTGGGCATCCTTACTGGCGCAAGGGTCACAAAGATTTGCTTGATAAAGGCGATGTCGAACTGGCAGTTGGGCCAATACCGAACAGCGCTGGTGGATTGGATTGAGGCGTACGAGTTGATCCAGGCCAAATTGGAGCAAGGACTGGATCTTGGGATTAGCCGTTCCGCGGTATTTCCGGGGATCGGCGCGCCGGAAGAGCTTGAAAGTCCGTGGTACGATTGGGTGATTGCAGGTCTGCTGATGCGCGAATGCGATGAGGTGATTGCGCAGAGTGAGCACATGCTGGATTCCCGTCCGGAGCCTGATGTTGTTTCCGGAGACTCCGTCACGTCCATGGCTCGTGCGCTGGGCGATTGGCACGCCATTCGTGGTGAATGGGAGAAGGCGCGCAAGCGTTTCGAGCAGGTACGTCAAGCTGCCTCCCTCAAGAGAGGCCCTGCGGATCATCTGTGCAGCGGGATAGCTGCGTTGAAGCTCGGGGACGAGACCGGCTTTCTGCGCCTGCGCGACGAGGCTCTGCACCGGTTCAAAGACATGACTGATAAAGACGCGGCCGAAACCGTCATGAAACTCAGCCTGCTTCGGCCCCTTGGCGAAACTACTGCGGGCGCGCTGGAGCCGTTCGTCCAGGTTCTGGAGCGTACCGTGGCGGGCGCCGGTCCGATCAAGAAGGGAACGACCACTTCTACCTCCTGGGACCTGATGTTGCTCGGACTGCTCGAGTACAGGCGAAGCAATTATGCCCAGGCTATGGAGTGGTGCCGGCGCAGCCTTGACACCTCCACTTTTATGCCGCTGCCCACGGTTATGGATCGGGTCATCCTGGCCATGTCCTTCCACAAGCTCGGAGACGCTGCTGCGGCGCGCTCGGAGCTTGGTAAGGCTAAGAGCCCTGTCATGGGCGGCATGAATCGTGGCTTCGACAAGTGGAACTGGCATGAGTGGGTCTTTGCTCGCCTTCTGCTTCAGGAGGCTGAGGGGTTGATTCCCCAGCCACCGCTTCCCGCATCCAGTGCTGCTCTGCAATAACCAGTCACGATGCTCCGCGTTCGGGCCTCTTCAGCCCCCACTTATCCATCCTTGAAAGCAAAGTGGTGGGCTTGACGCCCAAAAGTTCCGCGGCCCCATCGGGTCCGCCGATTTTCCAATTGGCTGCTTCCAACACGTGCAGGAGGTTGTCACGTTCGAAGCGTTGAAGCTCAGCTTCCGTGAGGAAGCTGGTTGGCGTTACGCTTGCCGTCGGCGGACTCGGGCGATCGGGAGGTACAGCCTGGCCCGTGATGGGCAAATCAAACTCCAAAACCCCGCCGCGGGCCAGAATCACGGCTCGCTCAATCACGTTGCGCAGTTCGCGCACATTGCCTGGCCAGTCGTAACTCTGGAGTTTGGTCACCCCCGCGCGCGTCAGCCGGGGTTTTGCGCATTTCAATTCTTTGGTCGAGAGATCGACAAAATGTTTCGCCAGCAACGGGATGTCGTCCATGCGCTCGCGCAGCGGCGGAACTTGAATTGGAAACACGTTCAGCCGGTAGTAGAGGTCTTCGCGGAAGTGGCCCGCGGCTGTCTCTTTCTTCAAATCGCGATTGGTCGCGGCGACAACACGCACATCGGCCCGGCGCGTCCGGTCATCGCCCACGCGTTCGTAGCGCCGCTCCTGGAGAACGCGCAGCAGCTTGTTTTGGATGTCCAATGGAATTTCTCCCACTTCGTCCAGGAAAATGGTTCCGCCCTCCGCCGTCTCAAAGCGTCCGGCGCGATCCTTCACGGCTCCCGTGAAAGAGCCTCTCACATGGCCAAAAAACTCGCTTTCGAAAAGCTCCCGTGGAATGGAAGCGCAGTTGACGCGAACCAACGGGCCGTCTTTGCGCGCGCTGCGGCGATGAATTTCGTGAGCGACCAATTCTTTTCCCGTACCCGTCTCGCCCAGGATGAGCACCGAAGCTTCCGTGGGAGCGACGACATCGATCTGGCCGACGATGTTTTTTAACGCAGAGCCTTGGCCAACCAGGTCGCCGAAGGCCTTGGCCTCCACCACCGCCTCCTGCAAATAAGTATTTTGCAGTTCCAGTTGCGCTTTGAGGCGCTGGATTTCGTCGAAGGCGCGAGCGTTGGCGATGGCGGCTCCGACATGATCCGCGAAGACCTGTCCCCAGGGCGTGAATGAATCCGGTATGTATTCGCGAGCAAAGCCCACGGTCGCTCCCAACACGTCTCCTTTGAACTCGATCGGGCGGATACCGCATTCAAGGATGCCCTCTTCTCGCACCCACTCAAATCCGGCGGGAGCAGCCGGCTGCTTGCCCTCGCTTCGTATCAGTTTCAACTGACGGCTGGCCACCGCCTCTCCAAGCGGGCCGAAGTTCAGCGGCATGCGAGCATTGAGATCCTCATACGGCTGCGGCTCCTTTCCGGGACCCGGAAGCGATCTGCCTCTCCCCGCGACCAGGTGCAGGCAGCGGGACTGATCGGGACATTGGGGGCGATACTTGCAGGTCGCGCACAGGTCGCCTTTTTCGATCAACCAGACCTGGGCAAATACAAACTCCGTGCGCTCCACCGCGTACTCGACGATTTTCTTCAGGATCGGTTCCACCGAGTGCTCTCGCGCAATCTCAAGGAGCAACTGCACTCCCGAATGCGTATCGAACCGATTGTCGCTGGTCGCTGCCATGGCAGGACCATACGGACAACCTGATGGGAGTCCAAGCTCGATGTCGAGGCTTACTCGCCCCATTCGCCACTCCAGGAGTCTCCGTTGATCAGAGCCACAGTGACTACAATCGCCAACATTAGTGTTAGATCTATCATAACAATTCCTGCTGATTCTGACGAATGCATCGGCTGTGCCACACGCTTTTCAGACCACCAGCTGCTTGATGTTTGAATGAGCCTCTTTGTGTTTTTAAGGGGAAGTCCCCAAGTTGACGGTCAGAGGCGAGACACGACTTCTCGAACCCACGAAAACTCGAACGGGCTTCGTGGAAAATTGCCAGGGCCGCGAGACTGCATAAATGGCGCACTTGCGTTGAAAAGAGCGCATTACCAAACGTGGCACAGAAGCTGTAGGAGCTTCAATGGCGACCGGCTGCGATCTCAGAAACTCGAATTTCAGATGTCACGCAGGTCACGTTTCATGATGACGATGAATCCGTTCGGCTCAAACAAAACCGCCCTTGACGTGAATGGAGGGTGGTCTCGCGCTGGTATTCGGGGGATTGCATTGGCGGCCCTGGTTGCAGTTGGCATCTACCTGTGCTACCGCCTGGCCCAGCCTTGCATCCCATCGCTGGTCTGGGCCGGCGCGTTGGCTTTAGTCTTCAACCCAGTCCATCAATACTTTGAATCAAAGGTGAGAAACGCCAACATGGCTGCGGCGTTTTCTCTGGTGCTCATTGGATTACTCGTCGTCGTTCCCGCCACGTGGTTTGCCCAAAAACTCGCTGAACAGGCCATCTCGGTCCCGGAAAACATCCAAAAACAAATCGCAGCCGGCAAATGGCAAATCTCCGCCGATGAACATCCGCACCTGGCTCGCATTTTAGCTTTGGTCGAGCAACAGGTTAGTTTGCCGGAAAACGCCTCAATGGCCATTACCTGGCTCAAGACAGTATTCTCCAGACTCATCAAGGAATCAGCTCTGGCAGCCATTCAAGTCTGCCTGACTTTGTATTTTTTGTTCTATTTTTTGCGCGATCGAGTTCGAGTGCTCAAGGACATCCGCTCAATCCTGCCCCTGACGGAGAGCGAAACCGACACCCTCTTTTGCCGGGTCAATGACACGATTCATGCGACCCTCTACGGCATGGTCGCTCTCTCCGCCCTGCAAGGGCTGCTTGGCGGTCTGATGTTTTGGTGGCTCGGGGTTCCTTCACCATGGTTCTGGGCGCTGGTGGCCGCCCTGTTCGCTTTCGTGCCTGTAATTGACGCCGTTGTCCTTTGGCTTCCCGCAGCAGTATATCTCGGATTGGAGGGCAGGTGGGGAGAAGCTCTCGGCGTTGCCGCCGTCGGGAGCCTGCTCGTCCGCGCGATTGAGAATTTCCTTTATCCCATCCTCGTGAAAGACCGGCTGAAGGTCCCCTCAGTAAGTATCTTCATCGCCCTCCTTGGCGGGCTGCTCCTCTTCGGCTGGAGTGGACTTGTGCTCGGGCCAGTGATTCTTACAATCACGACCGCTCTCCTCGAAGTTTGTGCAAAGCGCATCGCTGAGCCACGACTTCCCGTCGGGAACGCCGATCGCCCAAGGCCTGACCCGGTCAAGCCCACCGATGCGGAGATGTTGCTAAACGGCGTAGCTGACTCACCTGGAAAGTCGAGCAACTCCGCGTTGGCCTCGCCCGCCACCTCCGTATGAAATGGCGCACATGCAAAGGAAACGGCGCATTACCGAACGTGAGAATGAAAGATGCGCCTGTGAATACCGTACGATTTTTCGAGGCATTCGATTTTACGAGCGTGGCGGAAACTCGGCTGCAGGCCCACAAGCCCGTAGTCACTGCCGCGGACAGTGTAATGAAAAGATAAATGAAAGAATTGAGGATGATATGCAAAACCAACTTGCTGAATTTAAACTCGGTCGCATCGTGCTCCACCTGCTCTGCTCCTGTCAGGACAAGAATTTTCCCTGGCACTGGCGCGGCATTGTTCGTGAAATTTCACAAGGAGCCTTGTTGGTCTCGCCCACCTCAAAGTGCGATGCGACCGAGAGATGCTTTGAGAATGAAACTGAAACCGACAGCCATGGCAATCGCGGCGGAAGTCGAACTGAAAACCATTCTTGCCTCAAAACAATGAAAACGAAAATCCTACTCATTGCGGTCGTGCTGCTCGTGTGTTTGCATGCGCCACAAACGCTCGGGCAACTGGGACGCCCTCTGGCCGGTTCGTCTATTGGACAGAGCTTGCGCAACGCCGCCACAGTCACATACGACCAGTCGGCCGGGCTGCGCATCGCCGTGGACAACTGGACCCGCCGCGCCCGCGCGGGCGTCTACAGCGACGCGAATTTCTGCCACGATTACGCCACTGCTCTGGGGCGGTTCGTTACCTTGCGCACCCAGTTCAATTACGCGGCTGAGCTCGCCCTGCAGTTAGGCCGTCCCGACGTGAACAACGCCGTCGCTGAATTGGACGAGGGACTCGACATCATTGTCGAGACGTTCGCATTCCTCCAGGAGCAATACAACGCTGGGACCCTCGACCGGGTTACCGTCGTCCGCACCACGGAGGCGTTGCAGAAAGCTCTGCGCGAATGGGAATACAACCTCAGGGGGAACGGCTCGCGCCTGGGCCTTATCTGGTGACCACCCCTGACCCGCTTAGGCAACCTGGCAGCGTGCTGTGCGCGCTCGCGTGGCACGACCAACCTGCACCGAAATGATCGCCATGAATACATCTGCTTCCATTGCTCCCGTGCTTGCGGCCCAGCCCGCCGAAGATGGCACGCTGCGAGTGAGACTGGCCGGCGACTGGCTGGAGCGCAAGGCCATGCCGAGTGCATACGCGGTCCAGCAGGAGCTTGTCAAAGGTGGAGTGAAGGCCATGCAGTTTGACGCGCACGAACTGGGGCGGTGGGATAGCGCGTTGATGGTGCGCATCCTCGCACTCCACGACACCTGCACACAAGCCGGGGTGGAGTTCCGCGCGGAATCATTGCCGGAAGGCCTTGCCAGGCTGGTCGCGCTCTCGCAGGCCGTGCCGGAGAAGAAGGACGCCGCGCGGAAGGAGGTTGCGAACTCGTTCCTCGAGCGCGTCGGCGAGTCCGGTCTGGCGGCCTGGACCGGTGGGCGGGCCATGCTCGATTTCCTGGGCGAAAGCGTGGTCTCGCTGTTCAAGCTGGCCCGGGGACAGGCCCAGTGCCGCTGGCGGGACATAGTGGAGGTCGTCGAGGCCTGCGGCCCACGCGCACTGGGCATCGTGGCGCTGATCAATTTTCTCATTGGCCTAATCCTCGCCTTCGTCGGCGCGAACGAACTGGCGAAGTTCGATGCGTCCATCTACACGGCGGACCTCGTCGCCGTGGCGAGCGTGCGCGAGATGGGCTGCATTATGACGGGCATCATTCTCTGTGGCCGCACGGGTGCCGCGTTCGCCGCGCAGTTGGGCACCATGAAAGTGAACCAGGAGATTGAAGCGTTTCAGACCTTCGGCATCGCACCATTCGAGTTCCTGGTGCTGCCGCGCATCATGGCGCTGCTCCTGATGATGCCGCTGCTGGTGATCTTCGCGGACTTGATTTCCATCGCCGGTGGCTTCGTGGTGGCGACCCTCATGCTGGACGTCTCGTCTCAGGTTTACCTGAACCGTACCGTGGAGAGCATCAAGTTGACCTCGTTCCTGCTGGGCATTTTCAAAGGCTCCTTTTTCGGCGGCATCGTCGCGTTGACCGGCTGCTTGCGCGGGATGCAGTGCGGCACGAACGCCGCCGCCGTCGGCCTCGCCACCACATCCGCCGTCGTCACCGGTATCACGCTGATCATCGCCGCGGACGGCTTGTTCGCCGTCGTCTGCAGCGTCCTTGGAATTTGAGGACCACCAAGAATGAAATGACTGCCTCACCTGACATCAAGATCGAGATTCGGAACCTGACGATGGCGTTCGGCTCGTTCGTGGTCATGCGCGACATCAACGCGCAGGTGAAGCGGAGTGAGGTGTTCATCATTATGGGCGGCAGCGGCTGCGGCAAAAGCACCTTGCTGCGCCACATGATCGGGCTCAAGGAACCCGCCACCGGTGAAATCTATTACGACGGCACGCCCTTCTGGCAGTCGTCGGCGCAGGTGCGGACGCAGAAACTCCGCAGCTTCGGCGTGCTCTTTCAGGGCGGCGCGCTCTGGAGTTCGATGACCCTGGCGGAGAACATCGGCCTGGTGCTCGGCGAATACACGGACTTCTCGCCGGCTGACATCCGCGACATCGCCCGGCTCAAGCTGGCCCTCGTCGGCCTCAAGGGCTTCGAGGATTATTACCCCGCCGAGATTTCCGGCGGCATGTGCAAGCGCGCCGGCCTGGCCCGCGCCCTGGCGCTCGATCCCGACGTGCTGTTCTTCGATGAACCCTCCGCCGGCCTCGACCCGATCAGTGCGCGCAACCTCGACGAGTTGATTCTCCAACTGCGCGACAGTCTCGGCGCGACGTTTGTCGTGGTCTCGCACGAACTGTCCAGCATCTTCACCATCGCGGACAACTCCGTCTTTCTTGACCCCAACACCCGCACCATGCGCGCCTCCGGCAACCCGCGGGAGCTGTTGAAGCACTCGACCGATCCGGCGGTGCAACAATTCCTCACCCGCGGGGAAGCCTCAGTTCCACCGATTCCCAGCAAACCTCTTAATCCCCAGACGTTATGAGCAAGAAGGCCAACACCACCTCGATCGGCCTGTTCATCGTCACCGGCCTGGCGCTGGGCGTGATCGGTCTGCTGCTGTTCAGTTCGTTGAAGACGTTCAGCAAAACCCTGGACGTCATCGTCTATTTCAACGACTCCATCAATGGCCTGAGGGAGGGCGCTCCGGTCAAGTTCCGCGGTGTCACCATCGGCTCCGTCAAGCGGGTGATGGTGCGCTTCAACCAGGTGCCCGGTGATTTCGCCTTGCCGGTGATTTGCGCAATCGAGGAGAAACTGGTGCGCGAGCGGCTGGGCGAAGGCTCGGCTGAGTTTTTCACGAGCCGTGCGATGGAGGAGCGCATCCAGGCAGGCTTCCGTGCCTCGCTCCAGACCGAGAGCCTGGTCACGGGCTTGCTCTACATTGACACTCGATTCAATCCCAAGGCACCGCCACCGGTCTTCCACCAACTGGAGAAGATCTATCCCGAAATCCCCACAGAGCCAACCCAGATCCAACAACTCTTCGAAAACCTGGCCAGCCTTGACATTAAGAGCCTGCAAACGAACCTGAACGGGCTGATCCTCCGGCTCGATCACACCATCGGCGAATTCAACGCGTCGGAGATCAACCGGGACATCACCAACCTGCTGTGCTCCGTAAACGCACTTGTCACGTCCGCCGACATTACCAACGCGCTGGCGGGCATCCGGCCGACCCTCGACCAATACCGCGAGTTGGCCGTCAAAGTCACAAGCAAGATTGACCCGCTATCTGACAGCATCACCAATACGCTGGTTGAGGCCAAACGCGCGCTGGGTCAAATGCGCGGCGCCGGCGAAAACCTCCGCCTGATGCTCGCGCCAGATTCGCCAATCCGCAATGACCTCAACCTTGCCCTCGAACACCTCGCCGGCGCCGCGCATTCCGTCTCCGCACTCGCCGATTTTCTCAGGGAACACCCGAACGCACTGGTGGTCGGCCGCCAACTCCCCAAGCAAAAACCATGAAAACCACGTTTGGAATTGAAACCGAAGACACCGCCTTCTGCCGTCACGTCGGGGCCAAGTCCGGAGTGAGGCAGCGGTTCGCCGTCTTGCTCTTTGCCCTCATTCTTGGCGGCGGGGTGGCCGGCTGCAGCTTCCTGAAGCCCGCTAAGCCCACCGCCCGCTTTTTCGTCCTGACGCCCATGCCGGCCGCCGGTGCCGAGTCGGCGGCATCCGAGGGCTTGGCCGTGGGCTTGGGCCAGGTGAAAGTGCCGGCCTATCTTTTCAACACCTCGCTGGCCGTTCGGAAGAGCACCAACGTAATCGAATATCTGCCCTCGGCCTTTTGGGCCGAACGCTTGAACACTGGCTTCGCGAATGTGCTGGCGGCCGATCTTGCCATCGCGTTGCCGACAGACCGCATCCATCTCGCGGCCTGGCAGCGGGACCAGGTCGCCGCCGAGATCCATGTGACGCTGGAGCAGTTTGACGTGGACGAGAGCGGAAGCGGAGTCCTGGTGGCACGCTGGCGCGTCGTCTCCCCGGGCGGTGAGCAAGTGCTCAAAGCGGGCACTAGCCGGCTCGCGCAGCAGGGGCCGCGGCCGGACGACACCGCTTCCGGAGCCGTCGCCACCCTGAGCGCGCTCATCGCCGATTTCAGCCGCCAACTGGCGCAGGCACTCCAGGAAACCACCTCGACCCGTCCGTTTCATAGCGCTGCCGAGTGAATTCGCCTCTGAGTAATCCGAAATAACACTGTTATGATCACCCGCAAATCCATCACGAAGTCAGAAGGGAAAGCGAACCGAAATCGCGGTTCGCGCGTCGCAGTCGCGGCGAGCGTCACAATTTCGAGCGCGCTGGGGGTCTTCTCGCAGTCTGGCGCGTTAGCCGCCGATAATGTCGCCGACAACAATGGACCAAACGCGCCCAAGCGCGAGTGGGCCGCTTCCATCCGCTGGGAAAACGACACGTTCGGCGGAACGGACAGGTTCTACACCGATGGCGTCTCATTGGGGGTATCCCACACTGGTCCCAGTTGGATGGACCCGGTGGCGAACTGGTTGCATTGGGGCGAGGGACGCCGCACCGTCGGTTACGACATCGCACAAGGGATGTTCACTCCGGCAGATGGGGATCTCAGTCCTCCCGACCCGGATGATCGTCCCTACGCCGGGATTCTTGCATTTGGGCTCACGTTGCATGTGGAGAAGGATCGCTCGTACCACGGGTTGAAGTTCGTGACGGGCGTTGTGGGTCCCTGGTCACTAGCAGAGGAGACGCAGAATGCAGTTCATGGTCTCACCGGTAACGACAAGTTGGAAGGCTGGGATTACCAGTTGGAGAACGAGCCCATCTTCAATTTCGCTTACGAATACCGACACAAATTCCAACTGGCTGGCGACCGTGAACGATGGTCCGTGCAAGGCTTGCCTCTCGCCGGCGGCTGGCTGGGTAATATGCTGATTCAGGGCCAGGCGGGGGGTCTACTGCGTTTCGGCTACAACGTGCCGGATGATTTCGGCCCGACACTCGTGCGCGGCATGGGTCACATGCCGCCGCCCCGGCGAGATGCGCACGGCCAATCGAAGTCCGATTGGGGATTCTCCGTTTACGGAGGCAGCGTGGCCAATCTGGTGTTGAGAGACATCACGCTCGACGGAAACACCTTTGAGGATAGCCCGAGTGTGGACAAAAAGTTCTTCGTCCCCATGGCGGGCGTCGGCGTGAGTGTGGGCAACCGGCGCTTTCAGACTTCGTTCGCCTACATCTTCTGGGGCAAGGAATTCGAAGGCCAGGATGAAAACTCGAAGTTCGGCTCACTCACCGTCAGCTACTTCTTCTAACCGCTCCTGTCGAGATATGATTGAGCAAGCACACATTGCAACGCGTGACGAGCCTATCAAACCTGGGCAGCCGTACGGCGGCGATAAATTCGCTCGCTACTCCCTTTTGATCATCGTCCTAATTGCGACCGTTGTGTTCCTCAACATGATCAAGGCCTTCCTGGTGCCGGTGATCCTCGCGGCGGTGATCGCGGGTCTGTTCTTTCCATTCTACGCGTGGCTGCTCAAGCGGACGCGCGGGCGAA
>Ga0137319_1000302_pt1 | contig 15804 bp, 18 predicted proteins | sample EasRivERMZT333_2_FD_104752 | JGI IMG/M metagenome (GOLD analysis project Ga0137319, IMG submission 104752) | Soil microbial communities from meander-bound floodplain in the East River, Colorado, USA - East River MetaG ERMZT333_2 | ecosystem: Environmental > Terrestrial > Soil > Floodplain ... | reverse complement strand
TTTCTACAGCCCCAAATCCGTCCCGGCCAACGCCACCATTACCATGAAGCCCAATACGCGGGACGATCAGTACAACAACGCCGTCTGGCGGCACGAATACGGGCATCACGTGGACTACACCATGGGGGAGGGGCTCCAGGCCCACGACGTGGACGGGCGAGTCCACTGTGGGAGCCACTTTGACGCCCCGGCGCTTGAGCGCGACGCCGAGGCCCTGATACAGGGTACCATCGGGGTCAAGAAGATACTGACCAGCCAGCGGCCCTCGGGGAAGATTGAAGCCCGCATGCACGCCGAGTTTGACGCGGCCCGGGCCACAGACCCGGACCGCCCCCGCACGTTTATCCTGATGGATATGTTCAAACAGGCCGGGTTTGACCCTAAAGAAATGCACGAGGTCCTGGGACCCCAGGCGGAGAACAAGCACAGCGTGATTGCCATTCTGGCTGCCATCGAGGCCAAAGACGTGGACGGGACCATGAGCATCCTGCCCGACGACAGGGGCACCATGGGCTGTCTGGAGGATTTCTGGGGGGCCATCACCAACCGCCGCATGACGTATTTTTCCGGGCACACCGCCGAATACTACGCGGGGGGCTACGCCACCCAGGCACCCACCCTGACATCGAGTAACACCACGGAGGCGTATGCCAACTGGTTTTGCCTGCAGGCCGCCCCGCAGCGGTTTTTCGCGCAGCTCCTTGAGAAACTGGCCCCCAACACGCACAAAGCGTTCCAGACGCGCACGAACCGCTGGTTGCGCGGGGAGCCCGGGACCGATGGGCGCACCGCCGCACGAGGAGGCAGGGGATGATTACCTGTGTGCTGCTCCTCAAAGCCGCCGACCCGCACCAGCGGTGGATTACCCTGGACGGCGGGCAACACGTGCTCATCGAAGGGGCCGAAGGCGGGGGGGCGCGCATCGTGGGCGGCGCGGGGGGCTCCCTGAACAACCGGGTCCTCACCCACGTGCGCCCGGAGCACATTCCCCCGGTGAGGCCCCCGGAGCGTTCGAGACGCCCACCCCCCGGGCAGCGCGACACGCGCCCCGTCAAACCCCCGGTGGACGTCAAGCCCCCACCGGTCGTGCCCCCAGGGGACCTCCCCAGGGAACACATGACGCGGGAGCAACTGACGGCACAGTACGTGGAACACATGCGCCAGTCACGGGACCCGGAGAACGCCCCGGCGGAGCGGCAGAGCCAGAAAAAGAAGGCCATTCAGGTCGTCTCGTACCTGCAAACGCGGTTTCCCGGGTGGACACCCCCCACGTCGGAGGAGACCCCTCCAGCAGACACGCGGCCCCCGGCAGTACCCCCCAGGCCGTTGTCGGAGTTGAGCCTGGACGAATTGCGCGCCTTTCGCGAACAGCTCATCCGTGATAAACACCGCCCGGAGAGCAACGCGGTGGACCGCAAGACGTATGACCAGATTATCCACCAGGTGGAGCGGTGGATTGACAAGCGCGACCCCCAGGACACCCCACCCGCGACACCCCCGAAGAACGTCACGCCCCCGTCGTGGGAGACCCCAGCGGGGACGGCGGCGCGCATCTGGGAGTCCCCCGACCAGCTCATGACGTCCAAGGAAAAGGGCTGGCACGACAAGGCGTTTTCCCACCCGAACCTGCCCCATGCCGTGCTGGCGGCCATTCAAAAGGCCCCACCCCTGGACGGGGTGGAGAGTACCAAGAATGCCCGCAGCTCCTTTTATGTCTCCGTGGGCAATGGGCGCATTACCATGAAACCCGGCGGGCGCGACCCGGAGCGCGTCAACGCCGTGTGGCGCCATGAATTCGGCCATCACGTGGACTATTCCATCGGTACAAGCCTGGTGGGGCGGGGGGTCCGCAAGGGAGAGGAGGTGAGTGTGCTCGACGCCCCGGTCCTCAAAAAAGACGCCGATACCCTGGTGCAGGCCACCACGTGGGACCGCACGGTGGCCCCCGAGGACTACCCCAGCGCCGCCATCGTGGCCCAGATGGAGCAGGAGATTGACCAGGAGATTGCCGGGGGAGCCACCGAAGAAGCGGCCCTGCAAACCCAGCTCGCCAAGGCCGGGCTCGACCCGGAGGAGCTGCGCCCCGTGTTCGGGGGGAGTTGGGACAAGCGCCGCGACGTGTTGCGCGTGCTGGCGGGCGTGACCCTGCGCAACCCCGACCTGTGCCAGAATACGAAACCCCTCGACCTGGGGACCAAGTATAATGTGCAGGATTTTATTTCGGCCATTACGAACAACCGCCTGGCGTATGAGTGCAAGCACACCAACGCCTATTACAAGAATGGGCGGCCCACGGCGGTCCCCGGGCTCACCGACTCCAACTGTACGGAGGCGTTTGCCAACTGGTTTGACGCCCAGGGCTCCCCGGTGCGCTTCTGGCGTACCCTGCTCATGAAACTGGCCCCCGACACCCACGCGGCGTTCCAGAAGAGGGTAGACACATGGCTGATGACCTGAGACACGTCGACCGGGTTCAGGTGGTGCGCGACTACGAGGCGCGCTTTGGCCCGGAGGGCGAATTTGATTGCTGGATATTTGACGGGGAGGTCAACATGCGGCTCATGCTGATTGGCCTGGGGCGCGGCTCCCCCATTACCGACGCCGACCTGGACAAGGTGCACCGGGAACTGTACGGCACGCCCCTGCCGCCGCCCCCACCCCCGGGGGCGCGCACATGATTCAGTGCGTCCTCCTGGTCAAAGCCCGTCCCCTGCACGGGCGGGTGGACTGGCGCGGGCTCCAGGTGTCCATCGAAAACCGCGTGGGCAGTGTGCGGTCGGGAATTGACCCGGACGGCAACCCGTGGGAAACGACCATGCTGTACGACTACGGCTATATCCGCCTGACGGAAGGGCAGGACGGGGAACACGTGGATTGCTTCCTGGGGCCGGACCGGTACGCCCCCCAGGTGTTTTGTATTACCACCCGCGTGCCCCCGGACTTTGTGCGCAATGACGAACAGAAGTGTATGCTGGGGTTTCCCACCGCCGAGGCCGCCAAACAGGCGTTTCTGGCGCAGTACACCGACCCCAGGCACTTCGGGACGATGCACACGCTCCCCTTCGACCAGTTCAAACGGGTCGTGTTGGGGACGCGGGGGAACGCCCGCTGGGTGCGGGCCTAAAGGGACCCCACATGCCGCACACCGTGGTCACCATAGACACCCTGGCTCACACCCTCTCCCCCCGGCTGGAGGAAATGGTGCGGCTCCTGGTGGCCTATGAGCAGGAAATTGTGGCGCAGGGCGTATGCGCCGTGGAGTTTCACTGTGGCACCACGCCCCGGGAGGTGAAGGCACGCCTGGTGCTCCCCCTGCCCAAGAAAGTGCGCACCCGGTGTATTGTGCAACTCCCCAGACTTGACAAGGGTGGGTGAACGTGTATGCTCATGGCAACGCAGACGGCGGTGCGCTAGAACTGAGCCCACCGTCACCCACGACGCCGCACGGTCTGCGGAGCCCGGTACAGAGGGGACCACCTGACCGGTCCCTGTACCCCCTAATCGTATAGTGCGTACGCAGACACCCATGAGGCTCTGTGTGCTGTGTCCCCCCGGGGAGACGGCCACAGGGCCTTTTTTTTTGTCTCAAAACAGCCGCATTTGTTGCGTGACGGTGCGGTTGCCCTTGCGGGAGTTGCAGCGTTTATGCGCCAGGACCATGTTGGAATAGGACGTGGGGCCACCCCGTGTGACCGGAATAATGTGGTCACGCGAGGCCTCTGTGCGCGGACATCGCTCCAGGCAGATTTGACATATCCCCTTATCCCGCACGTACAACACGTCCAGGTACACCGCCTCGATATAGGGATTGCTACGTATCCGTGCCCGGTAGCGGTCCAGAATCGCCAACACCTTGTCCGGGTTGCGTTCACGCCACCGTCGCGCCAGATCGCGCAGACGGGCGGCGTATCCCTTCGGGTCTGTTGCCCGAGCGGCGGCTCGCCGTCTGGCGGTCGCCTGTCTATGGCACGCCTGGCAGATGGGCATGCGCGAGGGCTTCCACCGTGGATTTTGCACACCACAGAAAAAGAACATGTCCAACGGCTTCTCCTGCCGGCACGCTGTGCACTGCTTGGTCGTCGGTTTTTGTGGTTTGACTTAAATCATGGCGGATTGGCGCCAGATAATGTGGCGTAAATTCCTCATAAGTCTTTGCAAAAACAACATAATGACGCCAGTAGTGCTGCCACATAACCTGGCGAGTCCTTTTTTCCTCTTTTTGTCCTCTTGGTGCTGCCCTCTCTCTATCGCCATATTATGTGGCAGAAAAAGTCCGATGGACCTCAAGGTGGCTCCAATGCTGAAGAAAATGGTTCTGACATATAATGTGGCGCCACAGAGTTTTTTCTTGCGGTTGACCCAAAAACCTGTTGCCAAAAAGTCTTTGGGATGTCTCGCCATATTATGCGTCAGAAATGGCGCGCTGAGCGCAAGGAAAATCGTGCCACATTATCTGGCGGACCCCGGCATTTTATATGTCAAACCACAGTTTTGGCTGTGTGGGGCGACGGTTGTTGGTGCTTATGCAGTCTTTGCACGGCTGTTTCCGCCACCAGCGTTCCGGCGTGTGCTGATAAAACGCCTCCAGTGCTTTGGTCTCGCCGCATTGCCTACAACACATCGCCTCTGGTGGTGGCGTAACAACGGGTGGATGGTTCGCCAACGCTGCCAGGCGTTTCGCTGCCGCCCGCTCTCGCGCACATTGTTTGCAGGGCTGATGACGCCCGATCGTGTTATACGTCCAGCGCGGAAAGTCCTCCAACGGCTTCACATGCCGGCATGTACGACATTGCAACAGGGCCATAGGGCACCTCTTATCCAGGTGTGTGACGTGGGCGCCGGGCTCTGCACGGGGATAAGCCATACAGACTTGCGAGCGGTGATCGGCCGCTACCCGACAACAGCACATGGTACATGGGGGGCGCTATGCAAGCAATAGCGCCACACGAACGGTGGATGTGGGTCGAACTTGGTCTGGTAAAAGCCGGGGTTGCTAACGCTCGGGACCCGTGGATGATCTATATTCAGGCCTCCGCGCCGACCGTCGATCATGAGGGGGAAGTCGTAGCCCCACAAGCCCTCCATGACGCCGCTGACTATCTCCTGCGCAACGGCAAGGTATCGTTCGAGCACATCGATCGCGCCACCCGTCACGACCCCAGTATATTAATTGGAGAACCCACCAGTGTGCGTGTCACGCCTGATGGTCGCACCCTCGTGGCCGCCCGCCTGTACGAGCACCAACCCAAAGTGCAAGCCGTGTGGAACATTCTCCAGAGTGGCGGCCACCTCAAGGCATCGATTGGTGGGGCAGTGCTTGCCCGCGATCCTGCTGACGACTCCCATATTACCAAGATTTTATGGACGCACCTCGCCCTCACCAGTTTCCCGGTGAACGAAGACACCAACGTGCAACTCACCCCCTACGCCGAATTTCTCAAAGCCCTCGGGGCCACCGTGGGGACCAGTGCGCAGCCCCTCATTCACGAAGACCTGGAGGGGGCCATGTTGCGCGGCACCCCGGCGTTTGAGGCCAAGTGGCGCGCCCTGACCGACACCCTGGTGCGGACCCGGGGGGTCAGTGTCACCGCTGCCAAGGAACTGGCCCTGGCCCACCTGGTGCGCAGCGGCGAAGCCCGCCAGGCGTATCTGTCCCATCCGGCCTATCTCACCCCTGACACCAAGGAGGACTGACCTATGACCACCCCTGTTGCCGACGACCTGGCGGCCACCGTCGCCTCGCTCAACGCGCAGCTCAACAAGAGCGCCGACCCCCCGGTGCCCACGGACCCGCTCAAAGAGTCCCACGGGCTCCTCGCCAAAGCCCTCGACCTGATCGGGCGCTTAGTCCCCGGTCGCCCCCTGGCCAAAGCCGACGACGGCGCACCCTGCCCGGACGACGACAAGCACGACGATGACGACGACGACGCGGGAGACCCGGACGACGACAAGGAGCTGGAGAAGGCCGGGGTGCAGCTCCACCTGCACCAGCACGCCCCCCTGGAGAAAGAGATGGACGAGGACGAGGACAAAGAGGACGACAAGGACATGCTCATGCAGATGCTGCAGCACCTGTTGGGCCATGAGGACGATGAGGAGGACGACGATATGGGGAAAAGTGTCAGCACGGGAGCCCTCAACAGTGACGCCGGGGTCCTGGTGGTGAACGGGATTTTACAAAAGTCGCTGCGCACCCAGGCCAGCCTGGACAAGCGCCTGCACGCCCTGGAAAAGACCGTGGAGGGGATGGTGGGGGACACCGCCACGCTTACCAAGAGCGTCACCGCCCTGACCGAGGCCATGACGAAGAGTACGGAGCACCAGGAGGCCCAGACGAGTGCCCTGGAAGCCGTGACCAAGGGCATGATGACCCTGATTGAGCGCCAGGGGACCGGCGGGGGGAGTGACGCCCCGGCGGAGTCGCGCTACGAGCGCATGTCCAAGGCCATGAAGCCCCGGCTGGGGCCAGAAGGGGGGCACGCCTATCCGTACAACAAAGACATGGCGGCGCAGCTGCTCGTCAAGGGCACCCTGACGGACCAGCAGCACCGTATCTGGAAGTTCACCGGCAGATTACCTGACGGCGTGCAACTGGCGTCGTAGTAATCAGGGACCACGTGGAGGGTAGGGCCGCCAAGCAACTGCCCCCCGGGTCCCCGACCACTTACCTCCGACACCTGGAGTATACATCATGCCAACACTCGAGGGCATCCTTGGTGATGCCGGCTACCAGGACGAACTCCTCAAGGCCCTGGCGTCCTCGGCCATCGCCGGGACGGACGCTTCCGCCCTGATCAAAGAAGACCTGGAGGTCGAGGCCCACACGCAGCTCTATGTTGAAACGGACCCGACCGAATTGGTCATCCTGAAACATATTCCCCGGATACCCGCCACCAGTGTCCTGCACCAGTTCGACAAGGTCATTGGCTACGGCGGTATGGGGCACGATGGGTTCTACAGTGAGAACACCCTGCCCGTCGAGGCCGACATGCAGACCGTGCGGGAAGCCGTCACGATCAAGCTCATGGGGCAGATTGCCAGTGTGTACGCCCTGGCGTCGTTCCAGACCCCCATTATGGCCCTGGGGGAATCCAACCTGGTCGACGAAAACATGGCGTCCACGCGCCTGGCCTTGATGCTGAAAATGGCCGTGGCGATTTACGGCTCCAACGACGCCGGGTCGAGCAACGGGTTGCGCTTCAAGGGTCTGTACCAGCAAATCCTAGAGGGCACGTCCCTCACCCCCGGGCCCACGTACACCGCCAACCCGGACCACATTATTGACCTGCGCGGGGCGCCCCTGACCCCCGAACACATCCGGGCCGCGTCACGGCGCATCGTCGAGCGCCACGGCCGGTTGCGCCACCTGTATATGGCTCCCCTGGTGGTTGAAGGGTTAGAAGCCTCCCTCGACCCGGCAGAGCGCCTGCAACTACCCCGGGCCGCCGGCGAACGGGTCCTCCTCGGGCAGTCCGTGGGTGGCATGAACACGGCCTCGGGGAACTGCTACTTCGAGCCGGACAATACCCTGACGCCGAGCATTTTTAAGGACCCCCCACCGACCAAGTCCCCGACCAACGCCCCGGCACCCCTGGGGGCGGGCAACGTCGCCGCCCCGGTGGCAGCGGCTCATGGGGCGTCCAAGTGGATTGCCGCCGATGCCGACGCGGCGGTGACCTACGCCGTGACGGCGGTGAACAGCTACGGGGAGAGTACGCCGTACAGCCCGGCAGCCGTGGCCGTGGTGGCTGGGAACAGCGTGACGATTGCGATTACCCCCCGGGCCGCCGACACCTCGTACAAAATCTACCGAGGTTCCTCCACCCTGGGCACCCCTCAGTACCTCATCGCCGAAGTCAGGGGACCCGGCAACACCACCCCGTTCAACTTTCTCGACCACAACACCCTCATTCCGGCCACCACCATGGCCTTCGGCCTCAACATGGAGTCCAACAACAGCGCGGCCATGATCAATTACAACATGAGCCGCATCCAGTTGGCGAATCCGCCACAGGCGCGCAATACCGTCTGTTTAGTTACTTTAGGTCCATGGATGGGAGTGTTTGAACTGGCCCATATCCTCCATACAGCGTCACGGGATTTGTTGTTTTCGGCCATTACGCCGCGCATCAGCCACCCGTATCAGAACGTCGTGTGGGTGAACGTGGGCACCCGGGACCTCACGCCGTAGAAGGAGCAACGTATGACCTGGCTTATTACCCGACACGCCGGCCCGGGGGAACACTCCCTGGGTGGACAGATTGTGGTGTTTGATGCCGAGGGGACGGTCCGGACCGACGACCCGGCGGTGCTCGCGGCGGTGCGGGCGTTTCCGACCGCCTTTACCGTGACACCCGCCCCGGGGGTGGCCCCTGGGGAGCCTACGGCGTTCACCAGCGCGCCCACCGACACGGGGGTGTCTCCCACGTTCCCCACGCCGACCGAGACGAGCCCTGGGGCTCCTGGGGCGGCCCCGGAGGATGTGCCCGGGGAGCCCCCAGGACCACCCACCACGGCGGGCACCTACACCGAGGCGGAACTGGACCTGCTCACCGTGGCCGACCTGCGCGAACTGGCGGTGGGCGTCCCCGGGGCGTCGCGCATGACCAAGGCCGAACTCGTTGCCGCCCTGCTGGCGCAGCACAAGGGGTGACCTATGCCGTCTGGATGGGCCACAGGGATGCCGGTGGCGGCCCTGACCCCGGCGTGGGTGGTGAACACGTTCCTGCTCGGCGTGCCCCTGGGGGATGCCTGGCAGGAACCAGCCACCCTCCCCGATGGGTCCCCCAATCCCAACGCGGGGCAGCTCACCCCGGCGGGCGAGGCCGCCCTGACCCAGGTGATCAACGGGCTCATTGCCGAGGTGCAGGGGAAGCTCGGTATCCGGTTTGAACGCCAGCGGGTGGTAACCGACCCGGACCCGGGCATGGTCCTGGGGACGGATTACGAACTGCGGGGCGAGCGGCTGCATTACTTCCGGCCCACCGCCGGGCAGGGCCATTTTACCCTCCCGCTTCCCTATGCCAACGTCGTCTCGATTGAACGGGTGCGCCTGTTCTACCAGGACCGTGCGGTTCAAGAGGTCCCCGCGACGTGGCTGAGCTTTACGAGCAAAGAGGGGGTCCTGCGCATTAACCCGTACCTCAACAACACGCTCATGGCCTCGACGGCGGGGGCCTGGAACGGGGTGTGGTTCGGCTACGGCCTGCGCGACATCCTCCCGGCGGCCTGGAGTGTGGACTACACCATCGGCCACGGGCAGGTGGACGACGACGTGGCGCGCTATATCGGCCTGCGGGCCGCCATGCAACTGCTCGGCACCCTCGGGGCGTCCCCGGCCATGGGCGGCGGGCTCAGTAACGAAAGTCTGTCCATGGACGGGGTCACCGAGAGCGTGGGGTACGCCACCGGGAAGTATGGGGTCTACAGCGGCCTCATCCAACAGTACAGCGACGAACTGGACCATATGGACATCTGGCAGATGCGCCTGACCAAAAAGGGCATCAAGCTCGGTGTCTGGTAGAGAGAGGACTATGCGCTACGGGGTCGTGTTTGGCAGCAGGCATTTCAACCTCCGCAAGCAACAGGACTTTATTGCGGGCCATGGGGCGAGCTGTCGCCTGTTTCCGACCGTGGTGTGTCCATGCGTGACGGTGGAGCTGCAATTTGACCCGCTGTGTGGGGTGTGCCGGGGGACCGGGCGCTTTCCGCAACCCGACCTGGAAACGACCCTGACCCTCCTGCTCACCCAATACAGGGCGCGCCAGAACTTTCACGAACCAGGAAGCTGGATTGAGGGGGACCTGCAGGCGACCGTACCCCCCGGGGTGCGCCTGACGGACAACACCCTGGTCCGGGTCCTCGATATGGCGATCCCGTTCAACGACGAAGTGCTGTGGAAAGACCGCATCGATACGGTGCGCTTCAGTGGCAACGTGGTGCTTGGGCGGGTGCGGGACCTGACCACCCTGTACACCCCCGGGGTGGACTACGCCCTGACGCCGCCCAACACGGTGACCTGGCTGGCCGGGGGCACGGCCCCGGACCCCGGGGGAGCCTACACGGTGAGTTATACGGCGCAACCCGAGTACCTGGTGTTTATGGACTCCCCCCGGGCGCGGGTGGAGCACCGAGGGAATTACGCGCAGGTCGTCCAGCTGCGCCGCCTCGACATGATACAAGGAGCCGCCCGGTGATTGTGGTCACGCTCCCTACCATTCAGGCCCAACACCCGCTGCCGTCCGTCCCCGAGGCCATTCGCCAGGGCGGCCTGCTTCTTCAGGCCGCCTGGGTCACCCAGGCGCAGTCGGGACAGTGGTTCTCGGCCAACACGGGGACCTATGTGCGCGGGCTCCAGACAACCGACTCGTACCAGTACCCCGCCCACGGCAACCCCCTGGCCGCCCTGGTGGTCAATACGGCCCCCCATGCCCGCCTGATTGAAGAGGGGCACGGGGGGTTTCACCTGCCGTCGCGCATCCCGTGGGCCACCACCCGCAAGGCCCGGCGCACGAAGCGCGGGCGGTGGTACCTGATTATTCCCTTCCGCCACGGGGCGCACCGCACGGGCACGGGCATCACCGGCCAGGCGCAGCGCACCATGCTGCCCCGCCCCGTGTACGCCCGGGCCAGACGGCTCCAGCCCGGCCAGCACCTCACCGCCCACGTGTCGGCGGGGCGCGGCGTACACATGCCGGGGCTCACCCCGTACCGCCCGGCCTACGCGCCCAATATCCGCCCGCACTACACCCACGCCAGTATTCATGAGGGACTGAGCAAGCGCGGGGCACGCGGGCATACCCAATACCTCACCTTTCGCACCATGCGCCAGGACAGCCCGGGGTGGCACATCCCCCCCCAGGCCCCGCGCCCGATCGCGCATTGGGTGGTGCGCCAACAGACCCCCGTGGTGGCGCAACTCCTGGTGGATGCGGCCACCCGGGACGTGCAGGCGGCCCTCCTGCGCCAGTTGGGGAGGACGCCCTAGTGACTCTCGCGCTGTTTCACCACCGCAAAGTAGACGGCAATGGCGGCTTCGATGCGCCTACTCCGCTGCGGGCCAAAGCGTGCCACCAGCCATACATGGGGGTGAGAGAAACGCTTGCTGTTATTACAGCCACCCTTTCCGTGGCAGACCGGCAGCATGTTGTGGGCGACCGTTCCAGGGCAGTTCGGGCTGTTGAGGGGGATAAAGTGGTCGTCGGCCAACATCCACACAAAGCCGTCCTGATTGCCACAGTAGACACAGGCGAAGCCCCAGTACTGCCGCATGAACTCGCGCTGCTCCATGGTGAACGTGGCAGGGAGTGCCCGCTTCCTGGCGTTGCGGCGACTTTGTTGCAGGCGTTTCTGGGCGCGTGTGTGTTCTTTGGCAGGGTCTTTCTCCAGAGACACCAGGAGGGCAACGGGAAAGACCCCTTTGAGTTTCAACCGCCTGGCCCTACCGTAGGCGGTACGTTCAGCACGATGGGTAGCAGCATACGCCCGCTGGTATGCCAACCGTTGCTCACGGTGGTCCGCATAAAACTTGGCGTCTTTCTTTTGAAACTTCGCAGGATGCGCCTCACGGGCCTGGCGGTGACTGACACGGTCTCGTGCGCGAATCTTGTCACGATTCTTTGTGCGATTCCGCTCATGCATGCGGCGCACATTCTCGGGGTGGTCTTTGCGCCACTGCGCGATATACCGGTGTCTTTTCTCCATCTGGCTGTCGCGGGTACGATCGGACGAACGTGTCTCGTCCATGGCGAGGCTCCCTTTCATCAGAGGGCATCAGGGGTAAGGGCCGCTAGGAGGCGATGAACTCTCCTCGGTGTTGCAACACCGTGCGACCCTCAAGAGAACTATAGGCGATACCATACTACAGTGCACGAGAAAGAGCAAGACTTTGCAAGTTGAGCGCAAAATTCAAGCCTGGATCAAATACGTGCTGGCGACCTACGCGGCCCACCCGGTCATGTTGGAGCAAATCACCCAGAGCGAAGACGACACGGGCGTGCCCTCCCTGGTGGAGCCCACCGGCATACAGGACCTGAACCGCCTGTGGATACCCGGGGAATGGACCGGAGGCGTGGTGCGCTACGGCGGTCAGGCGTTTCCCATTACGGGCAATACCCCGACGTTCCTCGCGGTCACCGGGGACCCCACCGGGGTGATGGACACGGCCCTGGCCTACAAAATCATCCCGGGGGACGTGCTCCGCCTGCAAACCTATCTCACCACCCGGGCTCAGACCGTCGAAGTCTCCTATGCCCGCCTGCCCACGGTCGTGCCGGTCATTCACTTGCGCCTGGAGAGTGACGCACAGGCCGAGGCGTACATCGGGGAGAGTGTGGAGCGCACGTTTGACCCCGTGCTGGGGGAAGAAACCACCCACTTCGACACCGAAATGCAGGCGACCTACTTGCTCTCCATCCTGTCGGAGAACCCCCAGGAAACCCTGTGGCTCTACACGCTCCTGCTCAATGCCACCCTCCAGGGGGCGCAGCGGTTTGCCCTGTGGGGGCTCTCGAACCTGTCCGTGCGGGGCTCCGACATCCACCCGGACCTGGAGTACATCCCGGACCAGGTCTACGGCCGCTTCCTCACCCTCACCTGTAGGCGCCTGATGCACGCCGTGTCCCTGTGGCCGGTGGAGCAGGTGACGGAGGTGGTGACGGTACCGACCCCCCGGTACCAGGACCTTGACAGTGGGGGTGACCCGCCACCCCCGCGCTTCTAGGAGGCCCCCGATGGCTGACCCCACCCGCCAGATGGACCTGCGGGTCTTTGCACAGACGGCGCACCTGACCACCCTGCAGGAAGCGGTGTTGCGCCACGCCGTGGCCCAGGAAGGGACACGCGCCCCCACGCACGCCACGTTCGCCGAGTGGCAGCGCCGGCTGCAGGCCATTCTGGAGAGCGTGGTGACCGAGTAACCGTCTCACACAGGAGGTGGACTGATGCCGCCGAATCCGCTAAGGGTTACAGACTTCTACAACCAGGGGCGTGTCGAACCGTCCGTGTTTAGCCGGGTCGATACCGACACCCGGGTCCAGCAACGGCTCCAGGCGTTCCGCGACGTGGTGTACCTGAGCCCGTTTGAGGGCGGCCCCTACGACACCCTCGGGGTGTACATTGACCCGACGGACCTGCGCGCCACGTATGACCCGGAGGGGCTCAACGGGACCGGCGTGCAGCTCTCCGACCTGATGCGCGTCCCGACCTTTGACGCCCGGATACCCGGGGCGTACCGCGAGTACGTCGGGCGGGTCGGCAAACCCACCCCCGCCACCGTCACCCTCCCCGACGACACCGACGAGGACGTGCTGGTGCTCACCTCCAAGGACGCCGGGACGTATGTGAACAAACTCTTCGTCGAAATCGCCAGTGGCACCCTGACCGGGAAACAGGTGGTCATCGCCTTTTCCAACTATGAGACGGTCACCCTGGACAACCTGGGGCCGGCCTTTGAACTGGCCTATCACGGCAACGCCACCAGTGCCCTGATGACGATTACCCGCACGGGCGAGGCCGCGGTGCAGTTGCAAGTCGTCCTGACCGGCCAGACGGACGGCACCATGGGGCTCGACCTGGACCTGACGCAGGCCGACTGGGACACCATCCAGGGGCTCACCCAATACATCAACGCGCAGGCGGGGTACCGGGCGTCGATTAACCGCTACTGTGACCCGCTCCTGCCCACGGCGGAGCTGGACCAGGACGTGGACGCCAACCTGGCCGTGATCGAGGCGTTCAGTGTCGAATACACCGGGGCGGGCACGGCCTGTCTGCTCACCCTGACCGAGACGACCCTTGCTACCGTGGTCACCGGGGGCACGCCGCCGGAGACCCTGGCCCTCGACCTGACGCAGGCCGGGACCGACACCCTGGGGGAACTGGTCGAGGCCATTAACGCGGCGGGGGGCTATACCTGTACCCTGGGGAGCAATGTCGATGCCGGGGTCTTGGTGGCCCATGCCCTGACGCCAGTGGCCGCCGTCGATATTGCCACCACCCCCACCACGGTCAGTGCCAAGGCCGGTCTGTACTCCTACGTCACCCAGGCGCAACTCGGGGCTATCGTGTACGCCGTCACCACGCGCTCGGCCCGGGTCAGTGCCGCGCGCCTGCCCGGGGCCGAAACCCCCCCGGCCAACGTCGCCCAGACCTTCCTCACCGGGGGCTCCAACCCCCCGCCCACGGTCAACGACTGGCTCCACATGCTCGACGTGGTCAAGGCCGAAGACCTGTTAGGGGGCATCCTGTTTCTCAACACCGCCAGCGCCACCCTGCAGGCCGCCGCCCTGGCCTGGGTCATGGAGCAGCGGAAAATCTACGGCACCACGTTCCGGGCCTTTTTTGGGGCCCCGCCGGGCCTCAGTAGCGCCACGTACCGGTCGCTCGCCATGGCGATGAATTCGACCTACGCGAGCATGGCCTGTCAGCGCACCCTGGCTGCCGACGGCATTACGCACCAGGACCCCCTGTTTGCGGCGGCCATGATGTGCGGCCTGGCTGCCGGGGTCCCCACCGGCCTCACCACCACCAATGTGGCGATCCGGGCGCGAGACCTGCTCGATAAATACTCCCTGGCGGTGCGCGAAGAGATGGAGTCCAACGGCCTGTCCATCCTCAAGGACGTGAAGGGGCGGGGGATTACCACGGCCTTTAGCCTCACCACGTCCCTGTCCGCGGCCCGCATTGACCGGGTGTTGTCGGAGAGTATGGCCCGCGACTACATCGACCAGAACGTGCGCCTGGTCCTGTACGAATTCCTCGGGGCCTGGGGGACCAAGGACCTGATTCCCCAGGTGAAGGGACGGGTGACGGACGTGCTGGCGCAGCTCACCCAGCAAGGGGTGATTACTACGGGGATTGACCAGCACGGGGCCATCCTGCCCGCCTACACCCCGCCGAGTGTGGGCCTCAAGGCCGGCGTCCTCACCGTCGTGTGGCAGGCGTGGATCGGTGGCGAAATCAGTCAAATTGCGGTCCTGGGGCGTATTGGCTACCAGGTGTTCGAAATCACCTTCCCGGTCGGGGCATAGGAGCACTGTATGGCGATTATCTACCGTGCCTCACTGGTCAGTATCATTCTGATTGACTCCGGGGGGCGCTCGACGCCCCTGGGGATTGCCGAAAACTTCATGTTGCAAAAGACCTTTGAGGTGGAGGCCTTGCGGGAAATTGGCAACTTTTTTGCCCCGGAAATTGTCGTGCACGGCGTCAACGCGAACTTTAGCTGGGGGAAAGCCTGGGTGAAGGGGGTGGACCTGGTGAAACAGGGGATTATCCCCAACGATATCCTGATCGCCCAATACGAACCGTTCGCCGCCCGCATTGTGGACCAGGAGGCGCAACGGCTCATTGCGACGTTGTACAAGGCCGTCCCCAACAGTTACGAGGTGGCGATTACGGCGCACCAGAAGCTGATGCAAAACGTCCAGGGCATTTGTATAACAGTAGGATTCGAGAGCGAACTAAATTAACGAGACCATAACGTTCTGATGGGGTCTTTTGTCAGGGGAGCCCGCAGTTCGGTGTAGGGGTGACGTATGGCAGACACCGACGTGCGCATTCGCCTGTCGGTCCCGGCCGTCAACCTGTCGGGGCTGGACGATGCCACGCGCAAAGCCAACGCCATGCGCGATGCGCTGTTGGCGACGGAGCGGCAGACCCGCGCCACGTTCCAGACGTTGCAGGACCTGGCGGCCAAGGAGCGCCAGCAGGGCTTTTTGTCGCCCAAGGACCAGCAAGCCCGCCAGCAGGCCATGCAGCAGTGGCTCGCCCAGGGCGGGCCGTCGCAAGCCGTCTGGGGCACCC
>Ga0137319_1000300_pt1 | contig 15848 bp, 20 predicted proteins | sample EasRivERMZT333_2_FD_104752 | JGI IMG/M metagenome (GOLD analysis project Ga0137319, IMG submission 104752) | Soil microbial communities from meander-bound floodplain in the East River, Colorado, USA - East River MetaG ERMZT333_2 | ecosystem: Environmental > Terrestrial > Soil > Floodplain ... | reverse complement strand
TCTCGCTCATGAGTTCCCTGGTTACGAGATGGGTGGGATGACGGGCGGAGTCAGATTCTTCGTGAGTCGACCGCCGCTGCCGGTGACGACGACGCGGACCACGTCGTTCGCGGAGTCGCGCATCTTTTCCACACCGTCCACGAACGTCAGACACAAGCGATCGGCCTTCGTCGTGGCGTGGAAGAACCACATCTGGGCGATGATATTACCCTCCTCCAGACCCAGCGCTTCGACGAACGAGGCATCGTCGTGCGGGAACTCGACTCGCCACTGGGGGTCACGGGTGACGGGGGCGTAAGACGTGCCGCCGACCTCACCCGGGAACCCGACGCGAGCAGCGCCCGCCGCGCTGGTCGTGACCTCCCCCTTCCGCATGATCCAGTTCGTCGAGTGACGGGTGACGTGGAAGACGGTATCGATGACGGCGATCGGCTGCTGGGCTTGCGGGATGGCCATGACTCACCTCGGCAGGTCGGGGGTCCGGGATGGCGACCGGCTCAGCCGGCGGGTTCGAGCTACGGCACGTTCTTGAGCACGCCGATCACGAGCTGAGCGATTGCCCCGCTGGCGTTCGTCACGAACACGTTGGTCACGTTGCCGGCGAAGAGATCGGCCAGTGTGAAGAGTGAATTCGGGGTCCACACCGTCCACGTATTCGCCTTCTGAGCCAGCGACTCCTGCGGCACGGAGCTGCTGTTCGTTTCGAGCGTCAGGTCCTTGTCGGACCAGATGAACAGTCCCTTGACGTCGGCCAGGGTGAACGCCAGCCCGAGGGCCTGATCGGTCGCCCCGATCTGGACCGCGAGACCGCGTACGTCCCACCCCTCCTGGATTTCGGAAATGCTCCTCACCGCGCCAGCGGGGAACAGGTCCGCTCCGTCCAGCGTGGCGCTCAAGCCGAGATCCAGTTGCTTGTTCAGAGCCATGTCCGCTCTCCCGCTTACGTGTGAATCCCGCCCACGAGCAGCGTGCCGACGACCGCGATGGCCGACGGGTTGTGAATCGACAGAACCTTGTGCGTCGCGTCCACCACGGGCCAGTTGTCGTACGGATCGGCCTGGTCGAGGATGAACGGCACGATCGTGTAATCGCTCGCGCCGACCCCGCCCCACCAGCCCTGCCAGGCGTTCGCCACGTTCCGCGGCCCGAACCGGATCGCCTTCGCATCGGCCGGCGTCGTCAGTTCCACGTACACCCAGCGGACCCGCTGCAGGCTCAGCACCGCCCCCGTGACGTCCAGTTCGCCCGACCCGCCCCGCAGGTCGACCGTGATCGTGTCCGTCCCGCCGCCGAGCGCCGTCAGGCTGAAGTCTCGCCGGTACAGCGTGTCCGCCTGGCCGCCTCCTGCTCCGTTCGAAAGACTCAACAGCCCCGTCAGTGGGGCCTCGCCGAATCGCAGTCCGGTCGGCAGTGCGCCGATCGTGATGTTGCAGCCGCTCCCGCGTCCGCCTCCTCGATTGATTCGCACGTCCAGGCCCACTTACACCCCCACAGCTTCCGGTTCGTTGAGGACGATCACCGCGGGTCGGATCTCAATCCGGCGTCGCTCCCAGACCTTCATCGGCCGGCCGTTGTCGTCGCGGACGATGGTGCCGTCTTCTTCCGTCTGGTACCGCCCCAGAATCGGAATGCGGCCGTCGTAGTAAAAGACCGCGGGCATCCATTCCCCGGTGATCTCGAGGTCATACGCCTCGCCGACCGGCAGCTCGGGACCGCCTCCCGATCCGCATCGCCAGTCCCAGGGCCACGGCACCCGCGGCTTGCGTCGCCGAGCAGCAAAGCGGACCGCGAGGAGACTTATGAACCAGCCCATCCCTACACCCCCAACCCTCGAGCCACGCGGCAGGCCGAAGTCGCGATCAGGCCCGAGACGACCTTGAACTTCCCGTCCGGCTGGCTCGACTCGAGGATGTTCAGCGGCCGGACCACCGTTCGGATGTTCTCGGGCACCCCCGGGAGCTTAAGGTTCGACAGTGCCTGAGAGATCGAGAATCGCCACGCCTCCCACAGCGGGGCCCTCGCCGGATCGTTGATCCGCTCCATCGCGTTCTCGGCGATCTCGACCCGGGTCGGGTAGCCGATGATCTCCGGCCCGCTGGTCGCCTCGCGCTTGTCCTCGGCCAGCGCGTCCGTGGTGCAGATCACGCACGGGTAACTCACGTTCATCTCGTCGAACCAGAGCCGGTCATAAACCCGGCCGCCGATCCCCGGCAGGTTCAGGAGCTTGACGACGTCGATGATCGACCGCCGGCAGCGGGTCGGCACCACGTCCAGGCCGTCGGTCACCGGGAAGGCCACCGGGTTGCTGGCAAAGAGGCCGACGGGGAAACTCTGCGTTTCTAGGTAAGCCCACCAGAGCCCCTTCGCCAGCGCCATATCGATCGAGCCATCGCCGCTGCCGGCGATCGATCCCGCCGCGATCCAGTCGCCACGGTAGGTGAGGTCCATCCGCACGACGAAAACGGTGTGGATGTTGAACCCGACGCTGCCCGCGATAGTCGCGATCGCGCCCGTGGGGGTCGTCGCTTTGTCCTCCACTGTCAGCGTCGCCACATCAGCCCCCCGACCCAGCGACCATCCGAACGGCCTCGCCCCAGACCTCGTCGGCGATCCGCGTCGCCGTCTTCTCGGAAACGCCGAGGAACTCCCGCTTCGGAATCTCGACGCGCCGCTTGAGCACGTAATGGACCTTGATCTGCTGATTGCGACCGCGGCCGACCCGTTCGGCCAGGACGCCGCCCTGCGCGCCCTGACGCCAGATCATGAACAGAGGCCGGGGGAACGCTCGCGGGCCCGGCAGTCGGCTCGCCTCCCTCGTGATCGGGATCGCCAGCGCCTTCCCCGGCTGAGCCTGGACCACCCCGCCCCAGTTGTGCAATCGAGCGCCGGGACTGTTCGCGCGCAGGTACAGGTACGGCCACTCCAGCTTCGAATGGGCCGAGGCCATCAAAAGCCCGCGATCGCGCAGGGGTTTATCCCCACCGGCCGGCCGGGGGAATCGCAGCCGCGGCCAGGGCGTGCCGTCCGGAGCGGTCGCCGTGTCGAAGTGCGATTTCATCCCGGCGGTCGCGTGCTGCTCGATTCGACGGCTGGCTCGCTGCGCGGCGGCCTGGACCACCCGGCCCAGGTCGCCGAACTGATCGATCAGGTGGCCCAGCGGAACGATCGCCACGGCTCACCACTGGAACTTGGTGTTCTCGTCTTCCTGCTCGGCGAACGACTCGTTGCGGCCGTGTCCGACGGCGAACGCGCCGTAGTCGGTCGGACTGCCCGGACTCACCGGCTCGCCGCCGACGGTGACCAGCAACTTGTCGAGCTCCGACCGCGTGTCGTAGAGCTTCACCGACTCCGGCAACATTCCGAACGGCAGCCCGCCGTCCGTTAGGGCGAAGTACAGACCGAGGGAACGGTTGTAGCTCTCGCGATCGTCCCAGGCGTCGATCGTGCCGACCGAGAACCCTCGAGCCCGGAGCCGGGCAACGATCAGGTTCCCGGCGCGGATATTGGCCCGAGGAACTCGCTCCTCGACCCAGAACTGCTCCAGATCCGCGGCCGAGCCCCGTTGCAGGACCGAGGCCACGGCGTCGGCCAGCGCGTTGTCGGTCAGCCACGGTGCAGGCACGGCGTCTTCCCTCGATCAGTTCACCAGCGTGGTCCCGACGGAACAATACGCGCGTACGCGCGTATTTCGGCGGTCAATGCTTCGATTTGCCTTTATGCGGCGGCGGCTGGTCGGCGATCAGCTTCTCGGCGTCGGCAAGGCTGGCGGTCAGGCTCGCGAGCTCGGCAACGGATGCCTCGTGTGTGGCGTGCAGGTCGGTGTACTTCGCCTGCAACTCCTCGTAGGCCGCAGTCAGGTCCCGGTTAGCTCCGGCCAGGTCGCCGGTGTCCGCTTTCGCCTTCTCCCGCTCGCCGAGGCTGGCGGACAGGGCCGCGAGCTCGGCAACGGATGCCTCGTGGGCCGCGGTCAGGGCGGCGATCTTCGCCTCGGACTCGGCCTTGCCCCGTGAATAGTCCGATTGCAGTTCGGCGTGCGCGGCCAGCAGGTCCTGGTGGGCGGCGACCAGGTCCTTGACTTGGAACTCGCCCGTAGCCAGCCGATCGGCGAGAGCGGGGCCCCCCGTGACGTCCTCCACCGGGACCGTCTCCCGATTCGGCGGCCCACAACTCGCGGTCGCCAGGCCCGCCGCGATCAGCTTGTCGGGGTCCGACCAAGCGGCGAGCGCCTCGCGCGAAACGATGTCGCCGAACTGATACGGTCCAATCGCGGTGCATTGCACCTGGACGCAATCGGTGACCGTCGCGGACGGCGTCGTCGGCTCGTCCGCAGGGGTTTTTTCGTCGGCCATGATGATCTCTCCAAAAGAAAACGGGCGGGGCCGGCAGCGACCGGACACCCGCCCGCCGGCGGCGAGGCAGTCGCGCTTATGTGTAGCTCAGGCCCGCGGCCGAGCTGCCGAAGTGAATCACGGGCCCGCCGTTCAGGCACACGTCCAGCTCCCAGCGGAACGGCATTTTCGCGTAGTATTCGAGCAGGACGTGTATGCCTTCCGCCCATTGATACTTGTCGCCGCCCGCGACGCGGTAGGGACTGTCCGATGCGCCCGCCGGCGGATCGATGCCCATGTTGCGCGTCAACACGAACTTCCCGAGCTTCTGACCCTTCGGCCGAGTCCCGAGCCAGATCATCGACCGGCTCGGCAGAATCCGGGTGAAGTTCGTCCTCGCAACGCCGTCCGCGAGCGTCGGGTAAAAGCCCTTCGGGTACGGGACCAGCGCCGGCAGACCGAACCCCTGCAGGAGTTGGTCGAGTTGGGCATGGGACGAGATCGAGGCCCCGTAGCGATCGCGATACGTCGCCTGCACCTGGGTCGTCTTGAACAGGTCCACGATCACGTCGGGGTTGCAGAGGATCTTGGAGTCCGGACCGAACCGCGAACTGGTGCCGAACTCCAGCTCGTTCTTGATCCCCAGCATGTCCGTGATCGGCGTCGCCGTGGCGGACGTGGCCCAGCTCACGCCGGTGATGAAGCCGGTTTTCGGCAGCGTCGTCGTGGCGATGGCGATCGTGGTGTAGTTCTCGATCTGGTCGGTGTGGACCACGCGGCCGTTGGCCGAGGTGTTGGTAAATCGCCCGGTGCGCAGCAGGTCCGCGGAAATCTTGCGGACGCGGTTGATCGCCTTGTTCGCCTGGTACTGCATCATGATGGCGATCCGCTCCTCGGGCTTGGCCGGCAGGTTCGGCGTCCCGGGCTCGCGACTCTTCGTCATCTCCGTCTCAGGCAGTTCGCAGCGCTCGCCGTAGTAGCCGGGCGACACGGCGTACTTACGGATGCCCGGCGCGAGCGTGACATCCGGCTGGCCGCCAAGCCCGCGCAGGCCGAGCAGGCCGTATCCGTTTTCATGCTGATCCCAGATCAGCATGTCCTCCTTCTCGTGGACGAGCGGAAGCGTTTCGAGAAGCGGGTCCGCCCCGTCCTCGTTCATCTCGTCGAACATGAGATCTGGGAGAATGAGATCGATCGAGTAGTTCTGGGTCAGGTTCAGAATGTCGGGCATGGCACTGTCTCCCGGCAGTGGTCAGTGATCGGAACGAACGCCGGACTCGCGGGTCCGGACCGGTGAACTACACGCCCAGGCCGACAACGGCCCCGGTCTCGGTGATGACCGTCCCCTCGACCATCCGCCAGCCCGGATCGGCGAGCCCGGCGGCGTCGAATCCCAGCAAGTCGCCGACGTTGAAGTACCCGGCGAAGTACGCGAGCGGGCTGAACCCCTGCTGGGTCTTCTGGCCCTCGGTCACCAGCCCACCGCCCGGATCGGACAGATAGTCGTAGGCCAGAATCGACCGGGCCACCTGCGGCGAGTTGTTCGTGCCGGCGTCGATGTACTTGTCGAACTGGCCGGCCCCCGAACTGCCCGGCGTCGTCCGGGCCCAGGCCGCGGTACCGTTCGAGGAGATCGACATGAGCCCGCCGATCCGAGTATTCACGAGCTGGCTGGCGAACGTCAGGATGTAGTTGGTGCCGGGCGTGCCGGTGACCACCACGTTGCCCCTGCCGAACACGACTTCCCATAAAGCCTGGACCACGGCCGTCGTGTCGCTGACCAGGTGAGAGACCACGTAGGGCTTGTCGGCCACGAACGTGTTGATCACCGTGCCGGTCGAGGTGCCGATGGTCAACGTGCGGACCTCCGCGGCCGCGGTCCCGCCGACCGCCCCGAGGATGGTCCCGCGCGGGAACGAGCCGCCGACCGCGTAAGGCCCGCCGTAGGGCAGCCGGACGTTACGGGTGATCGCCAGGTGCGGCGCGTAGGCCGGCTCCAATTGGCTCAGACTGAGCTGTGCGACGAGCATGATCGGCGTCCTTCAGGGGTGAACGGGTCAGGCCGGTTCTTCGGGGTCGCAGATCAGTTGGTCGGTGCCGCTGTGAGCCGCTCGACCACGCGCGGGCTCGTCACCTTCATGTGGCTCAGGACGGACAGGCCGCCGGCCGAGAGGGTCGCCGGGTCGCCACCCTTCTTCCCGTCGGCGATCGCATCCTTCAGCATCGGGTTGTCGGGCAACGCCTCGAACCCGGCGAAGTAGTCCGAGAACGCCTTCTTCTTGTCGCCGGCCGAGGAGAAGTTGGTGGACTTCAGGATCCCCAGCGCGGTCGGCTCGACCACGGTCTTGATCAGGTGCGGGGCGAGTTTCCTGGTCAGCCCCTTGCACTTGTCGGCGACCGAGGCGGAGAAGGCCGTCATCGTGGCCTCTTCGTCCTTCTTTGCGCCGTCGGAGTACGCCTTCTCCAGGCCACCCACGCGGGTGCTCATGTCGGTGGCGAACGCCTTGAACTCGCTCATGAGCGCGGCGAACTTGTCGTCGCCGTTCCCATTGCCGGGTGGGTCGACCGGCGGGGGCGGAGGAACGACGGGCTCGACCGGCGGGGGCGGCGGGACGTCCGGGTTCGCGTCGACCGCCCCGCCGCACTGCTTGAGGAACTCCTGCTGTTGATCCGGAGCCAGCGCCTGATATTTCGCGATCAGTTCGTCCACGGGTCCGACCTCCAGTGAGTCGCTGAAACAGAGCACCTTGTCCGGCGGGCCGGTCGCGCCGGCCGAGAACATCGACATCGCCTCGGCGGGCACCGGCAGCGGGTCGTGGTTCGGGGGGACCTCGGTCCCGTCCTCGAACGTCGCCCGCGGCGGGGGGCAGCCCTTCACGGCCGGCTGCTCCTCACCCAGGATCGCCACCCCGTCCAGCACCGATCCGGGCATCGTCTTCGCCGGGTCGTCGGGGTCGGGGAACCCCTGCTTCAACTCGATCGACCCGTCGTTGTACCGGTCGGCGTTGATCATCCCGCCGAGCCACGTCGGCACGTTGGCCACGTCCAGATCGAGGTTGCCCTGGCCATCGCTGCGAACATCTGACACCAGCCCGACGTTCGGCAGCCCCAGGGACGAGGCGAGTCGCTGCTCCTTGTCGTGGCCCAGGCCGGCTTTCGGGGTCAGGTGCCCCTTCAACCGGCGGAAGTTTTCGGCGATCTCGTCGATCGCGGCCGGCGGGTAAAGCTGGCCCTTGTGGTAGCCGTCCTGAAAGACCCGCCAGCCCAGGAGCCGGCACGTCGGCGGCAGACCGGCGGCAGCGGCTCCCGATGGCATGAAGAGAGTGTGGACAACCCGGTTGCCTGAGAGATGGGCTTTTCGGTAGAATTGGGCCTTCTCACGCGGAGACAGATCGATGCCTGAGCAGGAGCTGCGACCGGAGCGGTGCGCGACGTGTCGATTTTGGCGGCAATTAGACGCCGCTGTCGGTGCGTGCCAAAAACACGCACCCCGGCCGCTGACCGTGCTCCCGGTCGTTGGAGTACACGAAGACGATAGCCGGGTTCCTTATGTGTGGTGGCCGGAGACGTGTGAAGTGCAATGGTGCGGTGAGTGGAAGGCGAAAGACGTGGGAGCGGCTTCATGACCGACCTCGACGCCCTCTACGCCGCCGTTCTCGCGGCTCCCGACGACGACCTGCCCCGGCTCGTCTACGCGGACGCGATCGAGGAGGCTGGCGAAGGGGAGCGGGCGGAGTTCATCCGGGTGCAGTGCCGGCTGGCGGAGCTGAAGCCGCCGGTGGATGTGGGGGAGGTCGATCAAGGCTCGGAACAGCCGATGATCTTCAAACGCCTCTGGCCGCTGTTCATGACGCCGAGACAGGCACGGGGGCTGGTCGTCGGCTCCTGGATCACGGGTGAGTTGCGGGTCTCCGAACACGGCCGGTTCAAAATCGGCGGTAAGATCGAGCGGATCAAGTGGTGGGTCGAGCGGTCGCACGTCGAGGTCGTGATCGACGTCTACCCTACCCACCCACACGCCGACAAGATCGCCAAACTCCACAAGCGGGAGTTAGAGTTGCTTCGCCTTGCTCCCGAATGGGCGCTTGGTGTGTGTTTTGACAAATGGTATCAATCCAACGACGCTGCCTGGGAAGATGCTACCAAGGCACGAATAACGTGGTGTCGCGGCTTTATCGAATCGATCACCTGCCCGTGGGACGCCTGCGCCGAGCACCTCGACACGATCCGCGAACGTCATCCCATCCGCCGCGTCACGCTGACCACGCAGCCGGTTTTCACGTGGATGCTGACGATCAGTCCCTCGGGCCAGGACCTGGTTGAGGTCGCCGGCGAGAGGATCCTGGTGAAGAGCGGTGCGACGCTGGTAGAGATGCTCGCGCTGCGGTGGCAGGGGATCGAGTTTGTGATCGATGATCAGCAGTGGCAGGGGATCGAGTTGATGAACGCGGAGACGATTCCCGGCGTCATCAACTCGCCACCGACCGTCTCCTGGAACGAGCAGAGTTTGTCGCCTCTGGAGGCGGCCATCAGACAGGCGCGCGACATGGTGATGACAGCCACGTTGTCGCCACCGGTCACCAGCTCGACTCCACCCGAGCACCCTGACCCATCAGTTCCTTCCAGTCGTCCCTAAAAATTGCCACGAAATTACATCTATCGTTGCACACGTCCTCGGGCCCTTCGCCGCGGACCGAAGCGAACGTCGCCGACGATGGGTAATACTTCCCGTTCCGGGCCGCGTGGTGCGGTCGCGACCGGCTGTCCACCGGGTTCGTGTAGCGCCAGACGGGGAACGACTCGACGACGTCCGGCTCCTGCAGTTCGCTGAACGCGGCCGTGGTGTACGCCGAGTGAGCCGCGGTCCGGAACACCATCTCCGAATAGCTCGGCCGACCGGGTGAAACGCCGGCACCCTCGAGGATGGCGCGCACGTCGGCGACGGCTTGGTTGGTGCTCTGCCCGCTGGCGAGCGCCTGCCCGATGGCCGCATGGACGCGGCGGGTCAGCTCCTCGTCCGTCGATCGGGCCAGGGTGAAGGCTCGGTTTCTCCAGGCTTCAATGAAGCCCTCGCCGGGTTGCCTGAGTCGGGGCACCAGGTTGCGGAAATAGTCGAGGGCCCGCTCGGGGGCGGCGATCACACCCGGCGGCGTGTCCGCGAACGTCCGCAGAGGATCCGCGTCGGAGAATTTCCGGGTGCCTGACGACTTGGCTTTATCGACGAGTTCGAGCACGCGAGCCCGGCCCAGCAGGTCGGCGGTCGCCGTCACGGCGGCGAGGGCCTCGGCGAGTTCGCCCCGCTCCGCCTCGGTGAACAGCGTCTTGAACCGCCGGGGATGGTTGCGGGTGCCCAGCCGCTCGACGGCGATCCGGGCCAGCTCGGCGAGGACCTCGGCCCCATGCCGGGCGGATTCGCGGACGACCTTGGCCAGTGCCTGACCGTCCGGTCCGGCGAGCGCCGTCACGTCCTCCACGGCCTGGCCCTCGGCGAACGCGGTTGCCTGAGACGACGACCCAGTCAGGGGAATCGCCGTCTTGGCCCGATCCGGGCCGGAGGCGAACGTCAGCCGGTCGGCGACGATCTCGCGATCCAGGGCTGGCACCATTTGGACGTAGTCGGCAGCCCGGCCGGGCTTCAGGTAGGCGATCGTCGCGTGGGGGACGTACTCGGGATGGTCGTTCGAGTTCGGCAGCTCGCCCAGCACAGCGTTGAGCCTCACCAGGTCCGGGCTTTCGACTGCCACGTAGAGGACGTCGGCGTCGTCGTGAGTGAATGCCTCGATCGCGCCCAGCTTGAGCCGCACAGGGCCATTCTCGGCGACCAACTTCGCCACGGCGGCTGGGTCGTTGTCGTGAAATCCGTAACGGACCGTGACGTGCGGCTCGTCCTCGCGACCGCCCTCGGCGAGGTCCCGGCCGACGATCTGACGACCCAGCGCGAGCACCGCTTCCCGGTCCTCGCCGTCCAGGTCGATCTGGACCGTGGCGAGTTTGGGTCGGTCGGCGAAGGTCTGGGATCGGCCTTTCAAGTATTGGGCGGTGTGGTCGATGGCGTGGCTGGTCAGGTGGCTCAAGATGTGGAACGCGGTCACCGTGTCGATCCCGGCATGGTGGGCCAGGACGTCGGTGTATTGCGTGCAGAACCACGTTTCCCAGCCCGTCTGATCACCGACCAGATTCGCCACCGTGATTCCCGACGCGACCAAACGGCCGTTCAGGTCCGTCGCAATGTCCCGGGCGCGGCCCGCCAGCTTCTTCGCCGCCTCGACCACACCGGGCTGCTTCTTGGCCTCGTCTGGCACCGGGCCGACTTTGTGCTCTTCGCCCGTGTCCGGGTGAATCCAGCGGTGCGTCTCTTCCTTCCAGACGAGCCCTGGCCGCGGCGGCGAACCAGGAGCGGCGAACGAATCGGTCTTTGGGGTCAGCCCGAGAGATGCGAGGACAGCGTCGCCGATGGCGTTCAGGGGATGCTGAGCCCACGTCTGGTCGAGCGGCGTTTCGTCAGCGAAAGGTGCCGGCGTCGCCGGCGTCCCTCCCTTCGCCCGACATGATCTTCGCCACCGCTTCCGGGTCGGCGGCCAGCCGCTCCAGTTCGGCCGCCTCGTCGTCCTTCCCCTCCGCTCGCAGTTCGAGGATGGCGGCGACCAGCTCGGGCGGCACCGGTTCGTCCTCGTCCGAGACGGGCCGGCCGGCTCGAAGGTAGGCCGACGTGTAACCTCGATAGAGGTTTTTCAGCCACGCCTCGGGGTCGTCCGCCAGCACGGCGAACTCGCGACCGCCAGGAAGTGGCACGTCCGCAGGCTCGGCGAGGATCCCGCGGAGCAACGGATCGTCCGCTGGCTCGGCCACCAGGGACTGGCCGTCCCAGGTGATCGTGCCGGCGATGGCGTCTTCGCCGTCCTCAAGATGGTAAATCGAGACACTGACCACGGTGTCACCCCTAGAGCCTGTCCTTGATCTTCTTGCCACCCTTCAGCGCGGGCAGATCGCCGAACGGCTTGCCGGCGTGCCCCGCCAGCGTGTGCAGGCGCTGAGTCGTCAGTGCGATGGCTTCCTCCTCGATCCCGAGTTGCCGCAACCCCGCCTCCATCGCCGGGATATTCTTCGACCACTCCGCGACTTCGGGCGGGACGTCGAACTTCATAACCGCCACGTGGCGCATCATGCGGCAGTTGGGATAATAGAAGTCGTCGTGGTTCTTCGGGAACGCCAGCCCGTTGTCAATCAGCACCAGCTTTTCCTTCTGGAGCATCCAGTTGCCCTTGTGGCGGTCGCTGTGCCCGATGAGGTAATCGAAAGCGGCGGCGCGGGCGGCGTCCTGTTGGCCGTCATACGCATTCACTCCCCATCCGAGTTTAGACGCCTCGACCGCGCCCTCGGCGAAGTGCTGAATCGAGCCGAGCTTGCCCTTGTGTTCCCGGATCGTCGTCGCCGGAACCAGGTCGTCGAGTCCGATCAGATCGGCGACGGTGCTCGCGGCGGCCTCGCGTCGATACATGGTTCCGCCTTCGATGCCCTTGCGCAGATCGTCCACTTCGCCCGCCGCGGGCTTGAATACGCCCTTCGATCCATCTTCGAGTGTGAGGATCTGGCTGACGTTGCACCCGCCGCCCATCCTCTTGACGTTCTTGACCGGCGACTTCTGCAGTCGGCTCTTCACGTCCGACAGCGGCGGAGCCTGCGCGTCTCCGACTGCCGGCGCAACCGCCGCCTTGTCCTTCTTCGGTTTCTTCGCTGGCGCTTCGGGTGCCTCGGGAGCTGGCAGTCCCGCCTTCTGCGCGGCCCACGCCTTGAAGCGGTGGATCGCCTGCGGCTTCATGTTGTGCTGGGCGATCTGGTGCGCCTTGTTCAACTGCCGAATCTGCCACACGTTCATCCGGCCGAGGTAGACCCCCAGAGCGTCGAGCGTGCCCGCCTGAATCTTCGAGCGGTCCAGGATCGCGACGGCTTGCTTGGCGGCGACCTGCTGGCGATCGTTCTTGCCGGCAGCAACCGCCTGATGCCGTGGCGTGCCAGCCGGCTGATTCGGCGCGGGTGCTTGAATGGGTCGCGGAGTCGGCACCGGATCGCCAGCTCGGCCGGGCGGCCCGCTGATCGGCTGAGTCCCTCCGCCCGGCTCCTCGGGGCGGATCCACCGGTGAGACTCCTCCTTCCACTGCAGACCCGGACGTGGCGGCGGGCCCGGAGCGGCGAACGTCGCTGGCCCCGTGCCGGTCGTCGGGTGGACGCCGTTCGGGTGGCCGTTGCCGTTCTGGCTCGGATCGCGGAACCCCATGTCCGGTAACCCGCCGCCACCCCCGCCGATCTGACCCTGGCCCTGGCCAGCGCCCACGCCCGGCGGCCCAAAAGGAGCCGGCTGTTCCGGCGGGCCGAGTTCGTCCTCGGGATCGGACGGCGGCGGGAACTGTGAGATCTCGTAAACATGCTTCTTCGAAATCGGCAGGTGCAGGTCGTTGACCACGATCTTCGCCACTTCGAGCTGCGCCTTCGTCTCCGCCCAGTCCACGCCGCCAATGACGATCCGCGGCAACCCGACCGCTGGCCCGAAGTTCGGGAGGACCAGGTGCGGGATGAGTTGCATCGTCAGGCATCGAGCGATCGCCTTCGTGATCAGCTCCTCGCGCGGATCGCTGCCGGCGTGTTTGGACGTGTCGGCATTGCCTCGCGTCTCGCCGCCCTGGCCCGTGCCCTGCATGAACGGCAGGTACGCTCCGCGAACGGCCAGGAAGAGTCGTTCGCGGAGCTTGTCGATCTTCCGCTCGAACGCAGCGAAATTAGCCGCCGCAGCCATGTTGAGAATTTCGACGTCGCTATCCTGCGGCAGCGCCAGATAGCCGCCGGCCCGGAGCATCTTCAATGCGGTTTCGAGGGATGCCTTCGTCTCGTTGCGGCCGTACTTCCCCATCGCCACCGGCGCACCGAAGACCTTGATCGTCGTCTGCCAGAGCAGGTACGTGTCCTCGATCATCAGCGCCGTTTTGTAGGCGGCTCGCATGTCGGCCTGGCCGAACGGGTTGGCGAACAGCGGCTTGTGGGTGAAGATCAGCACCTTCTGCGGGTCGAAGCTCTGCATCCCTCGGCGGAGGGACGTGATCGCGGTGATGTTGCGGAACTCGTCGAGCTGGAATCGGATGTACGTCGTGTCCACACTGCGTACGTGCTTGAGTTTCCAGCGATCGCCGTCCTCTTGCAACACGATGTCGCCCACGCTGAACCCGTCGATGAACGCGGGCCGCGCCACGTCCTCGATCAGGCCCTCCCACCCGCGCGAGCTAACGTCCACCGCGTCCTTGACGAACTGCGCCGCCTCCTGGTCGCCGGGGTTGTCCTTGTTCTTCGGCAGGACCGACACGTCGAGGCACGCGACGGCCGCCACCTTGCCCTCGATCGCGGCCTGGACGTCCGGGTGCCGGCGGTACACTTCGCGGTACGCCCGCCGCATTTCCGGCGTCTCGCAGCCGTAGTCGTCGAGGTCGAGCGGGCCCCGGAACGGCAGCGGCCAGACCTCGGCGGGAATCTGGTCGCGGCGGAAGTCGGTGGGATCAGTCGGCAGCCAGCTCTTCATCGGCGAGCCGAACTGGGGCAGGCCGCGACTCACGGCCTCGGCCGACGAGATCGGCTGCGGGTCGGCGACCAGCGTGCGGTAGATCGAGGCGAGGCGGTTAAACATCACTCGTCACCCCCGCTCGCGGCCCGATCGAAGTGGTCCCGTCCGTCCCGCCAGCCCGCGGCCAGGGCCGACCGCAGCGCCCCCAGCAGGTACGCCGGGACGTAGGCCAGCAGGTACGCACCGACGAACGCGACGAACTGGCAGAGACGGGACGCCATGCGTTACCTCAGATCGTGAAACATCCAGCCCGGCACGCACTCCGGCATCCGGCCGGCGGCGTAGTCCTCGGGTCCGAGGAGCTGCTCCAGTTCGGCCAGCAAGAGCCGCTTCTGCCAGTCCCGTTGCCCCTCGCATCCGTGGCACTTGTAGAGCAGTTCCCACGCCCACCAGTTCGGGTAGCTCTGCTCGTAGGCGACCCGGTACACGTTCGCCCAATCCAGCTCCCACTCGCTCCGCGCCTTGAGCCGCTGCCGGAACCGGTAAGCGAACCATGCGCGGCCGTTGACGTACTCGTGGGGCGGGAACCGGAGCCGGTCCGTCGCGGGCGGGGCTACCAGAACGGCCGCGAGGAGCTGGGGCGGCGGCATGTCGGCCGGACGCGGTGCCGGGGCGAGAGCCAGGGCCAACAGGGTCAGGGTCACTAGGCCGGCCTCAACAGGATTTGAACACGCCGTTCTGCAAGAACCCGTGCCAGCCGCAGCAGCCGACGCAATGGATCGAGGGCGCGAGGGTCAGCATCGTCACGTCGTCCAGTGATCCACCCGTGACGTCCCAGCTCGGCGGGTCTCCACTCTTCGGGTTGCCCGCCCGAATGGCTCCCGGCCGGCCGCAGCCGGGGCATGAGAACAGCAAGTGGTCGCTGTCCAGACGCCGGGCCAGACCTGGCTCCGTGATCTCCGACTCCCCCGGCTGGAGACGCTGGTCGTCGTTCGGCACCTGGACAGCCTTCACTGTCCGCCGCGGGTCGAGAATGGTGCTCACGTCGTCGCCCTCCCCGGCGGTTCGCTGCGCTCCTCGATCGCCGCCAACTCGGTCACCTCGCCGCCGCGAAGTCGCTCCAGCTCCCGCTCCAGAACCTCGGCCTCGATCGCGAGCTGGTCGAGGACGACCGGGCTCACCCGGGCCGATCCGAACCGCCGGACTCGGTCGGCGTAGCCTCGAAGCTCCTGCGACAGGCTCACGGCGAATGTCTCCGCTGCCACTCCCGGTTCAGCAGGATCACGTCCAGCCGGTCCCGCGCCGCTTCCGACAGGTGAATGCTCGCCCCGTCCGGCAGCGAGTCCAGCAGCCAGGCATCGCCGACGAACTGCGAGGCGAGGTCGGGGTCGTTGAACTCCGGGTGGTCGAACAGCACGAACGAATGCCGGGACCCGAGCACTCGCAGGGCCAGCCTCAGTAGAGCCACGCCGATTGCCTGACGGAGCGACGTTACCACTTCGACCCCCTTTCCTGCCGGGCCAGGGCCTCCCGGTCGCCGCCGTATCCGTCGGAGGGTCCCGGGCCGGCGGCCAGGTGCTTGCACAGGTAGCGGCCACCGTCCATGCCGTGGTCGTCTTGCTTCAGCGGCTCCTCGCCCCTCTTCTTCTTCGGGTCCCAGACGTAGCTCTCAAACTCGCTCTCCGTTCTGGTCGGCCGGCCGGTCGCCTTCAGCACCGGATCCGGCTCATGCGCCAGGGCCCCGCGGAAGACGAAGAGTCGGGGTTTCCCGTCGAGCTGGACCTTGAGTCGACCGCCGACTTCCTGGATGCCGCCCTTCTTGTCGCTCTTCTCGGCAGGCTCGCAGCGAACGCCGGTCGCCCGGTAAATCTGCTCGATCGCCTCGGGATCGTGCGTCGCAATCGCCGGATAGGTGCCGTGGTCGAGGAGGATTCGCGCGAGCTTGATGAACGACGCGCGCACGTCGGCTTTCT
>Ga0137319_1000299_pt1 | contig 15900 bp, 10 predicted proteins | sample EasRivERMZT333_2_FD_104752 | JGI IMG/M metagenome (GOLD analysis project Ga0137319, IMG submission 104752) | Soil microbial communities from meander-bound floodplain in the East River, Colorado, USA - East River MetaG ERMZT333_2 | ecosystem: Environmental > Terrestrial > Soil > Floodplain ... | reverse complement strand
TGCGGACTTGCATGTGTATCTCCCTGTTTTCGGAAACCGGATACTAACCCTTAAACCGGACGCACGCGCCGGTTCAAGTCCGCGTGTTGGAACGGACGGAGCCGCCGCCGTTCAACACGCGGGAAAAACTCTTCGCCCATCACTCATCACTCATCAGCGGCATCGGGGCCGCAGGTTTGCCGGCCGCCCCCGCTGTTACATCGTATTGATTTAATTGGAAAAACCACGTATGATGCGCGCCTTTCGTGGCTTGCCGGGAACGCCGGCAGACCCCATATAGGCAGTTACCATGAACATGGACCAGGAAGTATCGCGGCGGCGCACCTTCGCGATCATCTCGCACCCGGACGCGGGCAAGACGACGCTGACGGAAAAGCTGCTGCTGTACGCCGGCGCGATCCACATTGCGGGCAGCGTGAAGTCGCGCAAGGCCTCGCGCTACGCGACCTCGGACTGGATGGAAATCGAGAAGCAGTGCGGCATCTCGGTGGCGAGCTCGGTGATGCAGATGGAGTACGGGGACTGCGTCATCAACCTGCTCGACACGCCGGGCCACCGCGATTTCTCCGAGGACACCTACCGCGTGCTGACCGCGGTGGACGCCGCGCTGATGGTGATCGACGCCGCCAACGGCATCGAGCCGCAGACGCTGCGCCTGCTGCAGGTGTGCCGCGCGCAGGCGACGCCGGTCATCACCTTCGTCAACAAGATGGATCGCGAGGTGCGCGAGCCGCTCGACCTGGTGGACGAGATCGAGCGCACGCTCGAGATGCCGGTGGTGCCATGCACCTGGCCGGTGGGCATGGGCAAGACGTTCAAGGGCGTGTTCAACCTGCGCGGCGACAGCATGCGCGTGTTCCGGCCGGGCGCGGACCGCGTCGGCGGCGCCGACGAGATCATCCAGGGCATCGACAATCCCGAGTGCAGCGCGCGCTTCGGCGACGTCTTTGCCCACGCCCGCCAGGATATGGGGCTGGTCCAGGGCGTTTCGCCGGCGTGGGACCGCGAAGCATTCATTGCCGGCAAGCAGACGCCGCTGTTCTTCGGCTCGGCCGTCAACAACTTCGGCGTCAAGGAAGTGCTCGAAGCACTGTTGGAATTCGCGCCGCCGCCGCGGCCGCGCCGGGCGCTTCAGCGCACTGTCGATCCCATGGAGCCGAAGTTCTCCGGCGTCGTGTTCAAGATCCAGGCCAACATGGACCCGGGACACCGCGACCGCGTGGCGTTCATCCGCGTGTGCTCGGGCCATTTCGAGCGTGGCATGCGGCTCACGAACTGCCGCACCGGCAAGGAGTTTCGCCCCAACAACGTGGTGTCGTTCCTGTCGCAGCGCCGCGAGGTGGTGGAAGACGCCTGGGCCGGCGACATCATCGGCATACCGAACCATGGCGTGCTGCAACTGGGCGACACGCTGACCGAGGGCGAGGACCTGCAGTTCACCGGGCTGCCGTTCTTCGCGCCCGAGCTGTTCCAGACGGTGGAGATCGCCGACCCGTTGCGCAGCAAGCAGCTGCGCACCGGGCTCGCGCAGCTCGGCGAGGAAGGCGCGATCCAGGTGTTTCGCCCGGTCGCGGGCGGCATGCTGCTGCTGGGCGCCGTCGGCAACCTGCAGTTCGAAGTGGTCGCGCACCGGCTGCGCCACGAGTACGGGTGCGAGCCGCGCCTGGTGCCGGCACGCTACACGATGGCGCGCTGGGTGACGGCGGACGACCCGCTCGACATGAAGCGCTTCATCGAGGCCAACGCCCACCGCGTGGCGCACGACGCCGTGGAGGCGCCGGCCTTCCTCGCCGCGCACAAGGCGGAGCTCGAGGTCGCGCACGAGCACTGGCCCAGGATCCGTTTCCATTCCCTGCGCGAGCACGCCGGGCTGGTGTTCCACTCGCACCCCGTCGCGTAAACGTAGAAAAAGCTGTTTGCCACAGAGAACACAGAGTTCACAGAGAAATTCAAAATCAATATCAACCACAGATAAACACAGATACACACGGATAAAACCACGTGCTAACTAGATCTTTGGCTTTAATTAATCTATGTTCATCTGTGTTCATCTGTGGTTTCTTCTGGTCTTGGTTTGTTGCTCTGTGATCTCTGTGGCTGAATTGCAGTTTCTAAGATGATCCGCCTGTCCCAGGTCACGCTCCGGCGCGGCGCCAAGGTGCTGCTCGAAGGCGCCGACGTCTCCCTCAATCCCGGCGACAAGATCGGCTTGATCGGCGCGAACGGCTCCGGCAAGTCGAGCCTGTTCGCGGTCCTGCGCGACGAACTGCACGCCGACCAGGGTGAGGTGGATTTCCCGGCGCGCTGGCGCGTCGCGCACGTGGCGCAGGAGACGTCCGCGCTCGACTGCCCGGCGCTCGAGTACGCGATCGACGGCGACACCACGCTGCGCCGGCTCGAGAGCGAGCTGGCGGACGCCGAAGCCGCGGATGATGGCATCCGTATCGGTGAACTGCACGCCGCGATGGGCGACGCGAATGCCTATACGGTGCGCTCGCGCGCGGAGCAACTGCTGCACGGGCTCGGCTTCTCGCACGAGCAGATGAATGAACCGGTGGCGAGCTTCTCCGGCGGCTGGCGCATGCGGTTGAACCTTGCGCAGGCGCTGATGTGCCCTTCCGACCTGCTGCTGCTGGACGAGCCTACCAACCACCTCGATCTCGACGCCATCCTGTGGGTGGAGGAATGGCTCAAGCGCTATGAAGGCACACTGGTCATCATTTCGCACGACCGCGATTTTCTCGACGGCGTGGTCAACGTCGTGGTGCACATCGACAACAAGAAGCTCAAGCGCTATTCCGGCAACTATTCCGACTTCGAGCGCCAGCGCGCCGCGGCGGTGGTGCTGGCGGCGGGCTTGATCGAGAAGCAGGCGCGCGAGCGCGCCCACCTCGAGTCGTTCATCAACCGCTTCCGCGCGCAGGCGACCAAGGCGCGGCAGGCGCAAAGCCGCATGAAGATGCTGGCGCGGATGGAGGACCTCGCGCCGCTGCACGTGTCCGCGCCGTTCTCGTTCGAGTTCCGCGACCCGCTGAAGGCGCCCGACCCGCTGCTCACGCTGGAAGACGTGGACGCCGGATACCGGATGGAGAACGATCCGCAGGATCGGAACATGAGGACCGTCGTGCGCGGCATCCGCTTCTCGCTGCGCAGCGGCCAGCGCTATGGGCTCCTCGGCATCAACGGCGCCGGGAAATCCACGCTGATCAAGACCATCGCCGGCGAGCTGGCGCCGCTCTCCGGGACCGTGACACTTAACAAGGGGCTGGCGGTCGGCTACTTCGCGCAGCACCAGCTGGAGATGCTGCGCCACGACGAGTCGCCGCTGTGGAATCTCGCGCGCGGTGCGCCGGGCGTCCGCGAGCAAGACCTGCGCAATTTCCTCGGCGGCTTCAACTTTCCCGGCGAGATGGCGCTCAGCCCGATCGAGGATTTCTCCGGCGGCGAGAAAGCGCGTCTCGCGCTGGCCATGATCGTATGGCAGCGTCCGAACCTGCTGCTGCTCGACGAGCCGACCAATCACCTCGATCTGGAGACGCGCGAGGCGCTGACGGTGGCGCTGGCGCAGTTCGAAGGCACGCTGGTGCTGGTGTCGCACGACCGGCACCTGCTGCGCGCCACCACCGACCAGTTCCTGATCGTTGCCGACGGCCGCTTGCAGGAATTCGATGGCGACCTCGACGATTACCGCGACTGGCTGTTCAAGACCAAGCTCGGCTCAACGAATGCGGCGGTCGATGCCGCCTCGGGCAATGAAGCGGTGCAGTTGCCCGCGGTGCGGTCCGTGTCGCTGCCAGGGGCGATGAAGAGCGCGCCGGTGCAGCCTGCCACCACCGCGCCGGCGGACCGCCGCGCGCAGAAGCGCCAGGGGGCGGAGCAACGCCAGCGCCAGTCGGCCGCGCGCAAGCCGCTCGAAGCGCGCCTCCAGCGGCTGGACGAGCAGATGACGAAGCTGAACGCCAGGAAGGCTGCGCTCGATGCGCAGCTGGCCGACCCCGTCCTGTACGGGGACGACAGGAAGGAGGCCATGAAGACGCTCGTGCTCGACCAGGCCTACGTCGCCAAGGAACTCGCGGAACTTGAAGCCGAGTGGCTCGCGCTGCAGGAGCAGCTGGACGCCGTCGCGTGAGGAGATTGTCGAATTCTGGCCCGACAAACTCCTTATATTGAACTACAGTTCGAATCCTATTGGCCTGCGATGGGCATACGCGGTGGCTGGATATGAGGTTTCACCGCCTGTTACCTTCTTCTTCGTGCGGGCGGTTTTGCATAAGGAGTTCGAACACAGCGCTGCCGGTGAGCATCGCGGCCAGGAACACCAGTCCCTTGATCGCGCCGTAGCCGGCGAGGACCAGTGCCGGCCCCGGGCAGATGCCGGCCAGGCCCCAACCCACTCCGAACACGAGGCTGCCGAGGACGAGCGGCCGGTCGATAGCGCGCTCCACCGGCAGCCGCACCGGCGCGCCGAGGAGCGTCCGGGCTCTCTGCCGCATCAACGCGTACGCGCCCGAGCCCACCGCAATCGCGCCCGCCATCACCAGGGCAAGCGAGGGGTCCCACGCGCCGGCCAGATCCAGGAAACCGAGCACTTTCTCCGGGTTCGCCATCCCGGCGACGATCAGGCCGAGTCCGAACACGAGGCCTACAAGAAAGGAAGCGGCTGTATACATGGAGCGCCTTAAAGAAGGTGCCGGGTGACGAAGACGGTCGCGAAGCCCGCGGCCATGAATGCGAGCGTCGCGACGATCGAACGCGGCGACAGGCGCGAGATGCCGCACACGCCATGGCCGCTCGTGCACCCGGAACCGTAGCGGGTGCCGACCCCCACCAGCAACCCGGCGACGATGAGGACGGCAATGTCGGTATCGACGCGGATCGCCGGCAAGGCGGCGAACACTCCATACGCGAGCGGCGCAGCGACGAGGCCCGCGACGAAGGCCGCGCGCCACGCGATGTCGCCGCGCGCGGGCCTCAGGAGCCCGCCGAGGATGCCGCTCACGCCGGCGATGCGGCCGTTGAAGACCACGAACGCCGCAGCAGCGGCGCCGATCAGCGCGCCGCCGATCAGCGCGGTGGCCGGGGTAAATGCGTTCCAGGCAATCGACATGCGCAATCCTCCCGTGTCCGGCCAATATGCCCCCGCCACCGGTGCCGGTCAAATTCCGCGCGGGCAGCATGTCGAGCTACTGGCAGCTTGTCGGGGCGCAAGCCCGACAAGCTGCCAGGCCGGAATCGCGGCTCGAACCGGGATTTCCCCCTTCCGGACGGCGAGTAACCACCGTACCATTGGGAATCACGGTGGAGAACCTCATGACTGCCAACAAGACTTCCGTCATAGCCGTTGCCACTCTGGTGGCGGTTGGACTCGGCTACTGGGCTTACGGCTCGCACCAGAAACGCGAAACGCAGCAAATGACGGTGGCGCTGATTGCCGACATCGCCGATCGGCTGCGCCAGTCGCTGATTGCCGAGGCGGCATCACCTCCGGCAAGCCGCACCCGCCGCATGTCCACCCTCGACGACGAGGCCGCCGCGGCGGACAAGGGTCTGAAGACGCTCAAGGCCATGCATGCCTCGGGCAACCAGGCGCTGGTGGACGCCGCGGATGATTACCTGATCACGAGCCGGGAAATCCTCAAGAAGCTGGCCGACGTCAACCGCTACCGCGCGCGGCTGGAGGGCAGCTCCCAGGCGCTGCACGAGCACATGCGCTCGCGCAGCCGTTCCGGCGCCTGGGTCCAGGACGCGGTCCAGGCACGCGAGCGCGTCAACCAGGATCTGCGCGCTTACACCACCGCTGCCGAGGTATCCGGCAAGCTGCTCGAATCGTTCGCCGCGTCGCAGAAGAGGATTGCGCCGTTCGTCGGCAAGGAAACGTTGATCGCCGAAGACATCGTCGCCAAGGCAAGCGCGCGGGTAGCGAAGAACCTGCAGCAAACGACGGCGGAAATGGAGAAAACCAGGCTGCCCGACGCTTTCAGATAAACGCTTTGCGCCGGTCCGGCGCCTGTCGCGTCAGCCGCAGGCGCCGATGGCGCCGCACGCGGTGCAGAACTCGCAGCCGTCCTTGTGGATCACCGCCGAGTTGCCGCACTCCAGGCATTTTCTGCCATGAAGCGCGCGGTAGGACGGGGCGCGCGCCTGCACGCGGTCGTCCTCGGGAATTTCCAGCACCCCCATCTCGTTCACCGGGTAGCCGCGTTCATCGAGCACGCCCAGCATGGCGAAGCGGTGGATGATGAGGCGCGCGACGTAGGCGAGGGTGCTGGGGAAATTCTGCTGGCGGTTTTCGCCCGGAACGCGCGCCATGAAGTCCCCGAGCGGCTCGCCGTAGTTGAGGAGCTTGCGCAGCTTCATGCCGATCCAGGCCGGGTCGATCACGCGCATGTCGAGCGACAGCAGCTTGCACAGCCCGTCGAGCGCGCGCGGGTATTCGCCCGCCATCCACACCGAGTACGGCCGGCGCTGGCCGCCGGGCAGCTGCAGTTCCTTCAGGATCAGCACGAAATCATCGCCGGCGCGCGGATTGTGCACGTCCGCCGTCCATGACAGCGTGCCGCCAGTGCCGGTCTTGGGTTCCTTTTTCGCGAACAGGGCGTCGAGCACGGGGGAGGGGCCGTCGCGCCTCGCCAGCGCGCCCAGCTCGTCCACCCGGTAGCGCACGATGCGCGCAAACGCCGCCACCAGGCTCGGTACGCGCTGCGGCTCGCCGTAGGGCGGCATCGGGCAGTCGAAGGCGTCGTCGCCGGCGGTGCGCGCGAGTATCTCGAGCTTCATCCGGAGCCAGGCCCGGTCCTGCGCGCGCATGTCCATCGACAACGTCTTGGCGACCGCGCCCAGGCCGCGCGGCTGCTCGGCGCCGTTGACCCACACCTCGAACGGGTGCGGGTCGGCGTTCTCGACGTGGCCGACGAAGATCGCGAAGGGGCCGGCTGGATGCTCGACCATGTAGGTCCACGACGGATTGCCGGCGGCGAGCTTCGGCCGCCCCGGCCAGCGCAGGCTCGACAGCGCGGGCTGCGGCGCGGCTTCCAGCCGGATGCGGCGGTCGGCGCTGGTGTCGAGGTCGTTCGGCTGCTCGGCCTCTGGCGTGGGCGCGGGCGCAAGCGACAGCACGGCGCCGAGCACTTTGTTGGGGCGGTAGGTGGTGATGCCCTTCAGCCCTGCCTTCCACGCCTCCAGGTAGAGATCGCGGAACTGCTCGTAGGGATAGTCCTCGGGCACGTTGACGGTCTTGCTGATCGCCGAGTCCACGTACGGCGCCACCACGGCGACCATGCGCATGTGGTCGAGCGCGGAGATATCCAGGGCGGTGACAAAGGCGGGCGGCAACTGGTCCATTGCGCCGCCGAGGTTGCGGTAGAGCCGCCATGCGTGGTCCTCGACGTCGTAGGTCTTCATCGAGCCGTCGGCCATGCGCTTCTTGCGCTGGTAGGTCCAGGAGAAGGGCGGCTCGACGCCGTTGGAGGCGTTGTCGGCGAAGGCGAGCGAGATGGTGCCGGTGGGCGCGATCGACAGCAGGTGGCTGTTGCGGATGCCGTGCTTGCGGATCTCGCTCTGCAACTTCTCCGGCAGGCGCGCGGCGAAACGCGGTGCCGCGAGGTACTGCGCGGCGTCGAACAGCGGGAAAGCGCCCTTCTCCCGGGCAAGCTCGATGGAGGCCGCGTACGCCTCGTCGCGCATGATCTCGGAGATCCTCGCCGCCATGCGCCGCGCCTCTTCAGAGTCGTAGCGCAATCCCAGCATGATGAGCGCATCGCCCAGCCCGGTGAAGCCGAGTCCGACGCGGCGCTTGGCGCGCGCCTCTTCCTGCTGCTGCTTGAGCGGCCACACGGTCGCGTCGAGCACGTTGTCGAGCATGCGCACCGCGGGACGCACGACCTTGCCGAAGGCGTCGAAGTCGAAGCGCGCCTTCGCGCCGAACGGGTCGCGCACGAACGGCGTCAGGTTCACGCTGCCGAGGCAGCAACAGCCGTAAGGCGGTAGGGGTTGTTCTCCGCAGTTGTGAACGCAAAACCCATTGGCGTCGAAGGCGCTTACTTCGGCGACAGTGACATCAAACACGTCTTCCGTTCCGTCCTCCGTCACAGACTCGACCGTCGCAGTATAGCCTTCGTGATTGAGACTTCGCCGATACGACGACAGCAAGTATCGCAGCCGCTCTGCCTTCTCTGCATTGTCAAATCCGACAACCTGCTCGAAGCGAAGGAGATTCTCGCCGCTGATGACGAGCTCGTGCAACGCCTGTATCGGATATTGCGCGACGCCGCCCTTTCCGTTGGGAAGCAACCGGAGTCCGGCAGGCTTCCTGTTCTTGTAGATGGTTGAAACTATGCCGAGCCGCAGCAGAAGCCGCTGGGCCCGCACCAGATTCTCATTATCGACCTGCGTCAGGCGAACGCTCACACCTTTTTCCTGAGTTCCTTGAATCGATCCGTCGGTATCGAACAGGCCGCGCAGCAGTCCACGGCAGAAATCTGACGAGCATTTCTCCAGCTGGTCCGTGATCCGCTTGGCGCCAGGGCGCATTCCGAGCGATAGGGCGAGGTCACGTAACGAGGTAAGTTGTAACCGTAGTTCGGTCGTTCTACCCCCCGCAACGACGCTTTGCCAGCCTCGGAAGTCGCTGCGATGTGGCAATGTCCATGCTGCGCGTTCGGCAGCGTTCATCATGCTTGCGATTCCCGGCGAGAAGATCCACTTGCCGTTCGCTTCCTGCCGTGCCTGCGCGTCCCATACCGCGAGCACCGCCTTGTCTTCCGTGAGCCACCCATCGCCAATCAGCATCCCAAGCAGATACCCTTCGGCTTCGGTGTGTGCGCCGGGCCAGCCAGCAAGGGCACGATGGTCGTGCAGCAGAATCTCGTCTCCAGGCTTGAGATCGGAGACCGCCGCCCATTCCGCCTCGATGAGGTAGCGGCTGCGATGCGTCGCCCGCGTGATCAGGTGGTCTCCGGTTACGCGCAACCTGTGACCTTCGCGCGTATCCACGCAGAGTATTGGTTTGTGTCCTGTTGGGAAAAATCCCGCTGAGGTCGTTCGGTAACCGCGCCCACGGTGGATTGCGGTAAAAGGTCGACCAACGAGTTCACGAACCTGGCGGGCCCCTTCGCCGGTCATGATCCATGTATCAGCGGTCACGCACGGGTTGGTAGCCTCGATGCGTTCGACGTACGAGAGATTGTTGTCGGTGTAGGCGCGGTCCACGAAGAACACGCCCGGCTCGGCGTGATCGTAGGTGGATTCCATGATCTGCCGCCACAGCTCGCGCGCCGGCAGGCTGCGGTAGACCCACAGGCCGTCGGCGCGCTGGCGCGATTCGCCGTCGAAGTCCGGCGCGGGCGGCTGCTTGTGCACGAGCTCCCAACCGCCGTCGGACTCGACCGCGCGCATGAAGGCGTCGGTTACCGCCACGCTGACGTTGAAATTCTTCAGCTCGCCGTGGTCCTTGGCGTGGACGAAATCCTCGATATCGGGATGGTCGCAGCGCAGTATTCCCATCTGCGCGCCGCGGCGCGAGCCGGCGGATTCCACCGTCTCGCAGCTCTTGTCGAAGACGCGCATATAGGAAACCGGGCCGCTGGCGGTGCTGTCGGTGCCGCGCACCCGGGCGCCCTTCGGCCGGATGGCGGAGAAGTCGTAGCCGACTCCGCCGCCGCGGCGCATGGTCTCGGCCGACTCCATGAGCGCGACGTAGATGCCGGGCCTGCCGTCCACCGTTTCCGAGACCGAGTCGCCCACCGGCTGGACGAAACAGTTGATGAGCGTCGCCTGGAGCGGCGTGCCCGCCGCGGAATTGACGCGTCCGCCGGGGATGAAGCCGCTCTCCAGCGCCGCGTAGAACACCGGCTCCCAGCGCGCGGGGTCCTTCTCGACCGCCGCGAGCGCGCGCGCGACGCGGCGGCGCACGTCTTCGACGTTCTTCTCGCCGCCCTTGGCGTATTTCTCCAGCAGCACGTCGAGCGTGACCTGCTGCGGCGGCATCGCCAGACCGGTGTCGTTGAGCTTCATGAAGCGGTGAGCCGTGAACGGTGAACGGTGAACAGTAAACGGAACCGAGAAAATGAATGATACTCCCGGGAGCCTGCGATTTCCAAGCGCGGAATCGTTCGTCGTAATCTTGTTAAGACCGCGCCGCCGGTCGCAGAAAGCAAAACCGCCGGCGGATCTGCCGCAGGCGGCTTGCCTTGCTGCTGCTGCGCGGCGGCTTCAGCGCGATCCGCGGCCGAATATTCTGCGCCCGAGCCCGCCCAGCAATCCCGGAAACGCCTGGTTTCCGGCACGCTCCGGAGAGGGTTGCCGGTCTTCACCCTGGTCACCGTGCGCCGGTTGGCGCCTTGGCGCGTGCGGCTGGGCCTGCGAGTGCTGATGCGGGCGTTGCTGCTTGCGCTGCCCGTGTTGCTGTTGCGGCGCCTGCCCGGGAGCGCGCGGCTGGTGCTGGCGTTCCTGCCGGTTGTTCCGCTGCTGGCGGTTGCCGCCGCCGTTGCCACCATTGCCGCTGCGGTGACGCGACTGCCCCGCGCCCTGCCGCCCGCGCTCGTGGCGCTGCGGCTCGTGCGGTTGCGCCGGTGCCTGGGGTCCCGTTCCGCGCTCGAACCCGGCAATGACCTTCTGCTCGATGCGCCGGTTGATCAGGCGCTCGATCGCGGCCAGTAACGGCCGGTCTTCGCCGCTGACCAGCGCGACGGCCTCGCCCGAGGCGCCGGCGCGGCCGGTGCGGCCGATGCGGTGCAGGTAATCCTCGGCGACGTGCGGCAGGTCGTAATTCACCACGTGCGGCAGTTCCTCGATGTCGAGTCCACGCGCCGCGATGTCGGTTGCGACCAGCACTTGCAGCTCGTTGTCCTTGAAGCGCTTGAGCACCCGCGTGCGTGCGCCCTGGCTCTTGTTGCCGTGGATCGCGTCGGCATCGATGCCGTCGCGCTCGAGCTGCTGGGCAAGCCGGTTCGCGCCGTGCTTGGTCCGGGTGAACACCAGCACCTGTTGCCAGTTGTTGGTCTTCACGAGATGCGAGAGCAGTTCACGCTTTCGCCCCGAATCCACCGGATGCACGATCTGCGAAGTGAGTTCGACCGGCTTGTTGCGCGGCGCGACCTCGACGGTCACCGGGTCGCGCATGAACGAGCCGGCGAGCTTGCGGATCTCGTCCGGGAAGGTGGCCGAGAACAGCAGGTTCTGACGCTTCGCCGGCAGCAGTGCGAGGATGCGGCGGATGTCGGGGATGAAGCCCATGTCCAGCATGCGGTCGGCCTCGTCCAGCACCAGGATCTCGACATGGCGCAGGTCGATCGTGCGCTGTTGCACGTGGTCGAGCAGGCGCCCCGGCGTCGCGACGACGACATCCACGCCGCGGCGCAGCTCGTCGGCCTGCGGGTTGAAGCCGACGCCGCCGAAGATCACGGTCGTGCGCAATTTCAGGAACCGGCCGTATCCGCGCACGCTGTCCTTCACCTGCGCCGCAAGCTCGCGGGTCGGCACCAGGATCAGGGCGCGCACTGGGTGCCGCGCGGGCGAAGCGCTGGCGTTGCCGGCAGTCGCCAGCCGTTGCAGCAGCGGCAGCGTGAAGCCGGCGGTCTTGCCGGTGCCGGTTTGCGCGGCGCCCAGCAAGTCGCGCCCGGAGAGCACGATGGGTATGGCCTGCGCCTGGATGGGGGTAGGCTCGGTGTAACCTTGCTCGGCGACAGCGCGGAGCAGCTCGGCCGACAGGCCGAGACTTTCAAATGACGTAGTAATGACTATCTCCTGAAGTATCGGCCCGGGAAGGCGCGAGCCTTCCAAACCGGTTCAGGCAGATTAGATTCTAGGCTGGGTGATTCGACGGTCCAGGATGGGCCGTGAAACAACTGAGACGCTAACCGGATGACGCGAAACAGAAACCTTGAAGCGCAGTATACACGCTTTCGCCCCGCCCGTCCGCTCAGGGCGTGCCCTGCGCGGCTGACGGACGCCGGAAGCGTGCCCGCTCGTTATCCACCACCAGCGTGAGGGAACCGCCCTCGACGTGGTAGCTCGGGCGCGCCTTCAGAAAGCCGAAGTACCGCGCCTCGAACCACGCCAGCGGCTCGGGACAGCCGCGGCGCGTGGCGGCGAGTTCCGGCACTTCGAGCAGGCCATGGTGGCCCCGCACGACGCTGGTGGCGGTATTGCAGCCGCTGAATACCGAGATCCGCCCGTCCTTGAACGCCAGCGTGGCGCGCCGCGCGCCGGGAATCCGCCCGGTTTCGGCGAAGCTCGCGGTAACGAGTTCCCATTCTCCGTCGGGGAGGGGCTCGAAAACGAACGCGGGCGGTGGCGGCACCAACTGCGGTTCGGGAGCGGTCGCGCAACCTTGCGTGATCACGATTGCGAGTGCGGCAAACCGGGCGCAGTGGCTGTGAATGCGGTTGTGCATGGGTTTAGAACAGTTTACCCCGCCGCGCGCGCCGCAGCAGGAAGCGCGCCGGATCGATGGCGTCGGCGAGATCGGTCTCGAGCGGCGCGGGCTCGCCTTCCACCGCGCTCGCGATCAGCTCGCCGCCCAGCGCGGCCCAGGTGAGTCCGCGCGAGGCATAGCCGAACGCGCCGTAGAGCCCGAGCAACCGCGGCACTTCACGCGTATTTCCCGCGGCTCGCGACACCGTGGCGCCCGGCAGAGCGCCGATGAGCGGCAGCCGGTCGGCCGACACGCAGCGGAAGCCGACGTTCCCTGACAACTGCGTGGGATCGATGCGCGCCGCGACACCCGGCAGCAGCCGCTCGAGGCGCTCGAGATTGCCGGCGTGTCCTGCCGCGCTCGGCGCGGGATCGTCATCATCGAAATCGAAGGTCGCGCCCGCGACCGCCCTGCCGCTCGCCAGCGGGACCAGGTGCCCGGCGCCGGTCAGCACCGCGCGCGGCAGCGCCAGGTCTTCCGCATTCAGGCAGGTGAGCTGGCCGCGCACGCTCTTTAGCTCCGTGGAGAGCGGAACAAGACGGGCCGCGTCGTGCGCGTTGGCGAGGACGACCACCGGCGCCGACGCGATCACCGCGCCATCCGGCGCGAGCGCGCGCCAGCCGTGTTCCACCCGTTCGATCGCCTGCACGCTGGCATTCAGATGAAGAGACAGCCCGCCGCGTGCCCGGGCAGCGGCGAGCTGTGCGGCAACCAGCCCAGCCGGCTGCATCCAGCCGCTTCCCGCGAACCACCAGCCGCCGCTGCGTACCTCGCGGCCGGCGCGGACGCCCGCCGCCTCGCGCGGCAGGTACTCCAGGTAGTCCGGCGGAAAATCGAGGACGCGCGCGGTTGCCGCCATGCGCGGCTCGTCGCGCGCGTCCTTGGCGAGCTGCAGCACGCCGCAGCGCCGCCAGTCCAGCCGGTGCCCCGCGGATTCAAGCGCCAGCCAGCGCCCCAGCGCATATTGGAACCCGGCTCGGGTAAGCCGCGACAATATGCTGTCGTCGCGCGACACGTGCGGATGGAACACGCCGGCGGCTATGCCCGACGCTTCGGTCGCCGGCGCCGGACGGCGCTCGATCAGGTCTACCCGCCAGCCGCGTGCGACGAGGCGCTCGGCAACGGCCGCGCCCGCCAGTCCCGCGCCAATGACGATGGCGTGGCGTTCGCTCCACGCCGGCGCAGCGGGCACGGCGTGACGCGGCGGCCGCGGCGGCGCGTAGCGCGCTGTGAGCATCTGCCGCTTGCGGCCAAAGCCGGGGCGCAGTTCGGGAACGAAGCCGGCGCCGGCGAGCGCGTCGCGCACCGCGCGCGCCGTCGTGTACGTGGCAAGCGTTGCGCCAGGGAGCGCGAGCCGGGCGAGCGCTTTCATCCCCGCCGGCAGCCACATGCCGGGATTGCGGTCGGGCGCGAAGCCGTCGAGATAGAACGCATCGGCGGCAAGCTTCAGCGCCGGCAAGGCGCGCGCCACGTCGGCAAGGACGAGCGAGAGCGTGACGCGCCCGTCCTCGAAGTGCAGCCGGTGCAGGCCCGGCAGCGGCAGCGGCCACGCGGACTGCAGTTCGGCGGCGAGCGGCGCGAGCCCGGGGTAGCGAGCGTGGAGCGCCGCCAGCCCGTCGCGCGTGAACGGGTGCTTCTCGACGGAAACGAAATGGAGCCGTGGCGGGCGGCTGGGATCGGCGCGCCACGCCTGCCACGTCTCGAGAAAATTCAGGCCGAGCCCGAACCCGGTTTCGACGATGGTAAACACCCGCGCCCCGGCCCAGCGCTGCGGCAAGCCGTTACCGGCGAGGAACACGTGCCGCGCCTGGCCCGGCCCCGAATCGGCGCTATGGTAGACGTCGCCGTAGTGCGGCGAGTATGGCGTGCCGTTCGCGTCGTACTCCGGCGTCGCGGGAACGATGGTTGCAACCATCACCGGGCCAATTCTGATGCTGACAAGTCGGTCAATTCGGGACGCCGGGCAATTTCGGGCCGGAGGGATAACCTGACGGCAAGGCAAAAGGCGAGAGCAGGAATGAGAAGCAAAAATCGTTAAACAGGCTTTACCGCCTTCCGCCTCTCGCCTCTCGCCTCTCGCTCTTAGACCTACCCTCCCAGCGGTCTTTGCCCGGCTACCATCGCGTAGTATTCCCACGCCCGCTCCGCCGCCCGCGCCGCGGGCCCGGTCTGCTCGTTCGCCAGCGCGGCTTCCTCCCGGGTGAACGCGCGTATGCGCCGGCCGTCGCCCCCGGCCGCGGCCAGCATGCCGAGATTGAGCTGGGCGCTCTCCTCCAGGAAACACGCCGCGACGGTCGCGGCGCGCACGTCCCTGAAGGCGGTGCTGATGCCGTGGCCCCGCATCATGACGGCGTTGCCGCTGCCGAGGCTGTGCGCCACCTGGTCCCCCAGCTCGCGCGAGCGGATGAGGCCGATGCGCCCGTACTCCGGGACGTCCACGAAGGCGGAACCCTGGTTGTGCACGACGCGGTGCGGCTCGCCGAGCTGGGTGAGCGAGATGCACGCCGCCGGATGCGCGTGCACCACGGCGCCGACGTCGGGCCGCGCCGCGTAGATGCGCGCGTGGATCCAGAACTCGCTGTTGGGCGTGCCGTCGCCGGACAGGACCTTGCCGTCCGTATCGATCACCAGCAGGTGATTTTCGTCGGCGAGGCCCGGGCTGCGGCGGGTGGAAATGGTGAACGTGTTGGTGCCGGGTATGCGCGCGCTGGCATGACCGAACGCGTTGGACAGCCCGAAACGCTCGATGATGCGATTGGCAAGCGCCACGTCGCGCCGCAATGCCTGTTCGTTGCTCATGCTCTCCTCCCGGGCCAGTGGAACCGGCGTCATTCTCCCATACTCTGCTGCGCGAACTCGTGACGAGGTGCGGGTGACGAGGTGCGGGTGACGGGAACGGCTTCATGCGGACTTTCGTCACCCATATTCGTCACCATTAATCGTCACCCGTATCTCGTCACCTCTTCTACCTATAATAGTGACGGTGAACAACCAGTCCCGCACATGAAGGCCCTGGTCACCGGCTTCGAGCCGTTCGGCGGCGAGACAACGAACGCGTCGCTGGAGGCAGTGCGGCGGCTGCCGGCCCAGATCGGCAGGCTGGAAATCGTCACCGCGCAGTTGCCCACCTCGTACGCGCGGTCGCTGGCGGCGCTGGAAGCCGCGATCATGCGGACGAAACCGGACATCGTGCTGTGCGTCGGGCAGGCGGGAGACCGCGCGGCGCTGTGCGTCGAACGCGTTGCGATCAACGTGCAGGACGCGGAGATCGCAGACAACGACGGAGCGAAGCCGGTTGATGGTCCCGCAATCGCGGGCGGCCCGGCGGCCTACCTCGCCACGCTGCCGGCGCGCGCCGTCGTCGCCGCCCTGCACGCGGAGAAGCTGCCGGCCCAGCTCTCGATGAGCGCCGGCACCTTTGTGTGCAATCACGTCTTCTACGGCCTCATGCACCTCGCCGAAGCGCGCCGGCATTCCTTCCGCGCCGG
>Ga0137319_1000296_pt1 | contig 16022 bp, 9 predicted proteins | sample EasRivERMZT333_2_FD_104752 | JGI IMG/M metagenome (GOLD analysis project Ga0137319, IMG submission 104752) | Soil microbial communities from meander-bound floodplain in the East River, Colorado, USA - East River MetaG ERMZT333_2 | ecosystem: Environmental > Terrestrial > Soil > Floodplain ... | reverse complement strand
GGCGCCGCCGAAGGTCTTGAAGTAGGAGTCTTCACCCTGCTTGAGCGGCGACGGAGTGCGCATCGTGCCCGGCGGATCCGATGGCAGCCGCGCGCTGTACCACGCCGAAGGGAAGCTCGCGGCTCCCGAGCCCATGAACCCCACGGCGGCTCCGCCGCTGGCGTTCACGGCGATGGACGGGAAAAAGAAGAACCTCTTCGCGTCGGCGATGCGACCCTGCTGCACCGGGCCGTTTGCGCCGTTCGGGTCGGCGGCGGACGGATCGAACTCGTACCACGCGATCTCGGTGTGCCCCGTCCCCGAAGGGCTCTCCACGTGGTGCGCTGTCCAGAGCCGTCCTTCGCGCAGGATCGCGTTGGACAGACGCCGATCGAGGACGTCGATCACGGCATCGCTGGAGAATTGGGGGGCTCCCTCGAGAACGAACGACCCGAAGGGGGCGACCCGGACGAAGCCCAGATCGCGCAGGACCGGCGCATCTCCCGGGAAGGTCACCTCGTGCACGCGGAGGAACGACGCGCCACCGTTGGGGCCGGCGTTGTGGATCAGGTAGTTGGTCCCGCCTCCGTCGAAGGAGTGCGCGGGCTGCCACGAGGATCCCGGCATCGGGCCGGCGCGCGGGTCGAACTGCCAGAGAAGCGCCGCCGCGCCGGAGAGCAGGGTCGTCTTGTCGAACACCCAGAGCGTCGGACCGATGAACCCCGACGGCGCGAACAGGTTCGCCGTCAGGTAGACATGATCCGCGTCCAACCCCAGCGCGGGGAAGTCGGCCGTGCCGGCTCCTGTCGGGTCGGCGGGGATCGCGTAGAGGGTGAATCCCTGCATCGGATCCGAGGCTTGCGAGACGGCGAGCAGGAGGTGCGAGTTTCCGATGGCCGTGACGCTGAGAGCCGCGATCAGGAAGCGCCCCGCATGCTGATCGTAGAGAACGCGCGGCGTGAAGGAAGAGGCAGCCGGGGGTCCAAGCGCGCTCCAGAACGAAGCCACGGAGATGGGTCCGAAGACGATCGCACCGGTGGCCTTGTCGAAGACGGCGAATCCGGTGTTGAGCATGGTCACCAGATGGCCGGGCCCCGCGGCCCCCGCCGGGCCGGGGGGAATGACGGTGTTGTCGTCGACGAGCCCTTCGAAGAACTTCAGCGTCATGGGACTCGGAGCGCTCGCTCCCAAGGGAGCCCCCCGCGCAAGCGATGCCTCCCGCGGTGAAAGTGCCGGAAGATCGTGGCCGGGATCGCGCGGATCGCGGAACCGCTCGATGGCGCGCCCAGGTTGCTGCAGCACGCCACCCTTCGCGTGCGCCCGCGACATCGTGTCGAGCGTGACGCGCACTCCGCGCGCCTGCATGGGCGGTCCCGCGGATCGCGTCATGCGAGGGGCGGGAGACTCAGGAGTCTTCGGGAGGACCGGCGAAAGGAGCGCGGCCAGCATGACGAGGAAGAGCGCCCCAGCCCGAGCCATCGCCGACAGCGCGTTCCAAGGATGTGCTCTGCCGGAGGCCGGGAGCGCATCCGGGGATCTGCGGGAGGACACTCGATTCCGCTCCCCAATTCAAGCGTGCCGCGGAGGTCTCAGCCGGGGATGTTACTCCAGATCGGGGAGGGGCGGCTGTTTTTCTTTGTGTCTCAGGAGCAGCCGCTCGTGGACCCGCAGGAGATGCACTTCAGGCAGGTGCCGTTGCGGACCATGGTGAACTGGCCGCATTCGGTGCAGGGATCTCCCTCGTAGCCCTTGATGCGGGCCTGGCGGATCAGCTCCCGCTCCCGCGCTGCGGCCTGCGGGACGACCGAGGCATGGCCCGCTGCGGTTGCAGCGGCCGCCGGCACGATCACCTGGGGGGTCGGAGCGCTTGTCGCCATCCCCATCTCGGCGCCGGTCGCGGTGGCCGCGGCCTGGTGGGGGAACGCGATCGGCTGGTCCTCCTCCGGGAGGTTCTCCTCCGAGACGAACCCCACCTTCAGATGCCGCGTGCGTGGCACGCGCATCCGGGTGCGCTCCGCCTCGTCGTCCAGCATCCGCGCCGGTGTCGCCACCTCCTCGTCGAAGTCGGGCTCCGCGTCGGGGCGTCCCGTCGTGTCGCTGCGGAGGTCCTCCGGGGTGACCTGCGCCAGGTCGGTGCGGCCGAGGTAGGTGATCGCCAGCTCGCGGAAGACGTAGTCGATCACCGAGGTCCCCATCTTGATGTGCGGATTGCCGGACACGATGCCGTTAGGCTCGAAGCGCGTGAAGACGAACGCGTCGACGAACTCGTCCAGCGGCACGCCGTGCTGCAGCCCCAGGGAGATGGCGATCGCGAAGCAGTTCATCAGGCTCCGGAAGGCCGCCCCCTCCTTGTGCATGTCGAGGAAGATCTCGCCGAGCTCGCCGTCCTCGTACTCGCCGGTCCTGAGGTAGACCTTGTGGCTGGCGATGATCGCCTTCTGCGTGTAGCCGCTGCGCCGATCGGGCAGGCGCCGCCGCCGCGCGATGTAGCGGTGCACGATCCGCTCCGCGATCTTCATCTGATCGCTCCGCGGCTCTTCCGCGTGCACGACATCGCCGCCGGTGACGGCCTCGACGGCGTGCGCCGGCTCCTCGGCGTCGATATCCGGCACGAGCCATTCGGCGGCCGTCGACGCGAGCGGCTGGGACAGCTTGCTGCCGTCGCGGTAGAGGGCATTGGCCTTCAGCATCAGCTTCCAGGACTTCATGTAGGCGTCCCGGATATCGTCCACGGTGGCCGAGTGGGGCATGTTGATCGTCTTGGAGATCGCGCCGCTGATGAAGGGCTGCGCGGCCGCCATCATCTTGATGTGGGCCATGTGCTGGATGAAGCGCCTGCCGTACTTGCCGCAGCGGTTGGCGCAGTCGAACACCGGGAGGTGTTCCGGCTTGAGGTGCGGCGCCCCCTCGACGGTCATCCTGCCGCAGACATGGTCGTTGGCCTGGGCGATTTGCTCGCGGGTGAAGCCGAGCATCTCGAGCAGATTGAAGTTGAAGTCGTTGATCTGCTGAGTGGTGAAGCCCAGGACCTTGGTGCAGAAATCGTCTCCCAGGACGAAGCGGTTGAAGGCGAAAGGCAGCTCGAACGAGCCGCCCAGTGCGGCGTCGACCCGATCCAGCGTCTCCTCGTCGAAGCCCTTCGCGCGCAGCGACTCGCGGTTGATGTGCGGCGCCCCCGCGAGCCGTCCCGTGCCGAGGCAGTAGGCGATGATGGCGGAGGTCTCCGCGTCGGAGTAGCCGAGATGCGCAAGCGCTTGGGGGACCGACTGGTTGATGATCTTGAAATAGCCTCCCCCCGCGAGCGTCTTGAACTTCACCAGCGCGAAGTCGGGCTCGATCCCCGTGGTGTCGCAGTCCATGGCCAGCCCGATCGTCCCCGTGGGGGCGATGACCGTTGTCTGGGCGTTGCGGTAGCCGTACCGCTCGCCGAGCTCGAGCGCCGTGTCCCACGCCAGACGCGCCGCGCGCTGCAGGTCCTCGGGGCATTCGGCCGGATCGATCCCCTGCGGCGCGATGGTCAGCTCCTCGTAGTCGGTGACAGGGCTGTTGCTGGCGGCGCGGCGGTGGTTGCGGATGACGCGCAGCATCGGACCCCGGTTGTCGTGGAAGCCGGGGAACGGACCAAGCTCCTTCGCCATCAGAGCGGACGTTGCGTAGGAGGTTCCGGTCAGGATCGCCGTGATCGCGCCGCAGATGGCGCGCGCCGGCGGCGAGTCGTACGGGATGCCGCTCACCATGAGGAGCGTGCCGAGGTTCGCGTAGCCGAGGCCGAGGGTCCGGTACCGCCACGACAGCTCCGCGATGGCGCGCGCGGGGAACTGCGCCATCAGCACGGAGATCTCGAGGGTGATCGTCCAGAGACGTGTGGCATGACGGAACCCATCCACGTCGAAGCGGTTGGCCGCGCGGTCGTGGAACTTGATCAGGTTCAGCGACGCCAGGTTGCAGGCCGTGTCGTCCAGGAACATGTATTCCGAGCAATTGTGAACCAGCAGGCCGTTGGCGACGAAGTGGTGCGTGACGTTCTCGGTGAGGTCGAACACGTCCTCCTCGCCGAGCGGCTCGATGCTCTCGACCGGGTCGGTCAGCTCGTCGCTGTAGGCTCCCATCTCATCGTTGAGCCGGCGCAGCGCCATCGCCTTGGGGCTCGCCGGATGGAACCCGATCTCCCGCTCGAAGATGAGGCGCGAGGAACGGCTGATCCGCAGCGAATGCATCTCCTGGACCGGGTAGGCGCGCGTTCCGCCACGGCCATCGGGCAATTGGCTCTCCAGCAGCCCTCCCCGCCGGTTCTCGTACAGCTTCGACTTGATGCCGAAACCGAGCAGCAGGAGCTGGACCTGGCGCAGCAGCTCGATCGACGTCGAGTCGAGACCCACGTACTGAGACTTGTCACCGTAGTTCGCGACCGTTCCATCCGCCGTGAAGAGACCGCGCAGCAGCGCGGCGGCCGAGGGGCGATCGAGCGCGAACACTTCAGGGTTGAGCTGCTTGGCGCTGCTCCCCTGATCGAGGACCGCCAGCTCCTTGAAGACATCGACGACGACCTTCGAGGAGAAGCTCAGACGCGAGCCGTTTCCTTTCCCTGTCCCCAGGCTGACGTGTACATCGTCCCCGCGGCCGACCGACCCCACGGCGCGGCCCAGCCGCTTCTCTTCGTTGACGGCGCCCGCGATGCTGTCGAGGACTCCCGCCTCTTTGGCGGCCATCGTGAGGATGATCATCTCCTGGGTCCGCCCCGCGGTGTGGTAGCGCGTCAGGCAGCCGTCTCCGACGGCGACGCCGACGGCGAGCGCGAGTCGCTCGGACAGCGCCCGCCTCCCGAAGCCGGCACCCTGCAGCGCGAGGTGCTCTCCGACCTTCAGATCCTCGACGGCGACGTCGCCACGCTCGCTCGTCCAGACCTTGTGGTTCCCCGTGATGCGCACCTGGTAGCCGGACCGTGTCTTCAGACGGAAGACGGGCTTGCGGCCGGTGCTGAAGATCTTCTCGACCCAGTGCGGCTGTCCATCGGCTCCGAAGATCCGGGCCGTGCGTCCGACCATGGAGGCGATCGGCCGCCACCCCTCGTCCGTCGCGACCAGCGTGTCGCCCGTGACGCAAGGATTCGACGCGTTGATCCGGCCCCCCTCGGGGCAGGTGTGCCACTCGTTGATCGTGGTGTCGAACTGCACGCCGGGGTCGGCGCAGGCCCACGCCGCGTAGCAGATCTGCTCCCAGAGGTCGCGCGCCGGCAGACGCCGGGCCGGCTTCCTGTCGGTGCGGCGGATCAGGTCCCACGGGGCGTCCTTCTCGACCGCCTCGAGGAACGCGTTGTTCAGCCGGATCGAGTTGTTGGAGTTCTGCCCGGCCACGGTGCCGTACCCCTTGCCGTCCCAGCGCGTGTCGAGCTCATCGATCTCGATGCCGGTGTATCCCTGGCGCGCCAGCTCGATGGCCCTGAGGATGTAGTTCTCGTGGACGCAAGCCTTGCGCGCGTCCCTGATGGCGTGGCGCAGCGCGACGTTCTCGCGCGGGTCGAAGCGCTCGCCGTTGAGCGGCTTTGAGGGAGTCGGCTGGCCGGCGGCCCGGCGCGCCGCCTCGGCCTCGTGGCAGGCGCGCATGATCGCGTTGAGGTGACGGTTGTTCAAGCGCGTCCCGGTGACGAGCGCCGCCACCTTCTGCTCCTCGATCATCTTCCAGTTGATGAACTCCTGGATGTCGGGATGATCGATGTCGAGGCAGACCATCTTCGCAGCGCGGCGCGTCGTGCCGCCGCTCTTGATCGAGCCGGCGGCGCGGTCGCCGATCCTGAGGAAGGACATCAGCCCCGAGGAGCGGCCGCCGCCTGAGAGAGGCTCGGCCTCGCCGCGCAGCCGCGAGAAGTTGGTCCCCGTCCCCGACCCGTACTTGAACAGGCGAGCCTCGCGCGTCCAGAGGTCCATGATCCCGCCTTCGTTCACGAGATCGTCGTTGACCGACTGGATGAAGCAGTTGTGCACGACGACATTGCCGGAGAGGTAGTTGCCGCTCTCGGTCTGGATGTCGAAGACGGGCTGCGTTCCGAGGTACTCGATCCTGAGGATGGTCTCGTGCCTCACGCCGGGGACCGGCTTCTCGCGGCTGAAGCTCTTCAGCGCGCCGGACTTGTCTCGAAGGACCAGCGATTCGATGAGACTGGGTAACGCCCACCGATCAAGACTCGGGCCACCGATCGAGAGCTGCCACTCCTCGCGCGCGTCATGGCAGGGCTTCAGGCGGCTGTAGACGCCCAGGTTGGCCAGCAGCTGCTGGACGTCGCCCAGCAGCTCCCGGGAGATGGAGCCGAGCACCATGTCCCAGGAACCCGTTTCTTTCATGTGCTTGATTGCCAACCCATCGGCCCGGAAGATGGCTTTCAGGTAGGCGACCGCCACCTGCTGTCCGCCGCCTCGCACCGCCGCCGGGACGCGCATCTCGAGACCGCGGTCCATCAGGCCGTACGACTCCACGAAGGAGCGCAGCGGCTCGCCGTGGAGGCGGATGCGCCGCAGGAGCAGGTCCTCGGACTGCGTCTGCACGACGCGGACGTCGCGCGGGATCCCTTCGAAGATGCGATTCACGTGCGGCAGGAGGAACTCGTACTCCTCCTCGCTGCAGGTCATGAACTCGACCGTGTTCGTCCCGTGCCTGTATTGGCCGACGAATCCGTCTCCCTGGAGCCAGCCGGCCAGGATCGCCTCGCTCACTTCGCGGCCATCGTCGCGCCCCTGCGGGCGGATCTCCGTGTCGGTACGCTGCAGAAGCCGCATGCCGGGCTTCAGCGTGCCGGCCTCGACGAACTGATAGCCGCGCGTCGCGTTGGATAGCTGGGCGTCGGCCGGGGCGGCCCAGATCAGATGATCCGGTGTCGCCTCGACGGCGTTCCCATTGGCCAGCTCGATCCTCAGCACCGGCTTCTCGCCGTTGCTCGACGCTGCGACCACTTTCGTGACGCCATCGCGGTCGAAGACCTCGAGGCCGATCATTTTCTGATCGACGATCGCACCGATGGCGATCGGGCCCTTCGGGGTGCTGACGAGCGCGTCGTACGGCTGGCACGCGTGGGGCTGCGGGTGCTCGTAGGCCGACTCGGACTTGCGCACCTCGCCGCTCGCGTGATCGACGTAATAGTGACCCTGCGCGGGACCATCAATGCCGTAGGCCCAGTGCAGCCCGGTGTTGAACCACTGCGGCGAGTTGGGGGACGCCATCTGCCGCGCGAGCATGCAGAGCGTCTCGTCGTAGTAGGCGAGCGCGTCGTCGGCGCTGTCGAAGTATCCGTTCTTGAAGCCCCAGTATGTCCAGCACCCCGTCAGACGACGGAAGACCTGCCGCGCGTCCTTCTCCATGACGTAGCGCGCGGCGACCGGAAGCTGCCCGAGCGCCTCCTCGTCGGCCACGCTGCAACGCAGCCAAACGGGCACGCCGTGCTCGTCCACGGGCTTCAAACGGGCGGGGATGCCGGCCTTGCGAAAGTACTTCTGCGCCAGGATGTCGACGGCCACCTGCGACCATGCCGCGGGGACCATGATGTCCTTGGCCTCGAAGACGAGCGAGCCGTCCGGATTGGTGATGCGCGAGTCGCGCGCGGTGAACTGGATCCCCTCATAGGGATCGTGACCAGCCCGTGTGAAACGGCGCTCGATTCTCATGGGACCCTGCCTCCATCACTTCAATGAAATGGTGAACGGATGAGGCCAAAAACGAGGTGATTTATGAGTACCAATTGGAACGAAGAAAGAGCCGGTGGCTCGTGCGGAACAGCCCATTGCGAGGCCCCCCGGCCAGCCCCCAGCATAGCCTCTGATACCTACATCTGGGAGATGGGGGAGCACTCTACCACGACATCTAGGGCTGTCAAGAGAGAAAAGACAACAGCAGTCAAACGCTGAAATGACGGGATTTGGCCGGGTCGGCGGGGGGTGTTTTCGCTCGCTTCGCCACCGCGGGCCAACCACTGTTGCTCTATGACATCGTGCAGGATCGTGTAGAGATCGCTCGCCACGTCCACTTGTCAAGCGTCTTGCCGGCCCCTCGCGGCTGGGGCATCAGACTGTCCAGTCTGAGTGGACAGTACCGTTCAGTCCTTGCGACTCCCCGGGTGGAGCCTCCATCCAGCCTCGGGACAGGACTCCTTGTGGATCGGACGTTTTCGCGAGGTGCGAGGTCGTGGCAGCTCTTCTCCCCCCCTGGCACGGATCGTGCGGAGAAACTCGGGACAAGGAAGATTGTCCGTTTCACAGAAAGGAGGTCGCATGAGCACGAGAGAAACCGTCTTGACCGTGGGAAAGAGGGAAGCGGTCACAACGCTGGGCGTCGGGATCGTGTGCGTGGTGATGGCCATGGTTCTTGCCGGGCTCGGATGCTCGAGGCCGGGCCCCGGCACGGCGTCGACCACCGAGGAGCTGTTGACGCAGCTCCATGAAGATCGGACTCAGATCGATCAGACGTCGGACACGATGATGCAGAGAATCGACATGTTCAATGCCTCCCGTCAGCCCGGGGAGCGTCAGCTCCAGTTCAGCGAGATCTTCACGCAGGACCTGAACACCGAGCAGAGGGATGTGCTCGATCAGCTGGTTCAGGAGGAGAAGGACATCTCTTACAAGTCTCTCCTCCAGAAGATCATCGCCGACCGGGACGCCATCCGGGCTCTGCAGGAGAGAGTGATGCACCTCGAGCAGACACTTCCGGACACGTTCGTGGTGGCCCAGCGGGGAGACTCGCACGAGAAGCTCGCCATGAACTACCTGACCGGCGAGGCCCATCTGGACGAGGCCAGGGCGAAGGAGCATCTGAAGCAGGTCGACCAGACCGACGAGCTTCTGCCCGGCAACCAGGTCTGGTTCTTCTACGATCCCCAGAAGGACATCTTCAGGACCTACGTGACCATGGGCGATGCCCGTCAGACGCCGGTCGCAGTGCGTCGGGCGAAAACGCGCGAGCTGGTCAAGGAACGGGACACATTCAAGACGGAGCGCGACACCGCGCAAGTGCAGGTCGCGTCCCTGGAGGAGGACAAGACCCATCTCCAGGACGAGATCGTCACAATGGAGAACAGCCTCTACTATCACGCGGAAAGCGCTCAGAGCCTGAAAGAGCAGGGCATCCTGACCTCCGTGCTGAAGCGCCTCCGCGACGTGAAGAGCATCAGCTACGACCAGTCAGTGAATCTCGCACAGGAGACCAGCATCACCCTGCACCCGGGTGTCTATGGCCTCGAGGAGATCCGCTCGGTGCGGGTGTTGCCGGAGATCTACGAGGAAGGCAGAGACTTCTCCGTCGAGATCGCGGAAGACCGCAGCAGCGCGCGCATCATCATCCTCGACCCGGACGTCTTCAAGGGGAAGGAAGTTCTCCTGGCAGTTCACGGCCAGGCGCCTCCGACTCCCCGAGGCTGAGATGGCCACCGGCATTTGAGCACCACCGTGCCGGTGTTTTGCGGGTCAGCGGGCTGTTTTTCCCGCTGACCCGCCGTTGTCTGAGGCCGCCCACTGCTGCTCGAAGACGTCGTGCAGGCTGGTGTAGAGAGCGCTCGTGACGCCCAGCTTGATCAACGTCTCGCTGGCCCCTCCAGGGTTGGCGAGACGCAGGTGCAGCACCTCGGGGAGGAAGATCATCCGGAAGCGCCACAGAGGCGCGGCCGGCGAGACGCGCACGGAGAATCGCTCGCGCGCTTCCTTCGGCAGCGCGGAGACGATATCGACCGCGTGCGCGAGCGTCGCGCGGATCCTGTCGCGCAGGCCCCCCAGCACCGGAGCCTCCTCGCGCTCGAGTCGCTCCAGGCGCGCTGCGGCTGCCGCGTCGGGATCCAGAAGCAGGACGCGCACACGCGGCGCGTCGCCCTCTTCCGAGGGCTCGTTCTGCAGGACCCGCGCCACCATCGAGCGGAACTCCGGGTTCCCGAAGAACGACTCCAGCGACGGAGACATCGTGTCGATCGTGCGCGGACGGATACGGACGATCTCCAGCAGCTCCTGCGTCAGACCTCCGGCGCGCTCGGCGGTGGTGGCGTAGAAGCTCACGCCGGAGAGCCTGCGCACCTCGAAGAATTCCTGGAGGGAGTAGGCGGGGCGCGAGGCGTCCTCGGCGTGGATGCGCACCCGGAACATCTCCTCGAGCACCGCGGGGTCGCGAGCGAGGAAGAAGAAGGTGCCGAGCTTCGTGTTGATCGCCTCGATGGCCTGGGCGATGGCCTTGCGTCGGGCCGGGTCGTCCTGTCTGGCGCTGCGGACGACCCCATGGTGCCGCAGCCATTGGTGGATCTCGTCGAAGGAGACGGGGTGTCCGGCCTCCCACAGGCAACGCAGGATCTCCACCTGCCGGGCAGGCTCGCCCCGGAACTGGCGCCCGGCCGGCCTGATGACGGCCTGCTGGAGGACACGCTCGAACGCCTCCTGCGAGATCGTCGCGGCTGATTGTCCTTCCGGCATGGCCGATCTCCTTGTGTGCTCCCGTTCGCGGCCGCTCGAGCCCCGACGCTCGGATGGCGTGCGACGCCAGCGGCGCACCAGCGTCCGCGAACGTCGCCGAATGTTCCGGCACGCCTCTCCTCGACCGCTTCAAATCACTGTTGGGCAAGGCGATGCGGGTTGCGGCCCTCGCGCAGCGATTCTAGCGGGCATGCCGTCGATACACAACTGACATTCGGAATTAGAGAGGATGATAACTGGATGACAAATGGACATAACAGATAAGTCTTTTAGGATGATGAAGTTGCCTTGCCTGCTGACCAGCTATCGACTAGAATTACCAAGCCGTGAGAGCCGATCCCGTCCAGACGCTCAGCCCGCTCAAGAGCCACTACTACGTCGAGCACACGGCGGCGCTGCGCGCGCGGCTGGCGCTGGCCATCCCGCGCGATGAGCTGAAGCGTCTGCACCGTCGCAGGCCGTGGCGGCACTTCCTCGTCACGCTGCGGCAGCTCGCGCTTCTGGCAGTGTCGAGCTGGGTTCTCGCGACGCAGGCGAACCCGCTGATCTGGATTCCTTTCGCATTCCTGCAGGGGTTCACAATCTTCAACTTCACGGTCCTGCTGCACGAGGTGGTTCACGACACGGTCGTGAACAGGATGAATCCCCGCCTGACGCGCGCGCTCGGTCTGTGTTACGCGTTCCCGTCGGGCATCTCGCATCTTCAGTTCACGCGCTGGCATCTGGACCATCACGACAACCTGGGCAGCAACACCGAGGACCCCAAGCGCTTCCACCTCTCGCCGAAGCGCAACGCGCGGTGGTACAAGCTCCTCTATTTCTCCCCGGCGCTGTTTCCCATCTACTTCCGCGCGGCGCGCGCGGAGGCGGCGACCTACCCCGCGACGCTCCAGCGCCGCATCAGCCGGGAGCGCAACGCCACGATCCTGGGGCACCTCGTCATCATGACCGCCCTCAGCCTGACGCTGGGAGCCGGCCCCATGCTGCGCATCTACGTCGTGCCCTACTTCCTGATCTTCCCCATCGCGTTCGCGCTGAACCGGCTCGGCCAGCATTACTATGTCGATCCGACGAATCCGGCCCAATGGAGCACGCTGGTGCGGTCGTCGCCGTTCTGGAATTTCACCTTCCTCTGGTCGAACTTCCATCTCGAGCATCATTACTTTCCGCGCGTGCCGTTCTACAACCTCGCGCGCGTGCACCGCCTGCTGCGTCCCTTCTATCTTCGCGAAGGGATGAAACCGGTCGGCTACGGAAGGCTCCTCTACGGCTGGCTGGTCAGGAACGGCGCTCCGCACACGAACTGGGATCTGGCGTGACCGACGCCACCGCGCTCGCGGCGGCAGCGATGCTCGCCGCGCTGCGCGCCGTGGCGCCGCGAACGGTGGGCGATCGCGCGTCCTTGAGCTGCCACTCCATCAACGGGCTGCTGGAGGAGGCGGGGGTCGAGGGATTTGCAGACGGACTCGGGGACCTCGCCCGGTTCGAGTCGGCGCTCCCGGCGGATGAGGTGCGAGGCCTGCCCGGCCGGCTCGATGAGGAAGGCCCCGGCCCGCTCGGCGACCTCTACATGAGGATGAAGCCGCGCGCCAGGCGCCATGCGGCGGGCGAGTACTACACCCCCGGCTGGCTCGTGGAGCACGTCCTCGACAGAGCCGGGTTCGGACCTTCCACAAGTCTCATCGATCCGATGTGCGGCGCAGGGGTATTTCTTGCGGCCGCGGTGCGAAGACTGAGGCGTGACCGCCCCGCGATGCCGGCGGCGGAGATCGCCGATCGCATTCAGGGGTGCGACATCAATCCCCTCGCCGTGCTCCTGGCCCGCGCCGAGTATCTGGTTGCGCTGGGTCCGCCGGGTCGAGGCAGCAGGATCCGGATTCCCATCACCTGCGCCGACGCGCTCTCGCTCCCTGACGCGCGGGAGCCATTCGACGTTGTGGCGGGGAACCCGCCATGGGTCGGGTGGGAGAACCTCGATCCGGAGACCCGCGAGAGGACGAAACTTCGCTGGTCGTATCACGGCCTCTTCACGCCACGCGGCGCCCGTCGAACCGGGGAGTCGGGGATGGAGGCGTTGCTCGGAGCCGGAAAGAAGGACCTCTGCATGCTCGCCACCTACGCGGCGGCGGAGTCGCTGCTGAAGACAGGAGGGCGACTCTCCTTCGTGATCGCGCAGAGCGTGTTCAAGACCGCCAGCGGAGCCGGCTTCAGGCGGTTCGCGCTGGGGGATGGCACGCCGCTGCGCGTGATCTCGGTGGACGACTTCACGCGACGCGCGGTGTTCCCTGGCACGGGGGCGCAGGCCTGCGTGATGACGCTGGAGAAGGGGAGACCCACGACCTACCCGATCGCGTGGCGCGTCTATCCGCGCGGCGAATCCGGGCCCGTCGAGCAGCGCGCCGAGCCCGCCGATGCGACCGACGCCACCTCGGCGTGGGTCACCGGAGATGCGGAGTCGATCCGCCGGGTCAGGAGCATCGCGGGAGCGTCAGCCTGGCGCGCGCGGGCGGGAGCCTACACGGGTGGCGCGAACGGCGTCTTCTGGGTGGAGATCCTGGAGCGCAGCTCCGACGGAGAATGTCTCGTGAGAAACCTCCCCGATGCCGGGCTCAGGGCGGTCCCGCAGGTGACCGCGCGCATCGAAGAGGGGCTGCTTTTCCCGCTGCTGCGCGCGCGCGACGTCGGCCGGTTCCGCGCAGCACCTTCAGCGCACATCCTCATGACGCAGGACCCGGCGGCCCGGCGCGGGATCGATCACGCCGAGATGGCGTCACGCTACCCGCTCACTCTGGACTACCTCGAGCGGTTCCGCGAGCCGCTGGCTGCACGGCGCGACCGCGGGACGCGCAGCCTCATCGCGGCGGGCGCTCCTTTCTGGAGCATCTTCTCCGTGTCGCTCGAGACGCTCGTGGAGTGGAAGGTTGTCTGGCGCCGCATCGCCTCCAGCGTGGAGGCGGCAGTTTGCGGGCCGGTTGCAGTGGCAGGGGTGAAGAGCCGACCCGCGATCCCGCAGGAGACGTGCACGTTCGTCGCGTGCGCCTCGGAGCAGGAAGCCCACTTTCTCGCGGGGCTGCTCAACGCGAGCTGCTTCAACGAGGCGGCGCGTGCGCTGGGGCAGATCGGCGGGAAGGGTTTTGCGCCACCGCACCTGCTGCGGCGCATCGCCGTGCCGCGCTTCGACCCGTCTCTCGCGGCGCACCGGGTTCTGGCGGATCGAACGAAGCAACACGGACCGGATCTGTCGCAGGGCGATCTCGACGCGCTGGTGGCGGCCGCCTGGTCGGGGCGGCAGCGACTCTTCGCCGGCTCTTCATGACGAGGCTGGCGGGAAGAGCCGCGCCCGCCGTCACAGCGAGTCGAGGAAGTCCAGGAGGGCCTTTCGATCCGCGTCGGACAGCGCCCCGAATCTCTGCGCAGCGGCGGAAGCCTCGCCACCGTGCAACCGGATCGCCTCCGAAATCGTCTCCGCCCTGCCGTCGTGGAGGAACGTCTCCGAGAGTCTGAGGCCCATGAGCGGCTCGGTGCGGAACTCGGATGGGGAAGCGGAGCCGAGGCAGATGTCCGCCAGATCCGGTCCCATCTCGTGCAGGAGAAGATCGGTGTAGGCGTACACAACCTTGTGCCGCAGCGCCTTCACGGGATGGTCACCGGTCCTCAGCGACGGCACGTGACACGCGATGCACCCGATGCGGGAGAAGACGTTGCTCCCCCGCTTCGCGCTTGCGGTGAGCTTCGTCCGGGCCGGGGGCGCGCTGAAGCGCACGAAAGCATCGGTCAGCGCGACCGCCTCCTCGTTCACCTCGGGCTCCGGGAGGGGGTCGACCCCCTCCGGTATGGCGGCTCCGCCGATCGTCTCCTCGATGGGGATCCCCGGTGTCGTGATGCCCTGCTCGACCGGGAAGGCCCCTTCGTTGAACTCGCGCAGCGTCGGGACCAGCGCCTTGCGGCCGAACCGCCCGAGCCTGCCGTCGAAGAAGCGATTGGGGCGCCCCGAGATCCCGTCCCCATTGCGATCATCGGGGTCGGCGAGCGCCAGGATCGACGCATCGGACACCGCGTCGAGGAGCCCGAATCCGAGAACGTCCGGCGACGATCGGCCCGCACGCGCCGCCACCGCCGGGACCGGCTCGCCATCGATCCCGAGCGCCTCTTTCAGGGCTGGGGTCGCCGCCTGCTGGATCACGGGCCCGCCCTTCTCGATGAGCGGATCGCAGAGTCCGGTCTGCGGGTCGAAGACGGCCACGTGCACCTCCACCTCGTCGCCCGCTCCGCCGGCCACGGGATCCTCGTGGCACTCTGCACAGGCGTCGGCGTTGAACAGCGGTCCCAGGCCGCTCTCGGGTATGAAGACCGTCTCGAACGCGACGCGCCCCCGCTCGAAGAGATCCCGCTGCTCTCGCGTCAATCCTGCGAGCGGCTCGCCGGGCTCGATCGGTTTGGCACACGCCACGGGGAGCAGGAGGATCGCGCATCCAACCATTGCCGCCAGCACGATGCCCGCGCCTCTCATCGCGCGACTCCATCCTGTTTCGGTGCCGCATCGATCGCGTCGGCCTCGTAGAGGGATGCGATCCTCCGGTATTGCACGGCCACGATCGCCCCGCGCGGCACGTCGCGCAGATCGGCTTGCCTACCAGCGACCACGATCCGGCATCCCTCGCCGGCGTGAAAGACGATCAGGCGCAGCGAGTGGCCGACGCCGGTGATCACGCGCACCTCGCGGGCCAGCGTGTCGACCGTCTGGACCATTCCGGTCATCTGGTCGGCGGCGGGTGGGGAGACCTGCAGAGATCGGGCGAAGGTCACGGCCGCGCCGGAGAGGAGAGTCAGCGCAAGAACAACGGCCAGCGTCGGTGTCTTCAATGGCGGGGATGTCGTGTGTTTATGCATCACAATGCGCCTCCCACGCGGGGCCAATGGCACCCTAGCGAACGAGACACTCTGCCGCAAGGTGGCTCGCAGGTGGAGTCTTCATGCCGGTGATCACGCGCGGTCGATCGACTCAATCCTCGGAGGGCTGGCGGATACCACGGGCGAGCGACGTGATGATGAGGGGTGTGGCGGCGCCGATGTTGAACGCCAGGATTCTTCCGTCGATGTCGTAGCCGACTGCGAGAGCGCCGGCGAGTGATGCGAGGATCAGCCGCGTGACCCAGAATCCGATCTTGCGATAGCGGTCCGGGAGCTGCGGCCTGTTCTTGTAATAGAAGCCGAGCAGCGTGACAACTTCGACCGCCGCGCTTCCGGAGAAGCCCCACAGGAATGTTTCGATGGCAGACATTTGATGATCTTGTCCGGGATTCGCCTCAATGCTCAGCCCACCCGCTCCGGTTCGATGGCCCGCAAGGATTTCCTGATCTCCTCCACGGACTTTTCCCACTCGTGTGACGGAACGCCTCGCCTGGCCATGTCGTTCACGATCCTGTCCATGAGGATCCGCGCCTGGTGGTTACGGCGCCTGTCCATGTCGACGTCGACGTTTCCAACGTACTCGAGAAAGAACCTCAACAGACTCCTTCCAGACCAACCGTCCCTCGGTGATGGCATGTCCGTTCTCCTCTCGAATCGACACGCTCAGAGGATCCACCCCGGATCGATTATGGCTGCTCG